>ERZ835051.6-NODE-6-length-175621-cov-20.604650_pt1 | contig 175621 bp, 155 predicted proteins | sample MGYA00519575_ERZ835051 | MGnify/ENA primary metagenome ERZ835051 (study PRJEB31850, sample SAMEA3708769) | human gut metagenome | biome: human gut; feature: human-associated habitat; material: faeces | place: China | collected 2014 ... | reverse complement strand
GGGACTTAACCCAACATCTCACGACACGAGCTGACGACAGCCATGCACCACCTGTTTTCATGTCCCCGAAGGGAAAGCTCCATCTCTGGAGCGGTCATTCAATGTCAAGCCTTGGTAAGGTTCTTCGCGTTGCGTCGAATTAAACCACATACTCCACCGCTTGTGCGGGCCCCCGTCAATTCCTTTGAGTTTCATCCTTGCGGACGTACTCCCCAGGCGGGGTACTTATTGCGTTAACTCCGGCACAGAAGGGGTCGATACCTCCTACACCTAGTACCCATCGTTTACGGCCAGGACTACCGGGGTATCTAATCCCGTTCGCTACCCTGGCTTTCGCATCTCAGCGTCAGACACAGTCCAGAAAGGCGCCTTCGCCACTGGTGTTCCTCCCAATATCTACGCATTTCACCGCTACACTGGGAATTCCCCTTTCCTCTCCTGCACTCAAGTCTTCCAGTATCCAGAGCCATACGGGGTTGAGCCCCGCATTTTCACTCCAGACTTAAAAAACCGCCTACATGCTCTTTACGCCCAATAATTCCGGACAACGCTCGCCACCTACGTATTACCGCGGCTGCTGGCACGTAGTTAGCCGTGGCTTATTCGTTTACTACCGTCATTACAAGTCATTATTCACAACCTGCACATTCGTCATAAACAAAAGAGCTTTACGGAACGAATTCCTTCATCACTCACGCGGCATTGCTCCGTCAGGCTTTCGCCCATTGCGGAAGATTCCCCACTGCTGCCTCCCGTAGGAGTCTGGGCCGTGTCTCAGTCCCAATGTGGCCGTTCATCCTCTCAGACCGGCTACTGATCATCGCCTTGGTAGGCCGTTACCCCACCAACTAGCTAATCAGACGCAGGCCCATCCTCTAGCGATAGCTTATAAATAGAGGCCATCTTTCACAGCATCCTCATGCGAGATTGCTGTCACATTCGGTATTAGCACCCCTTTCGGGATGTTGTCCCCATCTAGAGGGCAGGTTGCCCACGCGTTACTCACCCGTTCGCCACTAAGATTACCGAAGTAATCTCCGTTCGACTTGCATGTGTTAGGCATGCCGCCAGCGTTCGTCCTGAGCCAGGATCAAACTCTCCAATAAAGTTTATTGAAGAACTAATCTAGCTCTTATTATTTAAAAAAGAAGTTATTTGACTTGGTCTTGCGCTTTCGCGCTCGACCCGCACATTCGCTTTTTCTAGGTTTATGTTCAGTTTTCAAGGTTCACTCTGTTGCGTTTGTTCGCAACTTTGTTGTTTGTGTTTGTCGCTGTATCCCGGCGACTTGTATATAATACCACGTGGGCAAGGTAATGTCAACACCTTTTTTATAACTTTTTTAAGATTTTTTAGTGAAACACTTGGCATAGTGGGCAAATAAAGTATCATGTATACACGCTTTGAGGCCTCTGAAAAACTTCATAAATTTCTTTGAAAATCTACGAAAAATCCCCAAAAATACCTTGCAAAACGTCATTTTCCGGCAAAAATTTCTATAATCTTTTTTCGAAATTTCCTATCACCGATACATTTTCGTATTCAATAATAAAGATATTCGGATCACATTCTTCAAGCAAATGACGTAATTTCATCGACTCAACCTTCGAAACTACTGTTAAAAGCACATTGGTATCCTCACCGCTATAGGCACCGATACCTTTAATTTTAGTTACACCTCGATGTACAGCCGCAAAAATAACCTCTTCTACCAAATCTATTTTAGTGATTACAATCATCGTTACCGTAATACTTGGCAAATATGCCTTATCCAGAACAACGGAAGTAATTACGGCAAAGAAGATAGAGTAGACTGCTGCAGCAACATCATATAATAGAATACAGCTGCCAAAGACAAAGATATTAATAATATTGAAGACCTTGCCTACACTCATATTATGATACCGGTGCATCAGCAGCAGTCCCAGAATGCCCTCACCGCCGCCGCTGCCCTTGCTCATCAGCGTCATGCCGCAGCCAAGACCGCACAGAATACCGCCTGCCAGACAAGCCGTAATCGTATCAGGCAGATAATTATATTCCGCAACAGGCACAAGACTCAGCAATACGCTGTAGCTTGTGATGCAGACAGCAGATTTTACTAAAAAATCCTTGCCAAACTTGCGTATAGCCAGCAGCATCAAGGGTATATTCAGGAGAAAATAGATAATGCCGATATAGTTATCGGTAACAAAGCTCAGTCCCAGGACGTTTCTCATAAAATATCCCAGCATCTGTGCTATCCCTAAAAAGCCTCCATTATACAGATTACATGGCAAAATAAACATATTAAAGCCTATAGAATATACCAGTGAGCCGCCTATAATAAGGCACAGGGCCTTCGGAGAAAGAAATTGTTTCAGATAGGTAACAGCCTTCATGCTACAGCCTCCTTTGCCGACTGACGGGGAAGGGGGTTGATTAATAACTACTATTATAATAACCTAAAATCTTCTGTTTGCGTATTAACCAAGTAAATAAAGCACTTTTTCCATACCAAAATAAGTAAAATGCTAAAGTCTTTACAATTTTTTCTGCTTATTTTTTGTAAATCAGGCAAAATCGTCATAATTTCGCCATATACTGCCTTTATAATAAAAACAACAAAGGTAAACAACCACTTTAAGAAAGAAGGTGCCAAATATGATGACAACATTAACCAAGTATATGAAGAAAAGCACGGCAATTGCTATGGCTGCCATGGTGCTTTCTCTGCCGCTGGCAAGCGTAGCATCCGCTCACGAAAGACACGATGCTCCGCCACCGCGTCATTCAGACCGCTATGACAGGCATGACCGTTATGACAAGCATGACCGTTATGACAGACACGACCGTTACGACAGACATGACCGCTACGACAAGCGTCATAAGAACGACAATTACGTAACGAAAAAGGACAGCAACAAAAAAGCTACCACCAGCTTCATCATCGGTGCTGTACTGGGTGCGGTAATTGCTAAAAATACCTAAATTAACATACTCCTTTCATACTCATTACTCATACACAAAAAGAGCTGCAGTTTTACACTACGCAGAGTAGTGCAACTGCAGCTCTTTCAATTTTTACTATATTATATGTAACAGAAGAATCTTCAGCTGATTACATATCACGGCTGGCGATAATATCTACACCAAGGCCGAGAATATCCTTAACTACAACGTCACCGGTTTTAATCGGAGCGGTAACCTTTACGCTACGCAGGAAACGTGCACAGTCCATGATGCGTTCCTTCGGCAATACGTTAGCAGATACTACGGGCAGCAAAGGCAGCATGCCGCCTTCTACAGCAACGGTAGAGGTCAGCATACGCTTCGGAGCAGTGACTTCATCGTTAGCATATTTAGCGCCACGCGGGCAGGTGTTGCCGGTAACATTGGTAACTGCACCATTTTCAATGGTAACAGTCATCTCACAGCCCATAGGGCACATAATGCAGTTCATAACACGAGTTTCAACAGCCATTTTATACCCTCCTTACAGCACCAGACCTACGGTAACTTCGTCACCGATCTGGGCAAATTTTGCAGCCGGAATTTCTACGGCAATCATTTCACTGGGCTTTGCTACAGGCAGAGGACGGCTCAGCAGAACGTTATCGCCGCTCTTAACCTCCAGCTTAACTTTGCGGTGCGGTGCAGCAACACGCATGAACAGCTTAACCTTCTCGTCAGCAGGGATTTCTGCAGGCATGGTCAGCTTCTGCGGTACGCAGGTACGTACGCCGTCAATAGCCTTTACGGTTACGGTACGGTTTTCGGTTGCCATTTTCTCCTGAGCCTTCAATGCGGCATATTTGCCTGCGATTTCAGCTTCTTCGGATACAAAGTCAACCAAGTCATGTACGTGTACTACGTTGCCGGCAGCAAAGAAACCGTCTAAGCTGGTTTCACGATGCTGGTCAACAACCGGACCGTTGGTCAGCGGGTTCATTTCCAGATCAAGACCACGGGACAGCTCGTTCTCAGGAATCAGACCTACAGACAGCAGTACGGTATCGCACTCGATATCAAATTCGGTACCCGGAATCGGAGTCATACGCTCGTCAACCTTAGCAACGGTGATACCGGTTACGCGCTCTTCACCATGAATAGCAACGATAGTGTGGGAGAGGTACAGAGGAATATCATAGTCGTTCAGGCATTGAACGATATTACGGGTAAGACCGTTGGAGAAGGGGCAGATTTCCAGGCAAGCCTGAACCTTGCAGCCTTCCAGGCTCATACGGCGGGCCATAATCAGGCCGATGTCGCCGCTGCCGAGGATAACAATTTTGTGACCTGGCAGATAGCCTTCCATATTAACCATGCGCTGAGCAGCACCGGCAGTGAATACGCCTGCGGGACGCTCGCCCGGAATACGGATAGCGCCACGGGTACGCTCACGGCAGCCCATGGTCAGGATAACAGTTTTGCCTTCCAGCTTCAGTAAGCCTTTTTCCGGATTAACGGCAATAACAGTTTTATTGTTTTGTACATCTAATACCATGGTATCAACCAGGGTTTCGATTTCAGGTTTATCAGCAACGAGCTCGATGCAGCGATGTGCATAGCCGGGGCCGGTCAGCTCTTCCTTGAAGTGATGCAGACCGAAGCCATTGTGAATGCACTGTTGCAGGATACCGCCGAGTTCGCGGTCACGCTCGATAACAACGATTTTTTTAGCACCATTCTGCCATGCGCTGTAAGCAGCAGACAGACCGGCAGGGCCACCGCCAACAATAATTACATCATATAATTGGTTCATTATTATTCCTCCCCGCCATCTGCAGAATATTTTTCGTAGAACATATTGGAATCAGTACGTTCTTTTAATACTTCAGGAACAGAAATGTTCAGCTCGCGTGCCAGAATCTGGGTAACACGCGGACCGCAGAAGCCACCCTGGCAACGGCCCATACCTGCACGGGTACGGCGTTTTACACCGTCAACAGTGCGTGCGCCTACAGGAGAATTGATTGCTTCTACAATTTCGCCCTCGGTAACAGTTTCGCAACGGCAGATTACGCGGCCGTACAGATTGTCTTCGGCAATCTTGGCAGCCTTTTCATCAGCAGTCATATAGTTGAATGCTTTATGCTTCGGCAGAGCAGCCTTGAAGTTAGCCTTCTTGGCAGCGCCGCTTACACGGGCAATTTCGTTGGCAATCAGCTCACCTACAGCAGGAGCTGCGGTCAGACCGGGAGATTGCATACCGGCAGCATTGTACAGGCCTTCAACCTTTTCGGAAGGACCGAGTACGAAGTCACCGGTGCTGGAAACGGCACGCAGGCCAGCAAATTCGGTAATAGCTGCGCCCATCGGCAGGTTCGGAATCAGCTTCTTGGCAGAAGCAATGATTTCATTCATGCCGGCAGTGGTAACAGCCTTATCTTCTTTGGAATCCTGCTCATTAGCGTTAGGACCGATGAAGGTGTTGCCGTGGGTAGTAGTGCAAACCAGAATACCTTTGGATTTTTTGGTCGGGGTGGGGAATACCACGCCGTAAACCAGACTGCTGCAGGCAGTCTTATCAAACAGAATATATTCGCCCTTACGCGGAGTGATGGTAAAGGTATCATCACCGGCCAGCTTAGCGATTTCGTCAGCATAAACACCGGCAGCATTAACCACATATTTAGCAGCAATAGTGCCTTTATTGGTTTCTACACCGGTAATTTTGCCGTCTTCCTTAACGAAGCCCAGTACCTTGCAGTCGCGGATAACTTCTGCACCGTTTTGTACAGCGCATTGAGCGAAAGCAATAGCAGCACCGAACGGCCAGCATACGCCGGCACTCGGAGCCCACAGAGCACCCTTGACAGTGGTCAGGTTAGGCTCCTGCTCAAGAACTTCTTCTTTAGACAGGATTTGCAGGCCTTCAACGCCGTTCTTTTTACCGCGTTGCAGCAGCTCCTGCAGAGTCTGCATTTCCTCGTCGGTGGTTGCAGCAACCAGGGAACCGGTCCATTTAATATCCAGGTCCAGTTCGTTTTGCAGCTCGTGGTACAGAGCGTTGCCACGAACGTTGGTAATAGCTTTGAGACTGCCGGTAGGAGCGTCAAAGCCAGCATGAAGAATTGCACTGTTAGCTTTAGTAGTGCCGATAGCGATGTCCGGCTCTTTTTCCAGCAGAACGCATTTCAGGTCATACTTGGAAAGCTCGCGCAATACAGCAGTACCTACAATGCCGCCACCAATAACGACTACATCAGCAGATTTTACAAATTCCATTCCGTCACTTCCTTGCTGAATTTTCTCATAAAAATACAACTAAATTTTATCACAAATCTGCAAAAAATAGAAGAGGGAAGCGAAAATAAAAAGTCCATGGTGGGACATGATATGCCCCAAAGACATTTCCTTCATTATATAAAAAAAATGCTGCCATTTCAGTCTTACTGTAAGCAAAACTAAAAATGGCAACAGCCTGAAATTCTATTCTCTCTTCTTCACAAACCATCTCAGCGGCAGCTTTTTCTCCAACCAGCCGATAAAGATATCTGCCAGCGGTGTCAGCAGAATCCAGCTTAAAACAAGCAGGACAAAAGAAACGGAGCCTACGAAAACATCGGTAAACCAATGCGCACCGCCCATAATACGGGGCAGTGAGAAAATAATAAATACAGCCATCGCTTTGATAAAAGCATCTTTGCCGATATATTTCCACATATACACAGCAAATATCAACAGCATCATGCCATGGTCACCGGGGAAGCTGCTGCCGGAACGATCCTTGGCAGGCCAGCCGCTCAGCTGACTAACCCAGTTTACATTGTGATACAGTTGGTCAAAATAGACTGAAGCACTTGCGCGGTCAATCGGCAGTAATTTATCAAATTGCTTAATGATTACCGCACTTACCAACATGGCAACGCCGATACAGAACAGCCAGCGCTTGCCTTCAACATTGCTTTTGCGGTAATAGCTGTAAAAAATCGCCAACATCGCCACAAAGGCAACCACATCAAAGGCACGCAGATTAACAAAGGCCGTAAAATAAGTATATGCCGTTCCCTGTGCCAGCTTCTGGTTAAAGAAATAAAAGACACTTTGGTCCAGCGCCAGCCAAGGTCCGTGATAGGCGGCGGTAGGGGTACTTGCCAGCCAGCTTCCCAAAAGCAGTGCTCCCAGGATATTACAGATAATTATCCAGATCAGGTTATTTTTCTTCATATAGTCTCCTCGTATTTAAATATCCACTGTTCCTCAGATATCACCTAAAGTTCAGTTAACAAATTTACGTAAATATGATACCATATTATTGAGGATTATATAAGTCTTTTATGTAGATTTTTCCCATCAGCTTCCAAGGGAGGGAGAATTATGCGCAAGCTGCTTTTACTGTTAACCTGCTTACTGATGTGCTCCTGCAGTGCGTTGGCGCTCGCCGCAGATAAAACTAAGGCTGCCGATGATCCGGACGCAATCAAACCGATTGCAATCATCAGTGCTACAGAAATGAACGAACGATTGCAGGTCGGCAATAGCGAAGACCTGTTATATGTAAAAATCAAGGAAGACAGGGTAGAGGTTTATCAAGGTCTGGCAGCAGACCGCTCTTTGCGTAAGCAGTTGATTTTAACCATGCCCAATACCGAAATGCTGCGCTTATATACCAATAACAAGGCAACCTTTGCGCAGATGAACAAAATGCTCAGCGATTACGAAAGCTCCAACGCCAACTTCAACGGCTATAAGATTATCACCGATAAGGATACACCGAAAAAGCTGGAAAACGGCGGTAAAATCTATCGCCTGTGGTTCATGAAGATTGAACGCGAAAAGCAAGGCCGCAGAGGTGGCTGGAACTTCCCAATTGGCATAGGTATCGGCATCGGCGGCGGACACCACCACCACGGTCCCTGGATTGGAGTAGGGTGGTAAGTTTGCCACACAAAAAACTTTAGAACAGCAAAAGAGCAGTCTGCAACTATACACAGACTGCTCTTTTTGTATTTAAAATTATTTATTTTCCAGCTTCATGCGACGTTCAGCAACACCGTTAAGGAAGTACAGCGCCAGCCAGCAGCCAACATGGGATGCTGTCTGCAGAGTACCGTTTTCCGGATAAATTTCTACGAAATCCAGAGAGCAGGCACCGGCAAGAGCTGCCTCATGCACCATGCTCAACAGCTCATAGCTGGTCAGACCGCCCATATCTTGCGGACCTTGCGGCATATAAGCAGCGTCCAGAGAGTCGGCACAGATAGTAATATAAATTACTTCCGTATCTTTGGAAACTACAGCCAAAGCTTTTTTAATCGCTGCCTTCCAGCCTTCTTCTTTAATCTCACGACAGGGAATAACGGTAGCACCGTATTTTTGGGCGTTTCTGTATTCCTGCTGATGATTACGAGGTCCGCGGATACCAATATGAGCAATCTTGGTGGCATCCATATTGGGGTCATTATACAGCTGGAAGAACGGAGAGCAACGAGAGTATTTGTCATCGCCGAAGTTATCGTAGTTATCAAGATGTGCATCAAAGTGCAGCACGCCTACTTTTTTCGGATGGCGTTTGGCCATTTCGCTGATCAGAGGATAAGCGATACCATGGTCACCGCCTAAAACGATAGGCACACATTTTGCATCCAGCAGCTCGCCATATCTTTCACGAATTTGTGCAAAAGTGAACTCGTAGTTACCATTTTGTACAGCAACGTCGCCATAATCACCACCGGTCAGATGTTCAAAGGAATCAATATCAAAATCAGGCAGATAGCCGGTATAACGAATAGAAGCAGTACGGATAGATTTAGGACCATCGGTGCAGGAGGAATAACCGCCAATAGTGCAGCCGCCTTCCCAGGGCACACCCATAACAGCAACATCAACCTTCTTTAAATCTTCCTTGTTTTCCAATACAGGCAGATTCAAAAATGTCGGTACACCACTATAAATATTGGTCGGTAAAAAATTAGGGTCATAAATTGTCGGTTTACTGTCTTTCATTAAAATATCCTTCTTTCCTAGTCAAAAATTCACTATTTTATACATAAGATCAGAACAGGCTGATAACACTGCTCAGACCAAGATATAAGCTGATTAAGAAGATTATCCAGCCTAATGCAGTTTGCAGAGTACTGTTAGTAAATTCACCCATGATTTTCTTGCTGCAGGTAAGGTAAACAGTTACGCCTACAACTACAGGCAGAACGATACCGTTAACAGCCTGTGCCGTCATAATCAGCGCAATCGGATTAAAGCCGAAAGCAGAGATAACAATACCGGTTACAAGAACCGCTGCATTAGTAATAACAAAGCGTTTATCGCTTCTGTCAGTCTTCCAGCCCCACAAACCGGCAAGTACATAAGATACACCCATCGGTGTGCAGACAGCACTGGAAATACCGGCAGCAACCAGGCCTACAGCCATAAACGGCTGAGCAAAATCACCCAGAGTGGGCTGCAGCTGAACTGCCATATCCATAGCATTTTTTACGGTCATGCCCTGCATAACGGCAGCAGAAGTAATCAAAATCGCACCGGTTACAATGCCGCCGATAATCATCGGAATGTTAGTACCAAAGGAAACCAGTGGCAGTTCCTCAGCACTATGCCAGGTGCGCTTGGCGCTGGCAGCATGTAAAAACATGTTATAAGGAACAACGGTAGTACCAATCAAAGCCAGGCAGGTCATCAAAGAACCTTCCGGAATATGCGGTACAAGACCGCCAAACAATTCGCCAAGATTAGGTTGTACAACAATCATGGTAATCAGAAAAACAATGCACATAACTACAACGCAGACAGCCAAAAGCTTTTCCAGATATTTCAAAGCATCTCCGGCAAAGCTTAAAAGCACCATAATGCACAGGCCCCAAATAGGTGCAATGATATGTGTCGAAACGCCGGTCAAAGCACTGACGCCCAAAGCAGTACCTGTCAAATCGCCGCCCATATAAGCAAAGCCGCCTACAGCGATAGCCACGGCAACAAGGCCTACAAGAAATTTTCTGAGCAGCGGACGGTCATCAAAAGCAATCTGCAAGGTTTCCGCCAAATCCTTTTGGGTCACTACACCCAAACGCGCTGCCATACCTTGTGTAACAATAACGGCAATTACGGAAAAGACTATGCACCATAACAGGTCATAGCCATAACCGGCGCCGGCTCTGGTGGAGCTTGTTACGGTACCAGGACCGATAAAGGAACCACAGATTAAAAATCCGGGTCCCAAAGCAGCTATTTTTTCTTTAAAAGTAAAGTGACGCGGTGCTTTAGCACCATTTGTTTCCTTTTGCATTTATAATGCCCCCTCAAAAAAAATAAATATATCAGACGTATTTCGCTTTACATTATCGTTTCTCTTTTTATATTATCGTCTGATATTATTTCTTATATCACTTTACGGTAGCTCTGTCAAGATTTTTTTATGCAATTAATTTAAAACATCTCCCAAAATTACATTTTCAGAAACTTTCTTTAATCAAACGATGAAATAGCCTGCGCCAATCAAAAATAATGTATCACAAAAACGGCTGTACATTTCTTCATTGTCAGTCTAAATATATGTTATAATATCTTTAATCTATCGAAGGAGCATTATCATGAATACTACACCAAAGCTAATTCAATCAGTCCAACGTGCCATTGATATTCTCAACTGCTTCACCAACAGCAAGCCTGATATAAGCATTAATGAAATCAGTGCCAAAACAAAGCTAAATGTCAATACAGCACGCGGACTTATTAATACAATGGTAGCAAACAATCTGCTGCTTTTAGACCATAACACCAACCTGTATCGCTTAGGCAGCTTTTTTCTGAGCAAGGCAGGTATTATTCAAAGCCAAATCCGTTCTTACATCATTCTCTGTAAACCGCTGATGAATGCATTGGCAGAAAAGTATCATATAACTGCCAGCCTGCAGATTGTCAATCAGGATGAAATTGTCACGATTTATTGTGCTTATCCTGTCAGCACCTCTTATTACATCACCTTGTCCGAATATACGCCTCTGCCGGAATACGTTACCTCATCCGGCAAGCTGCTTTTAGCGCATGTACTGCTTCCCGCACGTCCTGATTATCTGGACGATATCGAATTTAAGCCCTATACTCCGTATACCTTAAAAAATAAACAAGAGCTGCAACAACAGCTCGATGAAATTACGATTAAAGGCTATTCTTTGGAAAAAGAAGAATTTAATCTTGATGTCGGCAGTATCGCTGTACCAATATTTGATTTAAATAAAGACCTCATCGGCACCGTCAGTGTCACTGTCTTTGCCAGTGCTATGCCACGTCTAGAAAAAAATTTGGTGCATGACCTGAAGCAAATTTCCAAACAGGTTGGCAGTTTAATCGGTATGCCAAAATAAATATTTTATGAATCTCGCTGCTTCCTTGCGCAAGTAACGAGATTTTTTCTTTTCACGATATTATCGTTTCGAAATTTGCAATTTCGTCTTGTATGATTTGCGACTTTTTTGTATAATGCATATGAGCTATATAGGTTTCCGTATATAGTCCAATGCAAAACAAGTGAGGGATTATTAAAATGCAAGAAGAAGTTAAAGAACCGGTTTCCATGTTTGTTTTATTTGCCAGAATGTTTTCTATTACCGCCAAAAATCTGGAAAAAGAATTTGGCGAAAAAGGCCTGAAGGTCTTAGAGGACAGCGTTAAAGAATTTGGTATTGAACGCGGCAAGGACATTGCTGCCCGTGCCAAAGCCAACGGCAAAGACAATACACTGGAAAATTATCTGGATAACTACGACATGGGTCGCAGCGAAGAATTCGGTTACGATACTGTTTATAAGCAAGACGGTATTCACCAGGATTTTCACCGCTGCGTATTTGCCAAAACCTGGATGGATGCAGGTGAAGAAAAATACGGACGCATTTATTGCGAAAATATCGATCCTGCTATCGCCGAAGGCTATAACGAAAATATGGAATGTGTGCATGACCATATCATGTATGCAGATGGTCATTGCACCTTCTGCTTCCGTATGAAAGAAAACAATAAAAAATAATAACTGTAAACTATACCGATTAATAAAAACTCCCCTTAATATACTGTACATTTGCTGCAGCTGATATTAAGGGGAGCTTTTCTATATATTTTTATTTTCTACATTAAAATGCAGGCTCAATGGTTCCTTTATATTTATCGGCAATAAACTTCTTCACAGCCTCGGACTGATAAGCCTTCACAAAAGCCTTATAAGCCTCTTTATCCTTATCCTTGTTGCGGGCAGCAATAATCATTACAGCCAACGGTTCGTCCTTTGGCTCAAGGAAGATATTCTGCTTTTTAACATCCAAACCGCCGCTCATAACATAGTTCATAGTAATAGCCGCAGCATCAACATCAGCCAGACTGCGCGGCAGCTGTGCTGCCTCCAGCTCCTTAAATTTCAGATGCTTGGGATTATCAACAACATCCTTCGGTGTAGCCTTCATGCCAACGCCATCCTTCAATTTCAACAAGCCGGCACGCTGCAACAGTAGCAGACCGCGGCCACCGTTTGTCGGGTCGTTAGGAATAGCAATCGTTGCACCGTCAGGAATATCCTTCACATCATGCACCTTATCGCTGTAAATGCCCATGCGCATTAAAATAGCGTTGCCGATGGGCACAAGGTCAGTCTTGTTAGTCTTGTTAAAGTTATCCAGGAAGGGCTTATGCTGATAGCTTACCAAATCCAGCTCGCCATCTGCCAAAGCTTTGTCCGGTGTAACATAATCAGAGAACTCCACAACCTGTACCTTCAGGCCACTTTTAGCCGCTTCCTTGGCTGCAGCCTCCACAACCTCGGCATGGGGACCGGCGGTAGCACCAACCTTAATCGTTGTTTGAGCCTGTTTGTCACCGCCGCCGCAGCCTGCTGCCGCCAATGCCACTACAGATAATGCAATAACCAATAATTTTTTCAACATAATTCATCGTCTCCTTTGCAATACTAAAATAAAAAAAGCCTTCGTTTATCCATACCGCATTTTCATTATGCAGTAAGGGACGAAAGCAAACTTCGTGGTACCACCCAATTTCACTGCTACCTCACGATAGCAGCCTCCTCAAGTACGCCGGACTAAGCCATTAATACTTCAGCACTGTAACGGGTGCGCCCGGACGACCTAAACTTACGCTTCAGCCAATCAGCTCCAAGACCATCTTCGGCAAAGTCTCCTGCGCTTCCTTGCACCAAACGGAAGCTCTCTGTGGCAGTACTCCTTGCGTACTCTTCTTTTCATCGCTCGTATATTAACTTGTGAGTAAAAATATACAACTTGTCAAAGCATCTGTCAACAAAAAACAGGAAATTTTTTCTTAAAGCCTAGTATTTTAGTAGATTTGTAAACGATGTTACACAATTCACTTACTTATACAACTTCTATTCTGGCCCCTACAACAGAAATATTATTTTTATTTTATATTTATTCATTATAACGCCCAAAAATACAATAAAAAGTGCAAATTTGCCTATTGACAAACTAGGCTTTATCATGTAAATTATCAAGCAACATCACACAAGCAATGCTTGTTGAATTTGTTTCACGCAGTAAAAAATTGACAATATCATGCTAAACAGGTGAGAAGATGGCAGAGAAAAAATGCAGTAACGTGCATAAACTAGCTTCCGGCAGTCCTGATGAAATATCAGGTATCTTGCCGCCTGACCTTGAAAGGAGAAGATGACACTATGGAATTTGCAACAAAATGTATTCATGAAATCGGCGCAGCTGACGCAACCGGCAGCATTACCCCGGCAATTTATCTTTCCTCAACCTTTGCACACCCCAAGCTGGGGGACACTACAGGCTTTAACTATACACGTGAATCCAACCCTACGCGTGCACGCCTGAAGCAGCTTTTGGCAGCATTGGAGAACGGTGTCGATGCCTTGGCTTTTTCCTCCGGTATGGCTGCAGTTGATGCTGTTATGAATCTGTTCGCACCCGGCGACCATATCATCACCGGCAACGATCTCTACGGTGGCTCCTTCCGTCTGTTCCGCAACCTCAACGCCAAAAACGGCGTAGAGTTCACCTCTGTGCATACTTCTAAACTGGAAGAAATTAAAGCTGCCATTAAGCCCATACCAAAGCCATCTTTTTGGAAACACCGACCAACCCCACAATGGAAATCAGTGATTTGCGTGCTATCAGCAAAATAGCCCATGAAAATAATTTTTTGGTTATCGTCGACAATACCTTCCTGACACCATATTTTCAAAGACCGCTGGACATTGGTGCTGATATCGTTATCCATAGCGGAACCAAATATCTTTGCGGCCACAACGATGTACTCGTAGGCTTTACCGTAGCCAAGGATCCCATTATTGCCGATAAGCTGCGTCTGATTTATAAAACAACCGGTGCCTGTTTGGGAGCACTTGATGCCTGGCTCGTTATCCGCGGCATCAAAACTCTGCCGCTGCGCATGGAGCAGCACCAGAAAAACGCTTTTGCCATTGCGAAATGGCTGCAGGAGCAACCGCGTGTACAATACGTTTTATATCCCGGTCTGGAAAATCATCCCGGTTATGAAATCAACAAAGCGCAGACCACCGGCTTCGGCGGCATGATTTCCTTTGCTGTAGACAACGCGGAAACAGCACGCCAAATTTTGGAAGGCGTCAAGCTCATCAAATTTGCCGAAAGCCTTGGCGGTACAGAAAGCCTGATAACCTATCCGATTCGCCAGACGCATACCGACCTTACTGCCGAAGAATGTACTGAAAAGGGGATTACGGATTGTCTGCTGCGTTTCTCTACAGGCATTGAAGCAACGCAGGATCTGATTGACGATTTGGCGCAAGCCTTCGCTGCAGTAAAATAATTTATACAAATAAAGTTTGGTGATAGACTATGACTAAATATGATTTTGACAAAATAATCAACAGACGCAATACAGACTGCCTAAAATACGATTTTGCCATCCAGCGTGGCCGTCCGGCAGACGTTTTACCTTTTTAGGTGGCAGATATGGATTTTCCTATTGCCCGGGAAATACAGGAAGCACTTGTTGAACGCTGCCAGCATGCCATCTTCGGCTATAGCGAAAGTACAGAAGCATATTTTCACGCTGTCCGCGACTGGTATACTAAGCATTTTAACTGGAGCCCCAAAGCAGAATGGCTCACCAAAACTCCCGGCATAGTTTTTGCCATTGCTATGGCAGTAAAGGCCTTCACCCAAAAAGGTGAGGGCGTACTTGTACAGCAACCGGTTTACTATCCTTTCAGCGAGGTTATCGAGGATAATGAGCGCAAGCTGATTAATTCACCTCTTATTCTGAAAAACGGTCATTATGAAATAAACTTTGCCGATTTGGAAAAAAAAATCGTCGCTAACAATGTTAAGCTGATGCTTTTATGCTCACCGCATAACCCCGTAGGGCGTGTTTGGACTCGCGCTGAACTGAAAAAGGTAGGCGATATCTGCCTTAAGCATGGTGTAATTACCGTAAGTGATGAAATTCACGGTGATTTCGTCTGGGGAAATAACTCTCAGACAGTTTTTGCCAGTTTAGGTGAGCAGTATGAGCAAAATTGCGTAATCTGCACTGCGCCCAGCAAAACCTTCAATATAGCCGGCCTGCAGGTATCCAATATTTTCATTCCCAACAATAATTTACGCCGCCGCTTCCGCAAGCAGGTAGCGGCAGCAGGCTATAGCCAGGTAAATACCTTAGGCCTTGTTGCCTGCCAGGCAGCCTACACTTATGGCGAGGATTGGCTGCAGCAGGCGAAGGCTTATATCGAAGATAACATTAAATTCGTTGATGCCTATCTGAAGCAGAACCTGCCGCAGATTAATCTGCTCCGGCCTGAGGGGACATATCTGATTTGGCTCAACTGCAGCGCCTTAGGCCTTACAGCTGCCGAACGTGAGCAGTGGCTCTGGCATAAAGCACACCTCTGGCTCGACGGCGGCGGTATCTTCGGCAAAGAGGGAGAAGCCTTTGAACGTATCAACGTTGCCTGCCCTCGTGCGCTATTATTACAGGGACTTGAGCAGCTGAAGCAAGCTATTCATGAATTAAATTAATTTTATTAATTCCATTCTTTCTACAATGTAACTGAAAAAACTGCTGCCTTCTTTGTAGCAAAAGTGAAGGCAGCAGCTTATTTTTATTTTCGCTATACTTTTGCAGGTTCATTATTCCGTCTTGTAAATTAACTCCGATTTGTATATAATGCAGATAAGCTATCCTATGCTTGTTTGCTATAACGCTCTTATCGGAGCAGATAAAACAGCGGAACAAATTGGTTTTAAAGCTATAATAAAATATAATAAACTTGATTTTTACGCTTTTGCCGCTATGCAAGGGCCTAATGAAGCAGGAAGGGAGCACTATATGAACCGTGAACAAATAGCCAAAAATATTGTCACCGACCTCAAAGAGCTGGCAGCATTAACCTCTGATGCAGACGGAGCACAGCGCATCGCCTGGACACCGACCTTCAAGAAAGCAACGGAATGGTTTACCCAAAAGATGCAGGCAGCAGGTGCGGAGGTCTGGACAGATGCCGCAGGCAACAGCTGGGCCAAATTTGCCGGCGAAAGCGAGGAATGCATTGTTATCGGCAGCCATCTCGATTCCGTACCTGACGGAGGCTGGCTGGACGGTGCTTTAGGCGTTGTAGCAGGCATGGGTATCGGTGCCTATGGTCTGCCAGATAAAAAGCCTGCCAAAACTCTTTACGTTGTCGGTTGGGCAGACGAGGAGGGTGTAGCCTTCGGTAAAAGCTGTCTTGGCAGCAGCGCTGTCAGCGGCATTGTCACAAGCAAGGATGTGCTGCCCTTAATTCATCAGGAAAACGGCCGCCGCTTCAGCGATGTCTGGCAGGAATACGGCCTTGATGCCAACAGAATAGGAGAGGCACACACAGCCTTTGCCAAGCTGCCGGTTAAAGCTTACCTGGAGTTGCACATCGAGCAGGCACCGCTTCTGGCTTTAGCCAAAAAAAGCGTAGCCTGCGTTTACGGCGTCTGCGGCTGCAACCGCCAGTATATTACCTTCCGCGGACAGCAGGGCCATTGCGGTTCGCCGGTTGCCCTGCGTCAGGATGCCTTTATTGCGGCAGCGCAGACCACCCTTGACTTACGTGAAATTGCGCTTAAATATGATTCCTATTGCACTGTCGGCAATATCGAGGTAAAGCCTGACCTGACTACTATTTCTCCGGGCTATTGCCGCATTTCGCTGGACCAGCGCAGCATTAAGCCGGAAACAATGCAAACGATAGTTGCAGAAGCCAAGGCTGCGGCGCAGAAGCATGCACAGGAGGGTAAGCTCACCGTAGAATTTGAGCCTATCTGGCATGCTGAACCGATTCTGTTTGATGAGCAGCTGGTAGAGGACTGCAACGCTGCCGTAGAGGAGGAAACAGGTGCAAGACACAGCATGTATTCCGCACCGCTGCATGATGCCGTGCCTCTGAATGCTGTTGTACCTTCGGTAATGATGTTCACCCAGTCCGATCCCGGTATTTCTCATTGCAAAGAAGAAAATACCCCACAACCGCAGCTGGAGGAGGCAATCCGTGCCTTTATCCGTCTGGCGGAAAAAGAGCTGGGAACTAGCTTTGCAGAGTAAGCACTAAAGTCCGCTGCAACCTTGCAACAAAGTAATTTTATATTTTTATACGACAAAAGCAGCTTCTGCGATGCAGAAGCTGCTTTGCTTTTTATACGACATATTTATTTTATTAAATCCTTCAGTCCACGTATCCGCATAACCTTCCAGGTAAAGCACAGACTGCGCAGCGACTGGTCCAAAAACATCGGTACCCAGGCGCCCACAATCCCCAGCTTGCAATAATAGATAAAGAAGGCCGTCATCAATGGACGCAGAACGGTAATCAGCACAAAGGAATAAACAGCAACGGCAGTAGTCTGACCGCTGCCACGCAATATGCCTGCCGTGATAATCGTATGCCCCTGCGGTATGCAAACGGCTGCCACCCAGAACATTACCGTCTCACTGAGAGCAAGTGCCTGCGCATCCTGCGAATAAACGCTGAAAATCGGCACGCGTGCGGCATACAGAATAATAAAAGAGGCAACGGAAAGTCCCAGGCCCCATTTAAAGCCTATACTGCGGCAGCGCTTCCAGTTTGCATAATCAGCGGCACCGCGCATTTGCCCGGCCAGCACCATATTAGCCTTACCGAAGCCGAAGATAAAATCATAAGAAAAATCGCAGATATTATAACAAATGCTGTGTACTGCATAGGGCAGAGTACCAAGACGCGCAGTCATCCAGCCATAGGCCAGCATACCGATGCGTTCCGCTCCCAGCTCACTGAAAACACCGCCGAATACCGGCATAAATTCTCGCCAAAAGATTTTATCCGGCAGCTGCAGCAGACCATCACTGAAAAAGCCCTCTTGCTTCATAATCCAGACGGTGATACCAAGAGTACACAGAGAGCCGATAATCGTGCTGATTGCCGCACCACGCACACCCCAGCCGGCAAAGCTGCCAAAGCCTGTAATGAGAAAATAATTGCAGACGATATTCACTACATTGCCGACAATATTGCTTTTCATAATAGCGCTTGTCCGGCCTACGCCTAACAAGGTTCCCTGTAACAAGAGTGACAGGGAGTTTAGCAGTACTGCAGCTACGGCAATATTGCCGTAAGCCAGCGCCAGCTCCAAATAGTCGCTCTGCGCACCCATCAGCACCACCAGCTTCTCAAAAAAGCCATAGAAAAGCAGATGCAGGACTACAAGCAGAATACTGCTGACAGTAAAGCTTTGGCGCAGCAAAACCTTAATAGCGGAATATTGTCCGGAACCGAATTTATTCGCCGTCAGAATCGTAACTGCTGATGCCAATGAGCGTGATACCGTCAGCAGCACCAGGCGCAGCGGCAGAAAAATGCTTACCGCCGCAATGGCCTTAGCACCCAATACGCCTACCATAATCAAATCAGCCGCAGCCAGAAAGGTCATAAAAATGCCCTCCAACGCAGCGGGGAGGGCAATACGCAAATATTTACCTGTTAATGAATCATTAAAGCTCTTCATTTTCTAGAAAACATATACGTTAAAACAAATAAACAAATTTATTCCGCATCCTCTTCATGATGGATTGCAGCCAAAGAAACAACCTTGTCATCCTCATTCAAGGTCATCAGCTTTACGCCCTGGGTATTACGGCCATATTGGGAAATCTGGTCCACATCGGTACGGATAATCAGACCGGCCGCGGTAATCATCATGATTTCCTGATCCGGGTTAATAACCTTCATGCCGATTACCAGACCGGTTTTTTCGGTAATCTTCATGTTGATGATACCCTTGCCGCCACGAGTCTGCTTACGGTATTCCTTAACCTCGGTACGCTTGCCCATGCCGAATTCAGTTGCCGTCAGCACCTCGGAATCCTCATCGGAAACGCTGTCCATAGCTACAACCTCATCGCCGTAGTTAAGGGAAATACCCTTTACACCATGCGCGGTGCGTCCCATGGTACGTACATCCTGCTCATCAAAGCGGATGGCAATACCGTTACGGGTTGCCAAAATAATTTCACTGTTGCCGTCAGTCAGCTCTACACCGATCAGATCCTCATCATCGTCCAGATTAATAGCAATCATGCCGTTTTTGCGGACGCTTTCCAGATCCTTAAGGTTGATTTTCTTGACGGTACCCTTATTGGTAGCCATAAACATGAACTGCTCTTCTCTGAATTCCTTCACCGGAATAACAGCGGTAATCTTTTCGCCTGGCATTAAAGCCAGCAGGTTGATAATAGCTGTGCCCTTGGCAGTGCGGCTTGCTTCGGGGATTTCATAGCCCTTCTGGCGATATACACGGCCACGGTTGGTAAAGAAGAGAATGTTATGGTGAGTAGTGGAGAGGAAGAGATGCTCTGCCGAATCATCAATCTTCTTGCCGCTGCCGCCGGTTTTGCCTACGCCACCGCGTTTTTGGCTACGGAAGTTGTCAAGAGTCTGGCGTTTAATGTAACCCTGATGGCTGATGGTTACAACGATATCCTCTTCGGCAATCAGATCCTCGATATCCATTTCGGAGCTGTCGATGGAAATTTCGGTACGACGCTCGTCACCGAAACGCTTCTTCATTTCCTGCAGGTCTTCCTTGATAATGTTCATAACCTTATGCTCATCTGCCAATACGCTTTCCAGCCAGTCAATAGTTTCCAGCAGGTCGGCATATTCTTCGTCAATCTTCTTGCGCTCCAGACCGGTCAGGCGCTGCAGACGCATATCCAGAATAGCTTGTGCCTGACGTTGGCTCAGCTTAAAATTTTCCATCAAAGCGGTGCGGGCAATTTCTGCTGTCGCGCTGCCACGGATGGTGCTGATAACAGCATCAATATTATCCAGGGCAATCTTCAAGCCCTCTAAGATGTGAGCTCTGTCCTTAGCCTTGCCCAGCTCGTAGCGAGTACGTCTGGTAATAACGTCCTTCTGGTGCTCCAGATAGTATTCCAGCACCTGCTTAAGGTTCAGGACACGCGGCTGGCCGTTAACCAGTGCCAGCATGATGATACCAAAGGAACTCTGCAGGGAAGTATGCTTGTACAGACGGTTGAGAACAACGTCAGGTACAGCATCACTCTTCAGCTCAACAACAATCTTCATGCCGTCTTTAAGGCTGGAGAAGTCATCAACCTTAGTAATGCCTTCGATTACGCCGTCCTTAGCCAGGTTAGCAATATCCTTAATCAGGTTAGCTTTATTAACCTGGTAGGGTATTTCGGTAATAACGATATGGTGCTTACCCTTGTTGGCAGGCACAATTTCAGCCTTGGCGCGGATTTTTACTACGCCGCGGCCGGTGTTATAAGCGCTGGTAATGCCTTCCTTGCCCAAAATGCAGGCACCGGTTGGGAAGTCAGGGCCTTTGATAGCCGTCATCAACTGCGGAATTTCTACATCAGGGTTATCAATCAGCATAACAAGGCCGTTAACAACCTCACACAGATTGTGCGGCGGAATATTAGTAGCCATACCAACTGCGATACCGGCACTGCCGTTAATCAGCAGAGCAGGGACCTTAGAAGGAAGTACGCTGGGCTCCTTTAAGGATTCATCATAGTTAGGTACAAAATCAACTGTATCCTTTTCGATATCCTCGAGCATTGCCTCAGCAATTTTAGCCATACGCACCTCGGTATAACGCATTGCTGCCGGACTGTCGCCGTCAATGCTGCCGAAGTTGCCATGGCCGTCTACCATCAGATAGCGGGTAGAGAAATCCTGCTCCAGGCGCACGATTGCATCATATACGGGAATATCACCATGCGGGTGATATTTACCTAAAACGTCACCGACGATACGAGCGGATTTTTTATAGGGCTTCGTCGGAGTCATGCCTGCTTCCTGCATTGCGTATAAAATACGGCGATGTACAGGCTTCAAGCCATCGCGGACATCAGGTAAAGCACGTTGGATGATAACGCTCATCGCATAATCGATATAGGATTTTTGCATTTCCTCTTCGATATATACGGGAAGAACTTTACCAGTGGTATTTTCTAAATCCACTTTATCACCTTTCCTTTACAAAAAACAATATTACAACCAGATATCTGAGGCAGAAGGCCTCACCTCAGGTTATTTTAACAATATCTCATAAACCTGCTTGCCAATCAGCAGGGTGGTAACCAATAAATACAAGGGACGCACATAGGAAGCACCCTTTTTAATTGCCAGTCGAGTACCGACAACAGCACCGGCAATCATTGCAGCAGCCATAATCAGACCGTAGCTCCAGATAATTGTGCCGCTGACAGCGAAGGATACAAGAGCACCAACGCCGCTGGCAAAATTCAACGCCTTGGCATTACCGGCAGCCGTTACAAAGTCATAGCCTAAATATAAAAAGCCAAAAATCAGGAAGGAGCCTGTACCGGGACCGAAGAAGCCATCATAAAAGCCCATGGCAAACGCCATAACGATGGCACCGATTAAAGCCTGCATACCAAGCTTTTCTATCGTACCGGCATCGCCCCAATCCTTACGGCGATAGGTATAAACAGCAACAGCAACCAAAAGCACGACGATGATATTTTTCATCAACTGCTCCGGCAGCAGATAAACTACGTAGGCACCTAAGGCTGAACCGATAAAAGAAAGCGGCATCAGCGTAAAGGCTGCCTTTTTTATTTTACCGGCGCGCCAAAAGGAGAGCACGCTGGTAAAGCAGCCGATAGAGGCTGCCAGCTTGTTTGTTCCCAAAGCATAGGGAACAGGCAAGCCCAGGCTCAACAGGGCAGGAGTGGAAATTAAACCGCCGCCGCCGACAGTAGAATCAATAAACGAAGCTATAAAGCCTGATACAATCAGGAAAATAACTGTCGTAGTATCTAAATTCGCCACAAAAGTTTCCAAAAAATTCCCCTCATTTCAGAGTGGCTAGTAATTAATTGTTAGTTATTAGCGGTTAGTTGTAAGCGAATGGATTGCATTGTTCCCAATATCAGGCTGCATGCCTTAACTATTCACTATACACTTTTAACTTTTAACTATTCACTGTACACTATTCACTATTCACTTTTAACTATTTACTGCCTTCCGCCCAACGGATATAGAGTCCTAAAGCACCGCTGTGACAGGTGCAGCAGATTTTTTCGGCACCTTCCAGAACCTCATTGCTGATAGCATAAGGATAGAGCTGACGCAGTGTTGCCTGCTGCAGCGGCCAGCGTACACCGATAAAATCTACTGTCGTGCTATCGCTTAAGGGCAGCAATGAAACAGCTTCCGCCGCAGCCTGCAGCTTCAGCTCTACGCTTTCGCCCTCTGTCAGCAGCAGCATAAATTCCTTGTCATCCGCCAGTATAACCCGGCAATCACGCTGCTTTTTTACTCCCAGCAGAGTATAGACGTTGCTGTATAAATGGTCGAAGCGTCCGCCCCAGATACCGCTGGCAAGAATATCTCCCTCAGGCAGATTGTGCAGCAGCAGCTGCAGGTCGGTATCATCCTTAGCAGGATTAAAACTGTGCACCTCTGTGCCTGCAGCACGTGCCTGCCGGTAAATAGCCTGTGAAGAGCTGTCGCAGTCACCGAACAGCTCCGCCGGCACACAGCCGGTCGCAAGGCAATACTCAGCGCCGCGGTCGGCGCAGTAAATTTTCTTGCCGCTGCTAATGCTGTGCAGCCACTCAGTTTTTGGTCCGCGTCCGCCTGCAACCACCAGCAAAGTGTCAGCAGCGTGATGTTTCACGTGAAACATTACACGCAGCTCCAACTCAGGCAGTACAAAAAGCTTATCAGCCATTATTTTTTCACTACAGCGACAGGCTTAATCACAATTTGGCCGTTTTCCTTAAGAACCTTCCAGGTGCAGTCACCATTCTTGTTCTTCAGCCATTCCATGCTGATTTCCAGAAGAAAACGGTTCAGGCGCTCCTGTGCATCTTCAGGCAGCAGCAGCTCCTTTTTAGCAGGTACCTTAGCACCCTTCAATTTGCTTTGCTTAACCTTTTCATCAGCATACATGCCGTTTTCAAAGGTCAGCTCCTCGCTGAAGCCCTTCAGCATATCTGCATCGGAAAGTCCTTTTTTTATCTTAACCATTTTAAGCACCTCTTTTTATGCAACAATCAGGCTTACAAGTCCAGATTACGAACCTTCTTCGCATTGTCCTCAATAAACTGACGGCGCGGCTCAACCTTATCGCCCATCAGAATGGAGAAAATGCGGTCTGCTTCCGCAGCATCCTCCAGATGAACCTGCAGAATAGTACGTGCCGCAGGATCCATGGTTGTTTCCCACAGCTGGCCGGGGTTCATCTCGCCTAAGCCTTTGTAACGCTGTACATACGGGTTAGTATCGCGGCCAACCTCGTCGAGGATTTGCTGCAATTCTTCATCGCTGTAAGCGTAGTAATGCTGCTTCTGGTTTTTACGGATTAAATACAGCGGTGGCTGTGCAATAAACACATGGCCTTCCTTAATCAAAGGCTGCATATAACGGTAGAAGAAGGTCAGCAAAAGCGTACGGATATGCGCACCGTCGACGTCGGCATCTGTCATGATGATAATTTTGCCATAACGTGCCTTGTCCAGATTGAAGTCATCGCCGATACCACAGCCGAAGGCGGTAATCATATTACGGATTTCTTCACTGCTCAGCACCTTATCAAGACGTGCCTTTTCAACATTAAGGATTTTACCGCGTAGCGGCAAAATAGCCTGGAAATCACTGTTACGTCCCTGCTTGGCACTGCCGCCTGCAGAGTCACCTTCGACCAGATAAATCTCGGTATCCTCAACGTTACGGCTCTTGCAGTCAGCCAACTTGCCGGGAAGTCCGCCCAAATCCATAGCGTTCTTACGGCGTGTAAGCTCGCGCGCCTTGCGTGCTGCCAGACGGGCGCGTGCAGCAATAATAGCCTTTTCCACCAGCTTTTTGGCAACCTGCGGATTTTCCTCCATAAACTCGGCCAGAGTATCGCCGACCAGGTTATCAACGATAGGCATAACCTCGCTGTTGCCCAGCTTTATCTTCGTCTGGCTTTCAAACTGCGGGTTCTGCACCTTCAGGCTCAGAACTGCAGTTAAGCCTTCACGCACATCATCACCGCTCAGCGCATCCTCATTTTCCTTGAGCATATTGGTTTTACGCGCATAAGCGTTAATTGTGCGTGTCAGCGCCTTACGGAAGCCGCTGAGATGAGTACCGCCTTCCTCGGTGTTGATATTGTTGACATAGGTAAAAATGTTCTCGCTGTAGGTATCGCAATATTGCATTGCAACCTCAACGATAACAGCGTTCTTTTCACCCTCCAGATAAATCGGCTTCGGATTGATTTTATCCTTATCCTTATCCATAAATTCAACGTATTCGATAATACCGCCGGCGAAATGGAAGGTTTCACTCTTATCCTCTGCACGTTCATCAGTCAGGGAAATGGTAATGCCCTTATTCAAAAAGGCCAGCTCGCGAATACGCAGACGCAGAGTATCATAGCTGTATTCCGTTTCCGTAAAAATAGTGGCATCCGGTTTGAAATGTACTGTAGTACCGGTAGTTTCGCAATCGCCCTTTTCGTAAAGCTTTTTCGAGGTTTTGCCCTTAGCAAACTCAATGCCGTAGCATTTGCCGCCGCGGCGCACCTCAACCTCCATGTGCTCACTCAAAGCGTTAACGCAGGTAACACCGACACCATGCAGACCGCCGGAAACCTTATAGCCGCCGTCACCGAACTTACCGCCTGCATGCAATACTGTCATGATAACCTCAACAGCAGGCTTCTTTTCCTTTTTCATCATATCCACGGGAATGCCACGGCCGTTATCGATAACCGTAATGCTGTTATCCTTATGGATAATTACCTTGATATCACTGCAGTAACCGGCCAAAGCCTCGTCAATACTGTTGTCCACAACCTCATACACCAGATGGTGCAGACCGCGGGAGGACGTACTGCCGATATACATAGCAGGTCTTTTGCGTACAGCCTCCAGGCCCTCTAAAACGTGAATCTGTTCCGCGTTATAGTTACCCTTGACCGCTGTAGCTTCTTCAATATCAATATCCTGGGTCATATTTACCTCCGTTTTAAAATTTCTAAATTAGTATAGGCAGCGCCGTCCAGAAAACCTGTTTCAGCGCGTTTTTTCAAAGTCACCGAAGAAATCGAGGACAAATATATCGTATCATTGGTCAGAACGCAGCTGTAATAGCCTTCGCCGCCGGAAGCATCGACAACCTTATAGCGGGAGCCGTACTTCTTGACGAAATCGTCGTAAACCACTGACTGAGGGTGATTCAAATTAAAAATAGCGATTATTTCACTGTTTTTTACCATGTAATCTACTCCCAAATGCAGATACACCCTGATCCCTCCTTAAATAAGTCAAAGCATTTTCATACAGTGCAAGGGTAATATCCTCAGGCTGCTTTTCCAGCAGAAACATTACCGCCAACAGACTTTCCTTTTTATCGGCAAAGCCGCAGCGCACCCGTTCAAAATAGTAGCTTTGTAAGTTTTCCTTTACAGCCGTAAATAATATTTTATCACATTTATAGTAGGCCAGACAATCTTCATACTTCAGCCAGGGCTGAATCCGCAGCAGCTCCGCCAGCTTGCTGCGCAGCTCCTCGCGCTGCTCGCGCTCGCAGACGCTGCACATATCCAGTCCCTTGCGCATTTGAGCACCGCATACGGGGCATTTGGTATATTCCGCAGGCGGGGCAGGCGGCTCGGCCTGCTTTTCCTTTTTCTGCTGCTTTTTGAAAAAACTGCCGGTATGAAAATAAACCTTTTTAATCAGCACACGACCCAGCAAAAAGGAGTTGATTTTTTGCAGGAACAGCTGCTGCATCATATACAGTTCGTTTGCCAGCATGCTGTTGGCCGTGCGCACATAAAGCTCGCTGCCGCTTATTTTTTCGATAGCACAGCTGCGCGCCAGATTTTCGCCCACAATCTCCGCCCATCTGCTTTCCAGATAATGCTGCAGATAGGCCAGCTTGATTTCCGGCGATATATAAGCCTTTTTATAGGTACGGTGCGGATCAAACAGACGACGGATAACCTCCTCCGCAGCCTCTAAATTCTCAGCATACATAATCAGGCCTCGCTTATACTGCCACCGGAAATTTTAAAGTAAGCATTGCCGGCGAGCTCCGGTATCAGCTCGCGGTCATTTACTGTAATAAAGGTCTGCACTCTGCCGTCAATAAACAGCAGCAGCTGAGCGCGGCGGCTGTTATCAAGCTCGCTCATGACATCATCCAAAAGCAGGACGGGAAATTCGCCCAACTCGTTTTTGACATACTGCAGCTGTGACAGCTTCAGTGCCAGAGCACCGCTGCGCTGCTGCCCCTGTGAGCCGAAGGCCCGCAAGGAAAGACCGTTGAGCAATAGCTGCAAATCATCGCGGTGGGGACCGATACCCGTATTGCCGCGCAGTATATCAAGGCGCTGACGCTCCGACAGCTGTTCACGGTAAAAATCCTCTGCTGCCTCCGCGGCAGACTGCGGATAGAGCAGAGTGCTGTTGTTGGCCTTCTGCTCATAGCGCACCTGCAGCATTTCGCTGCCCTTGGTAATGGACGAATAAATCTCTCCGGCAATAGCCTGCAGCTTGCCCAACGCCGCCAAACGTCTGCGTACAATAGCTGCCGCCAGACGGATGAACTCCTCGTTCCAGGGCTGCAATACCTCAGGACTGCCTCCGTTATCGCGCAGCTCCTTCAAAAGGCGGTTGCGCTGCTGCAGAACACGGTTATACTTCAGCAGCAAATCGTAGTATACAGGGTCCGTCTGGGCAATCTGCATATCAAAGAAGCGGCGCCGCAACGCAGGCTCGCCCTTGACCAGCTGCAGGTCCTCCGGTGAAAACATCACCGCATTCAGGGCACCGTAATGCTCCTTTGGACGCACGCGCGCACCATCAAGCAGTATTTCCTTCTGCCAGCGTTCATGCTGACGGTATTTTTTTATTTTTACCTCATGGCTGCCGCTGAAGCTGGCGTATTCCACGCCTACGGCCATAGCGTCGGCACCCATTTTCAGCATTTCCTCTTCGGCGGAGGTACGGTGCGACATGCCGAAGGCACTGTAAAAAATAGCCTCCAGCAGATTAGTTTTTCCTTGGGCGTTCTGCCCGTAAAAAACATTAATCATAGATGAAAGCTGCAGGCTGCAGCTTTCATAGTTGCGGAAATTAACCGCATAAAGACTGTTGATCTTCATTAAGCTTCTTTGGCAACGGTCAGCTCTATCTGGTCATCAATATTTACTACATCGCCGGGATGTACTTTTTTACGTTTTTCCGTTACCAGCTGGCCGTTCAGGCGGACAACGCCATCTTCAACCATCAGAAATGCCTGGCCTCCGGTATCTGCAACACCGGAAAACTTCAGCAGCTTATCCATAGTAATAAATTCTGTTGTGATTTCTACAGTTTCTTTTTGCATAATGCCGCTCCTTAGAAAACAACACGTACCGGTGTTACGATGTAGGTGTAATCCGGTTCATCGGCACAGGTAACGCATACCGGGCTGAGAGAGGTATTCATGGACAAAACAGCCTCCTCTGCTTCCAGGTTCTTCAGGATATCCAGAATATATTTTGCGTTAAAGGCAACATTCAGCGGGTCACCGACAGTCTGGCAGGAAACAACCTCCAGGCCGGTACCGACATCCGGGCTGCTGCTGGTAATAGTAATTTCATCGGCAGCTACGCTCATTTTGATGATGCTGTAATCACCGTCGGTAGAGAAGAGAGCTACACGCTCAACAGCGCCGGCAAGCTCTTTGATGTTTACCTTGCTGGTCAGAGCGAATTTCGGCGGAATAACACGGCGATAATCAGGGAACTGACCTTCAATCAGACGGGAAACAATAACTATATTATCGATAACAACCATAATCTGGTTATTGAGCAGGGAAATAAGTACCTGCTGCGGTACTTCACCTGTCAGGTTACGGGAAATTTCGCCCAGAACCTTAGACGGAATAATCATGCTGAGCTCTTCATTTCCCTCATAGGGCAGAGATTTGATAGCCAGACGATGGGTATTGGTGCCGACGAAGGTAATTTTGCCGTCTTTAGCTTCTACCAGAATACCGGTGAACAGAGGTCTTGCTTCATCGGTAGAGCAGGAGAAGATAGTCTTTTTAATCAGCTCTTTAATCATGCTGTCATCAAGAGCAATGGTTCTGTCTGCATCAAAGGTGGGAAATTTAGGATAATCGTCTTCATTCATTAAGAAGAGCTGATATTCTGATTTTCCGGAGCTTACCTTGATAGAGTGCTTTTCTTCATTTTTGCTGATGGTCAGGCTTTCAGCAGGTAATTTACGGATAAGGTCTGCAAAATGCTTTGCAGAAACAACTATTTCCCCCGGTTCGCTGATTTCTGCATCAATGGTGCAGGAAATAGCCATGTTTAAATCCATAGCCTGTATTTCCAGCTTATTATCTGTTGCAATAACATGGATACCGGAAAAGATAGGTGTGCTTGGCTTGGAAATAATTGCTCTTTGAACTGTCTGAATTGCTTTATTTAAGCTGTTGGTATTACAGGAAATTATCATTTGTTCACAGTCCTCCTTGGTTTTTTAATACTGTTATAATATATAAAAAGTAGTCGACGTAGTAGTAGGGCCTGTTAGTTGTGGGGAAAAGTGCTTTGAGCTTAGCTGTGATGCATTATTTCCCCTGTATATAAGGCTGTTGATAACCGGGAAATAATATACACACAATCTACAGGCTGAAATTTTATCAACTTATGCTCAAAAGTTATACACAGCTTGAGGGTGAGTTATCAACAGTTTTTGTGGATAACTTTTGAGCTGTTATTGCCGCAGGATTTCGATGATTTCCTGCAGCTCGTTTTGGAAGGCGAGGTTACTGTTTTTGAAGTTACTTATTTTTTCGTAAGCATGGATAACGGTCGTGTGGTCACGTCCTCCGAAGAGCTCGCCGATACGCGGATAGGATAAATCTGCCAGCTCACGGCAAAGATACATAGCTACCTGACGCGGGAAGGCAATGTTTTGGGTACGCTTCTTGTTGAACAGCTCGTCCTGCTTAACATTGTAGTGGTCGGCGACAACCTTGATGATGCCTTCGTAGGTGATAGTTCTTGTTTTGATATCGTTGCCCATGTCGGAAAGAACCTTCTGGGCGGTTTCTACGGTAATGGGCATGTGCATGAGGGAGGTGTATGCTACTATTTTATTGTAGGCGCCCTCAATTTCACGGATGTTGGTGGCGATGTTGGTGGCCAGCAGGGTGATGACCTCGGTCGGCAGGACGATATTGTCCGATGCAGCCTTGGTACGCAGGATAGCCATACGTGTTTCCAAATCCGGAGTCTGGATATCTGCTGTGAGGCCCTGATCAAAACGGGAACGCAGGCGGTCCTCTAAGGTTTCGATTTCGCGCGGAGGACGGTCACTGGAGATGATGATCTGTTTATCGGCATCCTTCAGTGCATTAAATGTATGGAAGAATTCTACCTGCGTCTGCTCCTTGCCCTTCAGAAACTGGATATCGTCGATAATCAGACAGTCGATATTGCGGTATTTCTGGCGGAAGGCCTCAGTAGTTTTGTTCTGGATGGAATTGATGATTTCGTTGGTGAATTTTTCACTGGAGGTGTAGAGCACCTTCATGCTGGGGTTGTTCTGCTTAATGCGGTTGCCGATAGCGTGCATTAAGTGTGTTTTGCCCAGACCAACGCCGCCGTACAGGAAAAGCGGGTTGTAGGCGTGTGCCGGGTCGTTGGCTACTGCCTGCGCTGCCGCATGGGCGAAGCGGTTGGAGTTGCCGATAACGAAGGTTTCAAAAACGTATTTGGGGTTCAGGTTGCTTTCATCGGGCTGCTGTACGGAGGTGTTTTCATTAAACAGCTGCTGCTGTTCGCGCTTGGCAGGTACAGCCGGCATTTCTTCAGCTGCTTCCGATCCGCTGCTGCCGTTGTCCATGGTTTCGATGATGAGCTTGATATTTTTGCTCATAATGCCGGCCAGGACACCTTCGATAACCTGAGCGTAGTTTTCCTCCAGCATTGTTTTAAAGAAGTCGTTTTTGACAGCTACTTTATAGTAGGTATCTGTCACCTCTAACGGCATAATCGGCTTAATCCAGACATTAAAGACTTTTTCATTAAAGGATTCCTTTAATTTGTCCTTACATCTGACCCAGATTTCCGCTAAATCATAGGAATTCATATAGATACATCCTTTCTCGCTGATTTTAGAAAAATAAAAACGACAGCCTGCATTGCCCGCGGAAGGGCGGTGTAAGCGCCGGTTTAAGTGAAGCTAGATATACACATATATTTTATCAGACTGTGGATAACTTCGCAAATTTTCAAGAAAAATTTCTGAGATGGCAGAAAAATGGCTGTTTTTACTTGACGAAGTTTTTATTTTCCCATATAATAAGTTAGTAATACCTTGCGTGGTGCAGTACGTGCTGATGAAGGCGCATTGTTACTGCGTTGGTAGAGCAAATAACAGCTATCAATATTCACATAAATTAGAAATTGATAAAATTTTGCGGTGGATAAGGAGGGAATACTGAATGAAGCGTACTTTTCAACCTAACAATCTCAGAAGAAAAAGAACTCATGGTTTCAGAGAAAGAATGAAAACTTTGGGCGGTCGTCAAGTTCTCAAAAGAAGACGTGCTAGAGGCAGAAAGAAATTGTCTGCATAACATTATAAAATAGGCCGCGCAAGTGGCCTATTTTTTCCATGCGGGCAGGTGTGCATTTGATGCAAAAGAAAAAGTTTACTTTAAAAAAATTAAATCGACTTAAATCGAAGAAAAGCTTTCAGATTGTCTATGTAAAGGGACGTACTGTTGTCGATGCTATGTCGGTTTTTTATATTCTCCCGGATCAGGGCGAAGATATAAAAATCGGTCTGGCGGTAGGCAAGAAGCTGGGCTGTGCTGTGGTGCGCAACCATGTCAAGCGTCTGATGCGTGAAGTATTCCGCATGCATAAGGCAGAACTCAAAAAGGGTTACCATATAGTCTGGGTAGCTCGCAAGAAGCTGACAAAGGCTGATTACAAGACTTTTGAGCGTGTATTTTTAAGACTGGCAAAAAGAGCAGCTCTGCTGCAGTAATAAGGATAGAAGGCTATGAGCAGGTTACTGATTTTGTGTATAAGATTCTACCAGATTTTTATATCACCGCTGAAACCGCCGACCTGCAGGTTTTATCCTACATGTTCAGCGTATGCTATTGAAGCGATTCAGAAGAAGGGTCCTGTAAAGGGAACGTGGCTGGCGATTAAGCGTATCGCCAAATGTCATCCTTTTCATCCGGGCGGTTATGACCCTGTGCCATAAGCATACTATTAAGCTATAACACTTTGTTTTTTAAGGAGTGATATCTTGGATTTTCTCGCTAATATCGTACAACAGGTGTTAACTGTGCTCTACAATTTTACTGAGAGCGTCGGTATACCGAACCTTGGCCTGGCTATTGTGTTAATGACCATTATCATTAAGCTGATTATGTATCCGCTGACTCAGAAGCAGATTCAGTCAACTAAGGCTATGATGGAAATTCAGCCGAAGATGAAGGCTTTACAGGAAAAATATAAGGATGATAAACAGCGCCTGAATATGGAGCTGGCTAATTTATATAAGAGCGAAGGCGTTAATCCGCTGGCAGGCTGTCTGCCGCTGCTCATCCAGATGCCGATTATGATTGGTATTTTCTACGGTATCCGTGACTACAACTATGCAGCACATCCGGAAATCGTTACCAGCTTTTTGTGGCTGGCTGACATTTCCAAGGCAGACCCGACCTATGTTCTGCCGGTGCTTTCCGCATTAACTACTTTTATTCAGACCAAGCAGACTATGCCGACAAACGGCGGTGGTGCACAGAACAAGATGATGATGTACTTCATGCCTCTGTTCATCGGTTATATCAGCTTGACCTTCCCGGCAGGTCTGGTACTGTACTGGGTTGTTATGAATATTATGCAGATTGCACAGCAGTCTATTATGAACAGAGCTGCTGCTAAATAAGCGTGTAAGCGTATAGGAGTTGGTAAAGATGGCTTTTGTTGAGAAGACCGGTAAGAGCGTGGACGAAGCTGTTGCAGCAGCTTTGGCAGAACTGAATGTTACTGCCGACCAGGCTGTTGTTGAAGTATTAGAGGAAGCAAAAAAGGGCTTTTTAGGCTTTGGCCGTAAGGATGCCCGTGTACGCGTAAGCGTTAAACCTGCAGAAGCAGAGGCAGAAAAAACTGCCGAAGCTGCACCAGCTGCTGAAAAAACCGTCAGCGAGGCTGCTGCCGACGCTGTAGCTGCAGTAAAGGTGGCTGCAACCGTAGCTGCCGGTGCTTTGGCCAAAAAGGCTGATGCTGTGAAGGCCGATGCAGCTGTAGCTGCCGAGGATTTCAAGAAGAAGGCTGCAGATGCTAAGGATGATGCAGTTGATGATGCTATCGCAGCGCTGAATGCTTTAAAGAGCGAGCGTCGCGAACGTCAGAACCGCGAACCGCGTAAATACAATGTAAGTGATGAGGCAGTTGCTGCTGCTAAGGAATTTTTGCAGAAAATCTTTAATTCTATGCATATTGAGGTTGCTATGGAAAAATTCATCAACAAAAATGACGGCAGCGTTACCTTCCGCCTGCATGGTGATGATATGGGTATTTTAATCGGCAAGCATGGACAGACCTTAGACAGCTTGCAATACCTGACCAATCTTGTTGCTAACAAGAATAGCAACGAGCGTGTGCGTGTAATCATTGACGTTGAGGATTACCGCGACCGCCGTATCGAAACTCTTAACCGTCTGGCAGCACGTCTGGCAGACAAGGTTAAACGTACCGGTGAGCGCGTAGCCCTGGAGCCTATGAATCCGCACGAACGCAAGATTATCCATATGGCATTACAGGGTGACCGTCGTGTTACTACCCTGAGCGAGGGCGATGAGCCTTATCGTCATGTGGTTATTGAGCTGAAAAAATAAAATACAAAGCAAGGCTGTCGCGTTAAGTTAATCAGAGGCTTATTTGCGGCAGCCTTTTTTCCGTACTGAGCTTTTTTATGCAGTACAGATAAAAGAAGGAGGGTCATATGGCTGAGGATACGATTAGTGCTGTTACTACGGCTCTTGGCGAAGGTGCTGTAGGTATTGTGCGTATTAGCGGACCAAAGGCGTTGGCGGTGGGTGAGACCTTGTTTAAGGCGGCTTCCGGCAAGGAGCTTGGTGCATATCCTGTGAATACGCTTGCTTATGGCCATGTTTATGATACGGACGGCAGCCTTGTAGATGAGGTGCTGGCGGTGTATATGCGTGCTCCCCGTTCCTATACGGCGGAGGATGTGGTTGAAATTCAGTGTCACGGCGGTGTGCAGCCGCTGCAGAAGATTCTGCAGCTTACTTTTGTTGCCGGTGCGCGTCCGGCGGAGGCCGGCGAGTTTACGAAGCGTGCGTTTTTGAACGGCAGGATTGATCTGACGCAGGCTGAGGCGGTTATGGATATTATCCGTTCGCGCAGTGAGGCGAGCCTGAAGCTGGCTGCGCGTCAGCAGCAGGGACAGCTGGTAGGTGAGCTGCGCACTTTGCGTAAGCAGCTTGTGGATATTGTTGTTAATCTGGAGGCTGTGATTGATTATCCGGAGGAGGATATCGAGGATGTTACCTATGGCAGTGTACAGGAGAGCCTGAGCACTGTCTGCAGTGGAATTGAGCATCTGCTGGCGCATGCACATACGGGCAAGATTTTGCGCGAGGGTCTGCGTACAGCTATTGTTGGCCGTCCGAACGTGGGCAAGTCGAGCTTGCTGAACGCTTTGCTGCGGGAGGAACGTGCGATTGTTTCGCAGTATGCCGGTACTACGCGTGACGTTATTGAGGAGCAGCTGCTGCTTGACGGTGTGCCGCTGGTGCTGGCTGATACGGCGGGTATTCGTGCTACCGATGATTTTGTAGAGAAAATCGGTGTGGAGAAGAGCCGTCAGCTGTTGGCGGATTCGGAGCTGGTTATCTGTGTTATTGACGGCAGCGAGGGCCTGACGGATGAGGATGAGGCGATTTTAGAGGCTGCGGCGGACAAGCCCTGTGTGGTGATTGTGAATAAGAGCGATTTGCCGCAGCAGGTTGATTTGGCGCAGCTGCGAGAGCGCTTTGGCGCTGATAAGGTGATGACGCTTTCTGCTAAGACTCTGGTTGGCATTGAGGCGTTTACTGCCTGGCTGAAGAGCTATGTTTACGGCAGCAAGGGTACGCTGGAGGACGGTGCATATATTCAGAATGCGCGTCAGGAGCGTTTGCTGCGTGAGGCGCTGGTAGGCCTGCAGGATGCAGAGGCTGCGGCACAGGATTATTTGCCTTATGACTGCATTGTGATTGATGTGCGCTCGGCGATTGACCTGTTAGGGGAGATTACGGGTGATACGGTGCAGGATGAGATTATCAATGAGATTTTTGAGCGGTTCTGTATTGGTAAGTAGGGGGAAGCGACGCAACCCTTCCGTCTGCTCGCTGAAGCTCGCAGCCACCTTCCCTTTCAGGGAAGATATAATATTATTGCGAAGTTTTAACTTTGGTTATTACTATGAACTTTTATATGCTCCCTGAAAGGGAGCTGGCATCGCCGTAGGCGATGACTGAGGGTTGTGTAAGCGATATATTAATTGCTCGTTAGGGTTTTCTGCTAATCTTCTGGTTATCTCTCATGTAAAAGGGTGATAGCCGGTACATATATTTTTAAGAGGTCTATTAAGATGAGTTATATTACAGATACATTTGATGTAATTGTCGTTGGCGCCGGCCACGCTGGCGTGGAGGCGGCGCTGGCTGCCGCCCGCCTGGGCGGCAAGACGCTGCTGGCGACGCTGTCGCTGGATAATGTGGCGCTGATGCCGTGCAATCCGTCTATCGGCGGTCCGGCAAAAGGCCATCTGGTGCGTGAGCTGGATGCTTTAGGCGGCCAGATGGGTATCAGTGCGGATTTGGCATGTATCCAGATGCGTCTTTTGAATACCGGTAAGGGCTATGCCGTGCATGCTCTGCGCGGTCAGGAGGATAAGCCTTTTTATCACACGTTGATGAAAAAGATTGTCGAGGACCAGGAGAACCTGGAGCTGAAGCAGCTGATGATTGATAAGCTGCTGGTGGAAAACGGTGCGGTTGTTGGCGTAGAGGCCGAAACCGGCGAGATTTTCGAGGCGAAGTGCGTTATTCTGGCTACCGGTACTTATCTGCGCGGCCGTATTGTTTACGGTCAGGTTAATTATGAATGCGGTCCAAACGGTCTGCGCAGTGCGCAGAAGCTGTCTGCTTCGCTGCTGGAGAACGGTGTGGAGCTGATGCGCTTCAAGACCGGTACGCCGGCGCGTATTGATGCCCGCAGTCTGGATTACAGCAAGATGGAGCCGCAGTACGGTGATGAGGAGGTGCGCAACTTCTCCTTTATCAGCGATATCAAAACACGTGAGCAGGTTCCCTGCTATCTGACTTATACGAATGAGGCTACGCATAAAATTATCCGCGATAATCTGCATTTATCCGGTATGTATAACGGCATGATTGAGGGCGTCGGCCCGCGTTACTGCCCGTCTATCGAATCTAAGATTGTGCGCTTCGCCAATAAGGAGCGTCATCAGCTGTTTATCGAGCCTGAGGGACGCAGTACCAATGAAATGTATGTACAGGGCATGAGCTCTTCTTTGCCGGCGCACATTCAGCTGCAGTTTATGCAGACGATTCCCGGACTGGAGCACTGCAAGATGATGCGTGCGGGCTATGCCATAGATTACGATTGCCTTGACCCGCTGCAGCTGCGTCCGTCTTTGGAGCATAAGGCTATCAGCGGTCTGTTCAGTGCCGGTCAGTCCAACGGTACCAGCGGCTACGAGGAGGCTGCTGCTCAAGGTTTGATGGCAGGTATTAACGCGATGATGAAGATTAACGGACGCGAGCCGTTGGTATTGCGCCGTGATGAGGCGTATATCGGCGTGCTGATTGATGACCTTGTTACCAAGGGTACGTCTGAGCCTTACAGAATGATGACCTCGCGTGCGGAATACCGTTTGCTGCTGCGTCAGGATAATGCTGATTTGCGTTTGACGGAAAAGGGCAGAGCTATTGGTCTTGTTGATGATAAGCGCTACGGTATTTTCACCGAAAAGCGTACTGCCTTGGAGCGCACGGTGAGCGAGCTGGGCAAGCAGAATATTTCGCCCAGTGCGGAAAACAATGCTAAGCTGGAGGCTATGGGTACGGCGCCGCTGCGCAGTGGCAGCAGTCTTTTGGATTTGCTGCGTCGCAAGGAGGTTACCTACAGTAAGCTGCAGCAGGCCTTCGGTTTGCCGGAGCTGGCACCGCAGGTAGCGGAGCAGGCAGAGATTTTTGCCAAGTATGAGGGCTATATTACTAAACAGCGTCAGGAGGTTGAGCGCTTTATGAAGCTGGAAAACAAGCGCCTGCCTGATGATATAGATTATCGTGCGATTAAGGAGCTTTCCAGCGAGGCCGCTGAAAAGCTGGACAAGGTACGTCCGGCGAATATCGGTCAGGCATCGCGTATCAGCGGTGTTTCGCCTGCTGATATCAGCGTGCTGATGATTGCGTTGGAGCTGAAGCGCCGAAAGGAGCAGGAAGAATGACCTTTGCAGAAATTTTAGCCGAAAAGGGTGCGGAGGCCGGTTTGAGCTTTACGCCGCTGCAGCTGGAGCAGTTCAGCCGTTATTACGAGCTGCTGGTGGAAACAAATAAGGTGATGAACCTTACCGCGATTACCGAGCCGGAGGAGGTTGCCGTAAAGCATATGGTAGACAGCCTGCTGGCCTACGAGGCGGAGATGGCCGGTAAAACCCTGGCGGACGTGGGCACAGGTGCCGGCTTTCCCGGTGTGCCGCTGAAGATCTACTGCCCCGAGCTGAAGGTAACTCTGATAGATTCCCTGGGCAAGCGCCTGCGCTTTTTGCAGCAGGTGATTGAGGAGCTGGGGCTGAAGGGCATCCGCTGCGAGCATTTGCGCGCAGAGGATGCGGGCCGTGATAAAAAGCATCGCGAAAAATATGACTATGTAACGGCACGCGCTGTGGCACGTTTGAGCGTGCTGAGCGAATACTGCCTGCCGCTGGCCAAGAAGGGCGGTCAGTTTATCGCTTTGAAGGGCAGCAAGTTTGCTGAGGAAATTACTGAGGGTGAGGCCGCGGTAAAAATCCTCGGCGGCAAAATTCTCAGCGCGGAGCCTGTAAAATTACCCGGTCTGGACGATGGACGTGCTATAATAAAGATAGCTAAAATCAAAAGTACACCGGCGCAATACCCGCGTAAGGCAGGTACGCCGGAAAAACAGCCCTTAGGCGCTAAATAGGGGGAAAGCATATGTTAGTAGATGATGGATTTTCGGTATTGGATACAGATTGCGGTATTATCGGCGAGCGTAAGGCCGTTAATGAGGTGAAGGTAGTCAAGGTTCCCATCGGGCAGATTTTCCCCAACCCTTATCAGCCGCGCAAAAACTTTGACGAGGCAGCCTTAGAGGAGCTGTCTGCTTCCATCGCCCAATACGGCGTGCTGCAGCCTCTTTTGGTATCGCCGACTGAGGACGGCCGTTATCTGCTGATTGCCGGTGAGCGCCGTCTGCGTGCTTCCCGTATGGCAAAGCTGACGGAGGTACCGGTTATTATCAGCGATTATACTACGCAGCAGATTGCGGAAATTGCGCTGATTGAAAACCTGCAGCGTGAGGACCTGCACTTTCTGGAGGAGGCCGAAGGCTACGAACAGCTGATGGAGCAGTTCCATCTGACGCAGGAGGCTATGGCTGAGCGTGTAGGCAAAAAACAGTCTACTATCGCCAACAAGCTGCGTTTGCTGCGTCTGTCGCCTGCTGTACGCAAGGTGCTGGTGGATGCCGGTCTGAGCGAGCGTCATGCGCGCGCACTGCTGAAGCTTGATGATGATGCCAAACGTCTGGAGGTGCTGGAGGTTGTTGTTGCCAAGAATTACAGCGTGCGCCAGACCGAGGAATATATCAACAAGCTGCTGGAGGACAACCAGCAGGAAAAACGCCGCCGTATGGTGATTGTCAACGATGTCCGCATTTACCTGAACAGTATTAAGCAGGTTGTCAACGCTATTAAGGACGTCGGCATTCCGGTTAATATGGAGCAGACGGTGGAAGGCGATGAGGTTATCGTCAGCGTCCGCATCAAGAACCAGAAGAAGCCGAAGGGCGGCAACAGCAAGCCATTGTTCTGAAAATGATAAAGCAGGAAGCTTCCTGCAGCAACGATAAAAGCAGAGAGCTGTGTTTCACGTGAAACACAGCTCTCTGCTTTTTTGTACAAGGAGGTGGCTTATTATGCTCCGGCTATAGCCGGATTTTTACCAGAATTTAAACATCTGGAAAAGACTCTTTTTGAAGCCCTTCTCCGGCGGAATTACCTCATGCAGGAATTTGGGCTTAACATAGCGCACAATCATCGGCGGCGTGCGCATAGTAGTTTCGGCAAAGCGCGGCAGCTTGCTGTTGGCGGGCAGCGCTTTTGCTGCTGACAGCAAAGCTGATTTATGCCTAGTTACGGGGAGGCGATAGCGTGGGACGTATAGAATGGACAAGTATGCATTTTTCTCATGAGCTCAGGCTTAGGTGTTTGGCAGTTGCGTGAATGCAAGTTGCTGAATATGCTGCCAGCGCTGGTCATGCCGCAGGTTTTCTAGGCGCTGATGGGGCTGGTGAAGTGAGCTTTAGAGAAAAATCTCCTTTAAAGTAAAATTATTTTTTATTAATATAAGTTGTTGACAGACGCTGGGAATGAGTTATAATGTAAACGATATAATAGTGCTTTATAAAAGGTCAAGGGAGCGCTGTTAAAATTTCATATTGGAGGAGATGATATTGTGAGCAAGCATTTATCAACTTCCGTGAGGGTGCCTATTGAAGCGGATAATCCCAGTATTGTCCGTAATGAGTCATTGTGCATCAAATGCGGTCAGTGCAGTAATGTCTGCACAAGTCCTGTTGGTGTGTTGGGAACCTATGCGCTGGAGCAGACCGGAGACAGAGCTATCTGTATTCACTGCGGTCAGTGTGCTAATGTCTGCCCTGTTGGCAGCATCACCGAGGTATATGAATATCCAGAGGTTAAGGCTGCCGTGCAGGATAAGGACAAAATCGTCATTGTCAGTACGTCACCTTCTGTACGCGTGGCTTTGGGCGAGGAATTCGGCCTGCCTAAGGGGGCGTTCGTGCAGGGGAAGATGGTTGCGCTTTTGCGTGCTCTGGGCGTTGATTATGTGCTGGATACGAACTTTGCAGCTGATTTAACAATTGTTGAGGAAGCAAGCGAGCTTCTTGCCCGTATTAAAGGTGAAACTGACAAGCCGCTGCCGCAGTTTACAAGCTGCTGTCCGGCGTGGGTGAAGTTTGCAGAAACCTATTACCCTGAGCTCCTGCCACATGTTTCTACAGCTAAAAGTCCGATAGGGATGCAGGGACCGACGATTAAAACCTATTTCGCACAGAAAATGGGCATTGATCCGAGGAAGATTGTTAATGTCGCCTTAACTCCCTGCACGGCGAAAAAATTTGAGATTCGCCGTGAGAAAATGAACGCTGCCGGGCAGAAGTTGGGTATAGCTGAATTGCGGGATATGGATAATGTCATCACGACGAGGGAGCTGGCACTGTGGGCGAAGGAAGCAGGCATTGATTTTACCAGCCTGGAGGACAGCGATTTTGATAAATTTATGGGCGAGGCCTCTGGTGCAGGTGTTATTTTTGGCAATACAGGCGGCGTGATGGAGGCAGCTCTCAGGACTGCTTATGCTTATCTTACGGGTGAGCAGCCACCTAAGGAAATACTCAAGCTCGAGCCAGTGCGTGGTTATGATGGATTGCGTGAGGCCAGCGTGGAGATAGCAGGCAGGGTTATCAATGTAGCAGTGGTTCACGGAACGGAAAATGTCCGAAAGCTCATAGCTGGTGGCATTGAAAAATATCATTTTATAGAGGTTATGACCTGTCCTGGCGGCTGTATTGGCGGCGGCGGGCAGCCGAAGGATTTTGCTTATGATGCTGACGCAGCACGCAAGGCACGTATCGAGGGTCTTTATGAGCGGGACGCAGAGATGGAGTTGCATCTGTCTCACGAAAATAAAGAAATTCAGCAGCTTTACCAGGAGTTTTATGATACGCCCTTGAGCGACATGGCTGAAGCAATGCTGCATACTGCTTATCAGGACCGCAGCGCAGATTTAACAAAAGGAGCGAAAAAGAAAATGATGAAGTGGAAATGTTTAATTTGTGGTTATATCTATGAAGGCGAGGAGCTGCCAGCTGATTTTGTCTGCCAAATCTGTAAGCAGGGTGCAGATAAGTTTGTAAAAATCGAGGATACTCCTGGCGACAGGGCAAAGAATCCTTATGCTGGCACAAAGTCGGAGAAGAATCTGTTAGAGGCCTTTGCTGGCGAGTCTATGGCTCGTAATAAGTATACTTATTTTGCTAAAGTAGCGCAGGAAGCAGGCTTTGAGCAGATTGCTGCTTTGTTCTTGCAGACAGCAGAGAACGAAAAGGAGCATGCACAGCTATGGTTTAAGGCTTTGGGCGAGCTTGGCGATACTGCGGCAAATCTGCTGCACGCTGCTGAGGGAGAGAACCACGAATGGACGGATATGTATGTGCGTATGGCCCAAGAGGCAGATGCCGAAGGCTTCTATGAGCTGGCAGAGCAGTTCCGTGGCGTAGCAGCTATTGAGAAGCGTCATGAGGAGCGTTATCGTGCGTTGCTGCACAACGTAGAGGCACAGCAGGTATTTGCTAAGAGCGAGGTAAGAATTTGGGAGTGTCGCAAGTGCGGACATATCGTTGTAGGTACGAAGGCTCCGGAGGTTTGCCCGATTTGTAAAAACCCGCAGGCTTATTTTGAAATTCATACGATAAATTATTAAGAGCGGATGTTAGCTCGGTTTCTCCTGAGCAGCCGGAATTTCCCCTGATGCTTGCTATGAAGCTGGCGTCAGGGGATTTTTAGGTTCTATAAATAAGTGTTGGAATTGTAGTAAAATATTATCGACCAAAACAACATAATCTACAAAGGAGACCAGACACTCTATGCTTTACAACAATTATACACAAAATAACCCGTTTCCTACCAGAATTTGAGCATTTGGAAGAGACTCTTTTTGAAGCCCTTTTCCGGAGGAATTACCTCATGCAGGAATTTGGGCTTTACGTAACGCACAATCATCGGCGGTGTGCGCAGCGTTGTTTCGGCAAAGCGCGGCAGCTTGCTGTTGGCGGGCAGATGCAGGCTGCGTACCTTGTCCTTGCTGTTGACGAAGCGGGCGCTGGCAGCGCCGGTCTGGCCGTTGACTACGATAACGAAGCGTTCGCCGGCGCTGTTGTCCGTATAGTCAACATAATAAATCGGCAGCATGATGTCAGCCGAATGCTTGCGGATATTGCGTGACCATTTTTCAATCTTAACATTCTTTAAGCCGTAATTTTCGCAGAGCCTGTTGCAAAGCTGCTCATTAATCATGCGGTCAAGATATTTTTCTACCGGGAAAAGATTGCTGCGGGTGGTGATATGCACGTCACCCTCCAGAAATACGGGGTCGAAGGGGGCGAACTCATCAAAGTTCCAGGGAGCAACCATATCGACGGCGTTTTCGTCAAAGACATAGGTTTGCGGATATACCCAGTTTAAAACCTCCTGATAAATTTCGCAGTCACCCTTGTTGCTGGAGATTTGCGCTTTGACGCGCAGGTCCGCCAGTGTATAGGGAGTATAGAAGGCGGTAAATTTTTCCTTAATTGCCTTTTCCGCACCCTTAAAGGATATAGGCTCGCGCTTCATCAGCAGCTGTGCTCTGCCAAAGGCCTGCTCCTTAGTGAGCTTGAAGGGCAGGGCGATAGAAGGATAGCTGCGGGAGCCCGCGCCAATGAGCTGGTCCTTGTTGTAGCCGCCGGCCTTCAGCTCCTCCTGCGTCAGACGGTGACCGCAGTATTCGCAGGTAAAAATAGTCTGCGTGGATTCACCGGTAACATCGGCACCGCAGAGCGGGCAGGGCAGCTTGATGGTGTGGCTTTCTTCGTAAACCTTGGTGCTGAGGGCGCTGAAAACGCCCAGCTTATCTTCGATGCTTTGGGTGTTGTTTTTGAGCATCTCCGGCAAGGGCTCCATAAAGTATACGTGGCCCAGCTTCACCAGACCATTGACAACTTCTACAGGCTTATGGCGGTATTTGATTTCGGTATCAAGGATTTTTTCGCTGTTCGGCCAAGGCTCCTTGTTGCCGCAGAAGGAGCAGATGAAGCTGGTGCTGGCAGCGTCGGAATACATGGTGCCGCCACATTTTTCGCATTGTATAGCACAACATTCGTCGTTTTCTTTAAACATAGGAACATCTCCCTTCCTTATCTTGCCTTCATTATAGCGCAAAAAGAGTGTCAGCGCCCCACCCGAAAGGGGAATTTTGGGTAGGTTGGGGAGTTTTTTTACAATAACAGCGAATTTTCTAAATTGTTAAAAATATTGCTTGATTTTCGAAAGCAGGTAATATATAATTAAAACAATGTGGAAAAGAGTATCGGCAGTTATACGTTGCCCATGGGGACAGCGCCTTTGCATTTAAAGAAGGGACGATATAAATGTGCTTAGGATACTTAATGCCTCTAGGTTATGCAAGAAATCGTGAGTTCATTATAGGCTTCTATGAACCAAGATGTTTAGGCTAAAGTAGGAGTTAAGGTTGTACAGAGTCTCACCCGTAGTTGTTGGAGAACGTGAGGAACCTGTATAGCTTCTGAAATAGTAGCGTTTACATCCCTGCATTTATGTGCAAGGGTGTAATATGTCCAAAATTAAAGCACCCTTGCCAAAGATTAATGGAAGGAGTGCATTTTTTTATGCCAAAAAACGAAACAGATAATTTTATTACTAAGTGTAAGCAGATTTTTACGCCGGAGGTTAATGTAACGGAGCTTTGCCAAAAATATAAGCTTAAGGCTGACGGCATCTATCTTCTGCATCGTGATAAACAGGGAAGTGTTTTTCAGGAGCAGATGATTACGCATAAGCCTTTGCTGATAACAGGCTTTTTTCATGAAGCGGAGGCAGATATTACTTACGTGCAGTTGGAGCTTTATCATGCGCAGGCGTGGCATAAGCTGCCATTGAAAACATTGGAGGAGATTTCACGTACTAATCCGATTATTACGCTTGCCAATAATAATGTTGATATCAATATCAGTAACGCCAGACAGGTGATTGATTATCTGAGCTGCCTGCGGAGCTGTTTGCAGGAGGCTTTGCCACAGCAAAGGCTGTGTAAATATCTTGGTTGGGAACAGGATAAATTCTACCTGCCGGGGCGTGGCATAGATGATACTGTTTTTATGCTGTCGGACGGTGAGCTTTATCAGGCAGTTGCGCAGGCTAAAGGTGATTGGGAAAAATGGCTGTCAACCTATGGCAAGCTGTGTGACAGCAGTATGGTTGCCCGCTTTATTATAAGCTGTGCTTTGGCTGCGCCGCTTTTGGAGCGTGTTGGCTTCAAGGGCAGTCCGCTGGTGTTGCTTTATGGCAGCAGGGGCAGCGGTAAAAGCACACTGATGCGCTTTGCTGCTTCTGTCTGGGGCAATGATAATTTTCTTTATCCCTGCAATGGTACGCTCAATGGCTTTGAGCTTAGGGCCAAGCTGTTGAGCGGTCTGCCGTTTTTTCTTGATGATGTACAGCTGATGCGCAGCAGACCGGACTTTAACGAATTTATGCAGTCGTTTATCTATATGCTTTTCAATGGCTATGGCAAGCAGCGGGCAACGAAGGAGCTTGGCTCGGCGATGCTTAACCGTTGGCAGACGCTGAATATTTTAAGCAGCGAAACAACAGTGGTTACACCGGAATTTTACGGCGGTGCCGCAAGGCGTATTCTGGAGCTGCATTTGCCGGAGGCCTTGGAGCGTGAGCTTATCGGCGAGTGCAACAAAACGAGTGCGTATTGCTATGGACTGGCAGGACGCAAAATGCTGGATTTGCTGGAGGCGTATCCGTCACAAGTGTGGCAGGAGCTGTACGAAAAGGCTTGTGACAGGCTGTTTTTACTGGATAATGGCAAGCATGAAAGCACACAGCTGATGGTGCTGGCCCTGGTGCTTCTGGCTGATGTTTTATTTGCCTTGGTAAGGACAGGCCGTACTGATGTTGCACAGCTTACTCCGCTGCTGGCCGATGCAGAAGCAATGGTGCTTGCTGTTTCTGATGAGCTGGAAAATACCGAAGAACAGGAATCGGGAGCTTATTACCATGAGGCATTGGTGGATACTGTCAGTGCGAACTATGACTGCTTCGGTTATCTTGCTGCCGACAGCAGGGAAGTTGTCAATGGCACCGGTTATAAGTCCTACGGATTTTTCTATGGTGGATATGTGTATATCAATAGCAAGGTCTTTAATGGCTTTTTGAAGCAGTTCGGCAAGCCGGCGAAAAGCATTAAAACGCTGCTGCGTGATGCTAAGCTGATTGAAGCTGATGCGGGACGCTTTACCAAGCAACTGAATCTGACCTTCAATAAATGCTATCGTCCGCGGATGGTGTGTATGAAGTACGGCGAGCAAAGGGAGACAGAGCAGGCTGCTTAACTATTTGGTATTGACCGGTGCATTTTGCACCACTTGCACCAGTTGCACCACTTTTTTCAGCGTTTTTGCTAAAAAATCTGCAGCTCATAGCGTTTAATATATTATAAATAAAATGTCTTGAATTAGCTGTGAATCCAATAAAATAAAGGCTTTGAACCCTTACGAAGACTTTACTTACAGGGATATATATTAGGGTTAGTGGAGCGGTTTTTGCGCTTGCACCAAAAGTAGTGGTTCAAGTGGTTCAAGTGGTTCAAGTGGTGCAGAGCTTTTGCAACTGGTTATGACAATAAAAATTGTGCGGCTTTTTACGACCGCACAATTTTTTTGCTGTTTACTTACAGCATAGGATGTGATTATATGTTGAAGAATTATAACCTATCAGAAGGTCCACCGCATACCTACGTTCCATTGCCAAGGTGTCTTGTAGTCGCCGCCGAAGGCTTTGGAAACATCTGCATACAGATAGCTGTTATCCTTGGTTTTGAGGTTGAAGCCGATGCCTGCCTCGTACCAGGTGTCGCCCAAATCGTTGCTGTAGGTGGTGGATACACCGTTGTAGCTCAGGCGGGTGTCAGCACTGCCGCCGAAGTCATGTAGTACAGAAGCTTTGGCGTATACATTACCGTTGTCGCCAAGTCTGCTGCCAAGCTCGAAGCCTAAGCGGCCGATGGTGCTGCTTTGGCTGTCCTGACTGATAGCAATGCCGTTGGCGGTAGTGTAATCCTTACCGGCAATACGCAGCCAGGAAAGCTGTGCCTGCGGAGTGAAGTAGGCCTTGTCACCCATAGCGATTTCTCTGCCGTATTCCGCACTGATGCTGCTGCCCCAGGTTTTATACTGACCGTGAGTGAAGCCAATCGGTGCAGAGATATCGTAATCATTGCTCAGACGGCCTTCCTTGAGTACGATGTCTGCATAATGTCCCTTATCGCCCAGCCAGGTGCCGTACAGAGTAAGTGCCAGGCTACGGTTTTTCGCTGTTGCATCGCCGTAGGTTGTCTTACCGCTGTTACGGCTGATAGCAGCGCCGTAATGCCAATCGCCGCCAGCCTTATCATAGCCCATCTGGAAGAAATTATTCTGGTTTTTGGCATTGTCATATTTAAATTCGCCACGGTTCAAGCGTACCCAGAAGCCTTGGTCGCCATCGCCCTGACGCAAATCGCCCAAGCGTTTGCTCAAGGTAGCATCCTCCTGTCTCCAGGACAGTGCTGCTGCGTTTTGCAGGTGGCTGATAGCATCTACGGTAGTGCTTTGGGCAATTTTTACATTAGCGATTGTATTGCCGTCAAGATGGTTGATGGTATCTGCCTGCATCTGGCCGATGAGCAGACCTTCGTTTACCTGAACGTCAAATTTTGCTGCACTGTCATCGTGAATCTTCAGGCTGTTTTTAACAAGGCCTTCTAAGCCTGCTGCGTCCTTAACGTTATCAGCATTGATACCAGCATAGGAGGTATGTACTGCGGTAGCATCGGTGTCGGCGTTATTTACGCGGAAGAAGCCAGTATTGAGGTTTGCATCAGCCTCCAGCGTCAGCTCGCCGCCGGTGCCATGCAGGTGATTAACGTCAATGTTCTGTACCTGTTCATTGGTCATGGTGATATTGCCGTCATTCAAGGAGAGGTTTTCCAGATAGCTATAACCAATGCCGTATTCACCCATAGCATGCCAGGTAGCCTTGTTGGCGAGGGTGAGGTTAATGGTACCGGCAGAATCATCCTTATCTTCATAAGGTCCGCTTTGGTCGAGATTGCCGGTGATGCTGGAAGCGTCAGTATTCAGGTTGAGGTTGACAATGGCGGTGTTGGCTGCATGTACGTCGCCAACGATTACCACATCGTTAGTAGTACCCTGGTTAATGTTGACAATAGTATCGGTGTGCCAGGTCGGGTCCGGATCTTCGCCGTAAGCATTGATAGCGTTGAACAAGCCATTGTTAGCATTGTTGGCGCCGGTGATGGTGCCGCCGGCCATGTTGAGAACGGCGCCATCTTCGACAAATAACACATCAACAGTACCGCCGTCACTATTGTTCTCGGCTCTGATATCCGTAATGCCCAGGTTGACTTCGGAATAGAAGCCTGCGCGTACACCTATAGCTGAAATCTCGCCGTCGCCGCTGCTTTTAGCGTAAATGGAACTGCCATCCCCAAGTGTAATTTTGGAGCTGTGAATGGCGTTGAGGCCGTAGCTGTAGCCTTCAGTTACAGCGTTGCCTTTTACGTTAATATGTGTTTCTCCTGCGTTAATTTCGCTGTTGCCTGCTGCAAAGATGCCGTTAGTACGTGCTACATCCTTAGCCGTAGCTTCGGTAGCGATTTTCAGCTTGCCAAAATTCATTTTTGCTTGGTCTTGAGCTTCAATGCCTGCTGCCCAAGCATAATAGCCATTTTTAGAAACAGCCTTGATATTTGTAGCGCCGCTTACGGTCAAAGTATGTTCGCTGTCTTCATCCTCAATATCGCGGCCCATGAAAATACCATCGGCAATACTTTCCGGCTTGCCGTCAGCCATGATGTCGATATTGAGGTTTTCTATCTTGATATCGGCAGCATAAGTTTCAATGCCGGAAATATAGATTCTACCTTGATCTACATCACCTGTAGACTGACCTGTGATATTCACATCTTGGGCAGTGAGCCTGCCGGGAGTATTGTAGTTAGAGGTTGCTGCATAAATACCGCTGGTAGCACCATCTTTAATATCAAGCTGCAGATTCAGCGGTGTGGTAAATTTTAAATGTGTTCCTGCGTCCCAAACCTCTACAGCAGGCAAGGTATTAGTCCATTTTACGACATCGCCATCAGCGAAGGTATAAGTTGATTCCATACCGACAGTAGTGCGGATGCCATGAGCTGCATAAGCGTCACCCGCACCGGTGATTCGGTCAGTGTACTCCTGCGCAGAAATAATGGATGGTTGTGCCACCCCGATGTACAGCGCAAGCATTACAGCTGTTGTCAGGGTTTTGGAGATTAATTTTTTGCGTTGCATAAACAAGACCACCTTTCTTTAAATCGGCCAATATAAAGAAAACTTTAAGAATATTACAATAATTAATCAGCCGATTCTTTTCTACATCTGCATTATATATCAGAAAGCAGGAAAAAGCCCCACCCCAAAGGGCAAATTCGGGTAGGGTGAAGTGAAAAATTTGCTGATTTTGCGAAAAATTTTGCAGTCACCTTATCCTTCCTACCCGAAATCAGCCTTTCGGGTGGGGACAAGCTGCTAAAAATACGCTATGCTATCATCAGAAGAATAGCAAAAGGCGGTGAGCAGCATGCGCAAACAAAAAAGCAACAAGCTGAGAATTATTCATCTGCTGTTATTGGCAGCGCTTCTGCTGCTGACAGCAAAGCTGATTTATGCCCAGGTGCGGGGAGGCGATAGCATGGGACGTATAGAATGGACGAGTATGCAATTATACAGAAACGGCTCGAATTATGATTATAGCTATAATTATGCACTGCGTTTGGACGCTAAAAGCGGGCAGATGCTCTATGACTGCAGCTTTAAGGCTCCGGCAAATCTCAATGACGAAATCTGGCGCTGTGAGCTGGAGAGCGTGCCCGTGACGCGTGAGGAGCTTGCGACTCTTGATGCGCTTATCCAAGGACTGCCGCTGGCACCGCCCAAGGAACCTGAGCCGGTAGATGAGGATATGTTTATCTGCGATGAGACTAGGGTGATTTTTGATGTGTGTATCGCCAACTATAAGGATAGAAGCGTCAAGAAGCTGACGGCGCCTTTGAGCGGGGAGCAAAGAGAGGAGCTGCAAAAGCAGTTTCTGCAGCTTTACCTGAAGGCTAAGGACAGAGCTCCGCTTCGCAATTAAGGCTTAACAAAGGCGGTGAGCGGTATGCACAGTAAATTATGGAAAATCACCAAAATGCTGCTGGCGGTGCTTGTACTGCTGACAGTTAATATAGGTTGTGCGCCGGTACAAGGAGAAGATAAGATGACACACGTAGAATGGTCTGCCTTTTATATGAGCCGGAACCATCAGTTCCGCACCCTGTGCTACAGGTTTGAGGTTAATTATGATCCCTTTAAGGAAGGGCAGGGAACCTTCAGCTGCTTTTTTGTCGATAAAAAGGACGCAAATTGCCTGCTGTCGTCAGCAAAGGTGACAAGTGAGGATTTGGCGGAGCTGGATGCTTTTATCCAAAAGCTGTCGCTTGCAGAGCAGGAGAAAAAGCAGTCTGAGAAGCTTTTTGCCCACGATGCGACGACAACAGAGTTTTATATTACTCTTGGCAGCTATAAAAATAAGAACAGAAGAAAAGTAACACTGCAGCTAAGCAGTATGCAGCAGGATAAGGCAGTTGATATTTTAAAGAGGCTGTATGCGAAGGTGAGCAAGCGAGAAGGGAAATAGCGCCAGATGCTTGTAGTTTAGAGAACCGCCGTGAGGCGGTTCTTTTTACATGTGCGGTTTTCAATATTGCCAAATCACTGAATGAATTACGTCCAAATGATCTAACAAATTACGTCTAAATCACTGAACAAATTGCGTCCAAATGACCTAATAAATTGCGTCCAAATCACTGAAAAGATTTGCAAAGCCCCATGCAAACTGAGTTTCCTAAAAATATCCCTGTAACAGCGTTCAAACCGCCTTACTCAGTGTACTTTGCTCAGTAAATGTGTTATAATAAAACAGGTTATTTGTAAAAATAAAACGAGTTTTTATAGGATGGTGAAAAAATGAAAGTTTCTGCTGAAGACGTAAAGCATATCGCACAGCTTTCCCGTTTGACTGTTCCTGCTTCCGAAATGGAAGTGTTCACTGAACAGTTCAACCAGATTCTTAACTATGCCGACATTCTTGAAAAAATTGATACCGCAGGTATCGAACCTACCCCGTACGTATTGCCGGTAAGCAATGTACTGCGTGAGGACGTTGTCAAAGAAGGCGTATCCCACGAGGAAGCATTGAAGAACGCTCCTGCTGTTCACAATGACGGCTTTAAGGTACCGCGCGTAATCGAATAAGAAGGAGGCAAACGCTGTGGATTTGTACAAACTTACTGCGCACGAGCTGCATGAAAAGCTCGTCAACAAAGAAGTAAGCTCCGTCGAATTAACTAACGCCGTTATTGCGCGTGTCGACGCAGTTGAAGACCAGGTTAACTCTTATGTAACCCTGGATAAAGAAAACGCTCTGGCACAGGCTGCCAAGGTTGATGCCAAGATTGCCGCAGGCGAGAAAATCGCTCCGCTGGCAGGTATCCCTGGCGCAATCAAAGATAATATTTCTACTAAAGGCCTGCGCACTACCTGTTCCTCCAAAATGCTGGAGAACTTCATTCCCGTATATGACGCACATGTTATCAAAAACCTGCGCGCTGACGAAACCATTTTCCTGGGCAAAACCAACCTGGATGAATTTGCTATGGGCTCTACCACCAAGACCTCTCATTTCGGTGTAACCCACAACCCCTGGAACCTGGACCGTGTTCCCGGCGGCTCCTCCGGCGGCAGCGCTGCTGCTATCGCTGCAGGCGAAGCTATCTGGACTCTGGGCTCCGATACCGGCGGATCTATCCGTCAGCCGGCATCCTTCAACGGCTGCGTTGGTATTAAACCGACCTACGGCCGTGTATCCCGTTATGGCTGCGTAGCATTCGCATCCTCTCTGGACCAGATCGGACCTATCACCAAAGACGTAACCGACGCTGCTCTGGTACTCAACAGCATCTGCGGTAAGGACGAGATGGATTCCACCTCTCTGAACGTAGAGGTTCCCGATTTCACCAAAGCACTGGTAAATGACGTTAAAGGCCTGCGCATCGGTCTGCCGAAGGAATACTTCGGTGAAGGCGTTGATGCTAAGGTTAAGGCTGAAATCATGAAGGCCGTTGAAAAATATAAAGAGCTGGGCGCTGAAATCGTTGAGGTTTCCCTGCCGCATACCGAATATGCTGTAATCACCTATTACATCATTGCTCCGGCTGAAGCTTCCGCTAACCTGGCACGCTTCGACGGCGTTCGCTACGGTTACCGCAATGTTGATGCAACCTCCGCTCCGGAAATGACCACCATGAGCCGTACCGAAGGCTTCGGTCAGGAAGTACGCCGCCGCATTATGCTGGGCACCTACGTACTGAGCAGCGGTTATTATGATGCATACTACAACAAGGCTATGCAGGTTCGTACCCTCATCCGCCGCGACTTTGAAGCTGCGTTTGAAAAATGCGACGTGCTGCTGACTCCTACCTCTCCGGTTCCTGCTTACGGCATTAACGACAAGATGGATCCGCTGACCATGTACATGCTGGACGTAACCACTATTCCGGTAAATATGGCCGGTCTGCCGGGTATTTCCATTCCTTGCGGCTTTGCTGATGACGGCATGCCTATCGGTATGCAGCTGATCGGCAAGGTTCTGGACGAAGCAACCATTCTGCGTGCTGCTTATACCTTTGAACAGGCAACCGAATATCATAAAGTATTCGCACCGCTGGGAGGTAACAAATAATGACTAAATATATTACCGTTATCGGCCTGGAAGTTCATGCCGAGCTGAAAACCAAAACTAAAGCATTCTGCAGCTGCTCCACTGCCTTCGGCAGCTTGCCTAACACCCATGTATGCCCGGTTTGTCTGGGTATGCCAGGTGCACTGCCTGTGCTGAACAAGCAGGTTGTTGATTTCGCTATCAAGGCTGGCCTGGCGCTGAACTGCGATATCCAGAAATACAACAAATTTGACCGTAAAAACTACTTCTATCCTGACCTGTCCAAGAACTACCAGATTTCCCAATTTGATAAGCCTATCTGCCTGGGCGGTCACATTGATATCGTTGTTGACGGCGAGCATAAACGCATCGGCGTTACCCGTATCCACATGGAAGAGGATGCAGGCAAGCTGAACCATAGCGGCGCAACCATCAGCACCTCCGATTCCTCCGCAGTTGACTACAACCGTGCAGGTGTACCGCTGATTGAGATTGTATCCGAGCCGGATATGCGTAGTGCTGCCGAAGCTCGTGCTTACATGGAAAACCTGAAAGCAATTCTGGAATATACCGATGTTTGCGACTGCAAAATGCAGGAAGGCAGCCTGCGCTGCGACGCTAACATTTCCATTATGCCTGAAGGCGCTAAGGAATTCGGTACCCGTGCCGAAATCAAAAACCTGAACTCCTTCCGTGCTCTGGAGCGCGCTATCAACTACGAAGTTGAGCGCCAAAAAGAGGTTCTCGAGGACGGCGGCCACGTTGTTCAGGAAACCCGTACCTGGGACGAAGCTAACGGCGTAACTCTGTCCATGCGTTCCAAGGAAGAAGCACATGACTACCGTTACTTCCCTGAGCCTGACCTCGTTCCGGTACAGCTGGACGATGCCTGGATTGAGCGCATTCGCGAAACTCTGCCGGAGCTGCCTGCTCAGCGTCAGGCACGCCTGATGAGCGAGCATGGTCTGCCGGAATATGATGCTTCCCAGATCGTTTCCACCAAGGCTATGGCTGAATACTTTGATGAAGCAGTTAAGACCGCTAAGGACAGCAAGGCAGTTTCCAACTGGCTGCTGGGCGATGTATCTGCTTACATGAACAACGAAGGCATTACCATTGCTGATTTCAAGGTAACCCCTGCACACTTAGCAGAACTGGTTAACCTGATTAAAGACGGCGTACTGTCCAGCAAGCTGGCTAAAAAGGTATTTGCCGAAATGCTCAAAGAGGACGAAGCTCCGAAGGCTCTCGTTAAGAAGCTCGGTCTGGAGCAGGTTAGTGATGAAGGCGCTATCCTTAAGCTGGTTGAAGAAACCATTGCTGAGAACCCGCAATCCGTTGCTGACTACAAGGCTGGTAAGGATAAAGCTATCGGCTTCCTCGTTGGCCAGATTATGAAAAAATCTCGCGGCAAGGCTAACCCGGGCATGGTTACTAAGATGCTCAAAGAGAAAATGCAATAAGGCATACATATCCTAGCAATATCTGCGTGGATTAAAAGCATAAAAATCAGCACCTCGCTTTGACGTAAATTTTACGTTTGAGCGAGGTGCCTTTTTATTGCTGAATTTTAATTTATTGGCCGTTGTTGCGAAACAATTTCCAGTAAAATAAAAGTGTACGATAATTATGTTCGTGGTCTATACCAATGACAAAGAAGTTTAAGGTGATTTCACTCTGACCGGCTACGCATATACTAATCCTTTCGTTATTATCATGGTTGATGCAAATAATTGGTTTATAAGCTTCAATTTTTTCGATTTGCTTCCAGGATATTGTTCGTGGTATCTTTAGCGGCTCAAGAAAGTGCCATCTGATTTTATAATTTTGCTGCAAGCCGTTTTTATCAATACTAAAAATAGGCGTATGCTTTTTTATGGACATTTTAGCAAAATACATATGACGGATATCACAGATTGTTAATCCAGCACCTATTAAAAAGTGAGGAACAGCAAAAAGTATGCCACAGTATAAAAAATAAATGGCAATAAACATGAATACCGCAGCAAATATTAGGTTGAAATAATCGCTTAAATTACAATTGTAGAAATAACTTTGACGAAAATCGCTCTGTAAAAAATATTTACTGTCATTATAATTATGCTTAAGGATAAATGCATTGGCTGTTGCTTCTTCATTAGCGTTACGGCTTTTGGTAACAACTATAAAACTATCGCCTTGAGCAGCAGTGTTTATTATGCGTAAATCGTAGGCTGCTTGCATGAAAATTTGTCTGAAGCTGTTAAAGGTTTCGATGCTGTCAACATGGACAGGGTTTATAGCAAAGCAAATTTTTTCAGGTGTAATGCCACCTCTTTGCATTGAATTTACAAAATTTTGGATGTCTGTGGTATTGTTGGCAACAATAATGTCATGGGGAATGAAAAGTTTGTTGTCTTCGCCAAGTATAACGATGATACTTTGAGTTTCTTCTATTTTTATACCGCCGTAGAGCATGAGGGCACCTTCTTTGCTTTAGATGATATAAGTATAGCATTTCTTTATAGTGAGATAAAGTTACCTATAAGATATACAGACAAGTTTTTTTGCATATAAAAATCTGCCCGGCTTAATATTTTAAGGCTCCCCGTCTGAACGGAACCGTTCAGGAAGAGAGCCTTTAGCTTACGGATTAAACCTAATGGACTTGGCAGATTTTACTACTGCAGCCTTCTGCCGTTTGGCATCATCAAACGGATATTGATAGTCAAAGGAAATAAATTTGCCATCCCTAACGAAGATATAATCCATTTCCGTAGAACTGGACAAATCAAAGCTTACATTCAAGCAATTTTCACCGCCAATAGTGATAAATTGAGCTTTGATATTGTCAAGCTTGTATTTAGGATTTTCTTTTTGCCTTGCTTCTACTTTCTTTTGTATGCGTGCAGCTTCTTTAGCAGCAAGTGTTTCTTTATCTTTATCGCTAAGGTTAGCAAAAGAATTAGGATAAAAGCTTAGCTCTGCTTTATCAGTAATGTTTACAATCATGGGGCTGACGAAAAAATAACCATTAGAATAGGCGAATGTGTGATGGGGATCATTTTTTATAGGCATTAGTACACAGTTAGCTGGCGTAGTAAAGGATGCAGGATAATCTTTTAGAGTTTTTGTGGTAAAAGGACGTCTGTAAATATCATCGCTTAGAGGAGTAATCTTAACGGATTGGATTATTTTAGGGAGAAATAATTTTTCGTCAATAGGATAGATAAATCTATTTCCCACGTAGCTAAATTTATAAATACCATTTGGTGTAATGATTATGTAATCATCAAAAATAGCTAGTTCTTTCTCAGGTAAGTAGTATGAAAAACGCATTGCCGGGTATTTGGCAATAGAGAGCTGTTCTTTGAGCAGAATCTTATAGCCTTTCTCTTCCAGGTCAGCTAGCTTTTTGTAAAAAAACTTGGTGTTCAGCGTTTTTAAATCTTTAGCTTTAAGGATAAATGGGCGACAATCAACGAGAAAAACTCTTCCATCGCCGCGAAAAGAGTATAGGATATTCTTGTTTTTACTTTGATATTCTTTGTAATCTTTTTCAGGCACTGCAAAACTGAAGCCATATTCTTCGTTTTTATAATGCTGCATACTGATATTCGTCTTATCAGGATTAATGTGGTATAGGTCTAAAATTTGTATCTTTTCTTTTTCGGTAGCAGATTCTTCTGCTTGGACGATACTATTTAGAGCAACACAGGCCAAAAGAGCTGCGGCTAAAAATTTTTTGAGCATGGTTAAGACCTCCTTGGATATTCCTGACTAAAGTATAGCATTTCTTTATAGTGATATAAAGCTACCTATAGGATATACAGACAAATTTTTTGGCATATAAAAATCTGCCTGGCTTAAATTTTTAAGGCTCCCCGTCTGAACGGCACGTTCAGGAGGGGAGCCTTTTTATATGCTGCCTTGCTTACTGATGCAGAAATTTCAACAACTTCATTGGTGATATGTTATAATTTAGATAACAGTTTGTTACAAGGATGGTGAGCAACGTGAATTATCAAATTGAAGATGTTTTTAGTCCGCGTTCTTTTCCTCAAAATACATATATTTCCCGTAAGCTTGATGATGAAGAAACTGTTGATGACAGATTAAGACGTGCGCTGGCGATGAAGGGAAACCTGATTTTTGTTTCCGGTGCATCTAAATCCGGCAAAACAGTGCTTTGTCATAAGGCCATAGCTGCTGAAAGCTACATTGCACTCAGCGGTAACCAAATAAGCACTAAAGCAGATTTTTGGAACCATATTGCAGAACAGCTGCCGCTGTCAGACGCAGTTGTAATGACAACCAGCGGGCAGAATACTGCTGCTAAAACAGGGCAGGCGCAATTTGCTGTTAATTTTGGTGTAGCTAATATGGGAGTAAGCATCAATAAAACTAATGGTGCTGCCTTTAATCAGCAGCTGGCAATGACCAACAACAGAACAGAGCGCCAGATAATCCAGTATCTGATTGATAATGATAAGGTATTGGTAATCGACGATTTTCATTATGTAGCTCGAGAGATGCAGATGTATATTGCACGTACCTTGAAAACAGAGCTTTTTAACGGTTTGAAGGCGGTAATCATTTCCTTACCGCATCGAAGTGATGAAGCAATTATCTGCAATCCTGATTTAATTGGCAGAACTACTTCGATTGAAATTTTGCCGTGGACTGCAGCCGAGCTAAAGGCTATTGCTGTCAAGGGCTTTAAGCTGTTGGGCATGCCGATAGGCGAGGCCGAAGAAAATCTTTTGGCGCAGGAAAGCATTACTTCGCCACAGCTGATGCAGGAGAATTGCTTTCAGCTGGCCTTTGCAGCAATGCAGAAAAAGCAGCCTATCAGCCTGGAGCTGGTGCATTTTGCCTTTAAGCAGACAGCACGAAATTACGCACATTATGAGCGCCTGGTCAAGGCGATTGTGCAGGGACCTGTGCAGGGAATTGGCAGACGTAAGCTTTATGCGCTTGCACAGGGCAGTGTGGATATTTATCATTTGCTGTTGTTGGCGTTTAAGGCGGATCCGCCTGTTACCGAGCTGAGTATGGTTACCTTGAAGGAGAGAATCAAAGGCTTATTGCTTAGCAAAGAGCTGCTTTCCAGTACGATTATTTCTGCAACCATCAACAAAATTATTAAAATTGTTGAAGCGACGATGCCTGATCTGGATGCGCTGGAATATAAAGCACAGTGCTTGTATATTTTAGATCCGTTTTTGTTGTTTTATTTGAGGTGGAAGTAGCTTGCGCAAACGCTGTATAATATTCTTGTAAAGCAAATGAGGAGGTTTTGTTATGACTATGAAAAAAATAAACGCCTTTGAGCAAGGCGAAGCAATTTTAAAGACTCTGTCCAAGGGTGCCTTTCTGACTACTGCTGCCGAAGGCAAGCAGAACACCATGACCATCGGCTGGGGCAGCCTGGGCTTTAAGTGGGGCCTGCCGACCTTCACTGTTATGGTGCGCCAAAGCCGTTATACCAAGGAGCTGATTGACGCTAATCCGGAATTTACCGTCAGCTTTCCGGTAAAAGAGGGCTTTGCCAAGGCTCTTGGTCTGTGCGGCAGCAAGTCCGGCCGTGATCTGGACAAGTTTACAGCTGCAGGCTTAACTACGGAAGCAGGCGAGACCGTCAGCGTTCCTGTTATCAAGGGCTGCGGCCTGCACCTTGAATGCAAAATCGTGGAGCATTACACCATGGCGGAGGATAAGTTCGACAAGGAGCTAGGCGAGAAATGGTATGCTAACAAGGATTGGCACACCTGCTACACCGGTATCATTACTGCCGCTTATGTAGAGGAATAACAGGCGAAGAACTGTAACAAACGCAAAAGCAGCTGCCGCAATGCGGCAGCTGCTTTTACTATGCGCGTCAACGTGCGTTGCCGCGTAAAAAGTGGTCGGTAATTATTCTTGCTGCTTCCTTGTCTGTCATATCAGCAGCAATATCGTCGCTTTGGTTAAAGATGCTCATGGCTACACCGAAGAAAACAAACTTAGTGGTAATCTCCGGTACCGTGTCTTCTTTAAGCAAATTGTCCTGCATTGCCTGCTCGATAAGCTTGGCTAAAATATCATATTCATCATGCAGGATTTTGTGATAACGCAGGATGCGTTCAATCGTTTCCTCGCTCAATTTTACAGAATTATAGCGGGGAACAACCTTAAAGCCGTCACCGTCAGGCTTAACTCTGCAGCCATTGGTACCGCCAAGCATTTCAAAGCAGATAATCTGCCACAGAGTGCTGTTGGCAACATAAAAATGCACCATTACCTCAAAATACTTTTTGAGCTTGTCCTCAAAGCTGTCTGCACTATCGACAGCTTGGTGCAACTTTTCCAAAAAGGGCGCATTTTTATCGGCAACCAGCTTGTAAAAAAGGTGCTCCTTATTGCCGAAGTATTTATAGACAGTTCCCTTGCCTACGTCAGCCAGGGCTATTATTTCATCGAGCGTGGCTTTTTCATAGCCATGCTGCGAAAAAACTTCTTCCGCTGCCTGCAAAATTCTTATATCCTTAGGTAATGACGTGTCTATTGCCACTATGAAACCTCCAACTATCCTAAATAGGAAATTTTTTCGTACATTTATTACATTAATTATACCTTTTTATGCGGATAATTGCTAGTGAAGTTTACATGTTTTATCAGCCGGAATTTTACTTTTCGTGACAAAATAAAAAACCCGCTCGCCGCGGGCGTTTTTATTTCGCGTAACTGCTGTCCGGCCCCTCAGCCGTCAGTGCTTTGTGCTTTTAGCATTTCCAAAAGTCCCCTCAATTGGCCGCTTCCACGAACCACCTTCTCTGTTTTTACGGTGGTGATGCGTTACGCGATTAAGCACTATTTTATTTACGGATTCTCTTACACTAATGTATTATATCTGCAGTGATCGGAGAAACAAAAAACAACAACGGAAACAGACAGCTTGCGCTGTTCCAACTCCGTTGTTGTTTATGGTGAAATTATACAACCAATGTCCATGGTTGTAAACATTTTTTTTGTAAAGAGCGTTAAATTTTTCCTGAGCCTGTTGCTACTGCAACAAAAGTTACAGTTTTAAAGCATTTTCAGAATTAAAAGTCAAACTTTTGACCTGTCAGCAGTTCATATGCTTCGATGTATTTGCCGATGGTTTTGTCGATAACATCCTGCGGCAGCTCATAGCCTGCATCCGGGTTAGCGCTCAGCCAATCGCGGACAAACTGCTTGTCATAGGAGGGCTGACCTTGGCCAACCTTGTAGCCTTCCAGCGGCCAGAAGCGGGAGCAGTCCGGGGTAATCATTTCGTCACCCAGTACAACCTCGCCGTTTTCATCCAGACCAAATTCAAATTTGGTATCGGCAATGATGATGCCACGCTCCAGAGCATAAGCAGCACATTTTTTGTAGATAGCGATAGTGTAGTCACGCAGCTTCAGAGCATATTCTTTGCCACGTCCCGGATACAGTTTTTCCAGGATTTCGATGCTTTGCTCTACGCTGATGTTTTCGTCATGGTCACCGATTTCAGCCTTGGTGCTGGGGGTGAAGATAGGCTCAGCCAGCTTTTGGGATTCCTGCAGGCCTTCGGGCAGCTTAATGCCGCAGATTTCACCGGTTTTCTTGTAGCTTTCCCAGCCGCTGCCGGTGATGTAGCCGCGAACGATGCATTCGATAGGCAGCATGTTCAGCTTTTTGCATTTCATGCTGTTGCCGGTGAATTCGGGTTTCTGGAAGAATTCGGGCATATCTTTGGTATCAACGGAAATCATATGGTTAGGAACAATGTCTTTAGTCAGATCAAACCAGAATTTGGAAATCTGAGTCAGCACAGTGCCTTTTTTCACAATCATGTTTTTCAGAATATGGTCAAATGCGGAAATACGGTCAGTGGCAACCATAATAATGCTGTCACCAACATCATACATCTCACGAACCTTGCCGGATTTAAACGGTTTGTACTCTTGCATTTTAATGCCTCCTAAAAATTTCTCAACAAGTAAATGCAGGCTCAGTGCCGGAATTTCTTGTCAGTGTTAACTTTGTTATATTTTATGGTAATATCATAGCACAGTCCAACGAAAAAGTCGAACGTTTTTCATGTTTTAACAAATATTTTTCGGATTATTTTACGTCTTGCGGCAAAAGGCCGTCCAAGCGCAACATATCGACAGTGACCGAAGGCTGTCCCAAACGTCTCCCCGGCACAAATGTACCATGGCAGTCGCTGCCGCCGCTGATAAGCAGACCGTGCTTTTGACAATGCTGCAGCAGGCGCTGTGTTCCTTCTTCCGAATGGTTGGAGTGGTAGCATTCAAAGCCGTCGAATTTCTCCGTCCGCAGGATGTCGAGCACGCGCTCCAAGCCTGGTCCATGAAAGCCGCTGGCGGCATGCGCGCACAGCGCTGCGCCGCCGGCAGCGTGAATCGCTGCGATTACCTCGCTGATGGCAGGAAATTCCGGAAAGCCCAGGTCGTGCTCTGGCGTAAAGATGCGCTGGAAGAAGTCGCCTACGCCCGTGCACAATCCCTTGTCAATCAAATAGGCGAGGGCACGCCACCCTCCGCGGCGTCTGTCATAGGTATAACGAGCGAACTCCGCTTCATCGACAGGCCAGCCGTCGCGCGCCAGCAGATGAATGCTGTCCACATCCTTTTGCTCTAACAGCGCTTCGTTGTGCTGCATTAATTCCAGCAGCTGTTTATTATGGATATCAATGCCATAGCCCAGAATATGAAACGATAAATCCTCCTTGGTGGAGCAGATTTCGGCTGCCGGCAGTACCGTAATGCCCGCAGCCGCTGCCAGTGTCATCGCTTCTGCAACGTTGGCTACGCTGTCGTGGTCCGTTACGGCAATCAGCCCCAGCTGTTGCTTTTGCGCTTCGGCAATCAGCTCAGCCGGTGTCCAGGTGCCGTCCGAGGCCGTAGTATGTATATGTAAATCAGCTCTTACCGACATGTAAGCAGCTCCCTTCTATTAAATTCTGCTGTCAAAAAGCAGAAACAGAGTAAAATTTTTATATTTATAGCATAGTTTATAATCATATGCATGTCAACTGCCGGTAAAGATATTCTCTCATTGCACAATAGTACGCGAGATTTTTTGGAAGCTTGCGTGCTTTTGTAACAAGCTTAACACTTACTTATATTTTAAGGGTAATAGTCCCTATTATGAGTACGGATAAATTCGGTGTCTACTCCACAAACACAATACTCATTGTAGGCTTGACATTATTTAACTTATGTTATATACTATGAACATCGTTGTATACGGGAGTATAAATTAGGGGGAATTCATTATGTTTAGAAAATTTGCTGCGATTATCAATGAAGTCGCACTCATCAAGCAAATTGCCGTTGGTCTCGTAATCGGCGTTTTGCTGGCACTTTATGTACCGAAAGCGGTACCTGTTGTTACCATCTTCGGTGACCTGTTTGTAAAAGCATTAAAGGGCGTTGCTCCGGTGCTGGTTTTCTTCTTGGTTATGAACGCTATGGCCAAAAAGAAAAGCGGCGGCGAAGCAAATATGAAGCCTATTATCGGTTTATATGTTATCGGCACCTTCTTTGCATCCTTAGTTGGTGTAAGCCTGTCCTTCCTGGCACCTACCACTCTGCACCTGCAGGTTGCGGATGCTAAGCTCAACCCGCCCAGCGGCATTGTTGAGGTTCTGCATAACCTGATTCTGAGTGTTGTAGATAACCCGATTGCTGCTCTGCTGCACGCCAACTATATCGGCATTCTGGCATGGGCTGTAGTATTCGGTATTGCTATGAACATGGCTGCTAACGAAACTACCAAAAATGCTCTGGACGATGTTGCTAAGGCAATCACCCTGGTTGTTAAATGGGTTATCCATTTCGCGCCTTTGGGCATCATGGGCCTGGTGGCAACCTCCATCAGCGACAGCGGTCTGTCCGCAATTTCCAGCTATGTACATCTGCTGGCAGTACTCATCAGCTCCTACTTCCTGGTAGCGCTGGTTATGAATCCGTTGATTGTTTACTTCAACATCCATCGCAATCCGTATCCGTTGGTTTGGGCAACCATCCGCGAATCCGGCGTGTACGCTTTCTTTACCCGCAGCTCCGCTGCTAACATTCCGGTTAACATGGCTCTGTGCAAACGTTTGGGCCTGAATCCTGATACCTACGCAATTTCCATTCCGTTAGGCGCAACCATCAACATGGCCGGTGCTTCCATCACCATTTCCGTACTGGCACTTGCTGCTGCCAATACTCTGGGTATTCATGTTGATATGCCGACAGCTCTCTTGCTGTGCATCGTTTCTACCGTTGGTGCCTGCGGTGCTTCCGGTGTTGCCGGCGGCTCCTTGCTGCTGATTCCGGTTGCCTGCGCTTCCTTTGGTATCAGCAATGATATCGCCATGCAGGTTGTTGGCGTTGGCTTCATCATCTCCGTACTGGAGGATGCTTGCGAAACTGCGCTCAACAGCTCCAGTGACGTTCTCTTTACCGCAACTGCTGAATTTGCAGAACGCGCTAAGGAAGGCACTCTGAAGTCCGAAGACCTGGTTCCGAGAAACAACATTTAATTTAACATAACAACAAAACGACCGCCGAAGCTAGTGCTCCGGCGGCTGTTTCATTTTGAAAGGATGATGTGGTTTTTATGTATTAGCCTTCAATGGCAATATATTTTTTGTCTTCGACTTTTTTAGGCTCAACCTTAGGAATAGTAACCTTCAGGATACCGTCTTCGAATTTAGCTTTGATATCCTCCTGGGTAACTGCTTCGCCGACATAGAAGGTTCTTGCACATTGACCGCTGTAACGTTCACGGCGGATATAAACGCCTTTATCGTTCTTTTCGTCCTTGTCGAGGCCTTTAGCGGCGGTAATGGTCAGATAACCGTTTTCCAGTTTGGCGCTGACGTCCTCTTTTTTGAAGCCCGGCAGGTCGATATCCATTTCATAAGCGGTATCCGATTCCTTGATATCGGTTTTCATAACGTTCTGGGCATGTTTGCCGTACAGCGGATTGCGGTGACCGAAGAACTCTTTCTCAAACGGGAAATCCATTAAATCATCAAATAAGCTTTCACCAAATACACTAGGCATCATCATAAGTCATTCCTCCAATTTTATTGCGCTTGTTGTAGTCATTTTAATGTTGATGCAGCAAGTATTGATTTGATTTGCCAACGCGGGATTTGTGCTTTGCGGGTGCTGCCCTTGCAGCTCCTGTAGCTCATTTCCTTTGTTGATTATGTTATACCACTATTTGTTAGCACTGTCAAGCGTTGAGTGCTAATTTCTGACGATTTCACAGAAATTACAAAAAGTGGGGGTGTAGGGCCCCCTTTTCGCCTCACTACGTTCGGCACCTTACAAATGGAAAGCAGTACTAAAGAGCCTCTCCTTGGGGAGAGGTGCCGAGCTTGTCGAGGCGGAGAGGGGATATGCTGAAAATAATGCTATTCGTAAGCATAACGATTGCAAGCAAATAATCTTTGTGTACGAATTTTCTTCAATCTAAATTCAAATGTAAGCCTATAAACTGCAGTCCCCTCTCAGTCGTCCTAGCGGGCGCCAGCTCTCCCCGAGGAGAGCCTAATCTTTCTTTATTAAAGTCTCATCTGCTTGCGGCCCTCTTTCGCCTCACTACGTTCGGTACCTTACCTATACTAAGACCCATTTTTCATGTAATGAAAAATGTTGGTCGTGTTATACTCGAAGAGTGCAAGGGGCAGGCAAGACTAATAGCGTAGGTTTTTGTACAAAATCTTATTACTGGAGTTTTATGTTTTCACTGCGATATATAATTGCTTGCATTAGTACGCAGAACTTAAATTTACTATTATTCAAGGAGATATGGTAAAGCCTTTTTTGATAAGCTTTTTTGTGCGAGCAAAAAAGCGACTGTTTCCCGCGCTTTACAAAAGCGCGCCCCTTTCTTGTTACTTCTTTCGGGGACGAAAGAAGTAAATCTAAAGAACGCAGTAAAACCTAAAATTTTCTCTCAAACCACCACGAAAAACAAAAAATTCCTAAAAATTTCCCCTCATCCTACCCGAATTTGCCATTTCGGGTAGGGACAAGTTACTAAAAATTCGATATACTACAGCCAAAAGCAAAGGAAAAACAAATAATCCTTCTTGCTTTTCCGACTTTACCAAACGGAGCAGGTACTGCAAAAACCAAAATGAAACAAGGCAAATTTTGGCAACAGGCAGCGCAAGCCTCCGCAAGGTAAAAAATACTTTACTTAAAGAGGAGGAATTTCTCATGAAAAAATCTTTAGTACTCGCAATGGCAATGGCTCTTGGCGTAACCGCATCCGCTTACGCTGCTAACCCCTTCAGCGACGTTCCTGCCGGCCACTGGGCATATGACAGCATCAGCAAGCTGGCAGCTGCAGGTGTAATCGATGGTTATGGTGACGGCACCTTCGGCGGCGATAAGCTGATGACTCGCTATGAAATGGCACAAATCGTTGCTAGAGCAATGGCAAAGGGCGCTAATGTTGACAAGCTGGCAGCAGAATTTGCTGACGAGCTGGACAGCCTGGGCGTGCGCGTAGCTAACCTGGAGAAAAAGGCTGACAATGTAAAAATTACCGGTGAAGTTCGCTTCCGTTATGTTGACCAAGACGGTGCAATGTCAAGAAGGACTTTAGACAGAGGTTACAGAGTTTTGGGCAATGATTCCAACCATGTGGCAGATATCCGTTCCCGCATCTGGATTAACGGTATGATTAATGATGACTGGACCTACACCGGCATGCTGCAGAATGTTCAGAACCTGAATAATAATGCCGGTGATGAAAATACAAGCTTCCAACGCGCTTATGTAGACGGCAAGCTGGGCGGCATGGCAGTACGTGCAGGCCGTTATAACCTGGTAATTGCTGACGGCAATATCTATGATACCCGTGCTGATGGTCTGGAGCTGTCTTATGGCAACAAGGTTAAGGTAAAAGGCTTTGCAGGCAAGGCAACTGATGATATTACTGTAGTACCGTTTATGATAAATGATGGCATTAATACTGAAACTGGTGATATTACTAATGGCGGCAAGTATTGGGGCTTGGCAGTAGAAGGCGAGTTGGCTAAGGGCTTGAAGGCTACTGCCGGCTACACTCAATTCAAAGATATGGGAACCGGCTCTGTTGCATTTGACAATGGTAACTTTGACAAAACTGATATTGACAACGGCATCTGGCATGCAGGCTTGAGCTATGATATGGGGCATTTCAATCTGTCCGCTATGTATCTGAAGGGTGATTTGTCTGCTGACAAACTTAATGATCGTAGTGATGGCAACATTAACAAAGCTATTGATAAATACCTGGATGACGACGGCTTTGTTATCGGCTTGGCTTATAAGGGTGCAAAGGCTGAGGATGCAGGCAGCTGGGGCGCATGGGCTAAATACTATGACCAAGGCGCACAAACCTATGTTGCACACACCACCGATGCTAACACCTTTGGTATGACCGGCTTCAAGGGCTTCGGCGTTGGCGCTAACTACACCCTTGCTAAAAACATTGTAGCTAACGTTGCATACTATAACACCGAATCCAAGCTGATGAAAGAGCTTCCTGGTATTGCTGCTGATCTTGATCGCACCAAAGACCATCGCTTCTGGACTGACGTAACCTTCACTTTCTGATAAACCTTCATACAAAAACTTCCTAAAATCGGCAGCGCTCGGCGCTGTCGGCAAAGAACCGCCGCAAGGCGGTTCTTTTGCGTTTGGGTGGATTAGGCTCTCCTATGGGAGAGCTGGCGCCCGGTAGGGCGACTGAGAGGGGATTGTTGTTTAAAAACTTACTAATAGCATATGTATGATGGACCCCTCTTCGTCATCGCTACGCGATGCCACCTCTCCCCAAGGAGAGGCTTACCTTTCTTCCCAAAGTCATAGCTTACACAACCCTTCCGTCTGCTCGCAGCTCCCTTCCGCCTCACTACGTTCGGCACCTTACCTGAGGGGCAGGCACAAGGAGTGTTCTCTCTTGACATCTACCTCAAATTCAAGTAAACTTAAATTAAGTTCTTGAAAACTGCAACTAAATTTCGCTTCGGGCTGATTTACCTGCGGACAATTAAATAAGCAGTATATCCTGCAGATACACCTTATCTGCAGAAGCTTAAGCAAGGCCATTTACATGGTACATTCTAAGAGTAGTACATACTGACGATTTCTAATCGTCAGCGTACTGCTCTTTTTTGTTTTTTTGCGCCTTGATAACTGCTTATGTATTTTTTATTGCATCTGTGCTAAAATGAAAGGAGAGATCTTATGCAAGACTTGGCAAAAAAATTTGAGAATCTGACAATCCAAAGCGACTTTATCTTCAAGAAGGTAATGTCGCGCAAGCGCATCTGCATCCATCTGTTGGAGGAATTACTGCAGATTAAGATTGCTGATATTAACTACATTGAAGCCGAAAAATCGCTTGAACCCGACTACACAAGCCGTGGCATCCGTCTGGATATAATAGTGGAGGATGACAAAAACACGCATTACAATTTGGAAATGCAGGTAAAGAATAATAAAAATCCCCACACCAAAGCCTTTGTCCTGCCCAAGCGTTCGCGCTATTATCAGGCGCTGCTTGATATTGATTTGTTGCAGCAGGGACAGGAATATGATTTGCTGCCACCGACCTATGTAATTTTTATCTGTGTGTTTGATTTCTTTGCAAAGGGTAATTATGTCTACACCTTTAAAAAGCGTTGCCTTGAAAATCTGGAGCTGGAGCTTCAGGATGAAGCAACCACCATGCTGTTGAATACTAAGGGTACGCATGGCGATATTTCCAAGGATATCAAAAGCTTTTATGATTATGTAAACAACCACATTGTAAATAGCGATTTCACCAAGCAGATTGACGATGAAATCAGCTATCTGAAGCTGGATACGAAAGTGAGGCGAGAATATATGCTAATGGAAGCACGTTTATTAGATGAAAGGCGTGAGGGCGAAGCAAAAGCGAACATTGCTACTGCCAAGCGTCTTATAAGTATGGGCCTTTCTGTGCAGGATATCGCCAAGGCTACTACATTGCCAATAGAGAAAATAGAAGAATTAAAGGCAGAACAAGTCTGATACGAAAGAGAATAATTAAAATCAAACCTCGTGTTTTACCGAACCCGGTGAAACACGGGGTTTTCGTACTTTTTGCGCAAGCACGTCGGAAGTTTAGCGGAAATATAACCTAAAATCTCAAAAATATCCCAAAAATCCCCCTTCCTCCTACCCGAAATCACCCTTTCGGGTGGGGCGCTTTTGCTTTTTTTAGGCTACACTATAGGTGTAAACAATCAGCTGTAAAGCAGGCAGCAGGAAGCGGAGGGATTGATATGTTGAAAGAAAGCTGGAAAAATATTTTGCTGGGAGCATTACTGCTTACCGGGTTGACAATGCTCCTGGGCAGTGACAGCTCTGACAAAAAAGCAGACCCGCTGCTCGCTATGCCTAAGGCAGAAGCCGCCGCTATGCCTGCCTATGAGCAGGAATATATGAAAATTGTGGCTGGTGTCTGCGATTATTTGACCACGGGTAATACCGCCGGACTGCCGGCGCAGGGACTGACAGGCTTTGAGGAGCTGGAGGGCCATAATGATCCCGGTCAGGGCGTAAGCAGTGTCGGCTATACGCTGCAGGATATCAATAATGATAAGGTGCCGGAGCTGATTTTTGGTCAGATTGATTATCCTGAGGGCAAGGGCTATTATGGACGGGATATCTATGCTGTCTATACATTTGTGGATGGTAAGATAAAATTTGTTGATGAGGGCTGGTCGCGCAGCCGGCTGCGTCTGCTTCCTCAAGATATGCTGAGCAAGCGCACCTGTATCGACGATAACGATATGGAATGGGTGCTGGAAATGAAGGATTTGCTGCGGGACGGCAGTTTGCGTCAGGGAGAAACCTTCTATACAAAGGTTGAGGATGGCAGATGTAATGTTTACCGAAAATATTTAGATGTAAATGATACTTTTGTTACCCAAAAAACTTCCATGCACTTTGACGATATGATGAATATTGACCTTGGTGCCCAAAAGCTAGAGCTTTTACCGCTTGCGGAATACAGCAGCCGTGGCTTTAAGGGACTGGTAATGCAGCATCTTAACTGTATGGGCTTGCATGAGCTGCAGGATAATAGGGTAGATCTTTCCGCATATGAGCATGTTTACGCGGATAATCCCTCTCAGGGAGCAGAAGTATTGTTTAGCAGCAATACTTCTCTGGCGAGCTTTGAAGTGCTGGATTTGCAGGGGGATAGTAGCAGAGTTATCTACAGCAAAGGACTGCTGAAACCGGAAGAAAAGCTGGTGCTGCATCTGGAAAGCTTTGAAACTGATCCCGAGCTTGACTATGAAACTGTTATCAAGAACGGTATCTGCTTCAGGGACGACACCGGCAGCCTGCGCAAGTTTGCGATTCGGGCGAAGGTTATGGACGGCAGTGTTTATCTGGAGGAGATTGATTAAGGTAAAATCTGCATTTTGTGCGGAAATTTATAGAATTAGAGATTTTAGGAGGTAATGAATATGAAAATGAAAAAATTAACCAGCTTATGTGGTTGCCTGCTGCTTTCCATGTGCATGGGCGTTGGTGCTATGACTGCTCCGCTGTCTGCTGAGGCTGCAGCACGCGAAAAGGTTATTCTGGACGCAGATATGGTGGATTTGTTTGATGACGGCATCGCTATGATGATGCTTGCCGAATCTCCCAAAATGGATTTGAAGGGTGTTACCATCGTTATCGGCAATACCTGGGTTGAAACCGGTACAGCTTCTGCTATCCGTCAGCTGGAGGGCATCGGCCGCACCGATATCCCTGTATATATGGGCGTTAATGAAACCGTTCGCAAGGACCGTTTCGCTAACATGAAGGAAGAAAAACGCATTTACGGCCGTGGCCATGACTCCCATCTGGGCGCTGCAGGCTATCCTCAGCCGGCATCCTGGCAGGCTGAATACCGCAAGAATTATAATGATGAGCCTGTTATGAACCCGCAAAAGGAACATGCTGCTGATTTCATCATTGATACTATCAAAAAGCATCCGGGCGAAGTAACCATCGTTGCTATCGGCAGCGGTGCTAACCTGGCAGCTGCTTTGGACAAGGCTCCGGAAATTGCTCCGCTGGCTAAACGCGTTGTTTATATGGCAGGCGCTTTCTTCTGCGAGGGCAATGTAATGCCGACCTCCGAGTTCAACGTTTGGATTGATCCGGAAACCGCTAAAAAGGCTTACCGCGCTCCTTGGAAGGAGCAAATCTTCCTGCCGCTGGATGTTTGCAGCAAGGAACTGATGAGCCACAATGATTTTAAGGATCTGGAAAGCCGCATTAAGAGCGACCGCTTCAAGGCTATGTGGGAAAGCCATTATGCTACCCCGATGTTCCGCAAGGATCCGTCCTTCAAGAACTACATTTGGGACGTTCTGGCAGCAGCAGTAGCAATTGATCCGTCCGTAATTCTGGAATCCGAAACTCTGTCGGTTGATGTTGATGACCAATACGGCTACGGTTACGGTCAGACTATGGGCTTCCGCGGCGCAGCTCCTGAAGGTGCTCAGAACGCGAAGATTGTTTACGCTGTAGACCGCGCTAAGGTTTGGAAGATGGTTGAAGATGTATTTAACAAGCTGTAAGCAATAATTTTGTGGTTTAAAGCTTGCGCCCTACCCGAATTTGCTGTTTCGGGTAGGGCGCTTTAGTTTTTTTTAGGGTAAAATATAGGTATAAAAGATTAGCTGCAAAGCAGGCAGCGGGAAGCGGAGGGATGGAGATGTTGAAGAAAAGCTGTAAAAATGTCCTGGTGGGAGCAATGCTGCTGGCTTCCTTGGCAATGCTGCTGAATGGCTGTGGTTCGGATAAGCAGGCTGCTGCAACGCAGCCTAAGACCACGAAGGTGGAGGAAGCTGCAGCGACTGTGGCGAAGGTGCCTGCCTATGAGCGTGAATACGGCAAGCTGGTGGAGGGTATCTATAATTTTGTGAATGACGGCAATATGGATAAGGTGCCGCAGCAGGGCATGACCGGAATTTATGAGCTGCGTGACCGTATGGGTTACGCTGATGCGTTGAACATGCTTGGTTATACGCTGCAGGATATCAATAATGACAAGGTGCCGGAGCTGATTTTTGCTATCTTGGATAATGAAAAGCAGGGGAAGGGTTATTATGGCAAGGATATCTATGCTATTTATACTTTTGTGGACGGCAAAATCAAATTTGTTGATGAGGGCTGGGCTCGCAGCAATATTAAGCTGTTGGCGAACAATATGCTGCTGACGCGCGGCAACTGCAGTAATGCGGAATATGTGCTGGCGCTGGAGGATTTGCTGCCGAATGGTAATAAAAGATGCGTTGATATGTACTTTACCCGTTCGAAGAGCAATAATGAACCAGGTCTTGATGTTTACCGCAACGATGTGGGCAGAGCTGATGTTGCTGTTTCGCAAAAGACTAATATGACTGCGGATGATTTTTTTGATATGGGCGAAGAGATGGCCGGTGACAGCGTGAAGCTTGAGCTGCTGCCGTTGAAGGAATATAAGCAGCGAGGCTTTAAGGGCCTGGCGATGCAGTATCTGGAATGCATGGGCGTACATGAGCTGCAGGATGCGAAGGTTGACCTTTCCAAGTACGAGCAGGTTTCTGTGCCTAATCCTTTTAAGGGAGCAGATGTGGTTTTCCGCAGTACGAAAAATCTGGAAGAGTTCCGCCTGCTGGAGCTTGCTTCCGGCAAGAGCGTTTACAGCAAGGATTTGCTGATGGCTGATGAAAAGCTGGTGCTGCATCTGGAGAGCCTGGAAACTATTCCCAAGAACGGTATCAGCTTTAAGGATGATGCAGGCAGGGAGCGCAGGTTTGCGATTCTGCAAAGCGGTAAGGACGGCAGTATTTATCTGCAGGAGATTGAGTAAGGTGTAACGCCTGAAGAGGGCTTAATTTAAGAGAAGATGTAAAAAACTTTGGAGGTGTTTTTTATGCGTAAAAGATTTTTAGGTGCAATGTTATTGGCGCTTGGTATTGGTTTGTTTGGCGGTTGGGGCAGTGCTCAGGCGAATAGTGTGGCGGAGCCTACACAAAGCATGCTGCATGTGTGCTGGCTGAAGGATGCTCATGTTAATCCTGCGGCCTGCGAGGTTGTGCGGATGCCGGATGCTTTTGAGCCGGCGAAGGCTGTAGTGACGAGCTCGGTGGATTTTTCTGATTTTCAGGTTGTGGCGCTGGATTTGCGTGAGGTGAGCGCTGAGGGGTATCCTGTTTTTAACGTGCAGTCTATTTATTATAAGGATTTCCTGCGTGCGACGGAGCCGATTATTATTGTGATGCGTGATTCCGAGTCCTTCCCGCGCAACGGTATTGCGGTGCGCGATTCTTTGGGCAGGGAGCGTATTTTCGGTATTGCTATCAGCGGTGAGGACGGAAGCCTGCTGCTGAGCGAGGTTGATAGATAGAGGTGCGGGCAATGAAGAGATTATTTAGCTTGCTGATGTTCAGCCTGCTGCTGCTTGCCAGTGCAACAGCGATGGCAGCGTCTTATGGTGCGTATTCGTATATGCGTTATGGTGCGAATGGCAGAGATAATGCTTCTTTGCATCTGATTTATACGCAGTCCGGCATTTTTGCTTCTGTTGTTACTTATGATTTGCAGGACGGTAATGCGCCGATGTTTAAGGGCGTGGGTATGCTGGAGAACGGTTCGCTGGTGCTGGAGGATTATTCGTTTGACGTGGGCCGTCATGGTGAGGATACACGTTATTTTGGTTATGGCTCTCAGCCGCTTGTTTGCGAGGCTAGAGTGCAAGAGGGTAAGCAGGTTGTGCTGCTGCCGACGGTTGATGCACGCGAGATGGGTATTGCTAAGGTGAGTGAGCCTGATATCGGCGGTACTTATAGGTTTGAGGGAATGCAGGCGGAAGAGGATTATACTATGGCGCTGTATTTTCTGCGTAAGCTGAATATGAAGAATACCGGTTTGGATTTGAGCAGTAAGGATTATTGGTTTGGCTATGGCAGTCGTTTTGCTGAGGATCCGAACAGCGTTTTTAATTCGTATCTGCCGCAGGATGCTGGCGATTATTTTGGGGTTTATGTTTATAATAAGAACGATGAGCTGGTTATGACTTATTATGTGCATCCGAATTTGTGGGATGCTTATAGTGTGACAGTTGATGGTGAGATTAAGATGTTGTGCAGCAATGATGCTGTAGGTTGAGGCAGTGAGTTGAGTTTGAGGTCCTTGCGACGTAAGTTAATATTGCGGAGCAGGGGCCTTTTTGATGTTGAAAAAGGGGTTGCTTGTGCGTCGCAATTAAATATCGTTTCAGTCAGTAGCAATTTTCCTATGCCTTAGGGCATAACGCAAATTTCGTGCGGAACCAGGACGAAGCATCGGTACAATTTGTCATACGGTAAAAGAATGTTACGTACCCTTGCTTCTATGGTTCCAAGCACGCATTTGCTAAAATTGCTATTCCTTACACGATATATTAATTGCTTGTTATGTCATTGTGCTAACCTTTCTTGCCTGCCCCCTCGGGGAAGGTGCCGAACGAAGTGAGGCGGAAGGGGGTTGTATTTTTGGAGGTGAGCTTATGAAGAAGCTATTGAGTGCTTTGGCGTGCGGTGTGCTGCTGTTGTGTGGCGGGATGTCGGTTGTGCGGGCTGATTATTATGAGATGTATAATCCTGCTACCCATGTTGAGGGTGGTGCTATGGTGTATGAAACTACGCGTGGCGTTTTGCTGGATTTGAAGGTGCACAGCGGTGAATGGCAGGACGACCATTACCGCTATGAGACCGAGGCGAGTGGTGTAGTGCGCTTTGCGCATGACGGTGAGCGTTTTATCGGTTATCTTCATGTGCCGAGTCTTGCAAGCTATGAAAATGGTATGGGTTATCCTTCTCGGTACAGATATAGTATGCCGTTGTATGAGAAATATGCTTTGAGTAATCCGCAGGGCTATCAGGCGCAAACCAAGCTTTACGGTGAGTGGATTTTGGGTGAGCCTGAGGGTAATGAACGGGTGCAGCCTTCATTGGCAGGTACTTATGAAAGAAGCAACAAAAGAGGTACGCGCTTTGTGCAGGGTGAAACGGAAATGCCTTGGGATGTAGCTGCGCTGTTTTTGCAGCTGGTGCTGGAGCCGAATGTTAATTTACTGGACAGAAACAACGGCTCTTTCAGCTTCTGGGATTATCAGTGGGAACAAGAAAAGGCTTTGTATCCTGATGTTGACAAGCGTTACAGCTATCATACTATGACTAAGGCCGGCGATCCCGATTCTTCCGTTCCGGTAAAATTTAAGGATGCGCGCTATCTGGTAGAGAAAAGCGGCAGGCTTATTTATAATATTACCGATGACGGCGTGGTAAGGAAAATTTACGATTTGGCTGATGAGTAGGAAGCAGATGCTTGCGCACTATTTTTGGCAATGGGAGTGGCGCTGATGTGGATACTGAGATTGCTGTTTTGGGCAGAAATTTCCTTGAAAAACAAAAAAATTTACTTATCCTACCCGAAATCGACAGTTTGGGTGGGGTGCTTTAGCACATTCCGTTGTACAATGAGCTTGTAAGGAAGCATGCCTGCGTATCTAACAGCGCAGGATAATTCTGAGGAGGTGCAACAAATGAAAAAAGGTATTGTATTAGCTTGCTGCGCAATGCTTTTGGCGGGACAATTGCAATCTGCAGAAGCTCTTGACTGGAACAGAAGAATTGGCGTAGACAGAATGATCGACAGAACCATTGACAATACTATTAACAGGGCGGTGAATAAAGTGGAGAAGCAAGAAAAAACCAGACGTGTAATTTTCCAAAACCTGCCGCAATCGGCAGCTGAAATCGGACCGGAAACCGATGCTCAGCAGGTTGCAGCTTATACTGTAGCAGCACTGGCTCGCTATGAAACCAATTCGGCAGAGGCAATTGCAATGCTCAATAAGCTGTTGGGACCAAGACCGGTACCTAAAAGAGATGAACAATTCCTGGCAGACCGTTTCCGCGGCAGACAGTATCTGATGCGCTCCTACTTCATGGGCGCAACTCCGGCGAACAACTATCAGCCGGATATGCCGTATACTGTAGAGGTTAAAACTAATGCCTACACTTATCAGGAGGAAGGCTATGCACGCTTCATGATTAGCTGCGGCGGCGCTGACAGCCCGCGTCCGATGACTGTACGCCAAAAGGCTTCTACCGGCGAATGGTTCCTGTGGGATTACAAGGGGCTGCTGAGCGGCATTAAAACTCCGGCAGCAGATGATCCGTGGTCCTGAGAAGAATTCAACTGAAAAAATTAAATCATAACATTAACAGCCTTCCGGTGCTTCCAGAAGGCTGTACTTTTTTCAAAAGTACTTTGGGAAGCTGATTTTAAACGAAAAACAGTCAGAAAAAGCACATTTTTTTTGCTCACCCTACCCGAAATCGGCCTTTGGGGTGGGGCGCTTTTGCTGCTTCTTGCTTATAATATAATTACAAAAGCTGGAAGGAAGTGGTGTATATGAAAAAATTCTGGAAAAAAACATCGCTGTTTTTGGTGACTGCGGCGATGACTGTTTCCGCTCCGTTGATGGCGTGGGCGCTGGAGCATGACATTGTTATTCTGCATACTAATGATATCCATTGCGGTATTAATGATAATATCGGCTTTGCCGGTTTGGCGCAGATTAAAAAGGATGCTTTAGCAAGAACGCCGAACGTAGCGCTGGTGGATGCAGGCGATGCTATTCAGGGCGCACCTATCGGCAAGCTGTCCCGTGGTCTGGCAGTTGTCGATATTATGAATTATCTGGGCTATGACTTCTGCATTCCCGGTAACCATGAATTTGACTACGGCATGGACCGCTTCATGGAGCTGGTACCGCTGCAGCGTGCAGGCTATTACTGTGCAAATTTTGTTTATGCAGGCAACAACAAGCAGGTTCTGCCGGGCTACAAAATTATGCAGTATGAGGATACCAAGGTAGCCTTTGTGGGTGCGAGTACACCGGAAAGCCTGACAACCTCTACGCCTACCTTCTTCCAAAATGAGAAGGGGCAGTACATTTACAGCTTCTGCGAGGATAAGAGCGGCAGCAAGCTGTACAAGCAGCTGCAGAAGAATGTTGATAAGGCGCGCAAGGAAGGCGCAGACTACGTATTTATCGTTGGCCATTTGGGTATGGATGGCACTACCCCGCAGTGGAGTAGCGAAAGCGTTGCTAAAAATACTCAAGGTGTAGACGCTGTTATCGACGGCCATTCTCACGAGCGCTTCACCCGTATGGTTAAAAACAAGGTTGGCAAGGATGTGCTGTTGGCACAGACCGGTACCAAGCTCAAAACTGTAGGCGAGCTGGTAATTACTCCTGAAGGCAAGTTGAAGAGCCAGCTGCTTACTAAATCAAACGGCAAGGACGCTGCTATTAGCAGAGTTATTGCCCAGGAAATAAAAACCTATGAGCCTTTGCTGAAGCAGCCTGTAGGCGAAGCAATGGTGCAGCTGCGCAGCAATGATCCTGCAACCGGTGAGCGCATCGTGCGTAACCGTGAATGCAGCTTGGGCGACTTTGTTGCCGATGCTTATAGAGCAGTGCTGGATTGCGATGTAGTTCTGGTAAACGGCGGCAGTATCCGCAACGAAATCAAAACCGGCGTAATCAGCTACAACGATTTGCTGGAGGCCTTCCCCTTCGGTAACATGTGCGTAGTTTTAGAGGTAACCGGCCAACAGATTCTGGATGCTCTGGAGATGGGCGCTATCAGCTATCCTGAAGAAAGCGGCGGCTTTATGCAGGTATCCGGCCTGAGCTACACGCTCGACAGCTCTGTTGCTTCCAGCGTTGAGCTGGATGCCAAGGGCAATTTCCTGCGTGTTGCCGGTGCCCGTCGCGTAAGCGATGTTAAGATTGGCGGCAAACCGTTAGACGTTAAGAAAAAATACACCGTGGGCGGGACATCCTACATGCTCAAATTCGGTGGTGACGGCATGACGATGTTCAAGGGAGCGCGTCTGGTGCAGGACGAAATGATGAGTGACGCAGATACGATTATGGAATACCTGCAGAACCATCTGAATGGCAAGGTGGGCGAGCAATATGCTAATCCTTACGGCGATGGCCGTATCGTAATCAAATAAAAAGCTTTTCCATAGTAAAATGAGGAGATGATTGTTATGTTGAAGAAACGTATGGCGATGGGAATTTTGGCCGGACTTCTGGCCTGCAGCTTTATTGCCGGCTGCGGCGGGGGCGACAAAGGCACCAGCGAGCCTCCTAAACCGAAACCGATTGCTGCTGATTTGAAGGATTTGCCGAATAAGGATGTTAAGGTCGGTATTAATACATTTAAGCTCTTTACTCTGAAAAATAATCCTAATCTGCATTTGCAAAATACTTATAGCAAGGGTATGAGGGTGGCTGTTATCGGCAGAGATATGATTTATGCCAACATTAAGGACAGACTCGTGCAGATGCAGTGGGATAAAGATGGTCTGCGCGTGTTGGACAATAATGTTGATTCTATGTCAGGTAATGCTAAGATTTCTTCCGACGGCACCAGAGGCATTTTCTATACCAATAAGAGAATGAGACTCAACTATTTCGATAGCGAAACCAAACGTATTGAAGAGGCACAAGGACGCTTCAATAACCTTGTTGTAATTCCTAAGGGCAATGCGGACAAGGCTTTGATTTGGATGAACCAGGGCGAAATGAGAAAGGTTGATCTTCGCAACGGCTACAGAGTAGGCAAGGATTTGGGCACAGTACGTAAGGAATCCAGAAGCCGTGATGCTGAGGACAAGGATAAAATCAATATTCCGCAGAGCGTTGTTGCAGACAGAAACGGTGATTTCTATGTTGGCGGCAATGCGCGTATCGGTACTCAGGATGTAGGCCTGATAAGCGTTTATGATTTCAATGGCAAGCAAAAACGCGTCATCGGCAAGGAAAAACGTGAAGACAGCAAGGCCATCAATTCCTTAACCGATATAGCTTTGACTGATGAATATCTGGTAGTCAGCGATTCCTCTGTAGACAAGCAGCAGCTGCAGATTTACAGAAAGAATACCGGCACGCTGGTTGGTACTGTAAGCTATAAGGATTTGACCGATAATAAGGAAACCAGCATCGGTGCATGTGTAAACCTGGCAAATATGCCTGATAACAGAGTTCTGGTTGCCCTCAGCAATGACAGAAAAAATATTAAAGATGAATTCTTCATCCTGCAGCTGTAATGTATGGTAGAAGGTACGACAGAAGCTGTAAAATTTAAGAAATAAAGATTTGAACACCCCCGAAAGATATATTTTGGGGGTGTTTGAATTATAGCTTAAATTGGATATTTGGTTTTAGCAGTGTGTATGGCTATATATGTAATAAAAATGAGCGATAATGTGAGCGATAAAATGAGCGATAAAGTTAATATTGCAATAGTAACCCCTAACCCATAACGAAAGCCTCCGACGAGTAAACTCGCCGGAGGCTTTTTGCTTGCTTTGATGCGTCAATGCTCTGCGTTACGCATCAGTTCGATATACTGCAGCAGCTCCTTACGGGTTTTTACACCCAGCTTGCTGTAGATATTTTTATTATGATATTTTAAGGTATTTTCGGTGATACCCAGCTGACTGATAATTGCCTTGGTAGAGCAGCCCTGTACATAAAGGTTGAAGATGTCTTCCTCCTTAGGTGTCAGCGTAGCAAGATTATCGATAAACATCTGATAACTGTCGGGATCGACGGATTCCAGCTTCTTTTCAATGGCTTTTTCCAAAGCAGCTTGGGCAAAGTTGAACTGCTGTTGAGCCTGCTCGCGTTCCTGCTGAGCCTGCAGCTTTTCTTGCTGCGTCTGCTCCATTTGCAGGCGTACCTGTTGAATTTCATTCTGCAGGGCGGCAAGCTGTTCCTCCAGATGAATATATTGGTTGGCGGTCTGCTTTTGCTTTTCCTGTGCCTCCTGCAGACGCATGGCAGCCAATCCGTATTGTTTTTGTACCTGATTATTTTCGCTTTGCAGCTGGCGCAGCTTTTCGGCCTGCTGCTCGGAATGACTCTGCAGAAATTCAAAGAACTGGTTAAGCTCCAGCACATTGGCTTGCGGAGGGGCATCGGGATTTTGCTGCAGCTGCTGTAAATCCGCTACCAGCGGGTCTACATATCTTTTGCTGAAATAACCGGCAGACAGCAATGAAAGCAACAGAATAATACCCAGCATTATCAGCAGACGCATTTTTGCCTGCCCCTGCAGATGATAATAGCTGTCGGCAGGCAGCATGACTGCTACCCTGTGCTCCGAGGCACCGACCGTCAAGGGAGCGGTGAAGCCAATGAAGCGCTCCTGACCGGCAGTAAATAATTCATGCTCGCCGTCAAAGCTGGTTTTTATAGTAGCATTGACGAAGGATGCCGGATTGGAAAGCTGTCCCTGGTATTCGTTGTCCGCCTTTTTATCGAGAATAGCGGTAATCAGCGGATAACCCTTGTAATTGGCCTGCTTGGTGCGCTGTTGGAAGTAAACGCTGCTGATTTCAAAGCCGCAGATACCGATAATCCTGCCGTTATTACTGTTAATAGGCATTAGGAAAAGACGGGACTGCTCCCAGCTTTCTTTGAGGTGGGCAACGTCTGTCAGGATATATTGTTGGGAAATATTATTTTCCTTGGCATGCAGCAGCTTATCGGCCTGCGGATAAGCGTGGACGTTAAGCTCCAGCTGCCAGGTGCTGTAAAGGCTGATGTTGTTATTGCGGGCAACCTGAGGGTTGCCGCGGAACATACATGTTTCATTGAAAAGAGTGTTTTCGGAATAGATATTGGTAAATTTGAGAAAAAGACCGTTATAGGTTGGTTCCAACAGATTCGTGTTGACGCTGGCGTTAATCAGATACAAGGCACCGCTGGCCGGAGCCTGCTGCATCTTGGCAGCAAGAGTCTGGTAGGTTGCTTGCTGAATCGCTGTCAAAGCCTCGGGATTGTTGTTCAAGGCATCATAATTATTGTAAATGCCCTGCTCCAGCATAACGCGGTCGATATCATTCTGCAGCTGCTGCGACAAATCGATATTGTGCGCAGCCAGCGCGTTCATCTGGCGTTTGATATCGTTGGTACGGGTGTTAAGCTCATATTCAAGAAAGCGGTCGATATCATGGCTGGGCGGCTGTACTATGCCGATAACGTTTAACAGGATCAGCATAGCAGAACCTGCCAGCAGCACCAGTGACAGCAGGTAAATAATGAAACGGCCGCGCATAGAGCGTTTGTTATGCCATATTTCCTTGCCTATAAGCAGCAGTCTTTTTATTTTGGTGAGCTTATTGAGCATTAAGAGCCTCCTTGGTAGGATTTTTTGGCTTATTGCTTGTAATTCAGCAGCTTCTGATAACTTTCTTCTACTAACTTATCAAGCGTTTGCTGTGGATTGGCACCGCCGGCAATTTCCTGTAAATATTGCTGATGGGCAGCGCGCAGAATATTTTTGCTGCCGTATTCCAGATTCTGCTGAATTTCGGCAGCATTGTGCGGCAGATGCAGCCAGTTGCCTTGTTTGTATACCTGCTGCATGCAGGTATACAGCTTGCGATATTTGAAGTTATGCACATCTTGCGGATTATTCAGCAGTTTTGGCAGTGCTTCCTTATTGGTTGGCAGGTAGCCTGCCTGCATAGCAAAATTCAAATTGCTGTTTTCCTGCGCCAGCCATTTTGCAAAAACAACGGCACCAAGATTTTTGCGTTCGTCTGTGCTTTTGATGGCAAATAATCCTACACCGCGCTGCAGCAGTGTTACCTTACCACCGCTGAAAACAGGGCAGGGATAATAGTTGGTAACGATAGTTTCACGCGTGTTGTCGGAATTAGTGACGTAATCGCGCATATAAAGAATGGCGGCGGTGGAGCCGACGTTGCTGATTAAATCGGCTGTTTTCCAGGCATCGGCAGCATAACCCTTTTCAATGCCAAGACCACCGGCGATAGCAGGCTCGGCTGCGGCACGGAAGATGCGCTTGAAGTTGGAGCTGGCAAGGTCCGGCTTGCCGTCCTTGATTAACGGGTCACCCAAGGAAGCCATGCTCGTCAGGTAATAGTTATAGAAATCATCCAGTTGGCACATGTTTTTGCCGCCGGTCCAGGTATAATACTTGCGGCAGAGCGCAAAAAGCTTGTCATAATCGGCGAAATCATCGGTGCTGGCACCTGTTGCCGCAGCAAAGCGGTCAAAATATGTCTGGTTTACAAAAAGCAGCTCGGTGGATTTTGCTACCGGCAGCATCAGCAGCTCCTTATCCTGATAGCCTTCGGCTAAAAATTCCGGTTGGTAAACAGCTAAAACTTCTTTATCAAGGTATTTGTCCCAATGCAGCAGCTTATCGTGCATTGCGGGGATTACACGCGGATAGGCGGTAAAAAGGTCGGGCAGCGGCACAGCGCCGGGCTCCTGCTTGGCCGAAGCGAACAAAGCCTTGTCAACAACATTGGAGCTGCTTACGGAAGCAACCTTGACGATGACGCCCCTGGCCTTACCCTCAGAGGCATTGAATTTTTCTATTGTATCATTAAATGGGGAATTGGTCTGGTTGCCGTAAACGTGCCAGATGGTGAGCGTTACCGGCTTGGCCGGGTCGAGTGATGCCTTATTGCCGCAGCCACTGCTGAAAGCGGTAACGAGACAGAGCAGTAACAGCACCAACATACTGTATAAGGAAGCAGAAAATTTTTTTGATACAACGGACATGAAAAACCTCCTGAAAGAGTATTTTTAGAGAAAAAAGGTAAAAAATAAGGAAAATTTACCCTTATCCTACCCGAAATCGCCATTTGGTGTAGTGACGAAATGCAGTTTTTATATTAAACTTAAGGCAAGGAAGCGGAAAACAAGCTTACCTGCACAGATAATTTACAAAGATTGTCTAACAATTAGTTTATCACAAATCAAAGTATTAGTGAATAGCTTTTTACTACAGATAAGGATAAGATAAAAATTTTACAATTTCTTGCCTGATAAGTGTACAACTGTTTTATTCAAAGTCCTGTTAATATTAAGCGGATTTTGATAAAATATAATTGTTAATTTTTTAGTGATACAAAAGGAGGTTGTATTATGGGTTTAATTAAAGCGGCAATGGGCGCTGTAGGCGGCGTACTGGGCGACCAATGGAAAGAGTTTTTCTATTGCGAAAGCATGCCTCCCGAGGTTCTGGTAACCAAGGGTATGAAGCGTACGTCCAGCCAAGGACGCAGCTCTAACACTTCTGCAGAAGACAACATCATCAGTAATGGCAGCGTTGTTGCTGTCAACGAAGGTCAGTGCATGATTATCGTTGAGCAGGGCAAGGTTGTAGATATGTGCAACGAGCCCGGCGAATATGTATACGATACTTCTACTGAACCGTCTATCTTTACCGGCGATCTGAAGGATAATGTAAAGGCGATTTTCGGTCAGATCGGTAAACGTTTTACCTTCGGCGGTGATCCCGGCAAGGATCAGCGCGTATATTACTTCAATATGAAGGAAATTTACGGCAACAAGTTTGGTACCGCTCAGCCGATTCCTGTACGCCTGATTGACAACAACTTAGGCATTGATTGGGAAGTTGGTATCCGTTGCTTCGGTGAATACAGCTATAAGATTACTAATCCGCTGCTGTTCTACACCAATGTATGCTCCAACATCACTGACGAATATCGTCGTGACCAGATTGACAGTCAGATGAAGAGCGAGCTCATGATGAGCCTGGGCGTTGCCCTCGGTACGCTCACTGAAAACGGTATGCGTTACAGCGCACTGCCGCGTCATGGCAAAGAAATCGCTAACGCTTTGAACGAAGATTTGAGCGACCAATGGCGCGACCGCCGCGGTGTAGAGGTTTATTCCTTCGCACTGGCAAGCGTAACTATGTCTGAGGAAGATGCTCAACGTCTGAAAGATATCCAGATGCTCAGCAATCCGAACCGTGCAGCCGCAGCTATGGCTGGCGCTACTGCAGACGCTATGCGTATTGCAGCTGGCAATGAAGGCGGCATGGGTGCAATGGGCGGTTTTGTTGGCATGAATATGGCCGGAATGGCCGGTGGCGCAAATGTGGCTGGCTTGTTTGCCCAAGGACAACAGCAGCAGATGTATGCTCAACAGAATCCTTACGGTCAACAGCCTCCTTACGGACAACCGCCTTATCCGCAACAGCCGCAACCTCCTACTCCGCCGCCGGCCGCCCCTGCCGCCCCTGCGGCAGCAGCACCGGCAGCAGATGCCTGGACCTGCAGCTGTGGCACTACTAATACCGGCAAGTTCTGCGCTAACTGCGGCGGCAAGAAGCCTGAGCCGAAACCGGCAGAGGGCAGCTGGACCTGCAGCTGTGGCACTACCAACACTGGTAAGTTCTGCGCTAACTGCGGCAGCAAGAAGCCGGAAGACAAACCGGCAGAGGATGGCTGGACCTGCAGCTGCGGCGCTGTAAACAAAGGCAAGTTCTGCGCTGAATGTGGCAGCAAGAAGCCTGAGGGAGCACCGCTGTACAAGTGCGATAAGTGTGGCTGGGAGCCGCCAGATCCGCACCATCCGCCTAAGTTCTGCCCTGAGTGCGGCGATATTTTCGACGATAACGACAAACAATAACCTCATATATTAACAGCTTGCGTCAGATGCGAATGCAAGCATGATGTATGCTCCTGTGTTGCCCCCTTCCGTCTCACTGCGTTCGGCACCTTCCCCAAGGGGAAGGCAAGAAGGTTAGAAAAAACAATGGGTAAATCGAAGGCCTTAACGAGCAATTAACATATCGTGTAAGGAATAGCAATTTTAGCAAATAAGTGTCCGGAACCATATGCGTGCGCATCCAAGAAGCGAGTCCACAGGACGATGCTGATTGGCTCATGTGCGCCATGCGATAGTGTCCCAAGAAGCAAGCTCAAAGAGCGCAGCTGATTGGTTTGACACGAACCGCTAAGCGAGGGTACGTAACATACTGTTACTATCTGACAAATTTTACCGAAGCTTCGTCCTGGTTCCACACGAAATTTGCGTTGTGCCCTTTGGGTACTTGAAAATTGCTTCTGACTGGAACGGTATTTAATTGCGATGTATAACCCTTTTCCGCCTCACTACGTAAGGGGAAGACAAGCTGCCCGAATAGTTGGCTAAAGGGGGTAAGTAGGAGCAACTTAAATTGCGCAAGTATTTTGAGTTTCAGTTTATCTGCTAAACTATATTTTAACGAGGTGATATTATGGCTGAAACCTCTGTAGGCTATAAGTGCCCTAACTGCAGCGCGCCGCTGACGTTTTTGCCCGGTCATGATAAGGTGACCTGCGAATACTGCGGTACCGAACTGGAAGTTAAGACTATAGAAGAAATGTATGCCGCCAAGGAAGTCGCTGCTGCCAAAGCGCAGGCTGCCAAGGAGGCAAAGTGGGATACCTCTGCTGCCGGCAGTGAATGGGAAGCTGACGAAGCAGAGCAGATGAAGGCGTTTACCTGCTCCAGCTGCGGTGCGCAGATTGTGAGCGACGGCAACACCATGGCAACAGAATGCTGCTACTGCGGCAGCCCGACTATGCTGCCGAGCCGCTTCGAGGGTATGCTGAAGCCGGACTTCATCATTCCCTTCAAGAAAACCAAAGAGCAAGCTGTTGCTGCCCTCAAGGAATTCTATAAGGGAAGAACCCTGCTGCCTAACTCCTTTACGGCCAACAATCGTGTGGAGGATATCCAGGCGATGTATGTACCGTTCTGGCTGTTTGACTCCAAGGTTAGCGCCAGCGGCAGCTATCAAGGTGCCAGCGACAGTGTTTATGAAACCGATGATGAGGTTGTTACGACTACCGTTGTCTATAACTGCGAGCGTGAAGGCACCATGTCCTTCGAGCGCATCCCTGTAGATGGCAGCGAGAAAATGGACGATACCTTTATGGAAAGCATCGAGCCGTTTGATTACAAAGAAATGGTTCCCTTCAGCACCGCTTATCTGACAGGCTTTTTGGCAGATAAGTATGATGTGGATGCCGAGGCTGCTGTAGCTCGTGCGGATGCGCGCGTTGTCAAAAGTGCCGAGGGCTGCCTGGCAGATACCGTTACAGGCTATACCCGTGTAACCAGCAACGGTGACTGCGCAGTTATTAAGGATGAAAATGCCGTGCATTATGCAATGGTGCCGGTATGGATTCTGTCCACACGCTTTGAGGATAAGCCCTATACCTTTATGATGAACGGTCAGACAGGTAAGGTTGTCGGCAGTCTGCCGATTGACTATGGCAAGCTGCGTAATTACACTGCCCTGACCTTTATTATTGTAACAATTATCAGCTACTTCATTGTGAAGTTCATGTTATAAGGAGGTGCCGGAATGAGAAAGTTATTTGCAATCTTAACCATGCTGGCAGCCCTTATGTTAGCCAGTGTAACAGCCTTTGCTGCGCCAAGCCTGGTGGATAACGCCAAGGTTCTTACGCCGCAGCAGCGACAGGAAGTTCTGGCAGAGCTGCACAAGCAGGAGCAGGCGCATAATGTGCGTATTGCTGTTGTAACCATGAAGACTATTGGCGGCGCCGTTCCCGGTGAATATGCCAATAAGCTGCTCGATGATGTTTATAATGACGGCGCCAAGGGCAATATGGTATTGCTGCAGGTTACCAACACCCGTAAATGGTATATTGCTACCGATAAACAGCTGAAGCAGGTTATCGTTGGCAATGAAGGCATTGAGTATATGAGCAAGCCGATGGTTGCTCAGTTCAAGAAAAATGATTATGCTCAGGGATACATCACCTATGCTCAAAAAGCAGGCGAGCTCCTTGAGTATTACGAAAAGGAAGGCGAGCCGTGGGATCCTGATGCAGGCTTCAACTGGTTTGCTTTAGTAATTGCTGCCGGTATCGGCGGTGCTGCAGCCTATGGCTGGCGTTCTCTGCTGATTAGCGGTATGAGCAACGTGCGTGAGGCTGTTGAAGCAAATGCCTACTTGGATAAGCAAACCTTTGCGCTGACGCACAGCAATGATACTTATCTGTACACCAACGTTTCTGCTGTTCCGAAGTCTAAGTCCAACGGTGGCAGCAGTGACGATGGTTCTGTAAGCGAAAGCTCTTCTGATGATAATCATGGCGGCGGCGGTGGCAGCTATTGATATTATAATGAGCTGATACTTTTTGCGGCTGCGATTGTTTATCGCGGCCGCTTTTTTAAAGGGAGGTTATTATGCGCAGAACGACTATAAATTCAGGCTTTTTTATCTGCTTTATTGCCAACCTGATAGTGAACTGGGAATGGGGGTTTATTGCGGTGCTGCTTTGGGGCTTTAGCTACTGGTTCAATCTTTCGTGGTATCCGGCGGCGGCTATGGCTTTTTTGTGGCTCCTGATGGGCTTTACTCTGACCTGGATGATTATCTGGGGCTCGTCGGCGCGCGATAATTTCCGTCCCAATCAGCAGCTGAAAAATATCAATCCTTATTCGCCCAAGAATGAGGATGTACTGCCCAAAAACAAAAAGTGAATCAGCTTTGCCGGCTTGGCCGACGGAGCAATGTGTATGTAAAAACGCCGTGGCTGCGGCAGGCTATCAACCTGCTGCGAAAGCCGCGGCGTTTTGCTGTGCGTATATAATTTTGTTTGCTGCTAAGATGGCAGCCTTTTTATTTTTTCAAGCTTTGGTAAATAGCGTCCAGGTTTTCTTCCATGCGGGTAAGATAGGTTTTCTCACCGTTGCTGCATTCAATAGTATATATTTCCTGCGTAGTGGCACCAACCTCGCGCGCCAGTGTTTCTGATGTTTTGGGGCTTACCGCTTCTTCTACGAAGATAGTTTTTACATTGTGCTCCTTGCAGTAGGCTGTCAGCTTGGCCAGGTTTTGCGCGCTTGGTTCGCCGCTGGCAAAAACATCCTCGATGCTTTGCTGCTGCAGGCCGAAGTCACGGCACAGATAAGCAAAGGCAGCATGGCCGGTGACAAAGTCCTTTTGCTCCAGCTTGCTGAATTTTTTCTGGTAGGTAACAAGCAGCGCTTGGAGCTTTTTGTTGTATTCTGTGGCGTTATGGCGGTAGAAATCAGCATTAGCCTTATCTGCAGCAGCCAGTGCTTCGGCAATATTCTTTACCTCTGTCTGCGCGCAGCTCAGGCTCAGCCAGGTGTGCGGGTCATACTGACCGTGTGCTCTGATTTCGTCAGCCTCTGTAAGGCTGATGCGGTCGGTGCCCTTGGCTGCTTCTACGATGACGAGCTTGGGATTGGCGGCGGCCTGTGTTGCCTGCTCCACCCAACGCTCCATGCCGGTGCTGTTGTAAATTAAGATGTCTGCTTTGCTCAGCGCCTGCATAGTTTTAGTAGTAGGCTGAAAATCATGCGGCTCTGTGCCGTCGGGAATTAGGGAAGTTATATGAATTTTATCCTGACCTACGGCCTGAGTAAATTCTTTCATAGCATTAAAGGTTACTACAACCCGCAGCTTATGGTCCGCAGCAGGTGCAGGCTCCTTGCTACCGCAGCCTGCCAGCAGACTGCAGAGCAGCAGAGTGCAAATACAAAAAATAATACTGAGCTTTTTCATGGGCTCTCCTCCTCATTCTAATGAAAACAAACGCAAATGATTTGCATATTATAACGAATTTTATCATAACACTCGTGAACTTTCTTGTCAAGCTAAATGCAAATGACTTGCATATTTGCCGAGCGAGGTCTATAATATTTACTGCAACAAAAAGGCAGCGCAGGCTGCCGTGAGTAAATGAAGGAGCCACTATGATAGAACTGAAGCATATAGAATTTGCCTATGAATATGGCAGCGAGCTGCTGCGCGATATCAATATGCAGGTAAATGACGGCGAGTATATTGCCATTGTCGGCGAAAACGGCAGCGGCAAAAGTACGCTGGTCAAGCTGCTCTTGGGATTGCTGGAGCCGTCAAAAGGTGAAGTGAAGAATACCTTCAGCAGCATCGGTTACGTGCCGCAGCGTTTTGAAACACTCAACAGTCAGTTTCCGATAACTGTATATGAGGTAATGGAATATTATCGCAGAGTATTAAAGGTAGCAGACAAGCAGGCAGTGCGCCGCTGCCTGGAGCAGATGCATGTTTATGACCTGCGTGACCGTCTTATAGGTACGCTGAGCGGCGGCCAGTGCCAGAAGGTACTGATTGCCAGAGCACTGCTGGGCAGTCCGCAGCTGCTGATTTTTGATGAGCCTTCTACCGGCATTGATGTCAAGAGCCAGCAGGAGCTGTACAAATTTATGCAGGAGCTGCATGAGCAGGGTATTACCATTATCACGGTAGAGCATAACCTGAAATTTGCGGCACGTAATGCCGATAAAATGTATCATGTGATGAACGGTCATGGTCATTTCTGCAATCCGCAGGAATATGTGCAGGAATATATGCATGATAATGTAGGAGGTGCGGAATAATGCTGGAATACACTTTTATGCAGAACGCACTGCTGGTTTCTGTGCTGATTTCTTTAATGTGTCCCATGATTGGCATGTTTTTAGTGCTGCGCCGTTATTCTATGATTGGCGATACGCTGGCACATGCATCGCTGGCAGGTGTAGCTGTCGGCCTGCTGGTTAAGGTGAACCCGATTATCAGCGCCTTTGCCGTAACCTCTGTTTTTGCCGTGCTGATTGAGGTTTTGCGTCAGCGCTTCCGCCGCTATGCGGAGCTTATACTGGTTATCATCCTGTCGCTGTCTGTCGGTATTGCGATTACGATTATCAGCAGCGGTATGGTACATACTAATGTAGAAGCTTTTTTGTTCGGCAGCATTCTGACCGTAACGCCTGATGATGTGCTGGCGGTAGCGGTGCTGTGCGTAGTGTCGCTGGCTGCCGTTTACCTTTTGTACCCGCAGCTGGTTATGCTGGCCTTTGATGAGGATGGGGCTAAAATTGCCGGCGTAAAAACGCGCCTGATTAATTATATCTTTGCTCTGCTGGTGGCAGCCATGGTTGCTGTTTCTATCCGCGTGGTAGGCATTCTGGTTATCAGCTCGCTGATTGCGTTGCCGGTGGCGGCGGCCCTGCAGCTGGGCAAGGGCTTTAAGGTGACAATGCTGGCAGCTATGGTGCTGAGCTTTATCGCAATTATCACCGGCCTTGTGACCTCCTATTGGCTGGGTGCTGCGCCGGGCGGTGTAACTGCTTTGGTTTCGGTAGCTTTACTGCTGCTGATTATCATTTATAAAGAAATACGTGCTGTCTTATAAAGAAGGGATAGAAAGATGACTGATACAAGTTCTGCAGCAGATTATCGCGATTATCTGCATCGCTACGGATTAAAAAATACCCGTCACAGACAGCTTATCCTGCAGCTGCTACTGGCGAGCGAGGGCGTGCTGACAGCCGAGGATATTTATCAGCAGCTGTGTGAGCAGGGAGCAGAGATAAATTTTTCTACGGTTTATCGCATTCTGGAAAATTTTACGCAAAAGGGACTGACGGAAAAAAGTTTTTTGGCGGATGCGCGCAAGTACGGCTTTGTGCTGCACGCATTGGGGCACCGTCACCGCCTTATCTGCCTGCGCTGTCACCGGATTGTGGAGGTAGACCATTGCCCGATTGCTGATTTCGAGGAACAGCTGGCGGATAAAACAGAGTTTTCCATTGTAGGACATAATCTGGAATGGTATGGCTATTGTCCGGAATGCCGCAAGCAGAAATAACAGGAAAATTTTTCTAAAAGGCTTGCAAAGCAGCGTAAGCAATGATATAATTATTAAGCTTGTATATAACTATATATACTTCTTCTGCTCCCGGAGAGACGGGGGCCAAAGTCCAAAGGAGGAGGTGATTTCGTGAACGCATACGAAGTCATGTACATCGTTAAACCTGTTGAGGATGAGGCTTGTGAAGCAGTTGTTGCTAAATTCGAGAAACTCATCACTGCAAACGGTGGTAATGTAGAAAAAACCGATCGTTGGGGCAAAAGACGCCTTGCTTATGAGATCCAGGACCTGAATGAAGGTATCTATGTTCTCGTAACCTTCCAGGCTGACGCCGCTGCTGTTAAGGAACTTGATCGTGTTATGAAAATTACCGATGAAGTACTGCGCCATATGATTATCAGAAAGGGTGAATAATCAATGAACAAGATTATTCTGTTGGGCAGACTTACTAGAGATCCGGAAGTGCGTTATACGCCGACCGGTAAAGTTGTTTGTCAGTTTACTCTTGCAGTAGACAGACCTTTTGCCAATCAGGAAGGCCAAAGAGAAGCTGATTTTATTCCGGTAGTAATCTGGGGTAAACAAGCTGAGACATGCGGTAACAGTCTCACCAAAGGGCAGCGCGCGCTTGTTGAAGGCCGCCTGCAAATCCGTAGCTATGATGGCAAGGATGGCAACAAACGCTGGATAACCGAAGTAATCGCTGATCGCTTCGAGTTTATTGAGCGCAAAGCTGATGCTGCTGCCGCTCATAGCAATCCGACTCGCTCTGCTGCGCCGGCTCAAGACGGCGGTATGGGTGGTTTCGGACAACAGGTTCCCTTTGATGAGGAAATTCCATTCTAATTTAAGGGAGGTTATGCAATGAAACGCGAAAGAGGCAGAAGACCTAGAAGAAAAGTTTGCAGCTTCTGTGTTGATAAAGTTGAAGAAATCGATTACAAGGATGCAAATAAGCTGAAACGCTATATCACCGAACGTGGTAAGATTTTACCGCGCCGTATTTCCGGTACCTGCGCTAAGCATCAACGCCAATTGACCGTAGCAATCAAACGCGCTCGCTGCGTTGCTTTGCTGCCGTTCACCTGCGAATAATTCGCACGGCGGTTTAAACGAAACTTATACCCCGTAGCCGTTAGGCTGCGGGGTTTTTTATGTAAAAATCACAAAAAATTTACTTATTTACGCAGGCATTAACATGATATAATATTAGTAGTACTATACATACGAGGTGAATTGCATGAAAACATCTTTAAGAACCTTATTTTTGACCTTTGTTTTTACGATGCTTTGCACAGTAATGGCTTTTGCCTATAATCCCGGTCAGCGTACCATCCATCTGTTGGGTGAAACTCTGAACAGTGATAAGCATCCTGTACATCTGGTTGTAACCCAGACCATTGATATGCGTGAGGTACTGACTGCCGAAGCCTATGCCAAGCTGCCGACTGCACAGCAAAAGCGCACCAACCGTACGGAATATAATGAAGCCAATGGCATTAACGCCGAGCGCATCACTACTACCGATGGTGACGGCAAGGTAATCAAGGATACCGTTTCCTTTGTGAAGAACGGTTATTGGTACACTATTGACTATCTCAATAAAAATTATGACAGAGTTCCTGAGCTGCCGGGCATGAGCATGCCCTTTGCCGAAACCCTGATCAGCTGGTTCAATGTACGTCCGCAGGGTGGTAATGATGCAGTTACCGGCTATGATTATGACAAGATGACCAAGGGCACCAACAGCCTGAATTTCTATTATGCAAAGGATACCGCTGACTGGAAGGGCTACGAAGTAAGCTATCTGCCTATCTTTAAGGTGCTTGAGGTTTCCAATACCGTGGATGAGGCAACTGCCTTTGCTCTGCCGCCTGCAGATTTCAAGGCTGTGGCAAATCCTTCTATGCGTGCTTACGCTAACAGACTTTTGGAAAGACAGTAAGTCTGGTAAGCTGATTATATTTTTTCAAAGGAGGAATACCAATGTTAAAAAAATTATTAGTTTTGCTTTCTATGCTGGCTGCGCTGGCAATGAGCGCAGTAGCTTTTGCTGCACCTGCTAAAAGCCATCAGCAGATGGTTATTGATGCTGCACGTGCCGAGGTTCCTGCTGCTGCTGTATTTTATGGCTACAAGGAAGAAGACGGCGAAGCTGTTCTGAACTTCCGCGATAATGATAATTATCTGGAATACGAGGTAGAGGTTGTTCTGGCAACTACCAAGGTTAAGGAAGTAGAAATTAAAGGCAGCAATATTGCCGGCAGCACGATGATGGTAAAAACTCCTGAGGATATCAGACAAATCGTTCTGGAAGCATATCCCGATGCAAGAAATATTGTCATTAAAACCGAAAAAGAAGGCAACAATGTACATTATGATGTAGAGTTCATTACTGCAAGATATAAAGTAGAAGCTGACATGAACCCGGTAACCGGTGCATTTGCCAAGAGAGAGCTGGAATATTTCTAAGCTTTTGCTGAATTTTTAGAGGCAGTCTGCGGACTGTCTCTTTTTTATCCTGCGGAAGAGTGCCATTTTGCGTCAAAACATTGCATATCAAAGCATATTATTGTAAAATATATTAGATACAGAGTTTTTAACGCACTAAATATATATGACGAGGAGCGATTTACGTGAGTACAAATTTAGAAGTCGGTATCGTTGGCCTGCCTAACGTAGGCAAAAGTACCCTATTTAATGCTATTACCAAAGCTGGCGCAGAAGCAGCAAACTATCCCTTCTGCACAATCGAACCTAATGTAGGCGTTGTTGATGTACCTGATAAACGCTTAGATGTTCTGAGCGATATGTTTAAATCCAAAAAGATTGTTCCGGCAGCTATGCGCTTTGTAGATATTGCCGGTCTGGTAAAGGGCGCAAGCAAGGGCGAAGGCCTGGGCAATAAGTTCCTGTCCCACATCCGTGAGGTAGATGCTGTTGCCGAGGTTGTACGCTGCTTTGAGGATGGCAACATCACCCACGTTGAGGGCAGCATTGATCCTCTGCGTGATATTGATATCATCAACACCGAGCTGTGCCTGGCTGATATGGAAACCGTTGAAAAGCGTCAGGAGCGCCTGGTTAAGCTGGCAAAAACCGGCGATAAAAAGGTTAAGCTGGAGCAGGCTGTAATGGAAAAGGTTATGGCTGGCTTGTCTGATGGTGTGCCGGCACGCCGCCTTGGTCTGACCGAGGAAGAGCAGGAGTTCCTGGGCGAGCTGCATCTGCTGACCATGAAACCGGTGCTATACATTACCAACGTTGCTGAAGGCGAGGTTGCCGATCCGTCCGGTAACGAGCATGTACAGGCTGTAAAGAAATATGCTGCGGAAGAAAATGCTGAGGTTATCGTTGTTTCCGCTAAGATGGAAAGCGAAGTTGCCGAGCTTCCGGAAGAAGAGGCTAAGGAATATCTGGAAATGGCAGGCCTGGAGGAAACCGGTCTGGACCGCCTGATTAAAGCAGGCTTCAAGCTGCTTGGCCTGATGACCTTCCTGACTGCGGGCGAAATGGAATCCCGTGCCTGGACTATTAAGCTGAACACTAAGGCTCCGCAGGCAGCAGGCAAAATCCATACTGACTTTGAGCGTGGCTTTATCCGTGCGGAAATCGTTTCCTTTGATGACTTGGTAGCCTGCGGCAGCAAGGCTGCAGCACGTGAAAAAGGCCTGGTTCGTCTGGAGGGCAAGGATTACGTTATGCAAGACGGCGACGTTGTTGAGTTCCGCTTCAACGTATAATTTATAACAGCGTAATATGCAACCTGAGCGCAGCAAGCGAAAGCGTGCTGCGCTTTTTGCTGTTGGGTGATTTTGAGAATGCTCAGATTATTTTTTATTAGACAGATTGAAATAGTTATGTTTATTTTGCCTAAGAATATGAAAGATAAAATGTTTTCTTTCCATGAAGAAATATTTGCTTTTATATGATTGTAGCTTTTTTTAGATTTTTGTTTTTGTCATTTTTAAAAAGTTGTATTATAATTAAAGTAATGGATTTATTTCAAGATATCTGAATAGATGAATTAGAGGAGCTGTAGCTATGGAAAATTTAGAATTGCTGGTTAGGGAACTGTGCAAGTATAAAGATGAATTGCCTTGGCTTGAGTTTAAACATAATAATTATGACCCGGATATGATTGGTGCGGATATCAGCGCATTAGCTAATGGTGCTACATTAGATGAACGGAATTATGCATATTTCTTGTGGGGTATAGATGATAAAACACATGAAATAGTAGGAACAGAGTATAATTTACAAACATTAAAAAAGGGGAACCAGGAATTAGAGAATTGGCTAAGAGGATCGTTGTCGCCAAATGCAGATTTCGAATACCAGATTACTAATATTGATGGGCGATTTGTTGGTGTTCTTATTATTCATTGCGCAGTTAATAATCCTGTAACTTTTAAAAAAGTAGATTATATTAGAGTTGGCAGTTACACTAAGAAGTTGGTTGATCATCCAGTTTTGCAGTCAAGATTGTGGAAAAGACTGCATGATAAAAAATACGAGGAATTGATTGCGAAACAGGATATAAGTTCAGAAGATGTTTTGAGATGTTTGGACTATAGTGTTTATTTTGAGTTAAGTAAAATTCCGCAACCTGAATCGAGAGCAAGTATCATCCATTATTTAAAAGAAGATGGCTGCATAATTCAAAATGACAATGGATTATATTCTGTTACTAATATGGGAGCGATTCTTTTAGCAAATAAACTTGCTGATTTTCCTAAGCTTGCGAGAAAAGCTTTGCGCATAATTCAATACGAAGGCAATAACAGGCTTAGTATGTTGCGAGAAGATATAGGTAAAAAAGGTTACGCAAGTGACTTTGAGTATTTGCTTAAATATATAGAAGTTTTAACTCCATCAAAAGAAAATATTGATGACAATGGGCTTAGAGAAAAAATTGTTTCTTATCCTATGTTGGCAATTAGAGAAGCAGTAGCGAATGCTTTGGTACATCAAGACTTTTCTGTTTCTGGTACAGGGCCGATTATAGAAATATTTAATAATAGAATAGAGATTACGAATTCAGGGATTCCGTTGGTAGATATAAAGCGTATAGTTGATAACCCACCAAAATCACGTAATGAGAAAATAGCTAGTTTGATGCGCAGATTTAGAATTTGTGAGGAACTTGGCACTGGTTGGGATAAGATAGTTATTGCTTGTGAAAAGTTAAAATTACCTGCTCCTAAAATTAACTTATATGAAGATAGTACTAAAGTAACGTTGTTTTCTGCGGTTAAGTTCAATAATTTATCTTTAGAAGATAAGTTATGGGCTGTATATTTACATTCTTGTATTATGTATATTGAAGAAGAACAAATGACAAATAGTTCACTTAGAGAAAGGTTTGGCTTGGAGTCGACGTCAGCAGCTAGTATTTCCAGGTTAATTAAAGAAGCAGTAAATGCAAAATTGATTAAGCCGTTAGATCCTACTACTTCAAATAGATATATGAAATATATACCTGCATGGGCTTGAGCTTATTTGCTGGCCATTTGCCTGCAAAGAGAAATAATCCAATGATATCTCTAAATAATTTAATGTATACGTTTCTAAATAAATAAAAACAATGTATGATAAAAACGCTTTATTTGCCGGTCATTTGCTATAGATTTTGACTGTGGAAGCTGCCGGTCGCGATTATCGTTATATGATGGTTTTCGAGAAAAAAGAATTCCAGAATGATGGTGCTTATACGCTGGACGAATTTGCAGAAGTAATAAAAAAGTTGTAGCTCATTGCAACCTGAGCGCAGCAAGCGAAAGCGTGCTGCGCTTTTTGCTGTTAGGAGGCGCTGGAGCAGCGTACAAAATTAAATAAACAAAAATTCTTTTCCCATGAGCACGTAAAGTGTGATAAAATAGAATAGATATACTATGACTACGAGGTGAAGCGAATTGGTAAAGGTAATTGCTATTGCCAACCAGAAGGGTGGTGTTGGCAAGACTACTACGGCGGTAAATCTGGCTGCGTGCCTGGCGGCGCTGGAACGCAAGGTACTTTTGATTGACAGTGATCCGCAGGGAAATGCTACCAGCGGCTTTGGCTTTGATAAACGTGATATTAAGCAATGCATTTATGATGCGATTATCAGTGAAGTGCCCATGCAGGATGTAATTAAGCACACAGCCTATAAAGGACTGGACCTGGTGCCTGCTACTATCCAGCTTGCCGGTGCGGAAATAGAGCTTGTTTCGCTGATGAACCGTGAAGGACGTTTAAAGAATTCTCTGGAAAGAGTAAAGCATAATTATGATTACGTTATTATTGATTGTCCGCCGTCTTTAGGCCTGCTGACAATCAACGGCCTGACAGCTGCCAGCTCGGTAATGATTCCTATTCAGTGCGAATTTTATGCGCTGGAGGGTGTTACTATGCTGATGAACACGATTCAGCTGGTACAGCGTAACCTGAACCCGGCTTTGAAGCTGGAGGGTGTGCTGATGACTATGTATGACAGCAGAACGAATCTGTCGCAGGATGTTGTGAATGAGGTGCAGAAGTACTTCAAGACCAAGATGTACCAGACGATTATCCCGCGTAACGTGCGCCTGAGTGAAGCACCCAGCCACGGACAGCCGGTTATCGACTATGACAGCAAATCTAAAGGTGCGCAGGTGTATATGGACTTTGCGCGTGAGGTGATTGAGGATGAGTAAGAAGGGCGGCTTAGGCAAAGGCCTGGGCGCAATTTTCGGCGAAAATACCAGTCCTGCCGTAGAAAAGGCGCAGGAGCCTGCAAGTGCTGCACAGGAGCTGCTTATTAAAAATATCGCAGCGAATCCGTATCAGCCGCGCTGCAACTTTGATGAAGAAAAGCTGCAGGAGCTGGCTGCTTCTATTAAGGAGTTTGGCGTTGTTCAGCCGGTAGTGGTGCGCAAAAAGGGCAGAAGCTACGAGCTGGTGGCAGGCGAACGCCGTCTGCGTGCCGCAGGCTTGGCCGGACTTACTAAGGTGCCTGCTATCGTTAAGGATTATGACGATGCCAAGATGATGGAAATTGCGCTGATTGAAAATATTCAGCGCCATGACCTGAACCCGATTGAAGAAGCGCAGGGCTTACGCCGCCTGATGCAGGAATTTAAGCTGACGCAGGAGCAGACTGCTGAAAAGGTAGGCCGCAGCCGCAGTGCCGTGACTAATATTCTGCGCCTTCTGAACCTGCCGGAGCAGGTACAGAAGCAAATTATTAATGGCGTGCTGACGATGGGCCAGGCCAAGCAGCTTTTGGGACTGCCGAAGCCGGAGCAGATGTGCGAGGTGGCGGAGGCTATTATTGCCAATGGCTGGAGCTCACGCATGACCGAAGAGGTTGTGCGTAAGCTGAAGGAAGGCAAGAAGCTGAAGATTGTCCGCGAGCTTGTTGAGGAAGAAGCTAAAACTAAGGATAATAAGGAAAAGAAGCCTAAGCGCGAGCCTACCGAAAATGATATTTTCTGTCATGACTTTGAACAGCGTCTGGTAGAGTTTTTGGGTACTAAGGTTAAGGTTGTGCCTAAGTTGGATGAGCAGGGACGCCAGGGTGGTACTATTCACATTGAATATTATTCCGCTGAGGACCTGGAGCGTATTTATGAGGTGCTGCAGCAGGGACGCCATGAGGAAAAACCGCTTAACGGCGAGCTTAAACGTTTGAATGTGTGATTTCGGAGTTTTACGCTAAGATAAGAATACCGGTCGTATATGTGCCGGCGGTAATTTAGATAAGCTTTGGTATGAGGGGGCTTTTATTGATGGAACAGGCCAATCTTTTGGTTAATACACATTCGGCAGCAATTATTATTGTGCTGCTGCTTATTGTGTTGGTTGCGTTGGGTATGTGCTTCAGTCTGCAGGGCAGATTGAATAAGCTGCAAAAAAAATATGACTTCTTTACTCAGGGCAAGGAAGCCAACATTGATGTCGTACTGACAGATACGCTGCAGGAGCTGCGTGCGGTGCGGAATGAGCTGGCAGTTTTGCAGGACGAGCACCAAAAGCTGCATGCACAGGTGCAGAACTGTCTGCAGAATATTAAGATTGTGCGTTATGATGCCTTTGACGCTATGGGCGGTGAAATGAGCTATTCACTGCTGCTTACGGATGCTAATAATAAGGGTATTATTCTCACCAGCATTTACGGCAGAGAGGAAAGCCGCTGCTTTGCCAAGGATATTGATAACGGTAAGTCCAGCTATCCGCTGGCAGAGGAAGAGCAAAGACTCTTGTAATTTAAATAATGATAGTGTAAGAAAAATCCCGACAGGTTGCTGTCGGGATTTTTTGCTTTCAATTTTACAATTTAAGTATGTTTTTTTTAAGCGCCCTCGAACAGCCTCAGCAGAATAAACATACTCTCGCCGAAGCAGAGGTAGCGCAGCCAGGTGCGGGGATAGACAAAGCCTTCCTCGTCCTCGTCATAAGCACCGCTGATGCGGGCGTGAATAGCGAGCGATTCCAAAGCTGCAATCACGAGCAGCAGAAAGCCGGGAGTCCAGGTAGTATCGTGCAGCATCAGCCAGATACAATATAACAGGAAGAAAACATCCAGCAGGAAGTAAATGATAAAGGTGGTGGCGCTGCCGTCGATGATAATGACCTGCTTGCGGCCGGGGTTGGCACGGCGCTCGTCTAAAATTCGGGAAAAGCGCTGCAGCAGATAGGCGATTCTGCGGGAATGAATGAAATGAAACATGCGCACGCACAAGAAAAATAAAGCAATAAAGTTCATAAATACCTCTCGTTCTATAAATAGGCTTGCTTATATTTGTAAAGCAAGTAATTCTTATGCATTATATTATACACTATCTGCAGGCAGAGTGCTATAAAGGCAACAAGAAGACACAAAAGCTACAAAGTTTGTATAGAAAGTACAAAAATACTAAAATGACAAACGCAAAAATTGAAAACATAAAAAATGTATCAGTTTACGTGTAAAATTCTCATGTATACAATGAACATGAAAAAATTCGTTGACAAAAGTGTAATATAACGGCTATAATTGGTTACATAAAGTTGCTGGGATAGTGGTTGAATCTGAGAACACGCCCGGTACTGTGTTTTATATTTTATTTTTAAGGGAAAGAAGGACTCAAAATGAAAAAATGGAAGAAATTAGCATCTGCAGCTATGGCTGCTATGATGTGCGCCGCATTGCTCACAGGCTGTGGCGGAGAAAAGAAACAAGCTGATACCGGAGATACTATTAAGGTTGGCGCAGCATTCGAATTAACTGGTAATGTTGCTAACTATGGTAAATCCATTAACGAGGGCTTCAAGCTGGCTGTAGATGAACTTAATAAAAACGGCGGCGTGAACGGTAAAAAAATCAGCGTAGTTGAAAGCGATAACAAATCCGAGCCGGCTGAATCCGGTAATGCTGTAACCAAGCTGATTACCCAAGATAAAGTAGTTGCTGTTGTCGGACCTGCAACCAGCGGTTGCGTAAACGCTGCAACTCCTATTACTACTGCAAATAAGATTCCTCAAATTGCTCCGGCTGCTACCGCACCGAGCATTACCGTAGAAAACGGCAAGGTAAAGGATTTCGTATTCCGTGCCTGCTTCATCGACCCGTTCCAAGGTCAGGTAATGGCAGTATTTGCCGATAAAACTCTGAAGGTTAAAAACGTAGCTATTTTCTACGATTCCTCCAGTGACTATTCCAAAGGCTTAGCAGAGGTATTCCAAAAAACCTTGGAAGGCAAAGGCGGTAAAATTGTTGCTAAGGAAGCTTTCCTGGCTAAAGACGTTGACTTCAAATCCGCTCTGACTAAACTTAAAGCATCCAATCCGGAAGCAATTTATGTTCCCGGTTACTATGAAGAAGTTTCCAAGATTATCAAACAAGCTCGCGAAATCGGCATTACCTGCCCGATGCTGGGCTCCGATGGCTGGGAAAGCCCGAAACTTGCTGAAATCGCTGGTAAAGATGCGCTGAAGGGCTGCTACTATGTAAGTGCTTTCAATGCTAAAGACGAAGACAAATCCGTTCAGGACTTCATCAAGAAATTCAAAGAGAAATACCAAAAAGATCCTGATATCTTCGCAATGCAGGGCTACAATGCAGGCCTGATTCTGGCAGATGCTCTGAAACGTGCAGGCACCACTGATGGCACTAAGCTGGCTAAAGCAATTGCTGAAACCAAAGACCTGCCGGTTGCAAGCGGCAAGCTTACCTTTGATGCTAACCACAACCCGGTAATGCCTGCTCTGATTATCGGTCTGGAATCCGGTACTCCGACTCTGGTTGAAAAAATCAGCCTGTAATTGCTAACAAAAAAATAAACATAAAAAATTCTACAAGTAAATATCAGAAAGTACAACAAGACTTCTATTCCATGGGTTATTTATTAAGTTAGACCGGGCGCGTCTAATCGATGCGCCCTCTATAAAAATATTTTTTATTTATTTCTGAGGGGGAATAAACCATGAAAAGAGTAACAAAATTGTTATCTGTACTAGCAGCCGGCGCTATGTTTATGAGCGCGCTGACCGGTTGCGGAGGCGGCTCTAAAGGAGCTGACGGCGATACCATTAAGGTAGGCGGCTTGCTGGAAATGACCGGCGGCAGCGCATCCTTCGGTATCTCCGGTAAAAACGGCATCGACCTGGCACTGAAAAAAATAAATGAAAAAGGTGTGCTGGGCGGCAAAAAACTTTCTTTAGTTGTTGCTGATACCAAATCTGAAGCCTCCGAAGCAACTAACGGTATGCAAAAGCTGATTTCTCAGGATAAGGTTGTAGCAGTAATCGGTCCTAACCAATCCTCTGCTGTAATCGCATCCGGTGCAATCAACAATGGTGCTAAGGTTGTAGATATTACACCTATGGGCACTAACCCGGACGTTACTGTTGATCCTAAAACTAAACAGGTTAAACCCTACAGCTTCCGTACCTGCTTTATTGATCCGTTCCAGGGTACTGTAATGGCAAGCTTTGCTTCTAATGAACTTAAAGTGAAGAGGGCTGCTATCTATATCGATAATACAAGTGACTATGCTAAAGGTCTGGCACAGTTCTTCAAAGAGAACTTTGTTAAAAACGGCGGTCAGGTTGTAATTGAAGAGGCTTATCTGCAAAAGGATACCGACTTCAAATCTACTTTGACAAAAATCAAAGCTGCAAAACCTGATTTCATCTACATTCCCGGTTATTACCAGGAGGTTGGCCTGATTGTTAAACAAGCTCGTGAGATGGGTATCACCGTTCCTATGGCAGGCGGCGATGGCTGGGATAGCGCTAAGCTTCCTGAAATTGCCGGCAAAGCTGCTCTGGAAAACACCTTCTTCTCCAGTCTGTATTCTCCAGACGATACCTCTGATCTGAACAAAGAGTTCGTAGCCGAATACAAAAAAGCTTACAACACCAACCCGGATGTATTTGCAGCATTGGCATATGATTCCGCTCTGCTGGTTGCAAAAGCAATCGAAGACGCAGGCAGTGCCGATCCGGCTAAAATTGCTGAAGCAATGGCTAAGATTAAAGGCTTCAAGGGTGTATCCGGTGAAGTAACCTTTAACGAAGAGCACAACCCGATCAAGAGTGCTGTAATTATCGAACATAAAGATGGCAAACAAACCTTTAAAACTAAAGTTAATCCCTGATAGTTTACATTAGTAGTTAATCTGATTAAATCAACGAGGCTGTTGTTTTGCGTAGCAACAGCCTTTTCCTTTAAGTAAGCGTGTCCCGCTTACACAAATCTTTAAAATCTCTAGGGAGGTAAATTATGGAGACTTTTATCCATCAGTTTTTTCAGCAGCTGATAAATGGTGTATCTCTCGGCAGTATCTACGCATTGATCGCCTTGGGTTATACCATGATCTACGGCATCATTAAGCTGATAAACTTTGCTCATGGCGATATTTATATGTTGGGTGCCTATTTTGGCTTCTTCGCTACTACCCAATTAGGCTTGCCGTTCATTCCGGCAATTCTTTTCTCGATGGCAGGCGCTGCTATCGCAGGTATTATTATTGAACGTGTTGCATACCGCCCCATGCGTAATGCACCGCGTATCGCAATTTTGATTACTGCAATCGGCGTATCCTTCTTCCTGGAATACAGCATGATTCTGCTGGTTTCTCCGCAGCCGAGAACCTTCCCCGCTGTATTCGGTGCTACAGTATATCACCTTGGAGCACTGGTTGCTAACAGTCAGCAGATTGTTATCCTGTTGAGTACAATTATTTTGATGGCTGTTCTTACCTACATCGTAAACAAAACAAAAGCCGGCAAGGCTATGCGTGCTGTATCCTATGATGCTGACGCTGCAAGGCTGATGGGCATCAACATTGACCGTGTAATTTCCACTACCTTTGCGCTTGGCAGTGCTTTGGCAGCAGCAGGCGGCGTGCTGGTAGGTGTTTACTATAACTCTATTGACCCGCTGATGGGCATGATGCCCGGTCTTAAAGCCTTCGTTGCCGCAGTTCTCGGCGGTATCGGTATTATCCCCGGTGCTATGATCGGCGGTATTATCTTGGGCGTTGTAGAAGCAATGGTCAGCGGCTTTATTTCCTCTACCTTCCGTGATGCGGCAGCATTCGGTATTTTGATTATCATCTTACTTTATAAACCTTCCGGCTTATTAGGCAAGAACGTTCGTGAGAAAGTCTGAGGTGACATGGTATGAATGCAATTAGAAAATTTGATTTAAAAGCCATAGTTGCCTGCGTTATCGTTTTTGGTATCGTACAAGGCCTGCTCTTTGGCGAAATCATCGGTCCCTTCTGGGAGCTGAACATTATCCTTATCTGCATCAACATTATTCTTGCAGTCAGCCTGAACCTGATTAACGGCTATACCGGTCAGTTCTCTATCGGTCATGCCGGCTTTATGGCAGTTGGCGCTTATACCAGTGCTATTATGACGGTTAAGCTGGGCATGCCTTTTGAAGCAGGTCTGGTTGTAGCAACCTTGGCTGCAGGCCTGTTGGGCTTTTTGATTGGCTTGCCTACACTGCGCCTTGATGGTGACTATCTGGCAATTGCCACCTTGGGCTTAGGCGAAATTATCCGTATCTGCATCCTGAACATTGATTATGTCGGCGGTGCATCCGGTTTGATGGGCATTCCCCGTATGACCAATTTCGCGTATACCTTCTGGATTATGATAGCTATTATCTTCTTCATCAAGAACTTTAAAAACTCTTCCTATGGCCGTTGCTGTCTGGCAATCCGTGAAAACGAAATTGCGGCAGATACCATGGGTATCAACACTACTAAATATAAAGTAATGGCTTTCACCTTCGGTGCTGCTTTTGCCGGTACTGCAGGCGCACTTTTCAGCCACTACTTCTTCTTGGCGCATCCTGCGTCCTTCACCTTCATGCGTTCCTTTGATATTCTGACCATGGTTGTTTTGGGCGGTCTTGGTTCTATGACCGGTGCTATTACCGGTGCAACCTTGTTGACCTTCATTTCCGCTTATTTGTCGGATTACCCGGAATGGCGTATGATTATCTATTCTGTTACTATGATTATCCTGATGCTGTATCGTCCGCAAGGTCTGTTCGGCAGCAAGGAATTGAGCTTGAAAATGTTTAAATTAGGAGGTAAGGACAATGGCAGAACTGCTGAAGGTAGATAATGTATCCATGGTTTTCGGCGGCCTGCGTGCCGTTTCCAATCTTTCCATGCATATCGACGAGGGAGAACTGATTGGCCTTATCGGTCCTAACGGCGCCGGCAAGACAACAGCCTTCAACATGATTACCGGTGTATATACACCGACCGAAGGCAAGGTATATTTTAACGGTCAGCAAAGCAGCGGTAAAAAATCTTACCAGGTTACGCAGATGGGCATGGCGCGTACATTCCAGAATATCCGTTTGTTCTCTGAGCTGAGCGTTATCGACAATGTAAAAATTGCTTATAATATGCACGTAACCTATAATCTGGCTGATGCTATCGTCCGTGATGGCAAATATCTCAGTGAAGAAGAATATATTACACAAAAGGCTCTTGATTTGCTGAAAATCTTCCATCTGGAAGAAGAAGCACATGAGGTAGCCAAAAACCTGCCTTATGGTAAGCAGCGTCGTCTGGAAATTGCGCGTGCTTTGGCTACCGAACCGAAGCTGCTGCTGCTGGACGAACCTGCTGCAGGCATGAACCCGCAGGAAACCAAAGAGCTGATGGAAATGATTCGCTGGATTCGTAAGGAATTCAATCTTTCCATTTTGCTGATTGAGCATGATATGGGCTTGGTAATGGGTGTCTGCGAGCGTATTTACGTACTGGAATACGGCATGAAGATTGCCGAAGGTACTCCGGAAGAAATCAAACACAACAAGCGCGTTATTGAAGCATACTTGGGCGAGGAGGTTATCAACTGATGTTAACTGTTGAAGATATCAATGTATATTATGGCGCAATTCACGCTATCAAAGGTATCAGCCTCGATGTTCCAGATGGTGAAATCGTAGCGCTGATCGGTTCAAATGGTGCCGGTAAATCTACCACATTGCGCACCATTTCCGGGCTGATGAAACCTAAGACCGGTAAAATCTTATATGAAGGTCAGGACATTGCCGGTGTACCGGCGCATAAAATTGTCGGCATGGGCCTGTGCCAAGTTCCGGAAGGTCGTCATGTTTTTGCTAATATGACTGTTATGGAAAACCTGGAGCTGGGTGCGTACTTGCGTAAGGACAAGGACGGAATTGCCAAGGACATGGATGATGTCTTTAAAAAATTCCCGCGTCTGCTGGAACGTAAGGATCAGCTTTCCGGTACGCTTTCCGGTGGCGAGCAGCAGATGCTGGCTATGGGCCGTGCGCTGATGAGCCGTCCTAAGCTGCTGCTGTTGGACGAGCCTTCTATGGGTCTTGCCCCCTTGCTTGTAAAGGAAATTTTTAATATAATAAAGGAAATCAACGAGAGCGGGACTACAGTGCTGTTGGTTGAGCAGAACGCTAATATGGCGTTGTCCATCGCTGATAAGGCATACGTTCTGGAAACAGGACGTATTACTCTGAGCGGTACAGCTAAGGAGCTGGCAAGCAGCGAGGCTGTTCGCAAAGCATATCTCGGCGGCTGATTAATATACAAATGCGTCGGGTTGCTTCATAGCTGCCTTAAAGTGAAAATGATTATATTAAAATGATTGTGTTCTATAGTCAAAGGAGGTAAAACTCATATGTTAGTAAAAGATATTATGACTGAACCTGTTGTTACCATACGTGAGGATCAATCCATTTTGGAAGCACGCGAAATTATGCGTGGCAAAAGACTTATCAGCCTGCCGGTTGTAGATGATATGCAACGCGTACGCGGCATTATTACCAGTGATGATATCGGCAAAGCTTCTCCCAGTGACAGTAGCACCCTTTCCCGTTATGAGGCTAATTATCTGCTGGGACGTCTGAAGGTTAAAGATGTTATGAAACGTAGCGTTATCAGCGTTGAGGCAGATGATACTATCGAATATGTTGCCTACAAGCTGTATAAATACAAAGTTAACGCTCTGCCGGTTGTTAACCAGGAGAATAAGCTTTGCGGTATTGTTTCCCGCAGCGATATCTTCCGTTCTATCGTAGAAATTATGGGTATGAACCGCAACTGTCTGCGTATTACTATCGAAGCACCTGATAAGGTTGGTGTTGTTGCGGAAATTTCCAATATTATGAAGGAAGACGGCATTAATATTATTTCTCTGGTTACCAAGCAAAATGGTGATGGTACTGCTGAAGTTACCATTCGTGCCGCTCTCAATAATAATGGTATGGATATCATTGAGCAAATCCGTGAAGCCGGCTATGAGGTCAGCGACGTAATGACTTTGGACGGTATTGAATAATGCTTTCCGGTAAGGATGTTAATGTAGGAGATATCGTCAAAATGAAAAAAGCTCATCCCTGTGGCAGTGATGAGTGGGAAATTACCCGTACGGGTATGGACTTTGGTATGAAATGCTGCGGCTGCGGACATTTTGTGATGTTGGCGCGTACCAAGTTCGAAAAGGCTGCGAAGGCGGTTGTGAAGAGCGCTGAAGCAGAAAAGTAAATAAGCAGATAAAGAGAACGCTCTCTTGCTATCTGTGGGTAGCAGGGGAGCGTTTTTGGGTAGTATGTGATACTTTTTGCCCGGGGCGGCAAAAAGTATCCAAAAAACGCCCTGCGTAGCTGCTTCGCCGGATTCCGGCGACTAGATTAGCAGAATTTTTCACGTCGCTGAATTTTGCGAGGTGTGCTTACTGAGTGGTTCGTCAACGCTCCAGCGAAAAATTCCCTGTCGGTCCGTTGCCTGCGAGCTTGCGCGTAACAAAGATGTGCCGGCGAACCCGTCGTCCGTTCCGGTCTGCGCAGCGCGGAGTGTGGCGTTGTAAAAAATAGGCTGAGGTTGAACTGGAACTTGAACAATAAAAATAAGCTGTTAGCGTGTCTTGTGACGTGCTGGCAGCTTATTTTTCTTGATGCGTTTTACGTACTGCGTGAGCGCATATTTGATTTCATAAAGAATTCTTGGCGTGCCAAACATTCCGACCTTTAAGTCTGAAACTTAGTAAATACAAAAGTTTTAGGAAAATAATTCCTAAAACTATACAGAAACGCAAAGTTTTGGGAAAAATATTCCCAAAACTTTTGCAATCAAAAACGAGCAGGCTTTAGCGTTGGTGCTAAAACCGGCTCGTTTTGATATATGACGCATTTTACATTTTCAGCTTGCAGAAAACGTACTTGGCAATTCCTGCTTCAATGACAAGCAATAAGGCAACCAGTTCAAACACTGCGCTGATATTGATACCATGGGCGACAAAGCCTAAAAGTGCGGGTCCTAGAATAACACCTGTATAAACTAAACTGGTTACGGAAGTTACAGCAGCGCTGATAGGCATGTCCTTTTGGTATTTCAAAAGTGAATAAAACACAGGGACAATGTTGGCACAACCAAGGCCGATGAGAATGAAGGCAAAGGCGTTGAGATACAGGTTATCTAAAACAACTACGAGCGCAAAGCCTGCTGCCGTGACGATGCTGCCGCCGATAACAGCTTTTTGTTCGCCTAAAAATTGTACAGTTTTATCGCCTAAAAGACGCATGATGAGCATAGCAACGGAAAAGATAGCGTAACCTGTGCCTGCCAATGCCATATCCATATTTTTCACTTCGGTGAGCAGTACGCCACTCCAATCCATAACTGCACCTTCAACAAGGAAGGAAATGCAGGCGAGAATGCCTAAAACGATAACAATGCCGCGTGGGATAGCAAAGGCCTTTTCGCAACCGGGGCTTTTATAATCCAGTAAGTGGCGGCCGAAAACTGCCAGCAACGCTAAAACAATAGCACAGTGCAGTGTGGCGATGAGCGTTACGTTTAAGCCTGAAGATGCCAGTACGCTGAAAAGACCTGCGCTGGCAAAGCAGCCGATACTCCAAAAGGCATGCATACCGCTAAGCAGTCTGCGGCCGGCAAGCTTTTCCACAATAACGGCATTGGTGTTCATGCTGACATCCGTTGCGCCCATGACTGCTCCGAAGAATGCAAGCGCAATGGCATAGCTCCAGATGTTTGGCAGGCAAGAAAGCAGCACGGAAATTAGTGCCATCAGCGTTGCTCCTGTGATGACGACTTTTTTGCAGCCAAAGCGTTGTACGAGTGCGCCGGCTAAAGGCATAAAGATAAAAGCGCTGATACCGATGCACAGAAGCAAAAGGCCAAGTACATCCGCTTCAAGGTTCAGGCGTGCTTTGACCATAGGAATCATCGGTGCCCAGGTGGAAATGACGAAGCCTGGTAGGAAGAAGGCGACACGCGCTGCATTGATTTCTTTGCTGCCGACGGAAATATTTTGTAAAGTGTTTTCGGGTTTGTTGATTTGCATTGTAAAAACTCCTTTCGTTACATAAGTAGCTATGAGAGCTTTTATGGGTTGAATGTTGCCATAATTTATCTAAAAAAGCGGGATAAAATTCGTTTGAATCCTATCCCGCTTCAATAGCTTGAGCGCTACATTTCCTCTGATAAATTATGATGATTTTACCACGAGCATATTTTGTTGTCAACGTAAGGTATTTAATTGTTGACATAGAACATATTTTGATGTGTTTGTGAATTGTTGCTCTGCCTAACTTAGCAAGACCGCAAAGCTTTGAAGAATCTTCCCAAAACTTTTTTGATTGTTGGATTAAATGCTGTAAAAAGGTTATCCTGTTTTTGTCATAGACTTTTAAAGCATTGTGCTAATGTTCAAAATGCAACAAATAATTTCCTTGCCTTTCATGATTGCTTATGTTATCATTTAGTTAGAGTGTTTACATAATAAAGGGGGAATTGTTTTGACTTACGGAATTGTTTTTCTCATTATTATTTTCCTGATTTTATTTATTATTGCGGCCAAGACCTGTTATGTAAAGGCACCGCCAAACGTGGCTTATATCATTTCCGGCATTACGAAGAACCCGCGTATCCTTATCGGTATCGGCGGCTTTAAAATTCCGCTGCTGGAGCGCGTGGATATGCTGTATCTGGGCCAGATGTCCGTAGATATCAAAACCAGTCAAAGCGTTCCGACCAATGACTTTATCAATGTTAAGGTTGATGCTGTTGCCAAGATTATTGTTGATAAGGAAAACGGAATTTATCTGGCAGCAAGAAACTTTTTGAATATGGAGCCGGCGGATATTACGCGCAGCCTGCAGGATTCTCTTGAAGGTAATATGCGTGAAATTATCGGCACGCTGGATTTGAAGAAGATTAACGTCGACCGTGATTCCTTCTCTGACGAAGTGTTGAAAAAGGCTGCTAAAGATATGGAGAAGCTTGGTATCAGCATCTTGAGCTGTAACATTCAGAACGTAGTTGACGATAACGGTCTGATTGTCGATTTGGGCGCAGATAATACGGCGAAAATCCGCAAGGATGCATCTATCAGCAAGGCTGTTGCCGAGCGCGATGTGGCTATTGCCGAGGCTGCGGCTAAGAAAGAGGCTAATGATGCGCAGGTGCATGCTGATTTAGCGATTGCGCAGCGTCAGAATGAGCTTTCTATTGCCAAGAGCGAACTGAAGCGTACTGCCGATATTAAAAAGGCAGAGGCAGATGCTGCTTATGCAATTCAACAGCAGGAGCAGCAAAAGTCTATTGAGGTGGCAACTGTGAATGCACAGATTGCTAAGGCTGAGCGCGAAGCTGACCTGAAAAAGCAGGAGGTGCTGGTTAAAGAGCAAATCCTGGCTGCTACTATTCAGAAGCAGGCAGATGCTGACAAATACAGAGTTGAACAGGATGCTTTGGCTGAACAGGCTAAGAGGCAGCGTGAAGCAGAGGCGCAAAGATATGCTATGGAGCAGGAGGCTGCCGCTATTAAAGCCAAGGGCGATGCTGAGGCTTATGCTATCAGAGTAAAGGGTGAAGCAGAGGCCGCTGCGATTAAGGCAAAGGGCGAAGCAGAGGCTGCCGCTATGGATAAGAAGGCCGAGGCTATGAAGAAATACGGTCAGGCTGCAATGGCTCAGATGGCGATTGAGGTGCTGCCGCAGGTTGCTAAAGAGGTTGCTGCTCCGCTCAGTAAGGTGGATAAGATTACGCTTTACGGTGAAGGCGGCATGGGCAGTCTTTCCGGCAACGTGCCTTCCGTAATGGCGAAGGTTTTCGATACGGTGAAGAGTGCTACCGGCATTGACCTGCAGGAGATTGCTAAGGGTGAAACCTATGATGCTAAGGTCAATAAGAACATCAGCATTGACGGCAAGCTGCCGGAAATTCCTGTGGAAATCAGCAAGGAAGAATAAACATGAAAATAAGCTGTTAGCATCCGGTATGTTAGCAGCTTATTTTTACAATAACGGAGGAATGTTTCTTTGAAGATTCTCGTGAGTGCCTGCTTATTAGGCGAAAACTGTAAGTATAACGGCGGTAATAACTTAAATCAAAGCGTGTTGGATTTTATCGAAGGCCATGAGGTTATAGGCGTTTGCCCGGAGCAGTTGGGCGGGCTGTCTACCCCTCGCTTACCGGCAGAAATTGTTGACGGCGTAGTGACGAACAAGGAAGGCGTAAGCGTGGATGCGGAGTTTCGCAAGGGGGCGCAGTCAGCGTTGGCAGCTGCTTTGGAGAACAAGGTGGATTTGGCAATTCTGCAGTCGCGCAGTCCCAGCTGCGGCGTGAAGGAGATTTATGACGGCAGCTTCAGCGGCAAGAAGATAAAAGGGCAGGGCGTGTTCGCTAGGCTGCTAGCTGCACATGGAATTAAGGTGCTTGATGCCGAGGATATAGCTGAGCATAAAAAAGCTGGTTTATAAAAATTAAAAGGCAAGGTCTTAGGAGGTTTGCTTCCTAGGCCTTGCCTTTTTGTGCGTTATTTTTTATACTTTCTGATTGCCGCACCGATCAGCTTCGCTGTCTGCGACAGCTCCGCTTCGGTATGCGTTGCCATGAGGGCAACGCGCAGGCGCGCAGTACCCTTTGCTACCGTCGGGTAGCGGATGGCGGGGGCGAGCACGCCGCTTGCCAGCAGCTCATCTGCAACCTGCAGAGCGGACTTCTCATCGCCAATTATAATAGGAATGATGGCGGTGGGAGAGTAGGCTTCTACGCCTTCAGCGTGCAATGCGTTTAAGAAAAACTCAACGTTGTGCTGCAGCATTTGCGCACGTTGCGGTTCTTCCTCCAGCACTTCTGTAGCTCGCAGCGCAGCGGCGAGCGTTGCAGGAGTTTGGGAGGTGGCAAAGATAAAGCTGCGTGCTTTGTTCTTGAGATATTCGATAAATACCTTGCTGGCGCAGGCGTAGCCTCCTTCGGCGCCGAGTGCTTTGCTGAGCGTACCCATGAGAATGTCAGGGCGAACGGTATTGCCGAAATGCTCAACGGTGCCGTGACCTGTTTTGCCGATAACACCGGTGGCATGTGCTTCGTCAATCATCGTGAGCAGATGATATTTTTTGCCGAGGGCGACGAGTGCAGGCAGGTCGACGATATCACCGTCCATGCTGAAAACTGCGTCGCTGACAATCAAACCTCTGCTGCAGGGGGTAGCAAGAATTTTCGCTTCCAGGTCTTGCATATCATTATGCTTATAGACAACGATGCGTGCTTTAGAAAGACGTGCGCCGTCGATGATGCTGGCGTGATTATATTCATCGCTGAAAATAACGCTTTCGCTGTTGCAGAGGGCAGAGATAATGCCGACGTTGGCCATGTAGCCTGTGTTGAAGACCAGTGCTGCTTCCGTACCCTTGAACTGCGCCAGCTTGCTTTCGAGTGCTTCGTGCAGTGCGGTGTTGCCGGTAGTCAGACGGCTGCCGCCGCTGCCTGCGCCCCATTTAAGCGCAGCTTCGGCAGCGGCCTGTTTAACACGGGCATCTGCTGCCAAATCAAGATAGCTGTTGGAGGCCAGCATCAAAACCTTGCGTCCGTGCATTTCAACGTACTTACTTTGTTCGCTGTCCATAGTACGCAGGGAGCGGTAAAGATTCTGCTCCTTGAGCTGTTTCAGCTCGTTAGCAAAAATTTGCTCCGGATTAGGATTAGCGGGCTTTTCAACAGGCAGTCCGCGTACAAGCACACGCTGTTTTTCCAGATAGTTGATAGCATCCTCGGCTTTAGCCTTGCTGCTGTCAAAGATGAAGACACGGCCGCCATGAGAATTGCCCATTTCCTTCATCGGCATGAGGCGTACATAACCATGCTTTAAGGATGCAAGGTAGCCGACGAGGTAATCGGGATCATCAGAAAGGCACAGTTCTGCTATAATGCCGGGAGCATTTACAACCTTGGTGGCCAGTACGATGGCCTCGCGGAAGTGGTTTTTGCCGCTGCAGTTGCTCGCTGCACCTTCAGCGTCCATATAGGTTACGCGGATGCCGCGCTCACGGTCAGGCTCAAGGCGCTGGCTGGTGGCTACGTCGTAGAGTACGGCGCCGCGCATAGGATGGTTGTGACGCAGAAGGTCGATTAATGCATCTGCCTTGGCTTTTAGTCCCAGCTCGCAGAGCATTTCCTTCATGATTTTATAGGTTTCTTCTACCGTGTCTGCAGGACGTTTGCTGACGGGCAGAGCGTCGAGGTATTGCAGCTTTTCCGGTGCGACCTCTTCCATTTTGACGTTGATGAAGTCTGCTCGGCCAAGGCCGTGATGCAGAGCGCGCTCGGTAAGGGCGCTGACAGCGTTGCTGATATCGGGTTGCAGGATAATGCGTTCTGCGCCGCTGACATGTAAATCACCTTTGGATGCGCGCATTTTGATGCTGTATAAAGGCATAGGGAATCTCCTTTGTGTTTTGAATTCGGTGTTAAAGTTTGCCCCCTTTCGCCTCACTATGTTCGGCACCTTCCCTATACTAAGACCCATTTTTCATGTAATGAAAAATGTTGGTCGTGTTATACTCGAAGAGTGCAAGGGGCAGGCAAGAATCTGCAATCGGAATTTCTTGGTTCCCCCTTGGGGGAACTGTCGAGCGTCAGCGAGACTAAAGGGGGCCTCTCTAAACTTATTTATCAGCCTCTGAGCAAAGCAACCTTGGTAAGCAGCTGTTTTGCGGGCTTATAAAATGCACCGGCGGCAACTGCGGTGAAAATCATACCGGGGAAGGCTGCAGCGGTGAGTACCATCCAGTTTACACCGGTAACCTGCCACAGCACAAGGCGGGCAGCGAAGGTTCCGAGCGGTCCGCTGACAGCAACAGTAAGCAGGTTGGTTCCGAGCAGGGCCATGGTGCCACCGGCAACAACGCGGAATACCATCTGTACAAGTACGTTGATGATATTGTGCATGCCGAGCATCATTCCCAACATGCTTGCAAGGATACCTGCGATAATGTAGCGTTTAAAGCCGAAGCAGGCGCAGATGAGTACGGCAATTGGTGCAGATAACTGGAATTCGCCACCGGCAATTGGCGAAGGGATTTTAAAAGAACCTGAAATCAGAATCAAGACACCTAATAAAGCGATAGTAGTCAGCTCTTTCATACTCAAATCTTTCATTTATTCGCTCCTTATTTTAAAATCTCATCCATGGATTGTTTAGCCAGTGCTATAGCCTTATACAAATCTTTATTTTCAATATTCAGCGGCGGGTTGAAGTAGATGACGTTGCCCAGAGGACGCAGCAGCAGACCATGAGTCAGTGCTTTTTTATAAATTTCGTAGCCTATACGCAGGTCGCCGTCGAAGCCGATTTTCTTATCCTTATCGGTAACAAGCTCCATAGCGTTAATGAGGCCGATGTGACGGATTTCACCGATGTTCTTGTGAGATCCGAAGGTATCCATGAGTGCATTATGGAAGTATGTTGCTTTTTCCGCAGCATGCTCGAGAATTTTTTCTTCCTTCATAATTTTGAGTACAGCGAGGGCGGTTGCGCAACCTATGGGGTTACCGGCATAGGTGTGGCTGTGCATGAATTGCTTGCCTTTGTTGTAATCATCATAGAAGGCATCGTAAATTTTGTCTGTGGTGCAGACGATAGCCATCGGCAGATAACCGCCGGTGAGAGCTTTACTGATAGTCATGATATCCGGGGTGATACCGGCATGGTTGCAGGCGAACATTTTGCCGGTTCTGCCGAAGCCGGTAGCAATTTCGTCGGCAATCAAAAGTACGCCGTATGCATCACAGAGCTTACGCAGCTTTTGCAGGTAGAGAGGCGGATAGATACGCATGCCTGCACAGCCTTGTACGATAGGCTCAACGATGATAGCAGCGGTTTCTTTGGCATACTTAGCAAATGCTTCTTCTGCAAATTTGAAGCATTCGCATTGGCAGTGCTCGCGGTCTTTAGCAAACGGGCAGCGGTAGCAGTCAGGTGCTTTTACATGAATGTTGTTCATCATCATGGGCTTGTACATCTGTGCGAACAGGTCCATGCTGCCTACGGACAGAGCGCCGATGGTTTCGCCATGATAGCCTTCGCTGAGGCACATGAAGCGCTGTTTTTCCGGATGACCGGTCTGCAGCTGATATTGGAAAGCAATCTTCAGTGCAATTTCTACGGAAGAGGAGCCGTTATCGGCAAAGTTGAATTTGTTCAGGCCTTTGGGGAGAACTTCGGTAAGCTCTTCACAAAGCTTGATAGCAGGCTCGTGGGTGAAGTTAACGAAGATAACGTGCTCTAATTGTTCAATCTGCTCTTTGATGGCAGCGTTGATTTTTGGATTACAGTGACCTAAAAGGTTGCACCACCAGCTGCTGATAATGTCGAGATATTCGGAGCCGTCGGCTGCGTAGAGGTAGGGGCCTTTAGCGTGGTCGACGATGATGGGACGTAAGGTTTCGTAGTCCTTCATTTGGGAACAGGGATGCCAGATGTGGGCTAAATCTCTTTTTTGTAAATCTGCTACTCCATCGTTCATTTTTTCTTCCTCCTGAGTTTTGTGTCATTATTGTTTATGCCCAATTCCAGCTCACGTTGTTCGGCACCAGCCCCGTAGGGGCAGGCAAGAGCGTGTAATTGAGACTTTCTTGGTTCCCCTTTGGGGGAACTGTCGAGCTTTAGCGAGACTAAAGGGGGTAATTGCTGCTTATTTGTATAATCCTTTGAGTACTTCTACATCAATATCCAGTTCGCTGGCGTTTGGCGGTACGCAGGCAAGTACGGGGACCGCTGTAATTTCTTCCATCATACGCTTGTTGTCGGCCTGCATGAAGTTACTGCCGTCATAGTTGTTGAGGATGATGCCGCGGACGGGAATGTTTTTCTGTTTGAGGTAGGAGATGGTCAGCACGCAGTTATTGATGGAACCGAGCGCTGCGTTGGAGATTACCAGTACACCTAAATCAAGCTTTTTTATGATGTCCTCGAGCAGGATATGCTCTTCATCCCAACGGATGGGGCAGATGATGCCGCCGCTGCCTTCCATGGTGACGTAATCATATTTGGCGAGAGATGCCTGATAGTCAGCCTCAATCTTTTCCATTTCTACGGGATTGCCCTCGCGCAGTGCTGCCAGATGCGGAGAAACTGCTTCCTTATAAATGTAGGAAACAAGGTTTTCCGGTTTTTCCGGGATGTTGGCAGTTTTGGCAACAAAGGCTGCGTCGCCCGGTAGCCAGGTATCGTCAGGCTGTTCTTCGGCGCCGCTCAGTGCTGCTTTGTAATAGCCTGCGTTGATGCCTGCATCGCGTAAGCGTTTAACAAGCAGGCCGGTAACATATGTTTTACCGATATCTGTTCCGATTGCTGTAATGAAAAGACCTTTACTCATAATTTTCACCTTCGTAATTTATTTTGGTTAACTTAAGGTTCCATGTGGTTAACTTTAGTGTAGCTTAAGTATACGCTGTGGAAATTTTAATGTCAACCTAGCAAAATAGTATGGTTAACCATGAGGGCTGAGCATAAAAAAAGACTGACAGCTATATTTTGTGGTTATAGCTGTCAATCTATGCTTATCTTGTGGTTAACGATGTTAATATTAAAATAGGTAGAAGAAATTTATTTTTTGGCTGCCGCATTTTTACGGATTTCGGTTACAGGGATGCCGCCGATGCCCCAGTTATCTGTATCAACCTCGTCGATGGTGACAACAGTGGTGGATTTGTTTTTGCCTAAAACGTCGTGCAGAAGATTGGTCGTACCTTCGATGAGAGCGCGCTTCTGCTCGGGTGTAACGTTACCTTCTTTGGTGATTTTGATGTTTACATAGGGCATGCTGATGACCTCCTTGCATTTTTCTTTCATTATAGCATATTTTGCTTGCAAACTGCGCGTTTCTATGCTATTATAAGTGCGGTAAAATTTACTGGTGCACAGTAGCATTTAGGATGAGCTGGAGCAGTTAACAGTAAAGCTTACTTCTGAAAAATTTTAAGTCAATACTCGCTTGGATCTATAAGACCGGGACGAAGACGCAAACAGGCTAACTAAGCGCATTCCGTACCGGAATGCGCTTTTTTATATGCTTCGGCACAAATAAGCAATTCCGTAGCCTTGAATTTGCACAGCGTCTCCTGTGGTCAGAAGGGAGGGCAATCTTGAAGGTTGGTATTATTGGCGGTGGGCTTGTCGGCAGCCGTTTGGCTGCAAGCCTGCGTGAAGCAGGCGTGCTGGCCGGCATTACGGCTGCATCCGAGCAGCACAGCGCACAGCTGGCACAGCAGTTTGGCGTACCGACGACGGATAACGCAAAGCTGTGGCAGGCAGCGGACGTGCTCTTGCTTACCGTACCGGATCGTTTAATTGGTATGGTAGCAGAGGAGCTGGCGCAAAGCGTGATACCTGCAGCTAAGGTTGTGCTGCATGTGAGCGGCAGTGTGGGACTGGAGCCGTTGGCTCCGCTTACGCAGTTGGGAGCACACGTAGGCAGCCTGCATCCGCTGCAGAGCTTTGCCGGCGGCAATACACAGCTTGCAGGTGTGTATATGGCGTTGGACGGTGACAGCGAAGCGCAGGACGCAGGCAAAAAGCTCGTAGAGCTTTTTGGCGGTAAAGCGTTCAGCGTTCCTGCTGAAGAACGTGCGGCCTACCATGCGGCAGCGTGTATCTGCTCCAACTACGCTGTAGCGGTGGAGGCTATGGCGGCGCAGCTGATGGCGCGCTGGACCGGCAGCAACGAAGCTGCCTGGGAGGCACTGCTTCCCTTGTTCAAAGGAACAGCGGCTAATTTGCAGGCTACGCAAAATCCTGCGGCTGTGCTTACAGGACCTATTGCCCGCGGTGATGTCAGCACGGTAGCAAAGCATCTTGCTGCCTTACCTGCAGCTGTAATTCCTGCCTATTGCTCTCTGGGCCTGGCGACAACCTCGCTAGCCCTTGCTAATGGCACTATTGACGAAAATGCAGCTGATGAGCTGAGAAATTTGCTTGGAGGATATTATGGCTAACAAACAAGTAACAGTCGCAACGATTAAAGAAATGAAGCAAAAGGGCGAGCCTATCACGATGATAACCGCTTACGACGTAGCAATGTCCCGCAACGTGAACGAAGCAGGCGTAGACATGATTCTTGTAGGTGATTCCCTGGGTAACGTAATTTTAGGATATAATTCCACAGTCCCTGTAACGATGGATGAAATGATTCATCACACCAAGGCTGTTATGCGTGGCAACAGCACTGCTTTAGTAGTTGGCGATATGCCGTTTATGAGCTATCAGGCAAGCATTGTTGATGCAATGTATAATGCTGCACGCTTCCTGAAGGAAACAGGCTGCACAGCAGTTAAGCTGGAGGGCGGCTCCGAGGTAGTTCCTCTCGTAGAACGCCTGACACAAGCCGGCATTCCCGTATGTGCTCATATCGGTCTGACTCCGCAATCTGTAAATCAGCTGGGCGGCTTCAAGGTACAGGGCAAGGATATTGCCGCTGCACAAAAAATGATTGATGATGCCAAGGCTTTGGAGGCTGCAGGTGCTTTTGCCTGCGTGCTGGAATGCGTTCCGGCAGCACTGGCTGCTAAGGTAACCAGCGAGCTGAAAACCATGGCTACCATCGGTATCGGTGCCGGCAACGGCTGCGACGGCCAGGTGCTCGTATGCAACGACCTTTTGGGAGTTTCCACCGGCTTCTGCCCGAAATTTGTTAAGAAGTATGCTAATCTGCATGATACTACCGTAGAAGCAGTAAAGGAATATATTGCTGATGTTAAGGCAAGAACCTTCCCTGCTCCGGAGCATACCTTTAAGATTGACGATGCTGTTTTAGAAAAATTATATTAATACTTTCATAAATAAAGTGAGGTAATTCAAAATGAAATTAGTACATACAGTTGCAGAGCTGCGCGAAGAGGTTGCAGCAGCTAAAGCTAAGGGTTTGACCATCGGCCTGGTGCCTACTATGGGTGCTTTGCATGAAGGTCATGCATCCCTGATTAAAGCAGCTAACATGGAAAATGACTTTGTTGTAGTCAGCGTTTTCGTAAACCCGACTCAATTCGGTCCTAACGAAGATCTGGATGCTTATCCGCGTACTCTGGAAGCAGACTGCAAGCTGGCAGAAAGCATGGGCGCTAACGTAGTTTTCGCTCCGGCTCCGAAGGAAATGTATCCGAGCGAAGATGCAACATGGGTAGAAGTAACCGGTGATATTACCAAGGTTCTGTGCGGCCGTACCCGTCCGATTCACTTCCGTGGCGTAACTACCGTTGTTACCAAGCTGTTTAACCTGGCACAACCGGACCGTGCTTACTTCGGCCAGAAGGACGCACAACAGGTTGAGGTTCTGAAACGCATGGTAAAAGACCTGTTCTTCAATATCCAGCTGCGCATTATGCCGATTGTCCGCGAAGCTGACGGTCTGGCAAAGAGCTCCCGCAACACCTATCTGAATGAAGCAGAGCGCAAGGCAGCACTGGTACTGAGCCGTAGCCTGAAGGCTGCTAAGGAGCAGTACGAAGCAGGTGAGCGTGACGCTGCTAAGATTACTGCGGCTGTTACTGCTTCCATTAAAGAAGAGCCTATGTCTGATATTGATTATGTTGAAATTTATGCACTGCCGGAATTGAAACCTGTAGCAGCTCCGATGGCAGGCAGCAACCTGCTGGCTGTAGCTGTTAAATTCGGCACAACCCGTCTGATTGATAATGTAGTTTTGGAGGAGAAATAATATGCTTTATACTATGCACCATGGCAAAATTCATCGCGCTACCGTAACCCAGGCAAACCTGGAATATATGGGCAGCATTACTATCGACAGCGAGCTGCTGGAGCTGTCCGGTATTCTTCCGGGCGAGCGTGTACAAATCGTTGACAACAACAACGGTAACCGTCTGGAAACCTATGTTATTGCCGGTGAGCGTGGCAGCGGTGTTATCTGCCTGAACGGTGCTGCTGCACGTAAAGTTCTGGTTGGTGATACTGTTATCATCATCGCTTACAGCCTCATGACCGAGGAAGAAGCTAAAACCTATGTACCGAAGGTTGTAATGGTTGACGAAAACAACCATCCGATTAATGTTCGCGGTACTGAAAAGGAAGCAGAAATCGGCTGATTATAAGCATTATATGAGCACGTTGCGGCTTGCGCTTGGCGCAGGCTGCAGCGTGCTTTTTGCATGGGCTTGTTTTTGTCGGAAAGGCAGTTGCGATGTGCGTGTGGATAAAAAATTCGGCTGTTTTAAAGTAAAAACGCAAAAACTTCGGCTAAATCGTAAGTATAGTTATCCTTCTGCCGAAGTTTTCTTTTCTATTCGGTTTTGTTATGGCAACAGCAATGCTCTGCTTCCACAGGCTTCATGGAGCATTTCGGGCAAATGCCTTCGCCCTCCAGCAGCTTGCTGCCCCAGGCATACATGGCCTGCAGGATGGGGAAGAGGCTTTCGCCCCGCGGCGTCAGGCTGTACTCAACCTTAGGCGGTACGACGGCGTATACCTTGCGCGCAATTAAGCCGTCGCCCTCCAGCTCGCGTAATTGCTGGGTGAGCATTTTGGGCGTGGCCTCTGGTACGAGGCGGCGCAGCTCGTTGAAGCGCAGGACTTTGCCGGACAAATGCCACAAAAGCAGTGCTTTATATTTGCCGCCGATGAGCTGCAGCGTGGCAGCGACGGGGCAGTTGACGTTGATAGAGTCTTTCATTTGGAGTTTCCTTTCTGCAAAGAGCAAGGCGATTAAGATATTATTATGCTATGAAAAAATCATATGCCTGCCTTGTGCATCAAAAATTATGTGTTTTTACAGTATCTTTTTGCATACTATCTATCTAAATAGTGCATTCTTGAAATAAAGGTAGCGTTTGCTATAATAATAGCAGACAAAAATTTTTACGTCAAATAGATAGTAAGCGAAAGGAGTCACAATGAAAAAGCAGTTACTTGATATAACGGGCATGAGCTGCAGCGCCTGCTCGTCACGCATCGAAAAGGTTGTCAGCAGGATGCAGGGCGTGGAGCAGATGAGTGTTAATCTGCTGAAAAATAATGCGCACGTTAGCTTTGATGAAAGTGTTGTAGATGAAAAGGCGATTATTGCCCGCATTGAAAAGCTGGGCTTCGGTGCAAGTGTGCATGTCGCAGGAGCTGCCGCTGCGCCGGTGCCGCAGCAGGATACGGCGGCGCAGGAGATGGCGGAGATGAAGCAGCGTCTTATCGGCTCGCTGATTTTTGCCGGGCTTGTCTTTTATCAGCATATGGGGCGTATGTGGGGGTGGCCGCTGCCAAGCTTTATTCTGGGGCAGGAAAACGAGCTGATTAATGCTCTTTTGCAAATGCTGTGGTGTATACCGGTACTTTTTATAGACCGCAAGTATTTTATCCATGGTGTGCGTAATCTTTTGAGCGGTGCTCCTAACATGGATTCTCTGATTGCCGTGGGCAGCGGTGCGTCCTTTGTTTACGGCCTGTATTCCGTATTTGGCATGGCGTATGCCTTTGGGCATAACCGTCTTGATTTGCTGCCAGGCTTTGCCGATGCTTTGTATTTTGAAGCGAGTGCTGTAATTTTGGCACTTGTTACTGTCGGTAAGTTTATGGAGGCGCGGGCGAAGAGCCACACCTCTGATGCAATTAAGGCACTGATGAACCTTACACCAAAAACTGCGCTTGTCGAACGCCATGGTCTGCAGGGAGAAATACCTGTAGAGGAGGTTGAGAAAGGCGATGTGCTGATTGTAAAAAGCGGTGCGTCCGTGCCTGTGGACGGTAAAATTATTGAGGGCAGCGCTGCCTTGGACGAAAGCGCGCTGACAGGTGAAAGCCTGCCGGTAGATAAAATAATCGGTGACAAGGTTATCGGCGGCACTATTAACAGAAGCGGTTACTTTAAGATGGAAGCAACTGCGATTGGTGCAGATACAGCTTTGGCGAAGATTATTGCACTGGTGGACGAGGCAACCTCTTCTAAAGCACCTATTGCCAAACTGGCTGATAAGGTGAGCGGGTATTTTGTGCCTGCTGTTATCAGTATTGCTGTGATTGCAGCGGCTGTCTGGCTGGCGCTGGGTGCAAGCTGGCATTTTGCACTGACGATAGCTATTTCAGTGCTAGTAATTTCCTGTCCCTGTGCTTTGGGATTGGCAACACCGACGGCAATTATGGTCGGAACAGGGCGTGGTGCCAAGAGCGGCATTCTGATTAAATCGGCAACAGCTTTGGAAACGGCGCATAAGGTTGATACCGTTATCTTAGACAAAACAGGTACGATTACAGCGGGCAAACCGGTGGTGACGGATATTTTGCCTGTTAGTGTTACTGAAAATGATTTATTGGCCTTTGCCGCAGGCTTGGAAAAGCTTTCAGAGCATCCGTTAGGTGAAGCGATTGTTGCTGCTGCTGAAGCAAAGCAGCTTGCTTTGCCGGAAGCAGTCAATTATAAGCAAATACCCGGGCAAGGTGTTACGGCAGAAATCGCTGGCGCAGAATGTGCTGCCGGTAATTTGAAGCTGCTGCAGGCGCTTAATGTTGAGACAAGCGCATTGACAGAGCATCATGAAAAGCTGGCATCACAGGGTAAAACACCGTTATACTTTGTGCGTGCAGGTGAGCTTTTAGGCTGCATTGCTGTTGCGGATACCGTAAAGCCGACAAGCAGGGAGGCTATTGGCAGGCTGCAGGCGATGGGTATGCGTGTGCTGATGGTGACCGGTGATAACCGGGCGACGGCGGAGGCGATTCGCACACAGGTAGGCGTTGATGAGGCTGTTGCTCAGGTGCTGCCGCAGGATAAGGAAGCGGTGGTACGCAAACTGCAGCAGGAAGGCCATATTGTCGCTATGGTAGGCGACGGCATCAACGATGCACCTGCGTTGGCGCGTGCCGATGTAGGTATCGCTATCGGTGCCGGCACGGATATTGCGATTGAAGCTGCTGATATGGTTTTGATTAAAAGCGATTTGCTTGATGTGGCAAAAGCCATCCGTTTAAGCCGCGGTGTAATGACCAATATCAAGGAAAATCTTTTCTGGGCCTTTATTTATAATGCTGTCGGTATTCCGTTTGCCGCAGGTGTGTTTTATACAGCCTTCGGCTGGCTGCTGAACCCGCTGATTGCAGCGGCGGCGATGAGCTGCAGCAGTGTTTCTGTTGTTACTAACGCACTAAGACTGCGTTTTATAAAATTGTAATTGCAAAGGAGATTTTATTATGACTAAGACTATTGCTATCGAAGGTATGCATTGCCAACATTGTGTTGGCGCCGTTAAGGAAGCACTTGCTGCTGTAGCAGGTGTAACAAGTGTTGTTGTTTCTCTGGAAAACAATAATGCGGTTGTTGAGGGCGCAGGCCTGGATGATGCAGTTTTGAAGACTGCTGTTGAGGATACCGGCTTTGATGTAACCGGCATCAACTGAAAATAAGCACAAAAAAACGCCGCGTAAAGCGGCGTTTAAGCTGTAAAAAGGTCGCTGCGCAGCGGCCTTTTTCTTATGCAAATATTTCTGCTATAGCAGGCGGAAGCATATCAAGTGCGCTTGCTGTCATAAATGCGGCAGCAATGGCTACGACGATAAAAGCAGCAGCGTGCGGATAATCCTTTTTGCGCACGGAAGAGAAGATGGCACGCAGGGATAAAAGCAGAATCAGACCCCAGATGTAGGGACCGGTTACTTCATGGAAAAATTTTTCAAACATGATAACACTCCTTGCTGGCTAAAAAATGTGTTTAAGCAGATATAGATATACATATAATAAAAAAACACCCGCATAGCAGGTGCTGTTTTTGGATTGGTGCCTCAGCACAGAATCGAACTGTGGACACAAGGATTTTCAGTCCTTTGCTCTACCAACTGAGCTACCGAGGCATGATTGGCGACCCGGATGGGACTCGAACCCACGACCTCCGCCGTGACAGGGCGGCATTCTAACCAACTGAACCACCGGGCCAATCAACTACGAACTATATTATACAGGCTTGACCTTGTTTTGTCAACAGCTTTTTATACTTTTTTTAAATTTTCCAATGTAGCCATTAAATTTGCTTCCATATGCACCTGCAACGCCTGCAGCTTATCCTCTGCCGGCACGTTACCCAGCACGTCAAAAGCGTCTGTGGTCAAGGGCAGATGATTCTTGCGCATTTCCGCAAACAGCTCATCACGGAAAATATTATAGGAAAAGTATATCTGATTGCCATGCTTAAAATCAGTATAATCCAAAAAGATAAAGGAACCATTGATATAAGGCAAGGGATTATCGGGCGTAATATACAGCTCATAATCGCCTACCTGAGCAGGCAGCGAGCGCCAGTAGTCCCACTGCTCAAAATGCAGCGCTTTCGCTTCATACGGCAGCTTATGCACGGTTTTCTTGTCCATGCTGGCCAGAATATCAGGCAGGCTCTTGCCCATCATGTCGGCAAAGTGCTCGCGGTCACGGCAAAAAAAGCGCACGTCGCGAAACGTATGCAGACCTACGGTTTTTACCGGTACATAGTCAAAGGTTTCTTTTGTATAAGTCAAATCAAGACGGCAGTGTGATGCTTCGTGCACATAGGCTGCAATATTCAAAATCTGTCCGTCGATGCCGGAGCCCGGCACAAGGGTATAATCACCTATAGCAGCAGGCAGATTGCGCACAAAGTCCCAATCCTTAAGCCCTGCCTCTATTTCTTTGATATCAGGCTGTCCCATCTCAACCTCCGCACTTTTCCAGCAGCTTGCCGATTTTACTGTAAATCCTTACTGCATTGTTATAAAATACATCCTCGTGATAGCATTCGGGAACAACGTGGCTGATCATCCAGATATACAGGGGAATATTTACAAGCGGCCAGTCACTGCCATACATGATTTTTTCATAATTGCCAAGATAATTCAGCCAGGTATGCAGCTGACGCAAAAAGCCACGCTGTCTTTCGAGCAGCATCAGCGGTTTAGGATTGCCCTCCACCAGACCGGAAAGGTCGATGCATACGTTAGCGTTTTTGCAGGCCACCTCTGCCGCATCGGCGAACCATGGGCAACCACAGTGCGCTATAACAAAGGTAACGTCGGGAAACGCCACTGCCGCTTCATCAACAGTCAGCGGATGCGAATATTTCAATAAACCGCTAGGCCAGGCAGTATCGCCTGTGTGAATTGCAACAGGCACATTATAAGCACGCGCCAGTTCAAACAGCGGCCAATGCCTTTTATCGTTGACATAGACAGCATTATAACCGGGATAGAGCTTAATGCCCAGACAATGCGGGTCCTTAATGAAGCGTTCAAATTCCTGCGCCGTTTTTTCCGCATTTGCTTCGGTAATAGCCTCGCTGTTTACACCCATGCAGTAACCCATGTTCTGCGGTTGATTGTAATGTGCCTCGTCAAAGGGCGCTGCAAGGTCAATCATACGCGGTGTAACACCGCCGTATTTCGAAGACGTATAATTAGTGTTGCCCATAGCTACGGAAAAAACGATATTGTTTTCTTCGCATATTTTCTGCCAGCAGGCCGCTGTATTTTCATAACCTGCATTGGCTGCAACCTGCACAAAACCATCAACATTGTAATAATGCATATGGGCATCAATAATCTTCATTTGTAACCCCTCTTTATTTTAAAACACGTATCGTTATTCTTCTTCCTCTTTAGGCAGAATGATATTTAACACCATAGCCACGATAAAAACTACGGCTACACAGTTTTCTGCAAAAACATTCTTAATCAGATCCGGGAAAATCTTAAAAATTGCCGGTGTCTGAGTAAAGCCGATACCGATGCTGAGTGCCAGAGAAGCAATCGTTACATTACGGGAATTGTAGCCGCAGTTGGCAATCATCTGCACGCCGCTAACTACGATAGAACCGAACATCATCAAGGTGCAACCGCCCAAAACAGCCTCCGGCAGAGATGCCAGCAGCACGCCCAGCGCCGGGAACAGACCTGCCATAATCATAATAACAGCGCCTGTCATGATAGCAAAGCGATTGACAACCTTCGTCATAGCAATCAGGCCTACGTTCTGGCTGAAGGAGGTGATAGGCAAGCAACCGAAAACAGAAGACAAGCTGCTTACCAGACCATCGCAGACAATGGAGCCGGAAATTTCTTTTTCTTTAACATCACGGCGCAGACCGATAGCAGTCATGGCGGAGGTATCACCAATGGTTTCGGTAGCGGAAACCAGGAATATCAAAAAGAATGCAAAAATTGCATCAGGATGGAATTCCATGGTAAAAGGCATCAGCTGAGGAATAGCAATCAGCTTAACCTCAGCGAGCTTGCTCATGTTTACCATACCCATAAAATAAGCAACTACATAGCCGACAATCAAACCAAAAAGCACGGAAAGCTGTTTATAGAAGGATTTGGCGAAGATATTGTAGGCAATGCAGCTTACCAAAGTAATAGTACCTACAATAATATAAGGAGCATCACCGAAGTTTGGGTTACCGAAGCCGCCGCCGAAGGAGTTAGCACCTACCGCCAGCAAAGAGAAACCGATGGAGGTAACAACGGTAGCAGCAACAATCGGCGGAATCAGACGGCGCCAGTATTTTGCGCCTAAGCCCAAAAAGCCTTCCAGCAAGCCGCCAACCAGTACCGCACCCATAACGCCGCCGTAACCGTACTTAGCACCGATAACACAGGCGATGGATACAAAGGTGAAGCTGATGCCCATAACGATAGGCAACCCGCTGCCCACGCGCCATATTGGATAAAGTTGAATCAGCGTACCGATGCCTGCTACCAGCATTGCCGACTGCACCAGCGCACCGCTCTGTTCTACCGGCATTTTTACCACGCCGGCTACAATCAGAATCGGAGCGATATTCGCTACGAACATCGCCAGAATATGCTGCAGGCCGAAGGGAATCGCTTTGCTTACAGATATTTTTCCGTCTAAGTCGTATATCGGATCACTATATTGTTTTTCGCTCATTACGCTTCCTCATGTCTGAACACTACTGTGTTGGTTTTTGCATCCATCTTATCAATAATAGCTAAGGAATGCAGGTTGTAGCCGGCTTTGCGCAGCTTGTCGCCGCCGCCCTGGAAGCCTTTTTCTACAGCAACGCCAACGCCTTCAACAGTAGCGCCGGACTGACGTACAATATCGATAAGTCCTTCCAGTGCACAACCGTTAGCCAGGAAGTCATCAATAATCAGCACATGGTCTGTTTTGGACAGGAATCTTTTGGAAACAACAACGTCGTTTGTTTTGCTATGGGTATAGGAATAAATTTGAGTGAAGTAAACATCCTTATCCATATTGCTACCGCTGGATTTCTTGGCAAACACTACCGGGACGCCAAAATACATTGCCGCAACACAGGCAATACCGATACCTGATGCTTCAATAGTCAGGATTTTAGTAATATTCCTGTCTGCAAACAAGCGCTTTAATTCTTTACCAAGCTCCGCAACAAACGGCACATCAATCTGATGATTTAAAAAGCTGTCAACCTTCAGAACATTACCGCTTTTGATAACACCGTCATTAACAATTTTTTCTTCCAATAATTTCATCGTCAAGCCCTCCATAAATTGTTTTTTTAACTGCTGCTACGAACATGTCAGCAATAAATTTGCCTTTTAAGTATAAAGATTATTTTATCACACTGACAATCTATGGTAAAGTGATTTTCTGCTTCTACAGAGATATTTTTGCCTTAATCTACCGCCAGTGCGACTTCGCTGCCTGTCCCCTGCAGGCCGCGTTTTTTCTTGACGAGAATTTTTTTGTCGATCATTTCCTGCAAATCATGTACATGCGAAATAATGCCTACAAGGCGATGGCCTTCACTGAGGCCCTGCAGCGTAGCAATAGCCTGCTGTAGACTGCTGTCATCCAGCGAGCCGAAGCCTTCGTCGACAAACATCGTATCCAGCTGAATGCCGCCTGCGCAGGACTGCACCTCATCCGCCAGCCCCAGCGCCAACGCCAGCGATGCCATGAAGGATTCGCCGCCGCTTAAGGTTTTGACGCTGCGCAAATTACCGCTGTAATAATCCTTAACCTCCAAATCGAGGCCTGTTTTGCTGTTGCCCGTCTTGCTGTCCGCATCCTGCATTTTGTCACGGCACAGCTCGTACTGGCCGCGGCTCATGTGCAGCAGCCTTACATTGGCGCGCTGCAGAATTTTATCGAAGTAGTGCATCTGCACATAGGTTTCTATGTTGACACGCTTCTTGCCGGTCAAGGTTCCGTTCAGCGTTGCGGAAAGGCTGTTGATCAAGCTGTATTCCGCTTCGCAGGCTGCCCTGCGCGCTTCATAGCCGCTGACCTCCTGCTTAATCCGCTGATTGTTTTTGATGGCGGCATACAATCGTTTATCCTGCAGCTCCAGCTCACGCTGCTGCGACAGCAGCTTTTCATGCTCCTGCTGCAGCTCCTGTTCGTCAACATCCGTCAGCAGCTCATTCTGCTCGGCGAGCTGCTTTTTCAGCTCCTGCAGCTGTCCTTCGGCACCTGCCAGCTGCTGCCTTAAGTTTTGTGCCGCAGCCTCCGCCTGCTTGTCGGCAGCCTTCTGCTGCTCCAGCGTTCTCGCCAGCTTATGGTATTGCTCCACCTTTTCCTGCAAAAAGCCCATTTTCAGGCGCAGGGCCGTAATCTTATTGTTAACATCCTTCAGCTCTGCCTGCGCTCTTTCGGCAATCAGCTTCAAATCATCACAGCCAAGCAGCTCCACGCCCTTGCCTAGCAGCAAGGTTTTGTCCAGCTCCAGATGTTCCTTTAAAGCCTTGCCTTCACCTATAAGGCCATCCCTTATTTTCTGAGCAGCCTCAGCTTTAGCGCGCGCCTGCTCAACATCATTTTCGGTAGGTGCGTCCTGCGCCAGCTGCACAGGCTGCGGATGCTCGCAGGAACCGCAAACCGGGCAGGGCTTGCCGGGTTTCAGCTTATCGTGTGCCAAAAGTCCCGCCTGCGCGCCCAAAAATCTGTCAAAACAAGCGTCGCTCAGCTCATTAAGATGATTGAAATTATCACAGGCCTGCTTATACTCTTGTCGCTTCTGCAGAAGTGCAACCTCCTGCCTTTGGTAACGCTGCTGCATATCCTGCAGTTGCAGCAGCTCCCTTTGGCGTGCAGCCAGCTGCTGCCTTTCTGTTTGCATCTGTGCCAGCTCCACCTCGCCCTTTTGCGCTTCATTGACCTCTGCCTCAAGCTTTTGCAGAGCCACCTGTCTTTGCACTGCTGCAGCTGCTTCCTGCTCCAGTTGCTTTTGCATGCCTGCTATTCTCACTTCTGTCGTCTGCATATATTTTTCAAGCTGCTGCTTTTTATCAATAGCGCTCAGACTGTCCTGCAGCGCAGTCAGATTTTTCGTCACAATAGCCGCCGCTGCCGCCACCTGCTGCTGTTCCTTTTCATCAAGAGCAATAATTGTGTCAACCAAGGCCAGTACTTCTTCAACACAGCCCTCGTAATGACGCAAAGCAAAGCTCTGCAGCTGCTCCGTATATGCGGGATAAATGCAGCTGATGCCGCTTAAAGCCTGCTCGCTTCGGCGCTGCTGCTCGGCAAATTCATTACGCTTAGCCGCAGCATCCTGCTTCAGCTTATCCTGCAGCTGCTGGAAGAAGTATGTATGAAATAAATCACGGAAGATTTTACTGCGCTCATCCGTATTGGTATCCAAAAATTTGCGGAACTGTCCCTGAGCAATCATCGTAATCTGCGTAAACTGCTTGTGATTAAGCCCCAAAAGCTCCACAATGCTCTTGTCTACGTCAGACATTCTCGTCACCGGTACGCGTCCATCAGGATAGTACAGCTCGGCGCCGGCCTTTTCCTTCGTCATACCGCCGCCACGCTTCGACGGACGGCGATACTCCGGGTTGCGTCTTACCCTGTAGCACTTGCCGCGGAAGGAAAACTCCAGCTCCACAAACGTCGGCGTATCGGCATCCGCATATTGGCTTCGCAGCATGTTGGCATCACGAACACCCCCGCTCGTCTGCCCGTACAAGGCATAGGAAACGGCATCAAAAATTACTGTTTTGCCAGCACCTGTATCACCGGTAATCAGATACAGTCCCTGCTCTCCGAGCTGGGAAAAATCTATAACGGTTTGGCCTGCATACGGACCAAACGCACTCATAACCAGCTTCAGCGGTCTCATAATACGTCATCTCCCATTTCCGACAGCAGATTCGTCAGATACTGCTTCTGGTCCTCGCTCAGCTCCTGATTGTTCTGCAGGCGATAAAAATCATCAATAAGCTCCAACGGTGTTTTCTCTACCAAATCTTCCGTTATTTCCAGTTCTGCATTCGCCTGCGTGCGCTTATTGTCATAATCAAGCTGCAGCAAATTCTTATATACAGTCTGCAGGCGTTGCATAGCATTAGTTACATCGTTTTCATCCGTAAGCGTCAGATAATAAAAATCCTGCAGGAAGCCATTTTCATCCATCGGAAACATGGCATAATTCGGTCTTGCCATTAAATTCTCAAAGGTATCCTTTAAATAGCGCACCTCACGCAACGGCGTCAGTGGCAGCTGCGTAACCTTCATATTGCCTTTTTCGGCAAGCTCCACCAGCGTCACGGATTTTTGCTGCTGCCATTCGCTGAAGGAATACTTCAGCGGTGTACCGCAATAGCGGATACGCTCATTACCGCCGACGTTTTGAGGATTATGGATATGCCCCAAAGCCACATAATCAAAAGCAGCAAAAACCTCCGCACCGATATTATCCAATCCGCCCACATTAACAGCCTCACTGCCTGCGGTAACAGCACCTGTGACAAACTGATGCGCAACAAGCACATTGCGCTCGGACTGCACAAGCGGCAGCTGCGACACAGCATATTTCACCGCATCATGATAGCCGGTAATCTCCGCAGCAGCCTCCTCCGGTGCCCAATGCTTTACAACAGCTGGCTTCAAAAACGGCAGCAGAAAAATATTAACCTTGCCGAATTCATCCTCCAGCACAAGCTGCTGCGCCTGTCCGTTGTAGCTGCCTGCGAAATGAATGCCGCTGCCGCTCATCAGCTGCGCACCGAACGCCAAGCGCTCTGCCGAATCATGATTGCCGCTGATAATGCACACCGGCACCTTAAGCGCAGCCAGCTGATTCAGAAAGTCATCAAACAAAACGACAGCTTCTGCCGGCGGTACCGGTTTATCATAAATATCTCCGGCAAGCAGTACGCAATCAGGCTGCTTAGCGCAAATCATCTGTACAATCCGTTGTAAAATATATTTTTGATCCTCATAAAGAGAAAATTCATTGAGTTTTTTTCCTAAATGCAGATCCGACAAATGTAAAAGCTTCATGCTATCACTCCCTATCACGAATATTTATTCACTGTTATTTAATCGTTGTATTATCTTGATTTTATCATGCTAAAGCATATGCGTCAATCTATACTTCAAACAAACGTTGCCGGTCCTCTAAAACTTTTTCTAAAAAAATTCTACTTTTTTCTAAAAAAGTACTTGACCAACTGCTATCTATCTGCTATAATCGTTATTGTTCTGATGAGCGTGCTCAAAAAGAACTGCTACTCCGGGATGGTGTAATGGTAGCACAAGTGACTCTGGATCATTCGGTCTGGGTTCGAGTCCTAGTCCCGGAGCCAAATGGCGCTATGGTCAAGCGGCTAAGACGTCGCCCTCTCAAGGCGAAATCAAGGGTTCGATTCCCTTTAGCGCTACCACGAAAGGCAAAACGCTGAGATTCAACTGAATTTCAGCGTTTTTATTATTTACAATTACTTTTACATCCAAGGAGTCAAAAAACTTCTTCAGGAAAGCGTCAGAAACCCCTACTTCAGTAATGAACGAATCAATGAAAGCTTCCAGAATATCTTGATTGATAGCAGAATAGTCATTCTTGTTCAACTCAATAAGTTCTGCCTCCATCATATCTAAAGTTTTCTTAGCTTCTTTATAAGCGTTTAATACCATATCATCTGTTCCATCATACAAGGCAAGAAGGTTCTTAGCCTTGTTTTTTTGTACCCCAATTTTTTGACGCAGTTCATCCGCACGAACTTTCTCCTCTCTATTCTCAGACTGATTTAAAAATTCCGCAATAATAGACTGCTTGTGAGCCTTTATGTAGTCAACAATAGCAAGATAAACAACATATTCTATTTTGTCTTTGCGCACCATAGAAACGTCACAATTACCATGTTTATTTTTTTGGTTGCTACAAGCATAATAAATGTATTTATTTCCTCTGGCTCCAATTCTAGTTCCAGACATAGCTGCTCCGCACTCGCAGAAAATACGGCCACTAAGCGCATATATTTCTTTCGCATTTGTTGCGCCATTACGACGTCTAGCCATAATCTTTTCTACAGTCAAAAAATCCTTTTTTTCTATAATCGCAGGAAGAGCATCTTCAAATTCCATATAGTTGTCAGCCTTCTTTCTACTATTATGCTTGGTACTCTTGCCAAGTTCCAAGACACCTATATATTTGCGGTTACGTAATATATCATGTATAGCGCCTTTACTATAATCTCCACCACGCTATAGCCATTTGCTTTTAACCAATCAACTATTTTTCCATAGCCTGCACCTTCAATCTTCATAGAAAAGATTTTTTTGACAGCTATAGCCTCATATTCATTAATAACATACGTTCCATCCGGCGCTATGTCATACCCCAAAGGAGAAATTCCTCCATTATGATTTTTCTGCAACAAATTCTCTTTTTTGCCACGTTTTACCTTGATAGATAAATTGCGAGAATAAAAGGCTGCTACAGCAACTTTAATACCCTCTGTAAGCTTGCCGTTAGCTGTCGATATATCTATACTTTTACATACACTCAAACCAAAAGATCTTAGAACTAAATTTTCAATCCAGTGTTATTAAGTAGCTGCTTTGACGCTTATGACGTATAAATAACAGTTGCATTGAATAAAAGAAGAGAGCTCTGATACTCTTTAAAGAAAAAAATGGCTAGAGCAACACGCTCCAGCCATTAAAACCTATTAGCATGGACTAGATTAACCACAAAAATTATACTAATGCCTTTTCTAATTTTAGATTACAAAGAATCCATTGGTTAATACCATTTTTTCAATAGAATGTAAGAGATTACTACAGTAAGAACAGAAAGAGCTGCCCACACAGTTAACATTGAACTATGCCACAACATTTTGATAACCTCCTCTTATTTCTTAGCTAATTTAGCATCACGAATCGCTTGAGCTTTTTTAGTATCTTCTTTCCACATACTTGCCAAAACATACATTACAATAAAGCTAACTATAACACCCCAAGCACCAGCTGCCATTACAGAACGCTCAATATGGGCAATCAAATACAGATAGAAATATACACCTTCACCTACGATAGCACCAATAATAGCGGCCTTAGCATTTGCCAGTTTAGGCATAAACAGAGCAAAAATCAAAGGTGCCAGAGTAGCCGCGGATACGCCCGAAATACCAATCCAAACCATAACACCCATAAATGGAGGTGGATTAAATACCAGATAAAGAGAAAACGCTCCAATTAACGCTGGTAAAACCTTTGTCATACGATAAGCTAATTTCTCAGCTTCATCTTGCTCCATAGGAATAATTCTATGCTTAACAAGAGTCTGCAAAAATAAATCATTACTAATACAAGTAGTAATAACAAGAATCAGACCGCACGCAGTAGACATCAATGCTGCCACAATCGCTACTGACAATATCGTACTAATAATCGGATGGAACAACTTTACATATTCTATAACAGCCATATCTGCTACTTTCAGGTTAGGATCAATAGCTCTCATATATAACCCGCCAAACATTACTAAGAGGCAGCAGAAAGATGCCACTATCCATGTCCAAATCATCTTGGACATATCCTTAGGATTCTTCAGTGCCATAATTTTGTTAAGCAACTGTGGTTGTCCGGCAAAAGCAAATTCAATAAACATAACACCAAATACTGCTGCATAGCTGTACATATGAAGAGAGTCAGGATTAAGCACTGTTACAAAGTTAGGATTTTGAGCAGCCAAAAGATCAGAAACTTCTGTTAACCCTCCTTTAAACATCATTATACCGGATATGAATACGAATACGCCTGCGAAAATCATGAGGCACATTTGACCGATACTAGTATAGATATCAGCAAACAGGCCACCAACAGTTACATACAAAACAGTAATAACGGTTACGCCAATTATCGCAGTAGTATAGTCAAGACCTTGAATCATACCAGACAACAAACTGCCACCTGCTGAAAATTGACCGGCAATGTAAAAAATTTGAATGATAAATACTATGGAACACAAACCACGTAACACATCGCTATCATAGCGTTTTGCCAACCAGTCGGCCATTGATATAGATTTAAGCTCTATATTAGTATTACGTACGCCCTTAGCTAACAGAATAAATCCCAAGGTTGATGCCATAAAAATAGCAAGAAAAATCCACAGGCCGGTAGCTCCCCAAGCATAACAGAAGCCAACATACCCCATAAACGTTGCTGCAGAGAAGAAGGATGCTGCAAAAGCAAGTCCTAAAGGAATTGGTCCCATAGATTCGCCGGCTACAGCAAAATCACTTAAACCCTTGATTTTTTTTGCTCCTAAGAAACCAACGTATACTACAAATAAAACATATAGTGCCAGTCCGCATATCATCCAGGTATTTAATGACATAATTACAGACCTCCTCTCTTAAATATAATCAAATTATACTTTTTCCCACTCAGATTTAACTAAAGCTTTGTTTAAATCACGCAGATATGGAACCGTCCTACGAGCTTCAGTACACTTATCAACGTCTATTTCCGCAACAAGTACCGCATCGCTATCTCTATCAGCTTCACACAGAACTTCGCCATTTGGAGCTATAATACGAGAACGACCACCTAAGAAAACTGTATTATCATCGACGCCTGCACGGTTAACAGCGACTACATAAATACCATTCTCTAATGCTCGAGCTTTAGATTGGATGTCCCATACATAATAACGTGCTCTACCAAAAGCAGACGGATAAGCAATAACATTAACACCTTTAAGTACCATCAAACGAGATAATTCTGGGAAGCCAATTTCATAACAAATTTGGTGCCCAATCTTCAAATCACCATATTCTACAGGAGCAGGAACTTCGCATCCATTTTGGAACCGTAGCTCCTCATTATCCCAAAGATGAACCTTGTCATATTTACCCATCAGACCATTTTCATTTACTGTCAAAGCGGTATCTGTAACAATACCTTTGTTTTTGGTAGTAGCTATAATGCAACCAGTAACAAGAATTTGGTATTTTTTAGCTTGTTCAATCATCCATTTAGTAGTACGACCAGAAGGAATATCTTCAGCTAATTCCACATCTTGTTTGGGAATCCAGTAGCCCGTATTAAAAAGTTCTGGAAATACCACCCATTTAGCACCTTGATTTACTGCTTCCTTCAGCAATTTTTCTGCTCTAGCGAGATTAGCATCAACATTTGCCAACTCACAATTCATTTGGATAGCTGCAACCTTAATTTTCATAAAAAATCCTCCTCCTTTACACTCGTAAATATATATCGTTTTTCGACCTTTTTGTTCGCAAAAACCTGTGATAAATTCAGTTATATTACTTATTTGTATTATAGCATACAAAAATAACTGTATTTCATTTTAGAAGTAAGTTGCGGAAAATCCTGCCTAAGATACTGTAGGATAGTCATGGATTCATGTAACATATTTTTTTCTATATGCCATTCAACAAGATAACAAATATATCTCTAACATATTTTATAAAAACGAATTTTTTCATTGTTTCTGTAAATTAAAAATTTAGAGTGAATCAAATGTATATTTTATAAACATTATATTTTTAAATATTGATACACAAATCATCACTTATAGAATTCCCTTGTTAGCAGCAACATTAGAATTTTATCATCATAGTCTTTTTGCCAAATATGCATTTAAATCTCTATTTTTTTATAATCTTATCCCAGAAAGTTGCATTATAATTCTCTCACATGCATGTTAGAGATATTTTCTCGTATCTTGTTTTTTTTATTATTAATGAGAGATTTTTGTGTTAGAATAATAATATAGATTGTTGTTTATCTAACTACATTTAAGGAGTTTTCTATGCTTTGGTATAATGTTATAATTAATCTATGTGCAAGGCTATTCTTTGCTACTATCCTATTTTCTCTCCTTTGCCGTACATCAGTAATCAGGAACACAATCAACACCCTTGCAAAAAACAATCTAAGTAAACTAAAATTCATTGCAATCTTTGTAGCATTTTCCCTTGTAGATGCTTTTTTCGGAGCTCAACTAGTTACTCGCTGCATTAATAATCAGCTTGCCTTTGTTATGGTCTCAGGACTTATCGGCGGGCCAATCGTAGGTACAGCTACAGGTCTTATCAGCTCTATCCTTGCTTTTTTTCTTGTACCTTATGCTCCGTTTTCATATCACTATATATTGATAATTTTAATCGGTCTTATTGCAGGCTTTTTTGCTACCTGGCTTCAGAAGCAACATGCCATTTATGCTGATGCCTCTATATTAGGTTTAATGTTCACTTTTTTCTACCTTGTCATTAATATATCATTAAACACTACTACGTTGCCTAACAGTTATACTGTTGAAGATATCTTATTTCCTACTCTCTTTAGTTATTCTATAGGTGCTGGCGCATTTATGGGTATATTAGAAGATTTTTATAATCAACAAGAAAAAATAGAAGGAATCAGTGCCAAAACAGCGTTAAAAATCACTAATAATTCTATCTCTATTTTACAAGACGGCTTAAATACTACCAGTGCTTCAGAAACTGCTGATATTATTCTTCAGGAAGCAGAAACATTTGATTTTGTAGCTATTACATCGTTAGATGAGATATTAGGCTTTTCCTCCTACCGCACCGAAGCCCCCTTCGTCTCTTTTTTAGTAGATGACTTTCAAAATCTTTTCAAAACTTCTTTCAAGCAAGATGCGAAGAATCTAGATGTTATTCGCTCCTATATTAATGTTCCTATTTATAATGATAAACACCATGTCGGTTACTTCTGTGTCGGCCATATTCTAGACTCCGAAACTACTCCTTTTGAAACCACATTAGCTCATGGCCTTGGTACTATGATTACCAACCAAATCACTGTTCATAGCATTAAAGAAAAGGCTGGTCTATACGATAAGGCAGAAATTAAAGCTCTACAATCTCAAATTAATCCCCATTTTCTTTTCAATGCTTTGAGTACTATCAGTTTCTACTGTTCTCAACAACCTCAAACTGCTAAATCTCTTATCAATGATCTCGCTAGCTATTATAGGAACAATTTGACAGATGGAAATACCATGATTTCTATTCTAAACGAACTTCAGCATATCAATGCTTATATTCATTTAGAACAGGCACGCTTTGGTGACAGATTAAAAGTAGATTATGACATAAACATCGAAGAATCATTCCTAGTCCCAGCTCTCATACTACAACCTATTGTTGAAAATGCTATCCGTCATGGACTGTATCAAAAACTTGAGGGTGGACGAATTATTATTCGAATTGACAAGCAAAAAAATTCTTTCCGTATTGCCGTAATTGATGACGGGCTAGGTATGACATCAGATAGATTGAAACATATTTTTGACAACACGAAGCCTAAGAATTCAATAGGACTTACTAATGTAAACCAACGCTTAATTACTCTTTATGGTCCAAAAAACAAACTTAAAATCTATAGTAGCATGAATAATGGTACCATAGTTATTATGAAAATTCCTTTTCAAGAGGTGAGCGAAAACAATGATTAGAACTATAATTGTAGATGATGAATACCCAACTCGCCAAGAGCTAGCTACTATTCTAAGCAATATCAGTGATATTGAAATTGTAGCTCAATGTGCTATAGGTCAAGAACTCCTTGATTATCTTCAAAACAGTACTGTAGATATTGTTTTTCTCGATATCGAAATGCCTCAAATTAACGGCTTAGATATTGCGCGTATTATACGCACCACCATCCCTAACCCACCACAAATTGTTTTCTCTACTGGTTATGGTCAGTTCGCTGTCCAAGCTTTTGATTTGCAGGCCTTTGATTATGTTTTAAAACCATATACTCAGGAGCGCATCCTTATTACAATAATGCGATATAGAAATTTCAAAAAGCAAGCTGATAATATTAAACATAAGGATAGTTTTAAACTTCCTATTTGGCATAACGATAAAATGATTCTGCTAAACCCAGAAACTGAGATAAGTCTTATACGAGCACAAGAACAAAAAATTATTGTTTCTACTAATAATGGTGAATTTGAAATCAATACCCCTTTAAAAGATTTAGAGCAAAAACTTAAGGATCACGGCTTTCTTCGTACCCATAAATCATATATAGTTAATATTGGTAAAATCAGAGAGATAATTCCTTGGTTCAATGATACCTTTATACTCACTTTAGAAAACTGTGACTATAAAGAAATTCCTGTTTCACGCCATTATTTACCAGACTTCAAGAAATTCTTAAATATCTAACGAACCTCTAGATCTATCAACACTTATATTGTAGACCCAGGCCAATATCTACCTATGCATAAAAATGGCATTAGTCCATTATTTATTACTTGTGTTGACCTAGTGATTAAGGCCTGATACATTTTGTAATTTATATAATTCATTCTTATGCTCGACCTAGTTCAAATCTGTTGATCATCCTAGTACAACTTTTGTGGTCATAGGCAAAAATTCCTTGTATAACACACAAAAAAATAGCCTGGAAAAATCCAGGCAAATTGGAACAGAATGCATATGAACAAGGTATACATATTTAGGCATGCGCATTGGGGATGACCGCACGCTATGTACAATTTTATTATAGTGCATTTCTTCACTACTATCAAGTTTATTTTATAAATTTGTAATATAAACAAGCTATATTTTTAGTTAGTTGTTTTACTGTTAACATAATATGCATTTTTTCAAGCAATGCCCATAATTTTACTACAAACATTATAATTTGCGCATAACAAACCCTTGCGTAGCATCATCCCACAAAAGCTCCAGCTGCAAATCCGTGAAATATCTTCTCTGCATGCCGAAGGTAGCTTCCGGAGGCATATACTCATACTGACTGAGCAGAATAAAACGTCCGCTGCCATCCGTATTAATCTTGGTCACAATTTGCCGCCACTGGTCAATGGCATAGCCGTTTTTAGCCAAATCCTCCAAGGTTACATATGTCACCCATTGTCCGTTTTCCTTACCGATAAGCCAATAACCGCAGTTCTGCTCATGAGCACCGATAGTGGCATTTATTTCAAAAAATATATTTTCGGGATTGGCAGTAAAAACATCCCGCACCCTATAGCCAACCATTCCATTCTCCGCAGGAACGAAGGTCTTATAAACATCTTTAGTATTTTTGTTCATCAGCTGCAGAGTGCCGTCATCAGCAAGGAAGAATTGCACGCCTTCTTCCTCATCACTGATTGCCAGCTCTCTGCTGTTCATATAAAGAAATGTTCCGTCATCAGCAGTCAGGAATTCCGCTGCCAGAACCTTGGGAGCATCCGCAAGCAAGCACACGACGCAAAGTAAAAATAAGGCTAAGCAGGAAAATAATTTCTTATAAATGCGCATATTCATCAACCTCCTAAATTAGTTTCTGTCATTATAATTATAGCAACAAGAAGCTCTTTTTCCCCCACCCCAAAGCATGATTTCGGGTGGGACGGAAGAAATTTTCTTGTGCTAACAAGCAAATTTCCCAAAGCTCAAATTAAAAAGCTGCAGCCTGCTCCCGTACTCAGGAGCAAAGCTGCAGCTTTTGCTTTTATTCTATTGTTATAACAGAACTGCTCTCTTGTGCTTTACACCAGCTCTTCTCTGGACTCATGAATCTTCTTCAAAAGCTCCTTACCGGCAATACCCGGTCTGGTCATTTCCGCAGGAGCAAGGATAACATCCAAATCCTCTTTACTCAGCACCTTGCGTTCAATGAGCAGGTCCTTAATATTTCTGTTGGTTGCCAGCGCCTCCTTCGCCAAAACGGAGCAGGTTTCATAACCGATATGCGGCAGCAGTGCGGTAACAATGCCCACGCTCTTATCCAGCCATTCCGCACATTGAGCACGATTAGCCTTAATGCCGTCTACGCAGCGGGTGCGCAGAGTATTAACGGCATTGGTCAAGAAACGTAAGGAATTGAAAATATTGTAAGCCATAACAGGCTCCATAACATTAAGCTGGAACTGACCGTTTTCTACACCGAAGGCAACAGCCAAATCGTTGGCAATTACCTGATAGCAGGTCTGATCCACTACCTCGGGGATAACGGGGTTAACCTTACCCGGCATGATGGAGGAACCGGGCTGGCGTGGCGGCAGCGTAATTTCGCAGAAGCCTGCTCTCGGACCGGAGGCCATCAGACGCAGGTCATTGGAAATTTTAATCAGCGAAAGTGCCGATGTTTTCAAACTGGAGGATAAATCGGTGAAGATATCCGTGTTACTGGTAGCATCAACAAGATTGTCCGCGGTAGTGAAGCTCTCGCCGGTAACCAGCGTAAGCTGCTCGCAAACCTCTTTGATATATTCGGGATCGGCATTCAGACCTGTGCCGACTGCTGTTGCGCCCATATTCATGGTGTGCAGCAGCTCACAGCTGCGGCGGATGTAGTTACTGCGTCTGCGCATGGAGGAAGCAAAGGCTTTGAACTCCAGGCCTAAGGTAATAGGCACAGCGTCCTGCAGATGTGTACGGCCGATTTTCAGTACATCCTTGAATTCCTCGCCTTTCTTATCAAAGGAATCCGCCAAGTTTTCCAAAGCAATAATAAGCTGTTCGGCGCGCATCAGAGCGCAGACACGGATGGATGTAGGAATAACATCGTTAGTGGACTGCGACATATTGGCATGGTTATTAGGGCTGATATAATTATAATCGCCGCGCGGACGACCGAGAATTTCCAAAGCACGGTTACAGATTACTTCGTTCGTATTCATATTGAAGGATGTTCCGGCACCGCCCTGAATCGGATCAGTCGGGAACTGGTCGTTCAGCTTGCCGCTGATAATATCATCGCAGGCCTGAACCATAGCATTGCCGATTTTTTCATCCAAAAGACCGATTTTCATATTGGCCAAGGCCGCAGCCTTTTTGACCATACCCAAGGCTTTGATAAAAAGCGGATCGGCAGTATAGCCTGTAATCTGGAAGTTTTCCATGGCACGCATGGTCTGTACACCATAATATGCATTATCAGGAATTTCTAATTCACCTAAAAAGTCGTGTTCTTTACGCATAATACATTTGCCTCCTTCTCCAAAAGCGTGTAAAAGCTGCTTTTAATCGAAATCTGTATTATGTATACATAATACATTCAAGCCACCATTCTGTCAAGCATATTGTTGCGAATTTTGAGAAATTTACTTACAAAAAAGAACTGCCTTAAGACGCTAAGCTTAAGGCAGCTCAAAATAATCTGCTTTAGATAAAATCTACCAGACCGTTCTCCAGATGATACATGGCACCGACAACGCGCAAGCCCTCCTGATGCTCAACCTTTTGAATCTCCAGGCTTGCTTCGATTTCCGCTTCACAGCTTTTGACATTCAGGCAGGCAGCCTTATACGGGTCGCACTCGTCGCCAATCGCTGCTTTGATTTTATCCGTAATAAATTTGATATAGCCCTCCGGATCATGATTGATTGCAGCATGCACCGCACCGCAATGCGTATGCCCCATAACAACAATCAACGGTGCGCCCAGATGACTGGCAGCGTATTCAATACTGCCCAGCTGATGCTCATCAATCACATTACCGGCAATACGGATAACAAACAGCTCGCCGATGCCTGTCATAAAAATATTCTCCGGAATCACGCGGGAATCAGAGCAGGTAATAATAATCGCATAAGGCTTCTGACCGTTAACCAAGGTATCTGTTCTCTTTGCCTGCGAAATGTCCTCGCTGTTGACCTTGGCATCAATATATCTGGCGTTGCCTGCTTTTAATTTTTCTAAGGCCTTTCCCGGTGTTGTTGTTATATGCTTAATCATAAAATCGCCCCTCTTAGAACATACTTTGCAAAAAAATCATTCGGTTATCGCTATCTTGATAACTCCGTCTAATCTGTTTTCGAAAATGCGGTAAGCTTCCTCGATATCCGCCAGCTTGAAGCGATGCGTAATCAGCGGCGTGGTATCAATTTTGCCTTCTTCAATCAGGCGCAGAATCTCCGCACAGTCGCAGCCATCCACGCCACCGGTTTTAAAAATAAGGTTCTTGCCGTACATATCGGGCAAAGGCAGGCTCTGCGCTTCATCGTAGAGCGCCACAACCGTTACGATAGCATTCGGACGCGCGCATTTCCACGCGAGCTGGAAGGTGTCGCGACCGCCGGCAACCTCCAGAACAACGTCCGCACCGCCGTGGTCGGAATGCTCCTTAACAAACGCTTCGCATTCCTCAGGCTCGCAAAGCAGTACATCGGGATAATGCTTGCTGACAAACTCAGCTCTGGCAGCATCCTTCTCGCAGATGATAATGCGCTTCAGCTGCTTCAGCATAACGCACAGCAGGGTGCAAATACCCGTCGGACCGGCACCGATAATCAGCACGGTATCCTCCTCGGTGATTTCCGAAATGCGTGTTGCCCAAAAGCCGGTAGCAAGAATATCGCCCACAAAAAGCGCCTGTTCATCGGTAACGCTGTCGGGAATTTTATTCAACCCCTGGTCAGCGTAAGGCACGCGCACATATTCCGCCTGTCCGCCGTCAATGCGGCAGCCAAGTGCCCAGCCGCCATGAGGATTGGTGCAGTTGTTGACAAAGCCCTTCTTGCAGAAGAAGCATTCGCCGCAGAACGTTTCTACATTTACCGTCACACGGTCACCGGGTTTAACGGTTTTTACGTCAGCGCCGACCGCTTCCACCACGCCCACCATTTCATGGCCCACGGTAATTCCCGGCACGGCACGCGGTACCGAGCCATGCTTAATATGCAAATCACTGGTGCAGATGCTTCCCAGCGTTACGCGCACAATAGCATCACGCGCAGAAACAAGCTGCGGCTTGGCCTTTTCCTGCAGAGCAAACTTACCGTGTTCAATATAAGTTAATGCTTTCATAAATTTGCAGACCTTCTTTCTCTATTTTTTGCTTCACTGAAGCTCATATCGCTTCCCTCATTATATCATAATATTGACGCTGTGGATAATGACATAAGCAACATGTCACGCAATACTATCTTCGCTGTTAAATTCAATAAGCTTTCTGAATAAAGAAATCACAACTTTTTCGCTGATAAAAATGCTGGAATGTGTTAAAATATTAGTTAGATTTTTTAGGAGGCCTTATTCATAATGCATCAATATCTCTTTTTTATCGGCGATTTTCCCATACGCATGTATGGTCTGATGCTCTGTACAGCAATTTTTCTAGCCACCGGCACTGCCTACTTTTTAGCTAAGCAGGACGGACGCTGGCACGAGCATATTTTAGACATCGGCATCTACGGCGGCTTTGCCGGTCTCATCGGCGGCAGGCTGTGGGATGTTTTCTTCTTCGACTGGGATTACTACAGCCATCATCTGTTGGAAATCCCCTTCGTCTGGCAGGGCGGTATGGCCGTGCAAGGCGGTATGCTGGCAGGCATTGCGGCAGGCATAGTTTACTGCAAAATGCATGACATCGACTGGGTAGCTCTGGCGGATATCATTTCGCCCTCTCTGCTTATCGGTCAGTCCATCGGACGCATGGCGAACCTGCTCAACGGCGATGCCTTCGGCACACCTACCGGTGGCAGCTTCGGTATTCTGTACCCGGAAGGCACGCTGGCCTACAAAACCTACGGCCCCGTACCCCTGTGGCCGGCAGAAGTTTGGGAAGGTCAGCTGGACATCATTATTTTTGCCCTGCTGCTGTTGTTCCGCACCACCAAGCATGCGCGCGGTCAGGCTTTATGCATGTACGCTATGCTTTATTCCGTAGTCCGCTTCTTTTTGGAAATGCTGCGCGGTGACTACGCCGAGCCCTGGATGTTCGGACTGAAATCCGCTCAGGCAACCAGCTTAGGCTTCTTCCTCGTTGCCTTAGGCTTCTTCATTTACTGCGGCTGGCTGGAAAAACATCAGCCTGCTGCCAAAGAAAAAGCTGTCGGCAAAAAATCTAAAAAATAATTGCAAAAAAGTGTTGACAAGAAGCGTACTTTTCGCTATAATATCATTGTTGCTTGAAACAACAGCAACGCTGATGTGACTCTGTAGCTCAGTTGGATAGAGCGTTTGACTACGAATCAAAAGGTCGCAGGTTCGAATCCTGCCAGGGCCACCACTTGAAACTAAACTCTGTAACTTCGGTTACAGAGTTTTTTGTTTTTGCGGATAAAATATATTCTTCCGCTAACCGGTACTCCCCCGCTTGTTAGCTCCACCATTCAGTCTTATAATAAAGATATATATAATCAAAACCGCGAGGTAGACCTATGAACGTAAAATTTTCTACAATAGCCTGCATCATCCTGGCGTCCGGCGCAGGCCGCCGCTTCGGTGCCAACAAGCTGCTGACAGCCATAGACGGAGCGCCCATGCTGCAGCACATCCTTGATATCAGCCAAGGACTTTTCGCCAAGCGTATAGTCGTTACACGCCATAAGGATGTTGCGGATATATGCGCGCAGCAGCAAATCCCCTGCCTGCTCCACGACAAGCCCTATCTGAGCGATACTGTGCGCTTAGGCACCGCTTATATACAGCAGCAGCTGCCACAGGCCGAGGGCCTGCTTTTTGCCGTTGCCGACCAGCCGCTTTTACACCAGGCAACACTTATCCGCCTTGCCGAAAGCTTTTTAGCTCAACCGCAAAAAATTCATCGCCTGTATTACAAAGAAACTCCCGGCAATCCCATTATCTTCCCTGCAAAATTTGCCGACGAGCTGCAGCAGCTGCCGCAGGATAAGGGTGGTTCTGTACTGACAAAAAAATATCCTGAACTGGTAGTAAAAGTACCGGTTCAGGATATCAACGAGCTGCTGGATATAGATACCCAGCAGGATAAAGCTAAGCTTGAGCGTCTTCGCCCCTATTCAGAATAATATTCAGCAGAATTGCTACAAAGGCTGCCGGAACGATACCGGATTCACCGAACATCATGCGCATAGCCTCCGGGCAGTGTGCCAGGATGCCGGGTGTAGCGCCCATGCCATAGCCAACGCCTAAAGCAACGGAAATAATCGTCAGGCTGCGCGGGTTAAGCTTCTCTTTAGTAACCAGCTGAATGCCGCTGACAACAATCGAGGAGAACATCATTACGGCAGCGCCGCCCAGAACGGATTGCGGCATAATGGAAACCAAAGCCCCCAGCTTGGGAATCAGGCCGCAGAGAATCAAAAATACAGCACCGGTTGCCAAAGCAAAACGGTTAACAATCTTCGTCATAGCAACCAGACCTACATTCTGAGAGAAGGAAGTATTGGGCAGTACGCCGAAGACAGCAGCAATAGCAGAGCCAATGCCGTCACAAATAACGCCGCCGGACAATTCCTTATCGGTAGCTTCACGGTTCAGACCGCTTTCAACAACGGCGGAAATGTCACCGACAGTTTCAACTGCGGTAACAACAAACATAATCAATACCGGCATAATAGCACGCATATCGAACACAATATCAACCGGCATCAGCTGAGGCACAGCGAACCAGGAGGCGTTCGCCACCTTGTCCCAATGCAGTACCCAGGACTTGGTATATTCCACTCCGTCAGGCGTAACTGCGGTTGTAGGCAGCACAAAGCCCATGAAAATCGCAGCGATATAGCCTGCAATAATACCAAGCAGAATGGAAGAAGAGCTTAAAAAGCCCTTAGTGCCATGCTTGAAGAAAAGAATAACGCAAAGCACAAACAAGCCAAGCAGCAGGTTTTCGATAGAACCGAAGTCCTTAGTCTTGAAGCCGCCGCCAAAGGAATTGATACCTACGGAAATCAGCGACAGACCGATGGACAGTACAACAGTGCCGCAGACAACAGGCGGGAAGAAGCGACGGATGCGCTTGAGCACAAGACCAAGCACTGCTTCAAAAACGCCGCCGATAATCGAGGCACCCATAATAGCGCCATAGGCGACAACACCGCTGCCCAAGGTTGCAACGATACCGGCAAATACGCCGATAAAGCCGGAGCTTGTACCCATGATAATAGGCACCTTGCCACCGCAGGGACCAACGGAATATAATTGCAGCAATGTTACCAGACCTGCAACAATCATCGCATTCTGAATCAAAACAACCTGCAGCTGTTCAAAACCGGCACCGCCGACAATACCGCAGGCACCGCCAATAATCAAAACCGGTGTAAGATTGCCGACAAACATAGCCAAAACATGCTGCAGACCTAAAGGAATAGCCGAGCTCAAAGACAGCTTGCCTTCAAACTTGTAGGCTTCCTCAGACAGTTTAACAAACTTAGACATATAAGCACCCCTTCATTTTTTCATGCATATATTTTATCGCATATCAGGCAATATTGTAAAGAAAATTACAGAGAAAATCCGTATAAATTTTATCAGATAGCCTTTTTCGTTCGCAATTCAAGCGAGAAATTTAAAAATGAGCACCGACGACGTACTTTTGCTACGTTGAGGTGCTCATGAGTTTTTATGTGCTTCCTATACTTTATATGCGTTCTGCTCTAAATTTAATCAACTGTGCTGCAATACTCACCGCAATCTCCGCCGGCGTCTCACTGCCTATGTCGATTCCGATGGGCGTAATAACACGCGCAAGCTGCTGCTCGCTGTAGCCGTCCGCCAGCAGAGCGGCTCGGGCCATGGCTGCTTTATTTTTACTGCCCATAATGCCGATATAACCGACCGGCGTAGTCAACAGATAACGCTCCACATTAGCGTCATGCACATGGCCGCGTGTCATTACTACCGCATAATCCTTAGCCGTCAGGCTGCAAACCTCCTGCAGCTTAGTAAAATCAACCTGCTGTACATGCTCCGCCTGCGGAAAGGCTGCCGCATCCGCAAACTCCGCCCTGTCATCCAGCACGATGCATTTAAAGCCAAGATGACTCAAAAGCGGCACCAGCTCACGCGCAACATGACCTGCGCCAAAAACATAAACAGAACCGTCATAATCATACTGCTCCGCATAATAAGCGCAGCCATCTATACTGATTACACCTCTGCGACCTGCAAGCTGCAGGTCTTTTTTTATTTGCGGCAGTGCGTTGCTTTCACCCAAAGGCAGTAAAAACCACCAGGGAGCACGCTGCTTCATTGCACTAAGAGCTTCCTCTGCCAAATCCCCCGTTTCTTCCCCCACAGGCAGGTAACAAAACTGCACCTGACAGCTGCCTCCGCAGGCCATGCCTACTGCCGGAGAAAGGTCAAACGTTTTGACAAAGCTGCCGCCACCGCAGCGCAGACGCTGCTGTGCCAGCTGCTGCGCCGCATATTCCATACCGCCGCCGCCAATGGTTCCGTAAAGCAAACCCTTTTCTCCGACCAGCATATAGGCGCCGCTGGTGCGCGGAGTAGAGCCTTCACTCTCAATCAATGCCACAAGATAGCAAGGCTGCGAATCCAAAGCCTGCGCCTGTATTTTTTTCATTAAATCCTTCATTTTTGTTTCTCCTGTGCATAACGGCAAACTAATTCCAGAACGCTGCCAGCAATGCAGCGTGCCTTATCCGAAATCGTAAAGCAGTTGGCCAGCTCCTCCTTGCGCGGGTCAATATCAGCAATTTTAAAGCCTTCGGTAACAGCAAAGCCATCGCGAATCATGCCGCGAATCAGACCGAACAGTGTTGCCTTTACCGCCACCTGATTACTGCCGTCGGTAATAGTTGCAATAGTTTCGCCCTTTTCCACAATGCTGCCAATGTCATGAACAACGTGCAGAACACCTGCGCAGGGTGCGTGCAGCACACGCTCCTTACTATAGCCTGCGATATTACCGGGCACGCCGCTGTTAGGTGCAGCACTGCCGCTGCGGATAATGCGTCCCAGATTATGACCGCGCTTCGTTTCTACAATCACATCGGCATCTGCGCCCACGCTGAAGCCGGGGCCTAAGGCAATTACGAGCGGCGCCATTGCACTGTTCGTTCCTAAATTGCGCTTGGCGATAATCGCATCAATGACAATATCAGGTGCAAACTCACGCACACTGTCTGCTGGTTCGTCAACCAGCACCGGTACTTCATCATGCTCCCAGACAGCGTCTGCCTCAGGCAGTGAATTTATCAGCCTTGCAGTCAGGCCTTCTACCTGAGCGCTGCCCTGATACACCGCCTCGCACAGCGCTACCTGTCGACGAATTGCCGCAGGCTTAGCGCATTCCAGCACTAAAACTTTGAAGCCCGCTCCCCACAAGCGATGGATAACGCCTGTTGCCAGGTCACCACCACCGCGTACAATAATCTTCAGCATTTATTATTCTCCCCTTTCACGAAGCCATCTTCTTCGCTCGTCCATGCCTGCACTCACTAACAGCCGACGCATTTCCTCCTGCTGCGCTGCCTTTAGCAGGTCACATTTATTCAAGACAATATAATAAGTGCGTGTTCCTACATTTTTGCGTGATCCCTGCTCAGACAGCAGCAAAGCAGCCAGCATTTGTTCATCAATGACAGAATCTAAGCTGCAGCCCAAAAACGCTGCCGCCAGCTGCGGACGCTGGCAAGCCTGCGCCAGCGAATTGCCTAAAGCATCCATACCGGCAACAGCAAGCACTATGTCACTGTCAGGCAAAAGTACAGGCTCATGCGCTGCCGGTGCTTTGCACGGATGATGCTTGGAGCCGTCAGCTTCACACAAAATCACGTCTGCCTGCGGCTTCATCGCTTCATATAAGAACTGCGGCGGTAACGTCAGCTTACCCGTATCAAGCTCCGGCGTACCGATAACAGCATAGCGCCGCTGCTGCCACAAATTATGTACTGCTGCTGCGTCCGCAGCAAAGCTGCCATCCGCAGGCTGCAGGATATGCGTACTCGTCAGCACCAATACCTTGCGTCCGCAGGCTGCCCATGCCGCTGCCAGCTCGTACATAACCGTCGTTTTACCACCACCGCCGACAAGGCAGATATTATGTTTCTTTCCGTCAGTAAAAAAATCAAAGGGACAGTGCGCCATCAGCTTCACCTCGCCTAAAATTACTTATATTATAACACACTCATTAAAAAAGGCTGTCGCTTGCCTGCGACAGCCTTCAATAACATTAGCCTTTATTTGCCTTGAGCAACAGCAGCAATGACTTCTTCAGTCAGATCCTTGCCGCCGAATACAACAGCACTTGCATCAACTACATTAGCAATGCCATGAGCTTTTGCTACCTGGCCGATAGTTTTGCGGATTTTTTCGCGGATAGGATTCAGCAGGGATGCTTCCTTCTTATCTACCTGAGCGGATAATTTTTCGCCCAACTCGCGTCTGCCCTTGTCGTCAAGGTTCGGAGCCTTTTCGTTGAATTCATTTTCAGCCTTTTGGCGCTCCAGATTGATAACGCTCATAGTAGTCTGAATATCAGGATAGCTGCGGAAAACACGTTCAACATTTACATAACCCAAATCTTCCGCAAAAGCGCTGGTTGCGCAAGCTAAAGCCATAACCAAAGCCATAATCAAAGTCAATAAGCTCTTTTTCATTAAAACAGTAACCTCTCTTCTTAAGATTTTGATACTAATATTATCTTACACTATTTCCTATAGAAAAGCAAGCTGTTTATAATTGCCCGCTCTGCCACGTCCGTTTACGCAACGGCGGTGCAGGATAAGCCTTGCGGCTTGTTTTAAGTCCCTGCCGCACAAGGCATTCCGCCAGCGCCACAGGTGCCACCGCCGGGTCAACAACAGGAACGCCCAGACGCTCACTGAGCGGGTGCGCCAAACCTAAAAAGGATAAGCAACCCAAAAGCAGTACCTGCACTCTGCCTACCGCCAGCAAATTTTTGCCGGCTTCCGTAAGCAGGTCTAATACATGCTCACGCTCCGCCCACAAATCAACACCACGGGCCTCAATACCACCGATTGCAGCAATACGCGCAGGATCAACACCGCATTGAGCAACAAAAAGCTGCTTTTCCGCATAGCGTGTCGTATCTGCCAGCAAAAGCCCGGCCTGCCTGCCTACCAGCGGAGCCAGAAGACAGCTAGCCTGACCGCCGCCTACTACAGGTATGCTTACCACCTCACGGCAGGCATCCACCGCAGGATCACTGAAGCAGTACAGCACGACTGCATCATAGCCTTCGTTTTCCGCACGCACAGCCATTTTGATAATCTCAGGTGCAGCAAGCGCAGCATCAAGAGCAGAATCTATTTCAATATGATTTTCAACAAGGCACTCCATGTGCAGCTCCACATCCGGACCTACATGCACACTGAGCAGATGACAGCGTGCTGCCATCTGCTCAGGAGTAACCCCAAAGTCAGGATTAATTATAAATATTTTCATCTGTATTTCCTTATACCAAAACAGAATTAAGGAATTTCTTCGCGCGTTCCGTTTTCGGATGATTAAACACTTCATCCGGCGTACCGCTTTCAATCAGATAACCGCCATCCATGAAATAAACGGTATCCGAAACGTCCTTAGCGAAGCCCATTTCATGGGTAACCAAAACCATGGTAATACCGGTATTGGCAAGCTGCTTAATAACATCCAGTACCTCCTTGACCATTTCCGGGTCAAGTGCGGATGTAGGCTCGTCCAAAAGCAGTACCTTCGGCTCCATCGCCAAAGCACGGGCAATTGCCACACGCTGCTTTTGTCCGCCGCTCAGACGGCTGGGATATTCATTGGCTTTATCGGAAAGATTGACCTTAGCCAACAGCTTCATAGCCTTTTCCTTGGCCTCCTGCTTGGACAGACCGTTTACTACACGAGGAGCGTAGGTCATATTTTCCAGAACAGTCATATTAGCAAAAAGATTAAAATGCTGGAACACCATGCAGGCATTCTTGCGGATATCTTCAATTTTAATTTTGGAATTTACGATGTCCTTACCTTCGAATAAAATTGCTCCGCCGGTAGGCTGCTCCAACAGATTGATACAACGCAGAAGCGTAGATTTTCCTGAACCGGAAGAACCGATAATGGTCACAACCTCACCTTTTTTTATTGTCAGGGAAACATCCTTAAGGACCTCTAAATTGCCAAAGCTTTTAGACAGGTGTTGAATCTCAATCACTGATGCGCACCTTCTTTTCTAACAAACCGCCCAAAAAGTTCAGGGCCATAACCAAAACATAATAAACAGCAGCAGCTACGATAAAGGCTTCAAACGCACGGAAGGTTTTTGCCTGAATCAGATCCGCCCAACGCAGCGTATCGGCAACACCGATAACGGAAACAAGGCTGGAATCCTTCAGCAGCATAATGCTTTCGTTTACCAGTGAAGGCAATGCATTCTTAATAGCCTGCGGCAGAATAATATCCAGCAGGAAACGATGCTTAGGCACACCCAAGGACATTGCTCCCTCCCACTGACCTTTGTCGACAGCAAGAATACCGCCGCGCAGTGCCTCGGAAATATATGCGGCACTGTTCAGGCCAAAGGAAAGCACGCCTGCCTCCAAAGCAGAAATAGTATAGCTTGTCAATTGCGGTGTCGCAAAGTAAATCAGCATCAGCTGTACCAAAAGCGGCGTACCGCGGAAGACAGAAATATAAACCTTCGCCAGGAAGGAAAGCACTCTGTTTTTGGACAGGGTTATCAGCGCCAGGATAAAGCCGCCAAAGAAGCCCATAATTGTAGAAAAGAAAGTAAATTTAAGCGTAATCCAGACAGCTGTTGCCAAAAGCGGTATATAAGGTTCCAGAACGGAAAAATCTAACATCTGCTCAATTCACCTCTTACAGCTTTGCAATATCCAGCTTTTCAATTGCAGCTTCATATTCTTTAGTGCCTTCTTCACCCAGATGAGCTACGAGAATTTTGTGCAGCTCGCCATTGGTGCGCATTTCCTTCAGGATTTCGTTGATTTTTTCAACATCCTTGGAATCCTTCGGCAGCGCAATAGCAAAGGTATCGTCTTTTACTACAGTTCCCTGCAGAACGTGCAGCTCCAGATCAGGATTTTGTTTTACGAAAACAGCAGCTTGGGAAGAATCAAACAGACCTGCAGCCAGACGACCGTTTTTAATATCCTGAACAACCAGCGGAGTAGTATCCATTTCAACAACTTCGATACCGCCGACAGCCTTCAGCTCTTTAGCATAGGTAGTACCCATAGAAGCACCGGCTTTTTTACCCTTCAGTTTATCCATAGCGTCATAGCCTGCACCCTTTTTGCAGAGAATAGCCTTCATCGGGAAATAATAAGGCTTGGAGAAGGATACAACCTTTTCACGCTCGGAAGTCGGAGAAATTGCGGAGATAATAACATCAGCACGGCCGCTTTGCAGAGTAGGTACCAGAGAAGCGAATTTCATATCGGTGAATTCGATTTTCTTGTTCATCTTCTTGGCGATGTAGTGAGCGATATCAATATCAACACCTTGGTAATCCTTGGTGCCTTCCTTTACGGATTCAAACGGCGGGAAGGTGGAGTTGATAGCAACAACCCATTTGTCACCCTTGCCTGCATCAGCTGCAGCATCTTTTTTCTCGCCACCGCAGCCTACCAGCATCATAGCCAGCATTGCAGTTGCCAGGAAAGCAAAAATACTTTTCATTGTAAACTTTTTCATTAGAAAAACCCCTCTCAATTTTTAATATCTGTTTACTCCGTACATTTAATGAGTAAACTTGCTCATATAATGAATTATTATACCATAGAATCAACGACACTGCCAACAGATTTTTTTCAATCAGTAATGAACCTCAATATCATAGCCCTTCTGCTTTAAAACATGTTTAGCGCAGGCTTCGTCAGTAGTAATCCAGGCTCCATTTTCTTTTGCATAATGAATAAATGAACGCAATGCACGAACATATCCCGGACGACCGATAAACTGCGGATGCATAACAAAGTTAATGATGCGGCCCTCGTCTGCCAGGCCGTCAAACTCATCCTGCCAAATCTGCACCATTTCGCGTCCGCTGCGCAGGTAATAATGCTCCGGATGCTGCAGAGTATACATATCATAGGAGGTATCATCAACAATTCCGTCCTTCGGCAGCTCAACGATAGGTATTTCCTTGCCGTCTATTTGCAGCAGGAAAGGCCCGTCATTGTTACGCCAGTTGGAGGAATAGATGCAACCGCGGTCCAGCCAGAGCTGCTTATGAAAATCATGCAAGATACCATCAGGCATACGCACACCTACGGGACGTTTACCGGTAAGGCTGCGGAAGATAGCATCAACCTTATCCATCAGCGCATTTTCTTCTTCATAGGTATCCTTTACTTCATGCAGATAACCGTGATAGCCGATTTCATGTCCCTGCGCTGCAATGTATTGAATGATTTCCGGATGAATCTCAGCAGTATAGGCAGTAGTGAAAAAGGTTGCCTTAAGCCCTTCCTCCTCCAGCATCTTCAGGATGCGCGGCAAGCCCTGCTTCGTGGCATAAAGACCGCGGGACATGTGCACCAGATGACGTTCATTGATATCGTTGCGTGTAAGCCACAGCGTTTCCGCATCGATATCAAAGGAAAGCAGTAAAGCAATGCGCTTATTATCAGGCCAGTTCCAGTTCATCATGCTTCGCCTCCTTCCGCACGTTTAGCATAAAACTCCTTTACGTAACGCGCTACCTCTTCACAGCTTGCAAGCCATGCGCCGTTCGCCTTCATATAGGCAATAAAGCGCTCCAGCATGCGCACGCGGCTGCTGCGGCCGATAAGCTGCGGATGCAGCTTGAGCACAAAAATTTTGTCGCCCTCATTGGCAAGCTCGTCAAAATTATCCTTCCAGATATCGTAAACATAGTCCACCGGATAACTACAGGTGATAGTAGCTTCATCAGCATAGGAAAAATAGAACCAGGAGAAATCATCCAGCGTAGGCTCGGTAGGAAGCTCCACAAGCGGGTAGTCCTCATGCACATACGCCCAGTCGCAATCCTTAAGTGTAGAACCGTATAAATATCCACGTTCAGCCATCAGCTGCATTGCGCAGTTAGGCAACAAATCCAGCGGACCGCGATAGCCGACAACCTTACGTCCGCTTATTTTTTCCAACAGTGCCTCGCTCTTGGCCATATTTTCTCTTTCCTCATCAGCAGGCATATCTACAGAGGCTTCGTGCAGATAGCCGTGATATGCAAGCTCATGTCCTGCATCCGCTATTTGCTGAACTTTATCTGCATAAAGCTCCGCAATGCGGCCGGGAACAAAAAAGGTAGTTTTGAGCTGTTGCCGTTCAAGCATATCCAGACAACGCTTCAAGCCCTCATCAGGACCATACTGACCTCTACTTGTATCGGAAAAGCCGATTGTTCGCTTGCCGATTACAGATTTACGCAGCAGCTCCGCATCAAAATCAAAGGTAACCATCACGGCGATACGCTTGCAGTCAGGCCAAACCATACCGTCACCATTTTTTAAAGTAAACATTCTTGCCTCCTTGGTAATTATTCAAACTTATTCAGTGAAATGAATCCATATTCTTGATAACTATTTAATTATGTCACTATAAGCAGATAAATGTCAACTCATAGAATTAAAAACGCAGGCCTTTCGACCTGCGTTCACTTCGTTTTGCTGATGTAAGGTATTGGTGGGCCCAGTAGGGTTCGAACCTACGACCAGCCGGTTATGAGCCGGCGGCTCTACCACTGAGCTATAGGCCCATGCAAGCTACCAAACAGTATTATTTTATAATAGATACAGTTGTTTGTCAACTATTATTCCAAGAAGTCCTTCAGCTTTTTGCTGCGGCTGGGATGACGCAGCTTGCGCAATGCCTTAGCCTCAATCTGACGTATACGCTCACGGGTAACGCCAAAATGCTGGCCAACCTCTTCCAAAGTACGGCTGCGGCCGTCCTCCAGGCCAAAGCGCAGCTCCAGCACCCGTTTTTCACGGATAGTAAGCGTTTCCAGAACCTCCTCCAGCTGCTCACGCAGCAGAGTGAAGGAAGCAGCATCGGCAGGTGCCGGTGCATCGTGATCCTCGATGAAATCGCCCAGATGCGAATCCTCTTCTTCACCGATAGGAGTTTCCAGAGAAACAGGCTCCTGCGCAATTTTCATAATCTCGCGCACTCTGTCAACAGAGGTATCCATTTCCTTGGCAATTTCTTCCGGCAAAGGCTCGCGGCCAAGCTCCTGCAGCAGCTGGCGGGAAACACGGATGAGCTTGTTAATGGTTTCCACCATATGTACGGGAATACGGATAGTACGTGCCTGATCGGCAATCGCACGGGTAATCGCCTGACGAATCCACCATGTAGCATAGGTACTGAATTTAAAGCCCTTGTTATAGTCAAATTTATCTACAGCCTTAATCAGGCCCAGGTTACCCTCCTGAATCAAATCCAGGAACAGCATACCGCGACCGACATAACGCTTGGCAATACTTACTACCAAACGCAGGTTGGCTTCGGACAAGCATTGCTTAGCTTCGTCACCCTGATGCGCAACTGCTTTCAACAGCTTTTCGAAATCCTCATCCAGATTGCAGTAGGCTTCAACAACAGCGGAATCCTTTTCTCTGCCGTCACTCATACGCTCTCTGAGCTCATTGAGTATCGCCTTAATCTGGTACAGCTTATGATCATCTATATCGCTTGTTTCACGCGTTACTACGAACTGCTCACAGCCCGGAATCAGACATCTTTGTTCTGCCATCAGGCGCTGCAGATGCAGACGCTCATCTTTGGTAAATTCAAAAATCAGGTCCTCGTAATCATCAACAGTATAAGGCTGACCTACGCTCTGACGCTTTTTAATCATCTGCGCTACACGGAAAACAGAACGCATATTGGTAATCTGCCATTCCTCTTTCAAGCTCTCGCGCAGCTTTTCAACCAATGCGCTGCCGCTGTCCTCAGCAGTAAAAGCAGGCTCCTCCATCTCAATCATTCTGCCGCGCTGAATACGCTCTGCCTGACGGCCCTTATCCATACGCTTAGCGAGCTTAACCTCATCCTCACCGATAAGCAGAGGTACTCTGCCGATTTCCTTAAGGTACATGCGTACAGGATCGTCAATGCTGATGCCTTCGGGAACGCTCATGTTTTCCAGCTCACTGCTGCTGGGCTCATCATTATCTTCGTCGTTTCCTACCAAAGGCAGTATATCTTCGTCGGAGGCATTGTCATCATCAACAAGCTCCAGACCTTTACGTGTAATAACCTCGTAGATATGCTCAACATCTTCGGGCGTAATATCTTCCAAAGTATTGGTGAGGTTCATTACATCGCCATAGGTGAGAACACCCTTATTAGCCTTACCCTTGCGGATAAGCTCATCAATTTGCTCCTGCGTTATTTTAGTAGCTGCAGCCATGGTGTCCCCTCCTTCCTTATTTATTTTGGTTTCCATAGAGTTTTTTGATTTCATTCTTTATCCTTTGACTTTCCATTAATTCACTGAGAAAGCGCTCATCTGCCGATCTTTCGTATTCATCCGCCAGCAGACGATGCTTTTCATATTCTTTTTCCAGACGAAGCCGCCGCATCTGCCTAAGGCAGTCCTGCATAAGCTTATCCATATCTCCCTCCGGAAGCTGATGTGCCAAAATACGTGCCAGCGCTGTCTGCGCCGCGTCGTCCAGGACATTATTCAGCTTATCCGTTGTATAAGCGGTGCCAAGCTCGCACAACCTGTCAAACAGCTGTGCCAGCACAGCATCTTCAAAGCCTGTTTCCTTTACCTCCGCACGGCATTCGTCACACAGCTGCGGCTGCTCCAAAAGGAATCTCAGAAGCAGTTCTTCCGCCTGCTGACCGATACCGGCGCTTTTTTCCTCCGGAATCACCGTCGGCTGCCCAGTCTGCTGTCTGCCGCCTCTGCGTGCTGCCTTGCGGTATTCTTCCGCAATCAGGCCTTCATCAATAGTCAGCCGCTGTGCCAGCCTTCGGATATGCTCCGACGCTTCAATTTCATTTTGACATTCTAATAGGAATGGTAGTATATTCGACACAGCCTCTACTTTTCCTGCTAAATTAGCAATATTATTTTGCAGGATAGTTTCATCTATTTGAAAATCAATACCATTCTGCGCCGCCGCCAGCACCTGTGCAAAAGCAGCGCTGCCATGCTGACGTACATATTCGTCGGGATCCTTGCCGTCAGGTACACCTGCTATGCGCACCTTCAAGCCTGCTTCCCGGGCAATGCTCACGGCACGCACCGAAGCCTTACGTCCGGCACTGTCACTGTCATAGCAGAAGATTACCTCCTCCGCCAGACGCTGCAAAAGCTTAGCCTGCTCCTGGGAAAAGGCCGTTCCCATAGATGCTACAACATTATCAAAGCCTGCCGCATGCAAGCTGATAGCATCCATATAACCTTCGACAACTACAGCCCGACCGCTTTTGCGAATAGCCTTCAAAGCTATATCCAGACCAAAAAGCAGCCTTCGCTTATTAAACCACTGCGTTTCCGCTGTATTCAGATATTTAGGCGTGCTGTTATCCAGCACTCTGCCGCCAAAGCCGACTATACGTCCGCGCGCATCGCGGATAGGAATAATCACACGGTTGCGGAACTTGTCATAATAGCCGTCGCGCCCACGGGCCGCCAGTCCGGCAGCCTCCAGCACCTGCGGCTGACAGCCGCGCTTAGCAAGAGAGCTGACAAGCGCGGTAAAATTATTCAGCGCATAGCCTATGCCAAAGCCGGCAATAATTTCTTTACCGATTCCGCGCCCGGCAAGATAAGCCAAGGCAGGTTCGCCGTAAGCAGTTTTTGTCAGACAGGCCTGAAAAAATTTTGACGCCAGCTCATTAGCACTATAAATGCTGTCCCTTTGTTTCTCGCGCGCAATTTCGGCGGCCGTCTTCTGCTTTTCCGGTATCGGAATACCGTATCTGCCGGCCAACAGCTTTAATGCATCCATAAAGCTGCAGTTTTCGATTTTCATAATAAACTTAAAAATATCTCCGCCCTCATGGCAGCCAAAGCAATAAAACATGCTCTTGCCGGGGTTCACCGAAAAGGACGGTGTTTTTTCTCCGTGAAACGGGCAACAGCCCCAATAGTTCTGCCCTTTCTTTTTCAACGGCACGTAACCGGAGATTATTTCTACCATATCAGCTGTGCTGCGCACCAGCTCTTTAAAGTTTTCAAAATCTCCGTTCATTACCCTCTCCGCCTCCAACTACTATATCACACATAATTTATATTCAATGTATAAAGGAAAAATCCTCTTTTTTTCTAAAAAAATCTTTTTTAACGCTTGCGCCGATTCTCTAAAAATACTATAATAAAGAGTACACTTAAAATTTCTCCTGTTTTTCATGCTACAAGAGGTGATTTATTCATGAAGAAATTACTTTTAATATTAACTATGCTTGTTATGATGCTGCCTTCTATGTGCTTTGCCGATCCGGTAATCAAGAGTGACAGCCGTACCTTTAACCCGCTCACCGGTGTATATGACCTGCAGGGAAATGTTTTTGTACAATTCCCCGCACATGATACTACCTTAACCATTACCGGCGATGCCACTAAGGTATATCTTTATGCTATGGAGGTTCACGGCCAGGGCAATATTCGTCTGAGCTTCGGCGATATGAGCTTTGCCTGCGATAAGGTAGATGTATATCATTCCGACAGAACTGCCTATGTAAACGGCAATCTTGTTTTCAATGATAACAGCAATAAAATTACCGCAGACAGCGGCAGTTATTGCTGGAAGACTAAAATTGCAGCCTTCCATGGTAATGTAACGGTCAATGGTCAGCCGCATGACGGTGATGTAGCCTATAACGTTATGGAAGAACAAATTACAGCACAATAAATTCTGTACAGACAAAAAATCAGCCCATGCTTTACGCTAAGTAAGGCATGGGTTTTTCTGTTGAAAAACAGGCTGCCGAAACATCCGACAGCCTGCGTAAACTTAAAAATATTCGTTATTGTAAGTGCGGCATTTAGGGAAAAGCTCGTCGAGCAGCTGCAGCTTCCGCACATCGCTGCATTTGATGCGCCCTGCTTCCCACAGCTCCGTAGCGCTGAACGCACCGAAGTAAAGCTGGGTAAAGGCGCCCATGTCCATGGTAACCTCCTCCTGCTCCAGCGTGCTGACTGCCTCCAGCTTGCCCGGTGACGTGCGCAGCTGCAGCAGATGATTATTACGCTCAATCATCTTATCCGTAAGCAGTATGACAACGCTGCCGCTGCTCATGCTTGCTGCTACCGGCAGCTTGGCGAGCGCCAAACGCGCATCAAGACAGCGCGCCATCATAAAAGGCTGCAGCCTGCCTGTAAGCGCCTGGTCCGCAAAGCCAAGATATGTTTTATCCCAAGGCTCCCCCAGCCAGCAAAACCCCTGCGCTTCGCTTCTGTGTCCTGCGGCATATTGCAGCAGACGGTTCTTCGCCGCAGCATCCTGCGTAAGCAGCTCCTGCACGTTGAACGTGCCGTCAGTCAGTGAGTAAAGCATATAGCCAACTGCTTTCCCCGCACGATAGACAACAGCGCACAATACGTTTTCCTGCGTAACTACAGACAACAGCTTGCGCCATTGAAAAGCAGTGCGCTGCGGTACGCCGTTCCATGCTGCGGTAACACTTGCGTAAATATCTGCCAAAGGATTGCAAGGCTGAGCTTTTTCCTCAGTCACAGATTGCAGCAAGGAAACTAAATCCAGACGTTCTACCGACAGGTCATCACCAATTGCAGGAATTTGCAGCTTTGCCAAAGGCATTTTATATTCATGACGATAATAGCAGTAAGCAAATTCATACGGTAGATAAATACCGGCACTTATAGGCATCAGCGTCACAAAGGGGAAACCCTGTGAACGCAGCACCTCAAAAGCAGTTTCCAGAAGCGGACGCAGCAGGTGCTGTCCCCGTGCTTCTGGAGCGGTGGCAATGCCCACAAGATACGGCACCAGCATCTCCTGCCCGCACAAATGCAGCATATAAGGATTTACATGCAGCATCGTGCGCAGCTTTTCTTCCTCGCCGACTTTATCAAAGCCGCCGATAACCATATTGTCCTTGCCGCAGTACTGCTCAAAATAGTACCGAAAGAAAGGCTCCGTCTTTTTTTCAAAGCAATAATTCCAAAGCTCCTCTGCCTGGTACATGCGCTCCTTGCTCAAGACACGGTAAATCATAAGCTACCTCACCCAATAATTACATTATATTTTTTCACCATAAATTCCGGATGCAGCGCCATTTTTGCCTCACGCAGACCGGGATGTCCCATATCCTCCTCACGGTTGAGATATTTTACATCCGTCCAGGCATGAGCGGCAAACTCCTTGGTAATAGCAGTATACAGGCCGCGTACATCGTGACGCGCCTTTTCTACATGCAGCACCGCTGTATCGTCGTTAATCTTCTTGCCAAAGCTGAAGGCCTGAATTTTACCGTCGAAACGGATTGCACCACCGCGCAGCTCCAGCTGTTCAAAGCTCAGAAAGGCCTCCTGGATAGCATATTTTTCGCACAGCAGCGAAGGATCCTCCGCCATATGCTCATCGCACCAGCGCTCGCCGAAGTTCAGGCATTCCATCATATTATCCATAGTAATCGGCTCATAAACGAAATCCGGATGCGCCTTGACAAAAGCATTGTAGTGATTCTTCTGCCCGTGCAGCTTGCGGCCGGAAAGCGTTGCCAGCTTTTCCTGCAGATATACATAATCCCAGTTATCGCGGTCTTCTTCATATGTCAGACCAGGCATCACGCGCTCAAAGCGCTCCTTGGTAAAATCATAGATACCATGCATTTCAAACGGTTTGCCCTGATGCTCCTCCTTCAGCTCCTGCATCAGACGCGGCAAATCCTCATCGCGTCCGCCAAAAGGCTGAATGTAAAAATCAACGTTGTTGCGTTTAACCTTCAGCAGCAGGAAATCGTGCGCTACGCACCAATAAATATGATAGCAGTCACGCCAGACAAAAAGATTGGAAAAGGCACATTCGCTGCCATTTTGATGTGATTTTGATATATAGCTTTCAAACAAAGGCTTTTGTGCCAATGTTACAGGTTTAAATTCTAAAATACTGATAACCCCCTAAAAACTCATTACTGCTTGTATATTATAGCATATGAAATATAGCTTGCGGCATTGTAATTGCATTTTTAACATTAACTTCACAAAATAGATAACTACTATCCATTGCCTATATTATAATATGCTGTTTCAGCTTTTCTGTAAAGTATGCACAAAAAAGTGCTTCAGTTACCAAAAGGTTACTGAGTAACGCCGAAGCATTAAACAAAATAACCGCTCAGCTTTTACACCGGCGGTTATTTTCGCTGTCGGTTAAATACGACGCGCATAAATACATTATGTTATTGCCAAACCTGTATTAATCAAACTGACGCAGGCGCTTTTTGACCTGCTCTGCCAGCAAAATACCGGCAACAGCCGTCAGCAGCTGCGGTACGCTCATCGCAAACATAACCGTCTTGCGCAGCGCAGGATTCGGCAGCGCCAAGAAGCTCAGCGCAGCCCAGGCTGCCAGCAACATAACACAGGCCTTCGCCACAGGCGGCACACATAAAGCCAGCTTATGCCTGCCCTTAAACTGACGCACAAGCAGCACAAAGATAAAATTGCCCAGCCAGATTACAGGAATCAGAAACGGCAGCAGCACCTGCCCCTGCACGTAAGCAGTCAGCGGCAGCAAAAACGCCAGCAAAAGTGCTGTCTTCAGGCCGCCCAGTTGCAACGTGAGCACCAGCATCATATGCACCAAAGTACCGATGATAAACGTAGAAAGCAGCTGCGGCATCGGCAGCACCAGACGCAGCGATTGCAGCGCCAACGCCAAAGCCACCAATAACGCTCCACGCACCAGCCTGCTGTTATTCATGCTTAGCAGGGCATTCCTTAGCTACAAATGCCATATATGCATCCTGCAGCTTTTGTGTCAGCTCGCCAACCTTACCGTCAGCAACGAAGCTGCGGTCGATTTTGGTAACAGGCATAAATTCGCAACGCGGTCCGCAGAGGAAGGCTTCGTCTGCTTTGAGTGCGAAATCCTTATCAAAAGCTCTTTCGATAATCTGCAGGTCCAGGTCTTTGGACAGGCGTTCCATCAGCAGACGGCGGGTAATGTTTTTATGAATAAAGTTGTTTTCGGGATGAGTCCACAGAATACCGTCTTTATAAATGAAGAAGCTGGCTTCCGTGCTTTCGGTAATTTTACCGTCGCGAACAAACAGGGAATCAAAAGCATTGCCGATAACAGCCTTCTGTTTAGCCATTACCTCCGGCAGACGGTTCAGAGTATTGATATCGCAGCGCGCCCAGCGTACGTCCTCAACAGTAATAACATTTACACCCTTGGCACGCTTTTCAGCCAGTGCCTCGCGGTCAACTGGTACAGCATACATAGTCAGATGCGGAATGCTCTGCTCCGGATAGGACAGGGCATAAGCACCGCTGCCACGGGTTACCTGAGTATAGATTTCGCAGTCCTTCAGACCGGTTGCGGCCAGCAGGCTTTCATGGAACTCTACCAGCTCTTCAATCATATAAACGCCGGGGATTTTTACGGCGATTACGGAATCGAATAAATTGTTCATGTGCGGCAGCAAAGCGAAGCAGCGGCCATTATAAACCGGTACAATTTCAAAAACACCGTCACCGAAATTATGGCCGCGGTCATTGACATCAATAAATGCTTCGGATTCCGGCATAATCTCGCCATCTACCAAAACTAATTTTTCTTGTTGATTTTCGTTCATGTTTATTCCTCCAATTGCGCTTGTCACAATAAATTAACATAATAAAGCATTATTTATGCAATAAATTCAGTCAAAAATATTGTATAATATATATTGAGATTATTTGTTTTGCAGTCTGCAGAGCTCGTAAAAAGCTTATGACTACATTTCAATTATTATACACCATTTAAAGCCACTTTGGCAAAAAATATCGCAAAGGAGATTCCCATGACTCATCTGCCTACTATTATTAATGATTTAGCAATGATTTTGCTTGTAGCCGGCGTCACAACAATTCTTTTCAAAAAAATCAATCAGCCGTTAGTGCTTGGTTACATTGTTGCCGGCTTCATCACCGGTCCGCATTTCAACTTCTTCCCGACAATTACCGATAAGGCCAACGTCCACGCCTGGTCGGAAATCGGCGTTATCTTCCTGCTGTTCGCGCTGGGACTGGAGTTCAGCTTTTACAAGCTGAAAAGCGTAGGCAGTACAGCCTTCATCGCCACCGCGGTAGAAATAGGCGGCATGCTGGCCGTAGGCTACTTCGCCGGTACGCTGCTGGGCTGGAACCATATGGACAGCCTTTTCCTGGGCGGTATGCTTTCTATGTCCTCCACCACGATTATTATCAAAGCCTTCGACGATTTAAAGCTCAGGGCGCAGCGCTTTACGGAAATTGTTTTCGGCGTGCTGATTATTGAAGATATCGCCGGTATCGTGATGATGGTGCTGTTGGCAACCATGGCCGTAGCCAGCGCCGACGTTTCCACGATGGAGCTGTTGCTCAGTATCGGCCGTCTGATTTTCTTCCTCGTTTTATGGTTTGTTCTGGGTATGTATCTTGTCCCCAGCTTCTTTAAATGGGCCAAGCAGCTGATGAACGAAGAAACACTGGTAGTTGTTTCCATCGGCCTGTGCCTCGGTATGGTTGTGTTGGCAACTCAGCTCGGCTTCTCCTCCGCTTTGGGTGCCTTCATCATGGGCTCTTTGATTGCCGAAGCACCTAACGCCGAAAAAATCGAGCACCTCGTTGCTCCTATCAAGGATTTGTTCGGCGCTGTCTTTTTCGTATCCGTCGGCATGATGGTAGATCCCGCTATCCTGCTGGAGCAGGCACTGCCTATTTTCGTGCTGGTAGTAGCAACAATTACCGGCAAGCTCATTTTCTCCACCGGCGGCGTACTGGCCTCCGGCCAAAGCCTCAACACCTCTGTACACTGCGGCTTCAGCCTGGCACAGATCGGTGAATTCTCCTTTATTATCGCTTCCCTTGGCATGAGCCTGGGCGTAATCAGCACCTTTTTATATCCGATTATCGTAGCGGTATCCGTAATTACCACCTTTACTACTCCCTTCTGTATTATGGCAGCCGAGCCATTTTACCAAAAGCTGCTGAAGCTGCTGCCGCCTCAGGCTAAAAGCTGGCTTGACCGTTACACTGGCACCAATACTGACGATGACAAGGATCAGGACTGGAAGAATTTGCTTACCGGCTACACCATGCGTATGCTGATTTTCATTACGCTTTTGGCAGCCATCGCCCTGGGTGCGGAATATTACCTGCTGCCTTATCTGGGCAACACCTTGAAGCTGCCGTACAGCAGACTGCTGACTGCTGCAGCCACCTTTATCATCATGTCGCCGATTCTGCGTGCGGTGCTTGTTAACCGTGCCGGCAACGGCGATTTGTTCTCCAAGCTTTGGTTTAAGAAGCGTGCTAACCATCTGCCGCTGATGTTCCTGGTATTCGGCAAGCTGCTCGTAGCATCTGCTTCGCTGTACTTCATCTTCCACACTCTGTTGAAGCTGCACGGCTTCCTGGCCTGCGTATCTATATTGCTGGCAGCCTACTTCATCTCCTCCTCCGATTGGCTGATGAGCGAATATCTGCGCATCGAATCACGCTTTTTGGTAAACCTCAACGAAAAGCACATGCGTAAGCATCGTGAAAGCTCTCCTGATGACAGCCGCACCTGGTTCGACGAGGATTTGCAGCTTGTCTACTACGATTTGCAAAAGGATTCTCCCATCAAAGGACGCAGCCTGCGCAGTCTTGGCTTCCGTGAAAGCTATGGCTGCAACGTTCTGCAGCTTTTGGGCAGTAATCGCACTGTTGATATGCCCGGCGGTGAGCAGATAGTGGAAAAGGGCGACAAGCTGCTGCTCATCGGCACCGCCAGCCAGCTGCAGGTTTTTAATGCTGCTGTAAGGCAGCGCAGCTTAGGCCTGGAACGCTGCGACCTGCCGCAAAGCCTGCGTGAATTCATGCTGGATAACCACCAAAATAAACCGGAGCAGCAATTCCTCTCCCTGGCGATTACCATCGACAAGCATTCTCCTATTTTGGGAACCTCACTGAAGGCCGCCGACTTGCGCAATAAATGGAGCTGCCTCGTTGTCGGTCTGGAGCGTGGTGCCTTTACCATTACTAACCCCCACGTTTCTCTAGTTTTCGAAGAAAACGATTTGCTTTGGGTATTAGGCAAGCAAAAGATGATGAACACCTTAATCAGAGAAGAGATTTTGTAATACCGTTTATAATTTTTCTGTATATAAAGCTCATATTCAGCCGCTGCTTTTCACAGCGGCTTTTTTCATGCGATTATCCCGCGCAGCTGCAAGGCCTTCACTGCGTCCTCCATCGTCTGCATGCCGTAGCGCGCGCCGGTCTGCAGATAAGACTGCAGCTGGTGCGTGCGTCCCTCACGAATTAAATTGCGCATGGCAGGCGTTGCAACGAGCACCTCAAAGGCTGCCACTCGTCCAACTGCATCGCAACGCGGCAGCAGCCTTTGGCAGCAAATCCCGAGCAGGCAGTCAGCCAACTGCGTACACACATACTTTCTGTCTGGCAGCACGTCAAGAATGCGGTTCACTGTACCTGCAGCATCCTGTGTGTGCAGCGTTGCCAAAACCAGATGACCTGTTTCCGCCGCCGTCAGCGCTATACCTATTGTTTCCGCATCTCTCAGCTCACCTACTAAAATAACATCCGGGTCCTGCCTGAGCGCGCTGCGCAGACCGCTAGCAAAGCTCCTTGTGTCGCGCCCAACCTCGCGCTGGTTAATCAGCGCCAATCCTGCAGGATAGACATATTCTATCGGGTCCTCCAGCGTCAGCACGTGTACAGCGCGCGTTTGATTTATCTGCTGTACCAACGCGGCAAGCGTTGTGCTTTTACCGCTGCCGGTAGCACCTGTAACGAGCAGTAGACCACTGCTGCTGCCCGCAAGCTGACTGATAATTTGCGGCAGGCCAAGACTGTTGCAGTCAGGAATATCCTTCGGGAGCAGACGAATCGCCGCCGCATAACCGTTGCCAAGGCGGTAAATATTGAGCCGGCAGCGCTCCTGCAGTCTGTCACTAAAAGCAGTATCAATCTCACCTGTCTGCAGCAGCTGCCGCTTTTCCTGTTCCGGCAGCAAGGCAAGCAACGCCTGCTCCAGCTTTTCCCGGGAAATAATTTCGTTTTGCAAAGGCTGCAGGCTGCCATCTACGCGCACCATCGGCATTCCCTCAGGTGTAAGATGCAGGTCACTGGCTCCCATACTTTTTGCCTGCAGCAGCAGCTTATCAAGCATTATCAGCCTCCCCGGTGATACCGACGCGCCACAATTCTTCAACCGTAGTTGCCCCCTGCAGCACCTTATCAACTGCGTCAGCATACAGACTGCGCCAGCCCTGCTTACGTGCCTCCTGCAAAAGCTCTGCTTCATCGGCGCCGTTTACCAAGAGCTGCTGCATACGTTTATCAAACACAATCAGCTCATGTAAAGCCAAACGCCCTCTGTAGCCTGCGCCGTGACAATGCTCACAGCCGTGAGCCTGCACCACTTGCAGCCTTTCATCCGCTCTGCGCCCCAGATACTGCAGCTCCGCTGCCGTGGCCAAGCGCCGTTCGCCGCAATAGCGGCACGGACGGCGCAGCAAACGCTGTGCCAGCACACCACGCAAGCCGGCAGCCAGCAGATAATCGGCAATCCCCATATCCAGCAGACGATACACAGCACCGATGGCATCGTTCGTGTGCAGCGTGCTCAAAACCAAATGACCTGTCAGCGCCGCATGTACCGCCATCGCCGCCGTTTCCTCATCTCTGATTTCACCCAGCATGATAACATCTGGATCCTGACGCACAACAGAACGCAGTCCTGCGGCAAAGGTAAGCCCGCTCCTGCGGTTGACCGCCACCTGATTAATCCCCGCCAGCTTATATTCCACCGGGTCCTCCAGCGTTATAATATTGCCGGCCGCAGCATCAAGCTCCTGCAGCGTGGCATATAGCGTCGTTGTTTTACCGCTGCCAGTAGGTCCTGTCAAAAGCACCAAGCCGTTTGGCTGATGAAAAAGCTGACGGTAACGCTGCAAATTACTTTCGCTGAACTGCAGCTGCTCCAGCTGCAGCAGATTATCCTGACGCTGCAGAAAGCGTATAGCCAGCTTTTCACCGTTCACCGTAGGCAGGCTGGCTAGGCGCAAATCCACCTCGCTACCTTCATGCTCCAGCAAAAGACGCCCATCCTGCGGCACTCTTTTTTCGGCAATATCCATACCGCTCCACACCTTCAGCTGCGTCAGCAGCGTGCTTTGCTGCGTACGCGGCAGCACACACAGCTGTTGCAGCAGGCCGTCAACACGGATGCGCACACGCACTCCCTGTCCGTCAGGCTCGATATGCATGTCACTGGCACCCTGAGCCAATGCCAGATGCAGCAAATTCTCTGCCAGCTTATTATTACACAAAACTTCCATTGCACCACCTCATTTTTTCTGTGTTGCATTCATTGTAGCATAAAAAAAGCGAAATGCAATACGATAATTTAAAATTTTCTCTATTTTCTAAATTTTCACTTGAAATTATTCTCTGCTTGCGCTAAAATAAAAAATGAAATTTACTATGCAATGCTTGTTGTCGTCATCTTAACGGATAACACTGAAAGGAGCCATTATGCTAAACCGATTTTTCCCGTTAATACTCAGCAGTCTGCTGCTTGCCATAGCTCTGCCCTGCAACGCTCAAAATAAGCTCACCAATCCCTTTTTGCCTTCCCACGCCAACGTCGGCCAAACTGTTGCAGGAAGCATTCCCGCACTGCCGCAGCCCGTCAGCGAACGCCTGGCCTGCTATTCTCTGAGCTACGCCCGCGCCAAGGACGTGCAGGAAGCGTTGACGCCACATTTCGGCACCAAGCTGGGGCTGGATACTATCACCAACAGCCTCATCCTTTTGGGAGATGAGCAAAGCCACGCACGCTTAAGGCAGCTGCTGCCCAAGCTGGACGTAGCAACAAGACAGGTAACGCTGGAAGCCAAAATCATCGCCGTCAGCTGCGAGGACAGCAAAAACCTGGGTGTGCGCTGGGATTGGGACACTATTCCCCAACGCAAGCAGGAAACGAACGACAGTAACAGCGACAGCAGCAATTATGACGGCAGCTTTAAATTCTGGCGCGGATTTGCCTTCCACTTCAACGCTACGCTTAATGCTCTCATCAATAGCGGTAAAGCGCGAATTCTGGCAACACCGCGCATCATCACCATCCCCGGCAAGGAGGCCAGCATTTTCATCGGTGACCACATCCCTGTGCAGACAGAAAAGCATGACAGTAGCGGCAGCTACACGGCAACGGAATATCTGGATGCCGGCATCAAGCTGCAGTACGCGCCTATCATCAGTGAGGATGGTAAAATGGTTACTGCCAGTGTCCACACTGAGGTGAGCACGCCTGTGCTTATCAGTGAGCTGAAAAATTACCGCATCACCAGTCGTACTGCTGACACCAACGTGCGCATGTACAGCGGTGAAACGCTGGTGATTGGCGGCCTTATCAGCGAGGAGCAGCAGCGTACTATACAGAAGGTGCCTTTTTTGAGCAAGATTCCCCTTTTGGGCGAGCTTTTTAAAAACCGTTCGCGTTCACACAGCAAGACAGAGGTTTTGCTGCTTTTAACGCCGCACATTACGGAAGCAGGCGCTTCACCGGCGATTTATAACGAGGGACTGAAGAAGGAGGAAGGGAAGTAACAGGTAAATAATCATTAGATAAAAAGCTGCATAAAACACAAAATCAGCCAATGAGCTTTTGCTCAAAGGCTGATTTTGTTATATCCTATGCAATTTTACATTTCCGAGAATTGGTCCTTGCCTACGCCGCAAAGAGGGCAAACCCACTCTTCCGGTACATCTTCCCAGGCAGTGCCTGCTGCAACGCCGTTATCGGGGTCGCCAACCTCAGGATCATACACATAACCACAAACGTCACATACCCATTTTGCCATTAGCTTCGTCCTCCTCTTGCCATAGCCTGCGCTTTTAAGAAAAGCTAAGCGCGAGCTACATAATAATTATTATTCTTGACCTATAATTATTATAGCATAGTGTGCGATGATATTCTGCAAAATAGCTGTGAACCTTTTTACTGCAGCGCCTGCTGCTTTTCCGGCAAGTCCAAGCGGAAGAAGTCGTACAAAGTCTGCGCCGCCGCATGGTTCATGCCTTCTACCGCAGCAAGCTCTTCAACGCTGGCCGCACGCATAGCGTCCAGCGTTTTAAACGCCTTCCACAGCTCCTGACGTCGCTTAGGACCGATTCCATCCACGTGGTCGAGCACGGAAACGAGATTGCGCTTACCGCGCAGCTTGCGGTGGTAGGTAATAGCAAAGCGGTGCGCCTCATCGCGGATGCGCTGTATAAGATGCAGCGCAGCACCTTCACGGTCCAGCATGATGCTTTCGCTTTGGTGCGGCTTAAAGATTTCCTCCTCGCGCTTGGCCAGGCCTACAACCGGCAAATCGTCAAGACCAAGGCCGCGGATAACCTCCAGCGCCGAGCTCAGCTGGCCCTTGCCGCCGTCGATAACCACCAGGCTTGGCAAGTCCTCGTAATCTCTGTAACGGCGGTAGACAACCTCCTGCATGGATTTGAAATCATCAGGCTTGCCTTCTGCCGAAACGATTTTATATCTGCGGTAATCCTTCTTGCTGCTGGTGCCGTTGCGGAACACAACCATTGAAGCAACGGTTTCGCTGCCCTGCGTATGGCTGATATCGAAGCAGTCCATGCGCTCCAGGGGATGCTCCAAGCCCAAGGCCTGCTGCAGCTCTTCGGCTGCCTGCAGGTCATTTTTGAGCGACAGGCTGCCCTTACGCAAGCGTTCATTAAGCAGCTTGACGGCATTTTCATTCGCCAGCTTCAGCAAATCCTTTTTAACTCCGCGCTGCGGCAGCAGCAGCTCCACCATTCGCTGTGCCTTGTCCGCCAGCCAGGTTTCAATAAGCTGCTTTTCATCCTCCTCGGGCAAATACGGCAGCACTACTTCCTTGGGAATAAAGGTTGCTTCGTTATAATACTGCTTCACAAAGGCTGTCATAACCTCCTGCGGCGTATCGCCGCCGTCGGACATAAAGAAGTTATCTCTGCCGATGAGCTTGCCCTTGCGCACGAAGAACAACTGCACGCACAGGCCCGTCATATCCTGCCCCAAGCCGAAGATATCCATATCACCGCCGTTATTGGTGACAGCCTTCTGCGCTTCATTCAAACGTGCTACAGCCTGCAGCTGGTCGCGTAGCCGGGCAGCCTCCTCAAAGGCGTAATTATCCGCTGCCTCCTGCATCTGCTGCTTCAAATCACGCTCCAGCTCCGTGGTGCGTCCGTCCAGCACCATGCAGACAGATTTAATCATCTTGTGATAATCCGCCTTGCTGATGTAACCGGCGCAGGGCGCAAGGCAGCGCTTAATGTGATAGTTAAGGCATGGTCTGTCCACGTTCATTTTGCGGCAGGTGCGCAGTGGGAACATGCTGCGCAGCAACTTTACCGTGGCATGCATGGCGCCGGCGTCGGCATATGGTCCGTAATAACGGGCACCGTCACGCAGCTGCCTGCGCGTCACATATAAACGCGGGAAATCCTCTTGCATCGTAACCTTAAGATAAGGATAGGTTTTGTCATCCTTCAGGCTGATGTTGTAACGCGGGCGATATTTTTTAATCAAGTTGCACTCTAGAATCAGTGCTTCTACCTCGCTGGAGGTAACAATCGTTTCAATCTCCGCGATTTTTGCCACCATCGCCTTCACCTTCGGCGTATGGCTGGCCAGATTACGGAAGTAGCTGCGCACGCGGTTTTTCAGCACAACGGCCTTGCCGACATAGATAACCTTGCCGGAGGCATCATGCATCAGGTAAACGCCGGGCTTTTCCGGCAGCACTGCCAAGGCATTCTTTATATTGTCGCTAAAGCCTGCGGCTAATTCTGTCATACATACCACCCGTTCTTTTTCGCCTTCGCCAGCTCCTGCTTGATGTACTGTCCGGTGTAGGATTTTTTGACCTTCGCTACCTCCTCCGGCGTACCGCTTGCTACCAAAGTACCGCCCTTGTCGCCGCCCTCGGGACCGAGGTCGATAATGTAATCCGCCACCTTGATAACGTCCAGGTTATGCTCGATGACGACAACGCTGTCACCGCCTTCTACAAGACGCTGCAGCACATCCAGCAGCTTGTGGACGTCCGCAATATGCAGGCCTGTCGTAGGCTCGTCCAGAATATACACGGTGCGTCCCGTACTGCGGTGCGAAAGCTCCGTTGCCAGCTTTACGCGCTGTGCTTCGCCGCCGCTCAGCGTCGTCGCTGCCTGTCCCAGATGAATATAGCCAAGGCCTACATCCTCCAGCACTGCCAGCTTGCGGTAAATGCGCGGCTGGTTCTTAAAGAACTCGCAGGCCTCGCTCACCGTCATATCAAGCACCTCAGCGATGGATTTGCCCTTGTAATGCACCTCCAGCGTATCGCGGTTATAGCGTGCACCGTGACAAACCTCGCAGGGAACGTAAACGTCCGGCAGGAAATTCATCTCTATCTTATTCATACCATCGCCCTTGCAGGCCTCGCAGCGTCCTCCCTTGACGTTAAAGCTGAAGCGACCGGCCTTATAGCCGCGCAGCTTGGCCTCGTTGGTCTGGCTGAAGAGCTCTCGGATAAAATCAAAAACGCCGGTATAAGTTGCGGGATTGGAGCGCGGTGTGCGTCCGATTGGGGACTGATCGATGTTGATAACCTTATCCGTATATTCAATGCCCTCGATGCTGTCATGCTCGGAAGCACGCAAGCGCGCACCGTTGAGCTTGGCAGCCAGGGAGTTATAGAGAATATCATTTATCAATGTTGATTTGCCGCTGCCGCTCACGCCTGTTACCACGGTAAAGACTCCGAGCGGAATGCTGACATCAATATTTTTGAGATTGTTGGCACGGGCACCGTGAATCGTCAGCATCCTGCCATCGCACTCGCGGCGATGCTTAGGAACCGGGATAAATTTGCGGCCGCTAAGATAGGTACCGGTAACGGATGCAGGCACCTGCTTAATTTCTTCCACCGTACCCTGTGCCACCACTTCACCGCCATGCTCGCCTGCTCCCGGACCGATGTCGATAATCTGGTCGGCAGCATACATCGTTTCCTCATCATGCTCGACAACAATCAGCGTATTGCCCAAATCACGCAAATGCTTGAGTGTTTCCAGCAGCTTGCCGTTATCGCGCTGGTGCAGACCGATGCTCGGTTCGTCCAGAATATACAGCACGCCTGTCAGGCCGCTGCCTATCTGCGTTGCCAGACGGATGCGCTGCGCTTCGCCGCCGCTGAGCGTACCGGCGCTTCTGTCGAGCGTCAGGTAATCAAGGCCTACGTCATTGAGGAACTGCAGACGCGCCATAATCTCCTTCAAAACCTGATGCGCAATTATTTGCTGCTTCGGCGTCAGCACAAGCTCCTTAAAGAACTGCAGGCAATCGCGCACCGTCAGCGCCGTAACCTCGCAGATATTTTTGCCGCCGATAAGAATTGCCAGAGCCTCTGGCTTCAAACGGCTGCCATGGCAGGCCGCACAGGGAGTGCTCGTCATAAACTCCTCCAAATCCTGACGCATAGCATCGCTGAAGGCTTCACGATAACGACGGCGCAGCACGTTCAAAATGCCGTCAAAGGTTGTGTTATGCTCCTTGACCTCACCCTGCAGGTTTTCGTACAAGAACTTAAACTTGCTCTCGCCGGCACCATCCCACAAAAGCTGCTGCATCTCGGGCGTCAGCTCATTCCATTTGGTGTCGTAGCTATAGCCATAGGCAGCAAGAACTGCGCCCAGCTGCTTCATAAAATAGGAATTCAGATTGTTGCTGAAGCAGGCAATGCACCTGTCGGCAAAGCTCTTGTCAGCATCAGGCACTATCAAAGCCTTGTCAAACTCCATATGCATGCCAAGACCGGTGCAGTCCGGGCAGGCACCGAAGGGATTGTTGAAGGAAAACAGGCGCGGTTCAATCGCCGGCAGGCTGATGCCGCAGTCATTGCAGGCAAAATGCTCGCTGAAAAGTTGCGTTTCCGTTGCTTCTCCCAGTGTTGCCACCTCGGCAAAGCCGTCTGCCAGCTTCAGCGCCGTTTCCACAGAATCCGTCAAACGTTGCCTGATGCCTTCACGCACCGCCAGACGGTCGATAACTACAGAAAGGCTGTGCTTTTTATTTTTCTCCAGACGGATATCCTCATCCAGTGTGCGCACCTCACCATCGATAAACATACGCACATAGCCTGCACGCCGCATATCGTCGAGCACACGCATATGCTCGCCCTTGCGCCCCCGCACCAGCGGCGCCATCACCATAAAGCGGCTTCCCTGCGGCAGCTCCAGCACCTTGTCGACTATCTGCTGCACGCTCTGCTGCTCGATGAGCTTGCCGCATTTAGGGCAGTGCGGTTCACCTGCGCGTGCGAACAAAAGACGCAGGTAATCGTATATTTCCGTGACCGTACCTACGGTAGAACGCGGATTACGGCTTGTTGTCTTCTGGTCGATGGAAATTGCCGGACTCAGGCCTTCGATGTAGTCCACATCCGGCTTGTCCATCTGTCCCAAAAACTGGCGGGCGTAGGCCGAAAGTGATTCCACATAGCGGCGCTGGCCTTCAGCGTAAATTGTATCAAAGGCCAGGCTGCTTTTGCCGCTGCCGCTGAGGCCTGTGATAACTACCATTTTATTGCGCGGTATTTCTACCGTTATATTTTTCAGGTTGTGCTGTCGCGCACCCTTTACAATTAAAAATTCTTGCATATTTTTTACCTCTGTTAACAAAAGGCAGAAGCTGCTCCAGCTGCTGCCGGCGATAGTATGTTTATATTATAGCACACTGCTAGGATAAACGCAGTAAAAATGCTTTTCCGGAAAATTACACTAAAAGTTAATTTTTATATTAGGTTGCACTAAAAGCAAAACCCTCGGCTTACAAATTCACTGCACACCGAGGGCATTTTTCGTTTTAAATTATTATTGTTTCAGGCACTGCGCTTTTCTGCCAGCTCTCTTACCTGTGCTTCTGTTATCTCCAAAATGCTTGCTATCTCTTCTACTGACATTCCTTTAGCTGAAAGCTTTACTACAATTTTCTTATTATTTTCTCTTTCAGCTTCTGCAACAGCCATTTGTGCTCTTTTCTCTGCATATTCTTCAATAATATCCTGCATGTAAGCTTCACGCTCCTTTGTGTTTTGCAAATAGCAGCTTAGGCACTGCGCTTGTCTGCCAGTTCTCTTACCCATTCTTCTGTTATATCCAATATACTTGCTATCTCTTCAATCGACATTCCTTTGCCTAGGAGCTTTGCAACAACTTTCTTATCGTTTTCTGCAACAGCCTTTTGTGCTCTTTTCTCTGCGTATTGTTCAATAATATCCTGCATATCAGCTTCACTCTCCTTTACATTTTTCAAATATCCGCATTTCGCAGCTAATTCACTATAATGCATCCTTGCGGGATCCTTACAGTAAAAATCCTGCATCAGCCTGCCTAACGGTGTATCATCCTGTACCTTACTGTTTACATAAACGATATGCGTACCATCGCCAAAATCAGCACCGTTTTGTTTAATTACTCTATCAATATCATATAAAGGCAGATTCCCTTGAAGCACATCATTTTCAGTGATAAAAATTACATAGGTAACCGGCAGCTGCTCGTATTGCTTACCGGCCTTCAGTAAATTACTGTCCAGCAAGCTGCTGTAAAAGCGTGCTCTTTTGGCTGGCGCACCTTCATCACTGCGTTGCACCTCAACATTGAAGTATACTCCTGCCTCATCCTGTGCCAGAATATCCATTTGTGCCGAATGCCCATAAAGATTTTGGATAAAATTCTGCACCTTAACTTCTTTCACTTTGATTTTATCATTTTTCAAAATAATGCGCAATAACAATTCTGCTGCAGGAATATTGTTTTCAAAGACCTTATTCATAAACTTATTATTCATTAAGCACAGCTCTTGAACTATTTGCTGTACCTCAGTCAGCTCCTGTGTCGGCACCTTACCAGCTCCTTATCTTTGTAATTTTCAGATTTTTCTACTTGTTAGATTATAAAGCATCAGCATCCGGCAGTCAAGTCATTTTCTGAAAATTATGTGTACTTAATCGAAGTAAAATAAAACCACCTCAGCCTCAAGCCAAGGTGGTTGCAGTACGCAAATATTATTTTACTTCTTCATACAGCGCGCGCACGCAGGCATCTGCCAGCGCACCGATGCTGGAAACGCTGCGCTCCTGCGGCAGTCCGGATGCATCATAGCCAAGCGGCAGCTCGGTGCAGGCGGTCATTACAGGGATGTCGCGCTCAGTCCACAGCTCCTCTACCAGCTCTTTCATAATAGCGCCAGCCTTTGCCAGCTGGTTAGCCTTAACGCAGTTGATAACCTCCTGAGATTTATCGCTTTGCTCCTCATTCGGAATGTACAGAGTCAGTCCGCGCTTTTCGGCATATTTCTGATACAGTCCGCAAGCACGTGTGCCTTTGGTGGACAGCATCCAGGCACCCTTTTCCGGAGAAAGCTCTTTAGCAGCCTTAACGGTTTCGTCAACGATATGCAGCAGCGGTACCGGCAATTCATCAGCAAACTGGTCGATAAAGAAGTGTGCGGTATTGCAGGGAACAGCAAGCACATCTGCGCCCATATCGCACAGCTGCAGCAAATCAGCCTTCAGCTTCGGCAGCGGAGATTCACCCTTGCCGAAAATTGCTGTGCCGCGGTCCGGAATATCGCAGTCACCGATCATATATACAACAGGATGCTCCTGGTCGCAGCTTGCCGGGCATCTCATAGTAAACTGACGCAAGAACTCTGCAGCGGCTGCAGGGCCAAGGCCGCCGACAACACCTAATTTTTTACCGTTTTTCATCATTTTCTTTTCGCTCATATATACCTCTTCTTTCTTGTTCAGCATCGCTTATAGGATTAATAAATTGCTTATAATTTTAGCACACCGGGCTGTTATTTGCAAATATCATAACAAAAAGCCGTTGCCGGCCACCCCGCAAGGTGACAAGCAACGGCTAACTTTTGTTATTTATTTGCTAAGCCAGGAACGTACATTAGAAGAAGTTCTTGCTTCCTCTTTATTAACCTGCACCTGTTCAGGCGCATAAAGCAGCAAATCATCGTTAATTTTTTTCACATCAGCATTAATGATGTAGCTTACACCGTTCAGATAATCGAAAATACGATATCTGAGTGCTTCATCAACTGCATCGAAGCATACTATAATGGCACTGCCGTTCATCAGCGAATCAGCATATTCACGCACGTCCGCAAAGGATTTCGGTGTACGCACCATAATATTCAGATGTCCGGATTTCAACAGACGCGGACGGATATATTCCTCCTGCTGCTCTTCCATTTCATCAGACCAAAAGAATTTCATTGCTGTATTTTTTAAACCCATGGCCATCAGCCTCCAAACCAAAACAGTTATTTAGACTATTATTCGCTGCCTATAGGCAAAAGTCCTGCTTAGTAATATTAATTGTAGCAGATTTTTAACAAATTGTCAAAAATTATGCCTGAACATTCTTCATACGGCCACGCATCTTACCGCGCTCCAGACGATCCAGAATCTTCTTACGCATACGGATGCTCTTCGGAGTAACCTCAACCAGCTCATCGTCGTTGATGTGCTCCAGAGCCTGCTCCAGAGAGAAGGTCTGAGGCGGAATCAGACGGATAGCATCGTCACTGCCGGCAGCACGCATGTTGCTGACATGTTTCTTCTTGCAGGGGTTAACGTCCATGTCGTCTTCACGGCTGTTTTCGCCAACCAGCTGGCCTTCGTAAATCTTTTCTGCAGGAACAACGAACATGGTGCCACGCTCCTGAGCGTTGCCGATACCATAGGAAGTGGTTTCGCCGGTTTCAAAAGCAACCAGGCTGCCACGGGTACGGCCGGGGATTTCACCCTTATATTCTTCGTAACCGGCAAATACGTGGTTCATAATGCCGTTACCTTTAGTATCGGTGAGGAACTGGTTACGGAAACCGATCAGGCCGCGAGCAGGAATCTTGAATTCCATACGCAGATAGCCTGCCATTTCGGTCATGTTCTGCAGCTCAGCCTTACGCAGGCCCAGGCCTTCCATAACAGCGCCCATGAAGTCCTGCGGTACATCGATAGTCAATGCTTCCATAGGTTCCATCAGCTTGCCGTTTGCATCGCGGTGCATAATAACCTTAGGTTTACCAACCTGCAGCTCAAAGCCTTCACGACGCATGGTTTCAATCAAAATGGACAGATGCAGCTCGCCACGGCCGGCAACCTCATAAGCATCCGGGCTTTCGGTCTCGGTAACACGCATGGAAACGTTGGTCTTAACCTCTTTGAACAGACGGTCACGCAGATGACGGCTGGTAACAAATTCACCTTCACGGCCGGCAAACGGACTGTTGTTAACGTAGAAAATCATAGACAGGGTAGGTTCGTCAATCTTGATGCCCTTCAGAGCTTCCGGATTTTCGCTGTCAGCGATGGTATCGCCGATGTTAGCGTCCTGCAAACCGATCAGAGCAACGATATCACCTGCTTCAACTTCAGGCACTTCTACACGCTTCAGACCCTGGTAGGTGTACAGACGGCCGATTTTACCGTTACGGTTGCCTGCTTCGTCCATCAGAATGATGTTTTCGCCGTTGTGGATGGTACCGCGAACTACACGGCCTACAACGATACGTCCTACATAATCATCATAGTCCAGGGTGTTAACCAGCATCTGCAGCGGTGCATTAACGTCAACATCCGGAGCAGGAATGTTTTCCAGAATTACTTTGAACAAAGGCTCCAGAGAATTGCTTTCCTCGTCCATGGACAGTTTGGCAATACCGTTACGGGCGGAAGCCAGAACAACCGGGAACTCCAACTGATCTTCATCTGCATCCAGCTCAATGAACAGGTCCAGAACTTCGTCAATAACTTCATCAACACGTTGGTCGGGGCGATCAATCTTGTTGATTACAACAATCGGTTTCAGGTGCTGTTCCAATGCTTTACGCAGTACGTATTTGGTCTGCGGCATCGGGCCTTCATAAGCATCAACCAGCAGCAGTACGCCATCAACCATGGTCAGTACGCGTTCAACCTCGCCGCCGAAGTCAGCATGACCCGGGGTGTCCAGAATGTTGATTTTTACGCCGTTGTGCATAACAGCGGTGTTTTTAGACAGAATGGTGATACCACGTTCACGCTCCAGAGCATTGGAGTCCATAACACGTTCTTCAACGCGCTCGTTAGCACGGAAAACGCCGCTTTGCTTCAGCATAGCATCAACCAGGGTAGTCTTGCCATGGTCAACGTGGGCAATAATTGCTATATTACGAATATCGTTTCTAATCATTATTCCTTTTCTCTCCTTCATAAAAGACAAGAAAAAGGATGCTTGTCAAGTGCATCCTTTCACAGTATTACTAAACTATTTTATTATATGCTTTTTCCGTCACACTGTCAATAAAATTGTCTTGAAAGTTACAGAAAAGCTTGTAAGATGCAAGGCAAGGGGATTACCATCAAAGCCTTGCATAAACTATTTGCTAATAAAGTAGTATCTTGCTAAACGCAGACATGAAAAAAGCCTGAGAGCTGAACTCTCAGGCTAGGCTTGCTATGGCAGGGGCACTAGGACTCGAACCCAGATCGACGGTTTTGGAGACCGTTGCTCTACCATTGAACTATGCCCCTATGGAGCGGAAAACGAGATTCGAACTCGCGACCCCCTCCTTGGCAAGGAGGTGCTC
>ERZ835051.5-NODE-5-length-190541-cov-24.402303_pt1 | contig 190541 bp, 195 predicted proteins | sample MGYA00519575_ERZ835051 | MGnify/ENA primary metagenome ERZ835051 (study PRJEB31850, sample SAMEA3708769) | human gut metagenome | biome: human gut; feature: human-associated habitat; material: faeces | place: China | collected 2014 ... | reverse complement strand
ATCACATTGACAATCAATTTGTTATAATTTTAAGCCTATTTCGCGACTGTCCCTAATTTAAGCCCCTCTGTAAAAGGAGTACAAAACACGATGAATAAGTTGAATGTTCTGAACGTTTCGGATGCGAATAAATTCGCGTTTATTAAAGGTAATCGTCCTACCGACGAAAAAGCAATTAAAGTAAAAAAGGATTCTATTTCCGAGCATGGGATATTGTGTCCCATTACGGCGGTGAACGGTGAAGAGGTCATAAAATCAAACGGTCATCTGACCGATTTGGACGGCAACGATATTGCCGATGAACATGCAAAGGATTATTACGCTGTTTTGGACGGTCAGCACCGTCTGAAAGCCTACCTTGAATTAGGCTTGCCGCTTGAAGATTTAGTAGTCATTGAACCGCTGAATAAAAAGATTGCCATTGCATTACTCATTGCCGAAATGAACATTTGCACGAAAACGTGGAAAGGTTCCGACTACATGGCAGCCCCCGCAATGGCCATTAAGGAAACAAATGCGGCCTTTGATTTTGCTATGGAATTGCAACGACGCAATTTCCCGCTTTCGACAATCTCGCTTTGGGCGTGTGGCAACAACAAACTCAAAGCCAAAGATTTGGTGGCAAGTCTTAAAACCCGTGAAATGCCCCAATGTCTGCAAGAGGCTGACGGGTGGTGTGCCAAGAGCCGCAAATGGTTTGAAGCGGCAAGTGAAAAATTCACGGCTAAATTCCTCGCTAAAAAGTATTTGATTTCATTCATCCAAGACGGTTACAATGTAGCCGAAGATGCTGCGGCCTACACGCTTGAAATAGAGGAGAAATTAAAAAAACTTGCCCAATGGCAGGCGGATAAAATCCAAAATGCCCGCAAAACCTCTACGCAGATCGTCTTTCAAAAGGAATCCGGGAAGGCGCGGCTAATGCCGTTTTAATAAAAATGAATCAGATAGGAACTTTGACGGAAACCCTGGAAGCCATGGAAATGGCAAAGCTTGCCGGATACCGGACGATTGTCTCCCACCGCTCAGGAGAGACAGAGGATACATTTCTGGCGGATCTGGCGGTGGCAGCGGGAAGCGGTCAGATTAAAACCGGCGCTCCCTGCCGGTCTGAGCGGGTTGCAAAATACAACAGACTGCTCAGGATTGAGGAGGAAGTGAAGGGAAAAAGGCTTGTTTTTTCAAAAGAAGTATGCTAAACTAATGGTGTTTGACTATTAGGAGGTATCGTTCTTATGTTAAAGATTATCTTATCCGTGATTTTTATTCTGATATGTGTGGCTTTGACCGTGGTTGTATTACTTCAGGAAGGAAAATCAGCAGGCCTTGGCGCAATCAGCGGAATGGCTGATACTTACTGGGGAAAAAACAAAGGACGTTCCATGGAAGGCAATCTGCAGAAGTTTACCACCTTTGCAGCTGTTGCATTTATGGTACTGGCAATTGTTTTGAATTTACTGTAGGGATGGAAGAAGCACTCTTGGACACAGCAAGGGTGCTTTTATCATTTCACGGGGAAATCCGTCCGGAGCAGTAGTATTTTTATGCATCAAAGAGAACGTGAAAAAAGGAGATTTTATGACAGAAGAAGCATTAAAAGAAAGGAAAGAAAGTCTGCTGGCGCTGATGGAGGATTCTTCCTATGTGCCTATGAAGCTGAAGGAGCTTTCCATGCTGCTGAACGTGCCGAGAGAACGGCGTGAGGAACTCAAAGAGGTTCTTGACGCCCTGATTGCAGACGGAAAGATCGTTCTTTCCAGGCGGGGCAAATACGGCCGTCCGGAAAAGAAGATTCTGACCGGTATTTTTTCCGGAAGCTCCAGAGGCTTTGGCTTTGTTGTTCCGGAGGACGGACAGCAGGATATTTATATTCCGGCGGATCAGACAGGGGATGCCATGCACGGAGACAGAGTGCAGATTACGGCAGAACCGGCCAGACCGGGGCGCAGACCGGAAGGCACGGTGATTCGTGTCCTGGAGAGGGCCAATGAAACCCTGGTGGGATATTACCAGAAAAACAGGCATTTCGGGTTTGTGATTCCGGATAATCAGAAAATTGCCACTGATATCTTCATACCGGAGGGAGAAGATATGGGAGCCGTTACCGGGCATAAGGTTGTGGTAAAACTGACCAGCTTCGGCGGAGTCCGGAAAAAACCGGAGGGAAGGGTGACGGAAATTATCGGTCACGTCAACGATCCGGGTACCGATATTCTTTCGATTGTAAAGGCCTATGGTATTCCTGAGGAATACCCGCCGGAGGTGATGGATGAGGTAAGCCGGATCCCGGATGAGGTGACAGCGGAGGAAATGCAGGGGAGAAAGGATATCCGCAGCTGGCAGACCGTAACCATAGATGGTGAGGATGCAAAGGATCTGGACGATGCCATCACCATCAGCCGGGAATCCTATGGTTACCGGCTGGGTGTCCACATTGCAGACGTGAGTCATTATGTGAGAGATAACAGTCCCCTGGATCAGGAGGCGCTCCGCCGGGGAACCAGTGTTTACCTGGTGGATCGGGTGATTCCCATGCTGCCGCACAAGCTGTCCAACGGAATCTGTTCTCTGAATGAGGGAACGGATCGTCTTGCCCTAAGCTGCATTATGGATCTGGATTTCCAGGGACGTGTTCTGGGTCATGAGGTGGCAGAAACCGTGATTCAGGTAGATCGCCGCATGACCTACACGGCAGTCAATGCGGTGATTACGGATCAGGATCCGGAAACCATGGAAGAGTACCGGGATTTTGTTGAGATGTTCATGCTGATGAAGGAGCTGGCAGATATTCTCAGGGAGAGACGGTATCAGAGAGGCTCCATTGATTTTGATTTTCCGGAGACAAAAATTATTCTGGATGAAAAAGGCAGACCGGTGGAGATTCGTCCTTATGAGCGCAATGCGGCCACGCGGATTATTGAGGATTTCATGCTGATGGCCAATGAGACGGTTGCAGAGGATTATTTCTGGCAGGAGGTTCCGTTTTTATACAGGACTCATGACACTCCGGATCCGGAAAAGATGAAGCGGCTGGGACTGTTTATTAACAACTTTGGCTATACCATCCGCACCCAGCAGGGAGAGGTTCACCCCAAGGAGATTCAGAAGCTTCTGAAAAAAATAGAAGGAAGCGAGGAGGAGGCGCTGATTAGCCGTCTGACTCTTCGTTCTATGCGGCAGGCCAAATATATGCCTGTATGCAGCGGCCATTTCGGTCTGGCGGCCAAGTATTACACCCATTTTACATCACCGATCCGCCGGTATCCGGACCTGCAGATTCACCGGATTATTAAGGAAAATCTTCACGGAAATCTGACAGAAAAGAGGCTGGCCCACTATGACAGGATCCTGACCGGCGTGTCTGTCCAGTGTTCCGCAGCAGAGCGGCGGGCAGAGGAGGCGGAGCGGGAAACCATTAAGATGAAAAAATGTGAATATATGGCAAAACGGATTGGCAGAGAATATGAGGGTGTGATTTCCGGTGTAACAAACTGGGGATTTTATGTGGAGCTGCCCAATACCGTAGAGGGACTGGTTCATGTAAGCAGCCTTCAGGGCGATTACTATCTGTTTGATGAAAGCAGAATGGAGCTGAAAGGCGAAATGAGCGGGCGGACGTTCCGCCTGGGGCAGAAGCTCCGGGTTGTTGTTGCGGGAACGGACAAACTGACCAGGACTGTCGATTTTCTTCCGGCAGAGGAGGAAAACAGGGAGGAATAATAAGATGAAAGATTCAGTAAAGCTGGTGGCCAACAACAAAAAGGCCTGGCATGATTATTTTATTGACGACAAAATTGAGTGCGGAATTGAGTTATTCGGAACTGAGGTAAAGTCCATCCGCATGGGACACTGCAGCATTAAGGAGGCCTTTGTCCGTATTGACAAGGGAGAGGTTTACGTTTACGGAATGCACATCAATCCGTATGAGAAGGGCAATATTTTTAATAAGGATCCTTTGAGAGTAAGAAAACTGCTTCTTCACAAGTGTGAGATCATGAAGTTAAATGGAAAGATCGCAGAAAGCTTCTGCTTCATCGAAGCGAGATTGACAAGCTGGAGGGAAAAATCAGGGAAAAAGGCATTACCCTGGTTCCCCTTCAGGTTTATTTTAAAGGCAGCCTGGTAAAGGTAGAGATCGGGCTTGCCCGTGGTAAGAAGCTCTATGACAAACGGGCTGATATTGCGAAAAAGGATCAGCGCCGGGAAGTGGAGCGGGAATACAAAGAACGGCTGAAATAACCGGCCCCAGTTATGACAGCCATGACAGAATGGCATATAGAAAATAAAAAACAGTCATTGATTTTACATCATATAGGGGATATAATGTTGTTTAATACGAATTTGGAAACAGGCGGGCCAAAAGTGTATCAGAAGAATGGCTTACCTGTGGAATGGAGGAACAGTGATGGAGAAAAAAAATCTGGACTGGAGCAACATCGGATTCAGCTATATGCCGACAGATATGCGATATGTAGCCAATTATAAAGACGGAAGCTGGGATGAGGGCGGTCTGACAGCAGACTCCAACGTGGTGATCAATGAATGCGCCGGAATTCTTCAGTATTGTCAGGAATGTTTTGAAGGACTGAAAGCTTATACCACAGAAGACGGAAGTATTGTTACGTTCCGGCCGGATCTGAATGCAGAACGCATGATGGATTCCTGCGCCCGTCTGGAAATGCCCCGGTTCCCGAAGGAGCGTTTCCTGGAGGCAGTGGATCAGGTGGTAAAAGCCAATGCGGCATGGGTTCCGCCATTCGGAAGCGGAGCAACCTTTTATCTGAGACCTTATATGTTTGCATCCGGACCGGTGATTGGTGTAAAGCCGTCAACCGAATATCAGTTCCGTCTGTTTGGAACTCCGGTAGGTCCGTATTTTAAAGGAGGCGCAAAGCCTCTGACCATCTGTGTCAGCGATTTTGACCGTGCGGCTCCTCATGGAACCGGTCATGTAAAGGCAGGTCTGAACTATGCCATGAGCCTTCACGCCAATGTGACTGCCCACGCAGCAGGATATGATGAGAACATGTTCCTGGATCCTGCTACCAGAACCTATGTAGAGGAGACAGGAGGCGCAAACTTCCTGTTTGTAACCAAGGACAATGAGGTGGTAACTCCCAAGTCCGATTCGATTCTGCCGTCTATTACCAGACGTTCTCTTGTTTATGTGGCAGAGCATTATCTTGGTCTGAAGGTCACTCAGAGACCGGTGAAGCTTTCCGAGCTGTCAGATTTTGCCGAGTGCGGCCTGTGCGGAACTGCAGCGGTGATTTCTCCTGTTGGAAAGGTTGTGGATCACGGTAAGGAAATCTGCTTCCCCAGCGGAATGACGGAGATGGGACCGATTACAAAGAAGCTGTATGAAACTTTGACCGGAATTCAGATGGGTACGGTAGAAGCGCCGGAAGGCTGGATTCGCAAGATTGTATAAGAAACAAGACTGGTCTGGACAGAACAGACAAATATGAAACTAAAAAAGTCCTCCGGGAATACAGGTTTCCGGAGGGCTTTTTGGGCGTACAGGAGAGGAAATATGGACAAGATTGCTGTACTGATACCCTGCTACAATGAAAGCTGTACCATTGCAAAGGTGGTAGAAGACTGGAAGCGCGCTCTTCCGGAGGCAGTGGTTTATGTATATGACAACAATTCCAAAGACAGCACAGATGTGATTGCCAGACAGGCAGGGGCTGTGGTGCGTTATGAGCATCAGCAGGGAAAGGGCAATGTGATCCGGAGAATGTTCCGGGAAATTGATGCCAGATGCTATATTATGGTAGACGGAGATGACACCTATCCGGCAGAATGCGGACCGGCCATGGCAAAGGCGGTTTTAGAGGAGCAGGCAGACATGGTAATTGGAGATCGTCTGTCCTCTACCTACTTTGCAGAAAATAAAAGACCCTTTCACAATGTAGGAAACTCTATGGTCCGGTCAGCTATCAACAGCCTTTTTCGAAGCGATATCAAAGATGTAATGACAGGATGCAGAGCATTCAGCTATGCTTTTGTTAAAACCTTTCCGGTGCTTTCCAGAGGGTTTGAAATTGAAACAGAAATGACCATTCACGCGGTAGATAAAAATATGGCTTTGAAAAACATTCCCATTGATTACCGGGATCGTCCGGAGGGAAGCGTTTCCAAATTAAATACTTTTTCTGACGGAATGCGGGTAATGAAAACCATAGGAAAGCTTTACCGGGATTATAAGCCCCTGGGATTTTTCAGTATGATTGCTCTGATTCTTCTGCTGATTTCCTCCTGTTTTTTTGTGCCGATTGTGAAGGAATATCTGAAAACGGGGCTGGTTCCCCAATTCCCTACACTGATGATGTGCGGCTTTTGCGCGATTACAGCTGTGTTATCCCTGTTTGCAGGAATGATTCTGCAGACCATTATTCAGAAGCACAAGCAGGAATTTGAATTCCGCCTTCAGATTGCATGCGAGATGTACAGGAAAAAATTAAGAGATGATGAAAACTATGACATTGGAAAATCAAAATAAAAAAAGCCGGAAGAAAAGCGACAGAGGAGTTTTTTTGATTCTGAAGCTTCTCTGGGCGTGGGCGGCTGTGTATGGGCTCAGCCGCATGGCAGGGCAGACGGGGCTGTCAGATATGCTTTTGTTTCCTAAAAGTCTCCTGTCTGTTTTTCTGTTCGGGGCAGGTTTTTTTCTCATTGGCCGCATGGCAGAAGACTGGAAAGAGAACCGCTGCCTGGCTTTCTGGGCGCAGCTTCTGTCAGCAATGCTTTGCTTCACAGAGCTTCTGGGAACAGGACTGCGTTTGACGGAAGCAGGAGTTTTCGGAAAGGCCGCGGAGGGGGCGCAGCTTCTGACTGCAGCAGAAAAGCAGGTATATCTGGACAGCTGGCAGAGCTGGGCCTGGACTGTATTTACTGCCGTGGCTCTTTCTGCTTATCTGGAACCGTTTCTTTTCAGGCTGGAGACGTTTCTTCCGACAGAAGAAGCCTGCTTCAAAAGGGATAAGAAGGGTATCCTGTCTGTATTTTTTAAGAGCTGGATTCTCCTTTTCCTGGGATATCTGCCCTGTTTTCTGGCATTTTATCCGGGGCTGTACTGTTATGACATGACCTGGCAGTGGGATATGTACTGGACAGGAGATTACAGCACACACCACCCGCTTCTGCACACTTATCTGTGCGGATGGCTGTTCGAGCTGGGAAATACGCTGTTTGGCAGCTACAATGCAGGTCTGGCGCTGCAGTCCCTGCTGCAGACGGGAATTCTGACCGGCTGTATGGCTTTTGCCGCAGCGTTTCTTGCAAAATGGGGGCTTCCCCGGAAAATACGGGCGGCGGTGACGGCTTTTTATCTTTTCTTCCCGTTTTTCCAGGTGCTTGGAATCAGTACAACAAAGGATACCATATTCGGCGGCCTTTTTCTGGTGGTATTTGTCTGCGTCTGTGATATGACAAAAATGCAGAGGATATATCGTGGAAAGGCTCTGGCAGGATTTCTGGCAGCGGCTGTTCTCATGGGAATCTTTCGAAACAATGCTTCCTACGGGCTTTTGCTTACGGTCTTTTGTATGATGACCGTATGGTTTGTTATGAGGCTCAAAGGGAGAAGAGGAGGGTTTCTTCCGGGGTTAAGCCTGATTCTCTGTCTTTCTATAGCAGGAAGTGCAGGGGTAAATTCGGGACTGGAGCGGGCGCTTCACGCTTCCAGGGGAAGTGTGGCAGAGATGCTGAGCGTTCCCATGCAGCAGATGGCAAGAACCTATGTGTATCATGAGGCGGAGCTGTCTGAGGAGCTGAAGGAAGAGCTTACTGTTTATCTTCCCAGAGAAAACCTGGAGGCTTATAAATATTATGTGTCAGATCCGGTGAAGACCGGTTTTCAGGAAGTAAAATTTGAGGCTGGAAAAGAGGATTTCTTCAGACTCTGGCTTCGTATGGGACAGCAGTTTCCTGCTGAATATGTAAGGGCAACGCTTTTAAATACCATGGGACTCTGGTATCTGGGGGGAGACTCCAGCTGCTATATGGCTTATGAGATGAAGCCGTCTTCCTATGTGTGGCAGGACAGCCGCCTTCCTGTGCTCAAGCCCTGGTATCTGTGGTTTCAGAATGAAAATCTGAAAGAAGTTTACAAAGAGTTATTTGATGATGCTGTGGAGAGATACAATACCGGGAAAAGAAAAGACCGGAAGATTACAAATTACTATGAAAAAATTCGGCAGGGAAAACAGGAAAAGTTGTTCCATGAAGTGATTTTCCAGATTGGAAACCGAGAAGATATGGCTGTTGGAACAGAAGCAGGAAATCTGGCTGTAAACGTACTGGATGAGTATGTAAAAGATTTCCAGAAACGGAATCCGACACTTCGGGTATTTAGTTGCTATTTGCATCAGGATGAGGCTACTCCACATCTTCATATTGACTTTATTCCTTATGTGACGGGCTGGAAAGGAAAAGGAATGGATACCAGAGTTTCGCTGAAACAGGCATTAAAAGGTCTTGGATTTCAAGGTGGAAATAAGCATGATACGGAGCTGAATCAGTGGATAAATCATGAAAAAGAAGTACTGGCAGAGATTGCAAGGCAGTATGGAATTGAATGGGAACAGAAAGGTACTCATGAGGAACATCTGGATGTCTATAACTTCAAGAAAAAAGAACGGAAAAAGGAAGTACAGGAATTGGAGCAGGAAAAAGAGCATCTAACTGCTGAAAAAGAAGAATTAACAGCACAAATTGCAGAATCCAGAGCAGATATCCAGAATTTAAAAGACGATAAGGAACAGGCAATCAAGGCGAAGCAAGAAGCAGAACAAAAGGCAGGGAGCGCAGAAAAAGAACTAAAAAGCCTGGAAGATCGCAGAGAACAGCTACAACCGATTATGGATAGTGTGAGCAAAGAAATCAAAGAATATGGAACAGTTAAAATGTTACTGCCGGAGGCGGGCACGCTAGAACGGGCAGTAACCTATCGAGACAAAAAAATTAAACCACTGTTTCTTCAAATAAAGAATAAGGTTGCTGTAATGGCGGCTCAGGTTAAAGAACTCACGAAAGAGGTGGAAGGGTGGAAGAAAAAATATCAAAAGGTGAAACAGAAATATAATGCTATTCAGAGAGAACTGGATGATATACGTAAAGACAATCAGAAATTGTCAGAAGAAAAAGATATATTACAAGGTGTTTCTGATAGGTATGATCGTGTTGTGCGTGTTCTTGGAATAGAAACTGTAGATACAGCAGTACAGCAGGATATTCAAAACGAGAAAGTCCTGGAAGAAAAGCGACGGATGGAGCAAATGCCGAAGGGAAATATTCATGAAAGATTGGCATGGGGAATGAAAAAAAGCGAGATGGAGAATCAGCAGCGTAAGAAAACTAAATCAAAAAACAGAGAAATGGAGAGATAAGATTATGGAAACACACATTTATGATGAAAAGAACGGATTAAGCTATACTTTGCATGGAGATTATTATTTGCCGAATTTGGTATTGAATGAAGAAAAACCGATATATGGGAAATATGGAATGCTGCGAAAACAGTTTCTGAAGGAACACAGATTAGCAAAATATCAATATTTGTTGTTGACTGGAAAGCTGACGGAACACCTGAATCAGATTGATCAGGAGAGCAGAGAACAGGTGGAAATGCTTATGGAACAGATGGCAGAAAAACAGGGTGTAACTGAAGAATTAAAGGTACAGAACCAGACGAAGTGGGTTAGGCTGATGAATAATATAAAAGCCAGTGCAGAAGAAATGGTGTTGAGAGAAATACTTTATATATAAGTATTGGTTGTAAAGGACTGAACAGGAAAAGTATAATACTATCCGGCTTATTAAGATTTATTTCACATCTCTTGATTTTTATTACGGTTACTGATATAGTTATTACAGTAACCGTAATAAGGAGGGGATGCTATGAGGGATAATGTGAAAAGTGGTGCACTCACAGAAGTGACATTCTATATTTTGCTTTCACTCTATTCACCTAAACACGGATATGCTGTCATGCAGTTCATTGAAGAAAAAACAGGTGGGCGGCTTTCATTGGGAGCAGGCACTTTATATGGTGCATTAAATTCAATGCAGGAAAAGGGATGGATTGAGCTTTTCGGAGATAGTGAAGGTAGAAAAAAAGAGTATCTTATCACTGTAAAAGGAAAGGAGATAGCTGAAAAAGAACTTATCAGACTTCGTGAACTTGTAGGTATTGCAAGCGGAATTGTAGGAGGTACATTATGAGCAAAAAGTGTTATCGTTTTTTTGGCGGGCTATTGACGGTACAGAAAAACTGGCTGAATAAGATGGCTGAAAAAGGTTATCGCCTTATTCGAACGGGAAAATTACTCTATGAATTTGAAAAATGTAAGCCAGGTCAAGTTCAATATTGCGTGGAGTTTATAGGACAAAAATCAAAAGCTAATGCTGAAGATTACCATGATTTCTTGGAAGAAATGGGATATTCCGTATTCTATAAAAATATCAATCTTAATTATTCTGTTGGTAAAGTTCGCTGGCGTCCGTGGGCTGAAATTGGCGGTCGTATTGCAACAAACACTACAACATTTAACAGGGAATTGCTGATTGTAGAAAAAGAAAATGATGGAAAACCTTTTGAACTTCATACGTCCTATGAAGATAGGGCAAATTATTACAGTAATTTGCGAAATCCCTGGCTTTTATTAATGCTTATGCTCGTGGCATTTGCTACCGTAAATCGGTCTGTTATTTTAGGCATAGTTGCTGTGATTTTTCTAATCCCTGTCATTATATACCAGTTGCAAATTATGAAAAATAGGCATGAAGCGAAGATGAAGGAGTGGTGATTCAGGATAACAAGGTTGGTTTAGCTGATGCAATGTAATGCACTGTCGTTTGAGGGTTAGTAGCCCGTTCTTAAATTTGTGGGCAGTTTGTTGCTGATGATATAAATATTAGAGAAAATTAATTGAAAGTTAAAAAAAGAAAGTAATAAGTAAACAAAGGCTCAATTGTAAACATGTATTGGGAACGCTATAATGGAAATAAGGACAGGAGGTGCGAACAATGCGTATTGGTGAGCAGATAAAAAACTATCGAAAAACTGAGGGATTAACACAAGAACAGGTGGCAAATTATCTGGGTGTTTCTACTCCTGCGGTAAATAAATGGGAAAAGGGAAATACATATCCGGATATCTCATTACTTCCAGCTTTGGCACGATTATTGAAAATTGATATGAATGAATTGTTTTCGTTTCGTGAAGAATTGACCGAAAAAGAGATTGGACAATTTGTGAATGAACTTTCGGAAGTTTCATTGGACAGCTTTACAGAGGCTTTCGAGATGGCATCTCGTAAAATACAGGAGTATCCTCATTGCGACTTATTAATATATACGATCGCAACCGTTCTGAACGGATCTTTGACTTTGTCAGATCTTAATGGCGAAGAACGAATGGAATATAATACAGCTATTATTGAGTGGCTGGAACGAACAGCAGACAGTCAGGATGAAAGAGTGAGAAATTCAAGCGTTTTTATACTTGCAACAAAATATGTCCAAATGGAGAAATATGAAGAAGCAAATGCCCTTTTGAAAAAAATTCCTGATACTGTAATTGATGCAACGATTATGAAAACAAGTGTATTAGCACATCAGGAAGGAACAGACACTGCTGCGTTATTCCTGGAAGGGAAACTGCTACAGGCAGTTGTCAATATTCAAAGCTACTTGTATAAGTTAATTGAAATGGAAGAAGAAACAGGAAATCATGATAAAGCAGAGAGAATTGCTGAGATTACAGATCACATGATATCGTTGTTTGGACTATGGAATTACGGCAACACAGTGCCATATCTGCTGATTGCTGGATATCGAAAAGATGTAGAAAAATGTGTTCAGTTAATTAAGCAATTATTAAGTGAATCACAGAAGCCTTGGAATATGACACAATCCCCTTTGTATTACAGGTATGAAGATACTGCACAGGGAAAAGCCTTTTCGGGAGTTGGAAAAAATTTTGTTCGTGAATTGTATTCGGAAATTGAAAATAAGAAAGAGTATGAATTCTTGAGAGGGAATAAGGAACTCGAATTAATTTTTGAGGAACACTTGAAATAGGTTGTAAAAATGTATGGAAATAGATATAGTTGAGAAAGAAGAAAATTTTTGACATTTCCACAGATGCGTGCTAATATGATTATAGAAAAAGAGTGCTACCGATAGACGGTTAGTCCGTTTTACTATTTAGAATATCATCAAAGATAACCGCTTAGTTTACCAGACCAGGGCGGTTATTTTTGTGGTTTATGATTATCTTTGCTTAATGTATATCCGATACTAAAGCAGGTTAAGCCGAAGCTCACTACTGCTATGAAGTCAATAATACTCATTGGCTTAGCCCTCCTTTCCAATGGATTCCTTTACAGGTTTCTATGTAATCAGAGGGTCACAGTCCCTCTGGAGAAGGACTAACCGCCTACCGTTATGGTAGCACCCATGTTTCGATTATAACAGTTAAAAATTACCGGTGCAATATAAAGTTGGTAGAGAAGTATCTAGTATCTACAGAAGAAAATCGGTTTGAGTATTCTCCGGTGCCAAAACGGTGCCAAGAAATCAGGCAAATCAAAATAGGTGGTGCAATTCAGCCGTTTTTCACTGTATTTTGGAGAGAAAACCATAAAAAATATGAGGTAAAACGGGATTAAAGTATCGTGAGGGTGGATGTACAGTAGGATCTGGACGTGTTGCTACAGTTATCGAGTAATATACGCGAAAGCAATGAATAAAGTGCCAATCAAGGCGATAAAAAAAGAGACTGCAAGCTTGCTTGCAAGTCTCTTTTTTTATCGCCCTGGAAGTGGGCATTTTACGAATGCCCGCGAACGAACGACGAAGTCGTGAGATTGGCGCATATACAAGAGATTTGTTAGCGCAAGATAACATTGTGTCCAAACGTAAGGTATCCCAGAAGCCTCGTGTTTTTGGGGGGATTCTGTTTCATTTTTCAAGGCTGTTCTTTGATAATTTGAGAATAGAGTTTTGAGGTAGAATGTGATAGAATGTAAGAAAAAATCTATATTTATTTAGATAGATGAAGCATCAATAACTATGAAATGCTAGAAAAAATAATGATGTATAAGAAAGGCGGTCTATATGGGAAAAAGAATAATTTCTGTGTTATTAATTGTTGGGATTTGCCTATCTGTGACTGCATGTTCGCCAGTGGAGAATCTTTTTGATATTATGAATCGGGTTACTGATAATGATAATCCTTTGAGTGGAAAAAGTACAGATGAAAGAATTATTATGTCCTTGGAAGATACATATCCAGAACATACTTTTTCAGCAATAAATTCATTTGACAATGATAAGGGAGAAGGACTTTTTTCTGACGAAAAAGGAATAAAATTCAGGGTACACAATCTTATTTATAATAATACATATCATTTTGGTTGTGAAGATGATTATTTGGCAACAATCTTAAATGAACAAAATTATATTAGCCATGCATCAGATATAGCTACAAAGTATGGATATGCTTTAGCATATGATGAAGAAAATGAAATTGTATCTATCCAATATGCGGAAGATTTTCAGCAAACAGATGATTTTTCATATTATTCAAAAATGGTGTATGAAATTCTAAATGTAGTGGAGATACCAACGGTTGTTGATCCGGATACTGAGTTTTCAACGGGAGAAGTTAATTATTATAGTCGCCCTTGCATGGGGACATTGTTGTGTGATATTACCTATCATACTTCCAAAACAAGTGTGAGGATTAGCTTTGAAGATAAGGATTTATCTGAAGAACAGATCCAAGCAAAATTTAAGGAAAAATACCAATGGCTAAAAGAAACACAAGAATAACAACTTAATATTCTGGTGAGGATAGACGATGAAAAAAAGATAATAAGAATTATTACATTTATATGGAAGTTGTTACAGCGGATAAGGAAAATCCAGAAAATAAAGGAATCCAGATTATTGATTTAGCAACGAAAAAAGCATATGATGACAGATATTTTCTGTGGCATTCAAAAAAGGGAATTTATGCGCAGGAAAAGGCTTGTGAAGTTCTAGGAGATGAAATCATTAAATTAGAAGTGTGTAATGAAGAAGTGATTGAGACGATTTATGAAAAAAATTCTGAAGAGAATTAAATTGAATTTTTTTGAGGTGGGGAGGAGGACATGAGGATGCTGTGCAAAAAATGTCATACAGAAATGACAGTAATGCAAGAAGACAATGTAAGTGGGTTGATTTGTCCAAAATGTGGATGGAATATAATCACAACAAAGATTGATGACATTATGCTAGATACACAGCTATATCAATTATTTGTTTTAAAGAATGAACATATAAATAGGAATCAAATTCGAATATTATCAAAAATATCGGGGATGCGGAGTGTATTTCTGTGGAGGAAACGATTGAGAGGATGAAGGGGGAAGAACAGAATGGAAGATGTTATAAGAAAATATTTTCAATGCTGGTTGGATAAAGATATTAATGATGTAAAAGAGATTTTTAGCGATGATATTATTTACAGTGAGTGTTATGGTCCAGTATATAAAGGCATTGGACAGATAATCAGATGGTTTGATGATTGGAACCGGAAAGGTACTGTTTTGCAGTGGGATATAAAGCGTGTGATTGCGTCAGGGAATACAGCTGTTGTGGAATGGTATTTTGAGTGTGACTACGAGGGCAATGTGGATGGTTTTGATGGGGTTACTATTGCCGAGTTTGATGCGGATATGAAGATTTGTGATTTGAAGGAGTTTCAGTCGAAGGCAGAGCATAATTATCCGTATGGGGAATGAAAAGGAGCATTGAAGAACTATGAATTTCGAAAAGTATAACCTTTTTGAAGAATGTGTGGCAAAAATGTTTTCCGAAGAAGAATTTGTTGTATCCAGGCAATACAGAACAGAGAAGAACATGGAAATAGACATTTTGTTGAAAAGAATGAAATTAAATATTGTATTGAGATAAAATATTCGCCGATACAAGATAATGCCGTTAGGCAAATACATACCATTGCAAAGGAATGTAATGCGGAAGCTATATTAGTGACGATATATGAATTGGAGTTAGATCATGTACTTGCATAAAGAAACTGAAATATAACATATTGAAGCCTCTTGCGGATGAGTTAGGGCTTGTGATTCGTAACTTCGACTCTGATTGATAAAGTTTTTGCTGTATGCGATTACTACCTACAGAGCAAGGCTCACAGAAATGCAAGACATTTGTATGATATTTATAAGCTGACAGAGCGTGTGGAACTTGTGATGAAGATTTTTACAAAGAAGATTACAGGGAGACTACTCTTAAGTTGATTTCGGATTCTTTGGAGTATGAAATGTTGAAAAAGCATTATAAAGAATTGGTGGAGAAAATATTTACCTAATATGTTTTTCTGCCACAAAAGGTGCAAAATGGGGTAGGAAATGAAGTGATGGGGTAGAATATGTAATTGACATAGCGGTCTGAATGGCATATTATTCATACAAAGGTCTCCATTCACCTTATGGTTTTGAACTATAGAAGAGATGAACATTAAAGAAATTATTATGTTATAGTTTGGACTGGTCGAAAGACCTGAAAAACTCAGGAGGAACACAATGGTTAAACACATTATTTTATGGACACTCAAGGATGAGTACACAGAGGCACAGAAGGCTGAAATACGCGCTGGCATAAAGGAAGGTTTAGAGGGACTTAAGGGACAGATTCCGGGCATGCTTGATATTTCAGTACGCACAGATTACCTTCCTACATCTACCGTAGATGTGATGCTGGATACTACATTTGAGGATGCTGATGCACTTGCGGCATACGCAAAGAATCCTAAGCATGTTGCAGTGGCAGATACCAGGGTGAGACCGTTTACTGCAAATAGGGCATGTATGGATTTTGAGGTACAATAACGGAAATTAGTGTATTTGACTATAAATCGTTTCCGAAATTAGGCGATATGTCAAAAATGACAAATATTGTCAAATTATCATTGAAATAGTACTATGGTAATGATATAATAATCTTACTGTATAGAACGAAACCTAAATGAGAAAGGGAGAATTACATATGGGTGAGGAAGCTAAAAGCAAAATAATGGAAATGCCACTTCAGCAGAGATTGAAATATGGCTATAAGAAAGTGTTGGATATGCTGCTTGTATCGGGAGGCATATCAATTGTTGCAATTTTATTGGTTTATTTTGGTGCAAAGGCTAATATCTTTGGTGCCGAGTCAGGAACAGTTGCTACATTTTTCCTGGTTATAGGACTGGCCAATGTAATAATAGTTGGAATTGTAGCTACAATGATTGCGAAAAAAATCAGTGATCAGGTTATTGATTCTGTGCTTGAGCCATTACAGCAGATTGAGGTAGTGGCAGGAGAGCTTGTTAATGGAAATCTTCACAGCAATCTGGAGTATCATTCAGATGATGAGGTTGGCAAGCTTGCACATGACCTCAGAAAGTCTATCAGGACACTTGGCACATATATTGATGATATCGACCAGACTATGAGACAGTTTGCAGATGGCAATTTCAACTTTAAGCCACAGGTGGAGTGGAAAGGCGATTTTGTAGGAATTAAAGAATCAATCGTTGCTTTCGAGGAGAGCATGTCAGATACAGTCAGTGGTATCCAGAGAGCGGCAAATGAGGTTTCAAATGGTGCCGAGCAGGTAGCTGCCAGCTCAAGTGATCTGGCGCAGGGCGCAACAGACCAGGCCGCTGTTGTTGAGGAGCTTACAGCAACACTTGCTTCTGTAGCGGATCAGGTAGCTGAGAATGCCGAGCATGCAAAGGAAATCAGCCAGAAGGTTGATGGACTCGGAACTGAGATTATGGATAGCAACGGACAGATGCATGAGATGGTTACATCTATGAATGAAATCAATGAGGCATCTCAGGAGATTGGTAAAATCATCGCAACAATCAATGAGATTGCATCACAGACAAACCTTCTTGCACTCAATGCTTCTATCGAGGCAGCCAGAGCAGGAGAGGCAGGAAAAGGCTTTGCAGTTGTAGCAGATCAGGTTACTGTACTTGCTGAGCAGAGTGCAAATGCTGCTAAGGAGTCAGCAGCTCTTATTGAGTCTTCAGTCAAGGCTGTTGAAAAAGGAATGGTTATTGCAGGCAAGACAGCATCACAGCTTGAGGAGGTTGCAGGCAATTCCAAGACTATCACAGATGAGGTTAATGGAATCGCAGAGACACTTGAGACACAGACAGATGCTATCAAGCAGATTAATAATGGTGTAGAGCAGATTAACGATGTAGTTCAGACCAACTCGGCTTCTTCACAGGAGTGTGCAGCTGCAAGTCAGGAGATGAGCAGTGAGGCAGAGAGCTTAAATGAGCTTATACGTCATCTGAGAGTTGCTGAGCAGTAAGCATATTATATTGAATAGAATTATTGATGGTCACAATCAGCAGTGATTTGACGGTAACCGGATGTTATTGTTAAGACTGAGATGTGAAGCAGCAATATTAATATCCCCACGTTTATTTCCATGTATATGGCGAAAAACGTGGGGATATGTTATTATATGAGTATGACATTAAAAGATAGAATACCAAAAGAATTTTATAGCTTATTCCGCACAAAAAATATGGATGCATACATGCAGATAGTTGTTGCGTTATATGAGGAGAATAACGAGGTCTATGCATCACTGGGACTGACACGTGAGGAGTGTCAGATAATCATAGCGGATACCATATCAAAAACAGGCATTGTATGGCAGACTGATTATAATGAAGATGAGAGTAATAAAGATAGTGGCAGCATGGATAATCATGATGATTATAATCCTGATTCCGAAATTGATCTTATATATGACCAGGCCAGTTTCGCATACACCCTGACACCATCAGCTATATTGGGCAGGCTTATAAACTGGGGCTGGATCAGGAGTGATTTTGATGAAAAGCTCAACACATATGTGATTGCATTTCCTCAGTACAGCCAGATGTATGCTGAGCTATTTAAAAAGCTGCTTGTGGATGATGACAGCAGGGAGCGTGAGAGCATTCTGGCTGTTTACAGTGCGCTTTTTACATATTTTTCAGATCCGGAAAAAAATAATGATATTCTGAAAAATGCGTTGTATACGTCAAAAAATCTTGGTCAGCTTTTATCAAATATGCAGGATGGTATGAGGGCATATTTTGATGAGCTGTCACGTATGAAGAATTTTATCGGTATACAGAAGGTGCTGATTAAGGAAATCAACAACAGTGATAGCAGACGTTATGCCATCCTTACAACCACGGATAGCTTTTATCGTTACAAGGAGGCTGTAAAGGAGCTTATCAGCAAAATTCTCAATCAGAATGATGACAGAAGGGCTGAGCTTGAGGGAATTCTTTCGCAGACTACACCCGGTACGTTTGAGAGAAAACGCTATGAGTACAGCGTGGAGTACTGTGATAAGGCAAGTGAGCTTGTTTATAAGGTGGAGCATGAGTTTGACCTGATTGAGAGAAAGTACAACAAGCTTATTGAGCAGAAGACGATCTTTGCAAAGAGGGCGCTTGCAAGGATACACTATATCCTGCAGGAAGGCGCAGATGACGAGGATAATATAGTAAAGCTCATTAACCTGATAGATAAGAGTGATAAAACAGATGAGATACTTGGGGTTCTTCGAAACAGAATGAAGTTCACCAGACAGTTTTACAATGTAACGGACGACAGTTTTCCGGGAAGAAGAGAGAGAGGAAGAAGTGAGTTTGTTCCGTTTGTTATTGACAATGCTTCGGCAGGCGAAGATGATATGGCAGATTTTGTGCCAAAGCCATTGTATACCAAAAAGGAGCTTCAAAGCTTCAGAGATAAAAATATGCGTGATGGCATGTTTGTGACAGATGAACAGACTGTAGAATCCATGGAGGATCTGGAAAAGCTTCTGTTTTTATGGCAGGAGGAGACCAATGAGCGCATGGGTGAGGATACGGTGAGTCTGGATGGAGAGATAACAAAGAGTGATGGTGTAAGCTACTCAAGGCTTGTAATATCCAAATCGGACTCTAAACGAGAAGCATAGAAAAGAGAGCAATGTATGTTTGAATATATGGAGAATGTTTCGCCAAATGAGGCAGAAAATATTAGAAAAACTATTCAGGATCTGTTGAGGCAGACCTGTATTTTGCAAATGAAGTGTGACCCCGTTACATTGATTCAAAGAGACAATCCAAGGTATCAGGTGTGTCTTAGAAACAGAGAGTTTATCTCTGATTATCTGGCTGTGCTTGACTGCGAGCTGGTTCATGACCAGCAGGAGCATCTTTTCAGGATAACGGGTGATGGTGTCATGCTCGAGAAGATGACTCTTCTTACTGCAAGGATTGTCATTATAATGAAGATGATATACAGGGATAAAATCATGGGCGAGGGGCTTAATGCGACAACAACAAATCTGGCAGAGATTCGTGAGTATGGCAGAAATACCAATCTGATTACCAGAAAGCTCACTAATCAGGAATGGTCAGACGCTCTTTTGCTTATGAAAACACATCAGATGATTGAACTGCCGGGGGCGATTGCAAGCCTGGAGGACAACACACCAATCTATATTTATGGCACAGTAAATATATTTTGCTCAGCCATGGATATAAATGAGCTTGTGCGCATGTACAGTGATGAGGTGGAGCTGATTAAGTATGATAACGAGTCGGCTGCAACACTTGAAGCTGCCGGATTGAATACAGAAAGCAGTTCTGTAAATCATACCCATGAATTTGCCAAGAACAGTGAAATGGAGGAGTTACCAATTGAGTCAGTCTAAGAAGATATTTACCAGAATGTGTTTAAACAACTGGGGCGGAATAAATCACAAGGTTTTGCAATTTAATGAGTATGTCAATTTGTTCAGTGGTAAGAGTGGCTCGGGAAAATCAACCGTCATGGATGCGATTCAGGTAATCCTCTACGGCAGCTTCAGCCCCACCTTCTTGAACAAGGCTGCAGATGATGCAAAAAACAGGAGAAGTGTTCTGAGCTATTTGAGGGGTGAGCAGAAGGATGGCTCCGCAAATCGTGGCGACTGTGATTTTTGTTCGGTCATAGCGCTTGAGATAGAGGATACAGGCAGTCATACATTTACATGTATAGGAATAGCATTTGAGGTACGAAAAAACGATTCTGAGATTAAGAGATTTGTGTACTTCAGTCATTCGGGCAGGATGCCGGAGCCTTCATATGTGACATCGGACGGCTTTTGCTATTCCAATAATGATATTAAAAAGCTTGTAAATACTCGCTCACAGTCAGCTGACAGACGCGGCAGAGGGGATGTCAACCGTATTTACGCATCGAAGGAGGCATATCTTGGCACATTATATGATGTGATTTTAGGATATATTGATCCGAATCGTTTTATCACAATGGAAAAAAGTGCTATTGCACTCAGAATGACAAATGGAACAGGCCAGTTTATACGTGATTATATGTTTCCAAAGAGTGACTCGGGCACGATAGAGACTATCAGTGAGCAGCTCGATGCATACAGACAAATCAGGGAAAAAATAGAGGATATGCGCAAGCGTATTGAGCTTCTTAAGGAAATAAAGGAGTCAGGGCAGGAACTGGTAAATATCCAAAGCGATATTGTCATGGCAGAGACAATGATCAGGTGCATAGATATCGAGGATATGCGTGCAAGGATTCAGGCAGCTGAGGATGATAAAAAGCGTATCGAAGAAGAACAGGACAGGCTTTTGGAAAAGGCAGATGATATAGCCGGGCAGCAGGCAGATGTGCAGCAGGAGTATATCCAGGTATGTGCAGATTTGAAATCAAGCGACTTAGGAAGCAAAAAGGATCAGCTTAGGGAGCTTGAGAAGAGAAGTCTCATGCTTACCGACAACAGCCGTCAGTGGATTAAAATCACAAACGGACTAAAGGCCTGGGATGAGGATGAGGTCATCACAGATTATGTGAGCAATGCAGTTTTAAACCTCATTGAAGAGATTGTGGATGGCGACGTCACAGAGGCAAAATGTCAGGAGCTTCATCTAAAGCTTGAGTCTATAAAGAAGGATATCGAGGATGAGCTCGAGGACAATACTTCGCAGAAAAATGAGATAACAAAAGAGCTTAAAGAGAAAAAACGTCTGGTCGATGATATGAAGAACAACCGCAAGTCGTACAGTGAGAGCCTGCGTTCGGCAAGAGCTGCGCTGCAGAGAGACTTAAGTGATAGATTTGGCGAGCCTGTGAAGGTACAGGTATTTGCGGATATGTTTGACGTACAGGACGAGGAATGGAAGAATGCCATAGAAGGACGTATGGGCAGGCTCAAGTTCTCACTTATCACAGAGCCGCGTTATGCGCATACTGCTGCTGTTATTTTCAGGGACATGAAGCAGTTTGAGGATGTTGACCTCATCAATTCCAAGGCTATCATGGACAGTGAACCAAAGGCCATGGACGGTTCGCTTTATGAGGCTGTGGACACAAAGGAAAAATATGTGGATGTCTGCCTGAAAAGGTATCTTGGGCATATTATAAAGTGCCGGAGTGTTGACGAGCTCGAGCAGGTGAGAGATGGAGTTACACCGGACTGCTATTCATACAGCAACTTTATTTTCAGACATTTGAAGAAGCGCGATTATACTACAAATGCCTGCATCGGAGGCAGGGTATCCAAGGCAAGACTTGCCGAGTATGAGGCAGATGTGGAGAGACTTGAGAAGGAGCAGATACAGCTTGTGGGTATCATTTCAAGTCTCAAGGCGCAGAGAGATTTCGAGTGCTTAAAGGGAGAGCCGGAGTACTTTGTGGGGCTTTCGGAGGCAGCAGATGAGCTGAAAGAGGTCAATTCACAGAAAAATGAGCTCGAAGCTATTATCAAGACCATGGAGAATGGGCAGTACAAGGAGCTAAAGGAGAAAAAGAAGCTTCTTGAGAAAAACATTGATGCACTTAAGAGCGCTTTTTCACTGAATCAGCAGCAGATAAATGAAAAGATAAGCCAGCATGAGAAAATCATAGGTGCAAACGAACAGCGGAGAGCACAGCTGGAAGATATGTTACAGGGCTATGTTGCCAGGGAGGAGATTGAGAAGCAGGTGCAGGATATGCTGCAGCATAGCTCAGGAGCATCGGTCAAGAGCAAACAGCGTGAGAAGCTTATTGAGCTGCAAGGCGCAGACGGAAATGGTGGCAGGCAGCAGTCGTGTGTGGAGACGTTGCAGACTGCCCGCTACAGGTATATAAAGGAGTTTCCGTCAGGTCAGTTCAGCGGAGCCGAGAAGTCAAATAAGGCATATGAGGAGCTGCTGGAGAAGTACGAGAAGGATTATGAGCCGGAATATGAGAGTGAGTTTGAGGAGCAGTGCAAGGTGATTTACAAAAGTCTGAGAGAGAATGTCATCGGTACAATCCACGGTGATATCAAGGCTGCAAAGCGCCATGCCTATGAGATAAACAGGCTTCTTAGGGAGACTAATTTCTCAGACAGTACCTATCAGATTAAGATAGAGCCGGCAAAGAACGAAAACGGTCAGTTCTATGATATGCTTATGGCGGAAGAGCTGGACAGTAAAAATCCGGATAATGGCGGAATAGCTGGACAGATAAGCTTTGGTGAGGATGATTTTTATAAGAAATATGAGCAGAAAATTAAACTTTTGACAGACAAGTTCATGCCGCCAAGGGATGAGGATGAACATCTGCGAATGCAGAAGCGCAAGGAAATGGAGCAGTATGCGGATTACCGCAATTATCTGTCATTCAGCATGTATGAGCAGGTTACGGACGAAAACGGCCGTGTCATCAGGGAAAACTTTGTAGATGACATGGCAGGACGTGATTCGGGCGGCGAGGGACAGAACCCTAAGTATGTTGCGCTTCTTGCGGGCTTTGCGATGCTTTATATGCAGCAGAGCAATCGTGATTCAAAGATTAAGCTGGTGCTTTTGGATGAGGCATTTTCCAAGATGGATCAGGAGCGAAGTGCGGTGTGTCTCAAGTATGCAAGGAAGATGGACTTGCAGCTGATTGTCTGTGTACCGGATGAACGTCTGCAGTCGCTTATCCGAAATGTGGACTGTGTCTATGGCTTCAGGCGGCATAATAATCAGATTTCTATGATGCATATAGACAAGGGCGATTATCTGAAATTGATGGAGGGATAGATATGGCATATTATATAGCAGAAGGTGCCGTTGTTAAGGGTCAGGTGACAATGGCTGACGGAGCAAGCGTATGGTATAATGCAACTGTAAGAGGCGATTCAGAACCGATAGAAATAGGCAGAAATTCGAATATACAGGACAATGTAGTGGTACATGTGGACTTAAGCCACAGTGTCAGAATCGGTGACAATGTGACAATAGGACACAGCGCAATTGTTCACGGGTGTACTATAGGTGATAATACACTCATCGGCATGGGAGCTATCGTATTAAATGGAGCAAGGATTGGTAAAAACTGCATAATAGGTGCGGGCGCTCTTGTCACCCAGGGCACCGATATTCCTGACGGAAGCCTTGCATTTGGTTCTCCGGCAAAGGTAGTCAGGGAACTGACCGCTGATGAGATAGAGGAGAATCATCGCAATGCTATGCATTATGTGGAGATTGCGAGGGAGTCGCTGATTTAATATTGGACGGATTATTTACATAAACTTTGCAAATGGGTGGTAGCGGTTTTTACATAAAAAAAATAAAATCGTAATCTGGGACATACAAAACAGGGAAGGTATAATTTATGAAATCAAAAGAAGACAATACACAAAAGAAAACCAAAAAGCTCTCATCAAAGGAGCTCTCATGGGTATTATATGATGTGGGAAATTCCGCATACACACTGCTTGCGTGTGCGCTCATACCGATATGGTACAAAAGCCTTGCCGTTGGAGATGGTGCAGGGCAGATTTCATCTGACAGGGCAACCGCGTATTATGCGATGGCAATAGCTGTGATGACAGTTGTATCAGCACTTATCGGGCCTGTCTGTGGTGCGATAGCAGACCATATGCGCATCAAAAAGGCTATTTTTTCAACGACCGTAGTTGTAGGAGTGTCGGCATGTATACTTAACGGTTTTACACCTACATGGGTGCTGTTTCTTGTTATCTATGTGCTTACAAAGATATTTTACAATGCATCGCTGGTGTTTTATGACTCGATGCTTGTCGATGTGACGACAAAGGATAGAATGGACGAGGTGTCTTCCTACGGCTATGCCTGGGGATATCTGGGCTCGTGTGTGCCGTTTCTTGTTTCACTTGCAGCGTACATCTGTGGACCGGATATGCTTGGATACATATCAAACCGCCTATCGATGATAATAGGCTTTGCGGTTACAGGAATTTGGTGGTTTGTTGTTACAATTCCATTGTTTAAGAGCTATAAACAGGTGAATTATGTATCGGATGCAGCAGACAAAGATATTCATAAGAATTTTGAAAATGATGCATTTATAAGAGACAATATCAAAGAGAAAAACAAAACAAAGAAAAATCCGGGAGTCCTAAGACTTATAGCTGACGCATTTGCACAGATTTTTGGAACAATCAAAAAAATAGCTACAAAAGATAAAAAAGTAGGACTGTTTTTGGTTGCTTTTTTCCTTTACATAGATGGTGTAGGAACTATAATAGATAATTGTATAAACATAGGAACTGATTTAAAGCTCGATTCAGTGGGACAGGTAGTGTTTTTACTTTTTACACAGATAGTGGCATGCATCGGTTCACTTGTTTTTGGAAGACTGTCACAGACATACAAAACTACAACACTTTTGTATGTCTGCATTGCGGGATATTTTGCAGTTTGTCTATATGCACTTACACTGCATGATCTGATTGGCTTTGGAATCATGGCATTTGGTGTGGGATGCTTCCAGGGCTCATTGCAGGCGCTGTCACGCTCATATTTTTCAAAGATTATTCCTCCTGAGAACTCGGGAGAGTACTTCGGAATCTATGATATTTTTGCAAAGGGAGCTTCATTTTTAGGCTCGCTTGTCATCGCGTCAGTAAAGCTTGCAGGCGGCACGATAAATGTAGCGGTTGCAACTATGGCAATATTCTTTGCAGTGGGATTTGTATTTTTAAGGCTTGCAGACAGATATGATGCACCGAGGCATGAAAATAACTAAAATAAAAAGTAACGAAAGAAGGCTTAAAGCATGATAAACACAGAGGGAACAAAGGTCTGGGCACACAGAGGAGCATCCGGATATGCACCGGAGAACACACTTGAGGCATTCAAGAAGGCAGAAAAGATGAAGGCTGACGGCGTGGAGCTTGATGTGCAGCTTACAAAGGATGGAGAGCTTGTGGTCATACACGATGAGACCGTGGACAGAGTGAGTGGAGAGAAAGGCTTTGTAAAGGACTATACACTAAAGGAACTGAAGCGGCTCAATGTGTCAAAGCACATGCCGTCCTATGACAAGAAGACTCGCATTCCAACACTCGATGAGGTGTTTGATCTGCTCAAAAACACAGAGATGACCATAAATATCGAGCTCAAAAACGGTATCGTACAGTATAAAAATCTGGAGAAAAAGGTGCTTGCGCTCGTGGAGGAGTATGATATGCTTGACAGAATCTGGTGCTCATCGTTCAATCACGAGTCGATTGTGCGCATGAAAAAGCTTTGCCCTGATATGAGGTGCGGTCTGCTTTTTTCTGACATTATAGTAAATCCGGCAGAGTATGCAAGCGAGCTTCATGTGGATGCGCTTCATCCGGCAACCTACCATATGCAGGATGAAAACTACATTGACAAGGCGCACGGAAGAGGACTTAGAGCTCATGTATGGACTGTAAACGAAAAGCATGAGATGAAGGCACTTGTCAAGGCAGAAGCAGATGCAATTATCACAAATTATCCTGATATTGCTGTTGAAATAGTTAAAAATGCCTAAAAGATATATAAAATGCACACAAAATTAATTTATGTAAAGCTTTTATCTTGATTTTACATAACTGTGTTTTGGAATTACTAAAGAAAACGGTCGTCATAGGAATGATGGCAACGATGATAACAGGCTGTTCGCAAGAGGTATAAACTACCTATGTGGACAGCCTTAATTCGTAGAAAAACGCGTCACCGGGATGGTAATGCAGCTTGCTGCAAAGGAAACACTCAGATGTGCTGATATCGTTGAAGAAATGTTTGTAAATTTGCATGAATGTATTGACAAAAAAGGCAAAAATATCGAAAATGAACTTAAGAGTGCACGGACATTGCAGAAGCATTATGTGCTGTGCGGTATAGCGAGAATTGGAATATTATCAGATGATATCAACGGAGAGGTAAATATTGCATAGGGAAAGAGTTTTGAAGGCACTTGCACAGCTGCTTGTCGGGGTGGAAAATAAGCTTCATCTGGCAGACAGAAGGAGACGCCGTGAGGATAAACTGATAGAGCGGGCAAGGCTGCTTGAAATACAGCGGGCACAAAATAAAACGAACTTAAAAGACGCGGATGCGAATGGAAAAATATCATATAGAATAGGAGCATATATGCAGATGAAAAAACTGGAAGAAGTTTACACAAACAGGGAGCTGTCATGGTTACAGTTCAATGAGCGAGTATTAAATGAGGCGGGCAATCCAAGAGTACCGCTTGCAGAGAGACTGACCTTTGCATCAATCTACCAGACAAATCTGGATGAGTTTTTCATGGTAAGAGTAGGATCACTCATGATGCAGATGAATTCAAAGGAAAAGATTTTCGAGAACAAGACAAAGATGTCGAGTGAGGAACAGGTATCGGCAATCCTTGACAGAGTATGCGAGCTTGAGAAGAAAAAAGCAAGGATTTACGAGCAGCTCATGGGCGAGCTTGAGCCAAAGGGCGTGCGCATAATCAATTTCAACAAGCTGTCAAAGGATGAGGGAGATTTACTGGAGGCATATTTTGATGCACACATTGCACCTTTCCTCTCACCAATGATTATAGGAAAACAGCAGCCGTTCCCATTCCTTGCCAATAAACAGCTCTATGCGGTAGTGCTTTTAACCACGCAGAAGGGAAAGAAAAAGACAGGTATCGTGCCATGCTCAAACAGCGTATTCAAGCGTCTGATTGAGATACCTACAAGACCGGGCACATTTATGCTGTCAGAGGAACTTATTTTACACTTTGTATCAAAGCTCTATCCAAAGTATGTAATCCGTGAGAAATCAATCATGCGTGTGACACGTAATGCGGATATTGATGCGCAGAGCATGTATGATGAGGATATGGATTACCGTAACATGATGGAGGAGCTCATCAAGAGGAGAGTGCGTCTTGATCCTGTAAGAGTTGAGCTTTCGAGAAAAATCAACCGCAAGGCGATTGACGAACTCTCGAGCTTCCTTGAGATTGGCAAAAAGCATTTTATCAGTGTAAAAACACCGCTTGATATGTCATTTGTATTCCAGCTTCAGCACTATCTGCGAGACAAGCAGGAGCTTTTCTTTGAGAAGCGTACACCGCGTGACACACCTGAGCTTTCGCTTAAGGAGAGTATACTCGGTCAGGTTGAGAAAAAGGATGTGCTTCTTTCATATCCGTTTGAGAGCATGAAGCCGTTTATCAAGATGCTTAACGATGCAGCAGAGGATCCTGATGTGGTTTCTATCAAGATGACACTTTACAGAGTGGCAGACAAGAGCCAGATTATCGATGCACTTATAGAGGCTGCAGAAAACGGCAAGGAGGTTATCGTGCTTGTCGAGCTGCGTGCGAGGTTTGATGAGGCTAACAACATAGAGATGTCACACCGCCTTGAGGATGCAGGCTGTCAGATACTTTACGGACTTGGTGATTACAAGGTCCACTCAAAGCTCTGCCTCATCACAAAGAAAAAGGGCGATAGCTTTGAGTATATCACTCAGATTGGTACAGGAAACTACAATGAGAAGACCTCGCGTCTTTACACGGATTTGTCCCTAATCACTGCAAATCAGGAGATTGGAGCGGATGCATCAAGGGTATTTATGGCACTTCAGAGAGGCGAGACTGTTTCAGACGGCGATGTAAAGCATCTGCTTGTTGCACCAAAATGTTTACAGAACAGGATTGCTGACATGATTGATGAGCAGATTGCCAACAAGAATGCAGGAAAACCGGCATATATCGGAGTAAAGATTAATTCTCTCACTGACAAGGTGCTTATAGACAAGCTTATCGATGCATCAAAGGCAGGTGTGAAGGTGGAGCTTATTGTCAGAGGAATCTGCTGCGTGAAGCCACAGGTTGAGGGCGTCACAGAAAACATCACTGTAATAAGTGTTGTAGGAAGATATCTTGAGCACTCACGAATATACAGATTTGGTGTGGGCGATGATGAGAAGATTTATATTGCATCAGCAGATTTTATGACCAGAAATACAGTAAAACGTGTGGAGGTTGCGACACCTGTATACGATGCACATGTGAAGGACAAGATCCGCCATATCTTCGATACAATCATGACAGATGACGAGAAGGGCAAGGAGCTTTGCGCTGATGGTGAGTATGTGGACAGAAAGATAAACAGCACACCGATAGATTCGCAGGAGCAGTTCTTTGAGGAAGCATACAAAAATGCCGATAAGAGTGCGGACAATCAATAACAATAATGATTAAGGACTGATAATAATGGGTAAAAAAGAAGCAAAGACAAACGCAATAAGAATACTGGAAACAATGAAGATTCCATATGAGGCACGCACATACGAGTGCGATGACTTTGTGGATGCAGCTCAGATAGCGGACAAGCTCGGCCTCGACCATGCCGGCATGTACAAGACTATCACGACAGTCGGCAAAAGCGGCGGATACTATGTGTTTGTGGTACCGATAGATGACGAAATTGATTTCAAAAAAGCCGCAAAGGCAGCAGGTGAGAAGTCAATAGAGATGCTGCATCTAAAGGATCTGACAAAGGTTACTGGCTATATAAGAGGTGGCTGTACGTCAATCGGCATGAAAAAGCAGTATCCTACATTTATCCATGAGGCAGCTAAGGAGCAGGACAAAATCACGGTCAGCGGAGGCAGGCTTGGGCTTCAGATTACGCTGTCACCGGATGATTTGTGCAGGGCGGCAAAGGCAGAGTATGCAGATATTATAAAATAATTAAAATGAGAGTTCTTTTTCCTAGGCTTTTACACGTCAGTGTGTTATAATAAAGAAAGCTGGCGATTGCTAAGACAGACGGTTTGGCGAATAAACCTACATTGCAATCGTAATAATAGAACTAAAGCAGAGGAATAATAGAGATGGAAAAAATTATTTTAACAGGAGACAGACCAACAGGAAGACTCCATATAGGACATTACGTGGGCTCACTTCGCAGAAGAGTTGAGCTTCAGAATTCAGGAGAGTATGACAAAATATTTATCATGATTGCCGATGCACAGGCACTCACAGACAATTTTGACAACCCTGAGAAAATCAGACAGAATATCATAGAGGTAGCACTTGATTACCTCTCAGCAGGACTCGACCCGGCCAAGTCTACACTGTTTGTGCAGTCACAGATACCGGAGCTTACTGAGCTTACATTTTTCTACTCAAATCTCGTTACAGTATCGAGACTTCAGAGAAACCCTACAGTAAAGAATGAGATTAAGCTAAGAAATTTTGAGGCAAGTATACCGGTTGGATTTTTCAATTATCCAATCAGCCAGGCAGCAGATATCACTGCTTTCAAGGCTACAACTGTTCCGGTTGGAGAGGACCAGCTCCCGATGATAGAGCAGACCAGGGAGATTGTCAGAAAGTTTAATTCTATCTATGATGAGGTGCTCGTTGAGCCGGATGTGCTTTTACCTGAGAATGAGGCATGCTGCAGACTTCCGGGTACAGACGGTGGACAGAAGATGAGCAAATCATTAGGCAACTGTATCTATCTGGCAGATACAGAGGCAGATGTAAAGAAGAAAATCATGAGCATGTATACAGATCCGACACATATCCAGATTTCAGATCCGGGACATGTGGAGGGCAATACAGTATTCACATATCTTGATGCTTTCTCTAAGCCGGGACATTTTGAGGAGTATCTGCCGGAGTATGCTAACCTTCAGGAGCTTAAGGACCACTATACAAGAGGCGGTCTTGGAGATGTGAAGATTAAGAAATTCCTCAACAACATCATGCAGGAGGAGCTTTCACCTATCCGCGCGAGAAGAGCAGAGTATGAGAAGGATATTCCGGCTGTATATGAGATACTAAGGAAGGGCAGCGAGACAGCAAGAGAGGCTGCAGCACAGACAATGGCAGAGGTCAAGCGCGCCATGAGGATAAATTACTTTGAGGATGCAGAGCTTATTAAGAGCCAGAGTCAGAAATACGCTGAGAAGTAATATCTTTTATTTCAAAGACAATGCGCTAGTGATGTTAAAATATTTTGTGGCATTATGTATGTCATAAAAGCCGCAGGGAGGCACCATGGTCAAGTTTTACAGGACAGATGATAAGTTAATACATGAGCTGGATACACTGCAGGGGGGAACCTGGATACAGATGGTCAACCCTTCTGTTGCAGAGGGACAGATGGTGGCGGATGAGCTGAATGTCGATATTGAGGACGTGCTTGCTGCACTCGATGAGGAGGAGAGCTCTCGTATAGAGCTGCAGGACGGATATACACTGATTCTTGTGGATATACCTTCGATAGAGACGAGGCATGACAAGGAATCATATACCACAATTCCACTTGGCATCATACTCACAGATGATGAGATAGTCACAGTCTGTACAGAGGATACACCGGTGCTTCAGGTATTTTTAAATAACCGTGTAAAGGAATTTTCCACCAAGAAAAAGATGCGCTTTGTATATCAGATTCTTTACAGGATATCTGTACTGTATCAGAATGATCTGCGCATTATTGACAAGATGCGTACAGAGATTGAGGAGAGAGTCGGAGAGGATACAGAGGAGGACGATTTGATTGCACTTCATGAGCTGGAATCCACGCTCGTATACTTTGCCACATCGCTTCGTGCCAATGGAGTTGTGTTGGAGAGACTGACCAGATACAAGCGTCTTGAGCAGTATCCTGAGGACAAGGAGCTTCTCGGAGATGTGATTGTCGAAAATAAGCAGGCTATTGAGATGACGGGAATTTACAGGGACATCATAAATGGTACCAGAGAGCTTATGAGCACGGTCATTGACAACAGACTTAACAATGTCATGAAGTCGCTCACAATCATCACACTTATCATGGCTATCCCGACGGTTATCTCAGGAATCTATGGCATGAATGTCAGCTCAAAGTGGGTGCCGCTAGCAACGACAGCACATGGATTTATGATAATCTGTGGCGTAATGGTCATAATCTGTGTACTTATACTGATTTTATTGAAGAAAAAGAGAATATTATGATATTCATCGCATTCACAAAAAGCCGCAGGATTTCATTGAGTTTCATGAAATCCTACGGCTTATTTTATTTTAGAATTAATTAGCAGCACCCTCAAAGCGTCCGCTTGCGCCACAAGGCAGCACGAGTCCGTTTGAAGAAACCGGGAGACCAATTTCGCTTGCGGTTACCTTGCCGTCATATTTTTTAAGAGCAGTGCTTATCATATAGGTGAGCACTGCAGGCTGCAGGCCTGTCGTATATGAATTAATAAGGAAGAAAAGAGGCTTGTCGGTAAGGAGCTTTGCACAAAGCTGCACAAGCGGATATACGCTTTCCTCAATTTTCCAGATTTCACCCTTAGGACCTCTGCCGTATGACGGAGGATCCATTATGATGGCATCGTAATGATTGCCACGGCGGATTTCACGCTCGACAAACTTCACACAGTCATCCACAAGCCATCTGATAGGCGCATCACCAAGACCACTGCTAACAGCGTTTTCCTTAGCCCATGTGACCATGCCCTTTGAAGCATCCACATGTGTGACAGCGGCGCCTGCGGCAGCGGCAGCGAGAGTGGCACCTCCGGTGTATGCAAATAGATTTAACACCTTTACATCACGACCACTTTTTTTTGCATCGTAAATCTTCTTTGAAAACCAGTCCCAGTTGGCAGCCTGCTCAGGAAACAGACCGGTATGCTTGAAGCTGAATGGCTTTAAGTGAAATGTGAGCTCCTTATTAATAGGAAGAGAGTAGTTTATGGTCCACTCCTGCGGCAGATCAAAAAACTCCCATTCACCACCGCCTTTCTTGCTTCTGTGATAGTGACCGTTAAGCTTTTTCCAGTTCTTATTAGTCTTTGGAGTGTCCCAAATTACCTGAGGATCGGGACGCAGCAAAATATATTTAGACCAACGCTCAAGCTTTTCTCCACATGAGCAGTCAATTACCTCATAATCCTTCCATCTATCTGCTAACCACATATGTTTATATTCCTTTCTTATCTGCGTGTAGAAAATAAACTACACGTTGCTTGCATTTAATCGAGTTTCTTCTATAATAATATAAGTGCAAAAGTATAATTTTTCAATGAAATATTATCCGAAATAAAAAAATAAATTTTTTTTGAAAAAAGTATTGCAATTATTGGAAACGTCATGTATAATATCACTTGCTGTGGCATGATAGCTATGAAGTTTGAAGTTACTGTCCATGAGACAGAGAATTCGGCGGAGCGAATGTCAAGTTAGGAAACTGACGGCAAGTCACTGTACAGAACAGATATGGTCTACAATATGTAGAAACAACGTGTGAAAGTCTACAGGACACACACGGAGATGTGTACAGTCACCGCTTGTCGTACTGAAGTTAAAAGTGCGAAAAGGAGGCGACTTTTTTTATGGCAAGTCAAGTAATGAGAATTACTCTCAAGGCGTATGATCACGAGTTAGTAGATTCAAGCGCAAAGAAAATCATCGAGACTGTAAAGAAGAATGGATCACAGGTGAGCGGACCGGTACCTCTTCCAACAAAGAAGGAAGTAGTTACAATTCTTAGAGCTACTCACAAGTACAAGGATTCTCGTGAACAGTTCGAGCAGAGAACTCATAAGAGACTTATCGATATCATCAATCCAACACAGAAGACAACAGAGTCTTTATCAAGGATTGAAATGCCAGCTGGTGTTTACATTGATATCAAAATGAAGCAGAAATAAGCTTCAACAATTAATTAGTATATCCCCGAATGGTTTATATAGAAGATACAGTGCGAAAGCATAACGATCTAATAGGCTGCTCTAGGATGAACGGTTCCGCTACTTGTTCCGGCTAATTCTTCGCGGGCTGGGTTGACAGGCAAGAGGCGTTCCGCTGTAGAAAACAGGAGGTAAAGAAATGAAGAAAGCGATTTTAGCAACAAAAATCGGTATGACACAGATCTTCAATGCAGATGGTGTATTAGTACCTGTAACTGTATTAGAGGCTGGTCCATGTGTTGTAACACAGATCAAAACTGTTGAGAATGACGGTTACAGCGCAGTTCAGGTTGGTTTCGGCGACAAGAAAGAGAAAGTCGTTGAGAAGGATGCCAACGGTAAAAAGAGCGTAGCACACAGACATGGTGTTAACAAGGCTCAGATGGGACACTTCAAAAAAGCAGGTGTTTCAGGAAAGAGATTCGTTCGCGAGTTCAAATTCGAAAACGCAGATGAGTACAATTTAGCAGATGAGATCAAGGCTGACATCTTCGCAGAGGGTGACAAGGTTGATGTAACTGCTATTTCAAAAGGTAAAGGTTTCCAGGGTGCTATCAAGAGATTAGGTCAGCACAGAGGACCAATGGCTCATGGTTCTAAATTCCATCGTCATCAGGGTTCTAACGGTGCTTGTTCTTCACCAAGTAAGGTATTCAAGGGAAAAGGAATGCCTGGACACATGGGTAGCGTAAAGGTTACAACTCAGAATCTTGAAGTTGTAAGAGTTGACGCAGACAAGAACTTACTGTTAATCAAGGGCGCAGTTCCAGGAGCTAAGAAAGCTCTCATTACAGTAAAAGAGACTACAAAATCTGGTAAATAGTGCAAAGTAAGAAAGGAGGAACTTTACGATGGCTAACGTAGCTGTATATAACATGGAAGGCAAAGAAGTCGACAAGATCGAGTTAAATGATTCCATTTTCGGCGTAGAAATTAATGAGCATTTAGTTCATATGGCTGTTCTTCAGCAGCTTGCAAATAAACGTCAGGGAACTCAGAAAGCTAAGACACGTTCTGAAGTTCGCGGTGGCGGAAGAAAACCATGGAGACAGAAGGGAACAGGACATGCACGTCAGGGCTCTACAAGATCTCCACAGTGGACAGGCGGTGGAGTTGTATTCGCTCCTACTCCTAGAGATTACTCATTCAAGCTCAACAAGAAAGAGAAGAGAGCAGCTCTTAAGTCTGCACTTACATCAAGAGTTGTTGAGAACAAGTTCGTTGTAGTAGATGAGCTTAAGCTTGATGAGATTAAGACAAAGAAATTCGTAGAAGTATTAAAGAACCTCAATGTTGAGAAGGCACTCGTTATATTAAACGATATGGACGAGAAGGTTATCGCTTCTGCAGCAAACATCCCAACAGTTAAGACAACTCAGACAAATGAGCTTAACGTATTCGATGTATTAAAATATGACACAGTAGTAGTTACAAAGGCTGCTGTAGCAACAATCGAGGAGGTATATGCATAATGGCAAACGTACAGTACTATGATGTAATCCTCAAACCAGTAGTAACTGAGAAGAGTATGAATGCAATGGCTGAGAAGAAATACACATTCCTTGTTCACCCGGATGCAAACAAGACTATGATCAAAGAAGCAGTAGAGAGAATGTTCGAAGGAACAAAGGTTGCCAAAGTTAACACAATGAACTGCGAAGGCAAGAACAAGCGTCGTGGAATGGTAACAGGAAAGACTGCTAAGACAAAGAAGGCTATCGTACAGCTTACAGCAGACAGCAAAGATATCGAGATCTTCGCAGGACTGTAGACCGAGGTCGAAAGCAACTTCAAAATGATATGCGTCAGAAAAGACGCGATAATGAAAACATATCGAAAGGAGAAACAAAATGGGAATTAAGACATATAACCCATATACACCTTCCAGAAGAAATATGACTGGTTCAGATTTCTCAGAGATTACAAAGACAACTCCTGAGAAGTCACTTGTTACTTCTTTAAAGAAGAACGCTGGTCGTAACAATCAGGGTAAAATCACAGTTAGACACCAGGGTGGTGGAAACAGAAGAAAATACAGACTTATCGATTTCAAGAGAAATAAGAAAGACGGTATTCCAGCAACTGTAATTGGTATCGAGTACGATCCAAACAGAACAGCAAACATCGCACTTATCTGCTATGCAGATGGTGAGAAATCATATATTCTTGCTCCAGCAGGACTTACAGACGGAATGAAGGTTATGAGCGGTGCTCAGGCTGAGGTTAGAGTTGGAAACTGCTTACCACTTGAGAATATCCCAGTTGGTACACAGATTCACAACATCGAGCTTCTTCCTGGAAAGGGCGGACAGCTTGTTCGTTCAGCAGGACTTAGCGCACAGCTTATGGCTAAAGAAGGCAAATATGCAACACTTCGTCTTCCTTCAGGAGAGATGAGAATGGTTCCAATTCAGTGCCGTGCTACAATCGGTGTAATTGGAAACGGAGATCACAACCTCGTAAATATTGGTAAAGCCGGACGTAAGCGTCACATGGGTGTTCGTCCAACAGTTCGTGGATCTGTTATGAACCCTAACGACCATCCACACGGTGGTGGAGAAGGTAAGGCACCTGTAGGACGTCCAGGACCATGTACTCCATGGGGCAAACCTGCACTTGGCTTAAAGACCAGAAAGAAGAACAAACAGTCTAACAAGATGATCGTACGTAGAAGAGACGGTCGTGCAATCAAATAATTAGGAGGTTGAATAAATGGCACGTTCATTAAAAAAAGGACCATTTGCTGATGAAAGCTTACTTAAAAAAGTAGATGCTATGAACGCTTCTGGTGACAAGTCTGTAATCAAGACATGGTCACGTCGTTCAACAATCTTCCCTTCATTCGTTGGACACACAATCGCTGTTCATGATGGAAGAAAGCATGTTCCTGTATATGTTACAGAGGATATGGTTGGACATAAACTTGGTGAGTTCGTTGCAACAAGAACTTACAGAGGACATGGAAAAGACGAGAAGAAATCAGGCGTAAGATAAGATTTATTGAAAGGAGGTTTCATCCATGGCAAAGGGACATAGATCCAAAATCAAGAGAGAGAGAAATGAAGTTAGAGATACAAGACCTTCAGCAAAGTTATCTTATGCTAGAGTGTCTGTACAGAAAGCTTGTTTCGTTTTAGATGCTATTCGTGGAAAGAGTGTTAACGAAGCACTTGCAATCGTAACATACAATCCTAGATATGCTTCAAGCTTAGTAAAGAAATTATTAGAGTCAGCAATCGCTAACGCAGAAAATAATTATCCGGAAAAGAACTATAAGGCAGAGAACCTTTACGTTGCAGAGTGTTTTGCAAATAAAGGACCAACAATGAAGAGAATTCATCCTAGAGCACAGGGTAGAGCTTACAGAATCGAGAAGAGAATGAGCCACATTACAATCGTGCTTGATGAAAGATAGGAGGCAATCATGGGACAGAAGGTTAATCCTCATGGCTTAAGAGTTGGCGTTATCAAGGACTGGGATTCCAAATGGTATGCAGAGGGTGATTTCGCTGATTACTTAGTAGAAGATTATAATATCAGAACATTTTTAAAGAAAAAATTATACGCAGCTGGTGTTTCAAAGATTGAAATCGAGAGAGCTTCAGACCGCGTTAAGGTTATCATTTATACAGCTAAGCCGGGTGTTGTAATCGGTAAGGGCGGAGCTGAGATCGAGAAGATCAAGGCTGAGGTTCAGAAGCTTACAGACAAAAAATTAGTTGTTGATATCAAAGAAGTAAAGAGACCGGACAAGGATGCACAGCTTGTTGCTGAGAACATCGCTTTACAGCTTGAGAACCGTGTTTCATTCCGTAGAGCAATGAAGTCTTGCATGGGAAGAGCTATGAAGGCCGGCGTTAAAGGAATTAAGACAACATGTTCAGGTCGTCTTGGCGGAGCAGATATGGCTCGTACAGAGACATACAATGATGGAACTACTCCACTCCAGACAATCAGAGCAGATATCGATTATGGATTCGCTGAGGCAGATACAACTTACGGCAAGGTTGGCGTTAAGGTTTGGATCTACAAAGGCGAGGTACTTCCTACAAAAGCAAACAAGGAAGGAGGAGCTAAGTAATTATGTTAATGCCTAAGAGAGTAAAACATCGTAAACAGTTCCGCGGTTCCATGGCAGGAAAAGCTACAAGAGGAAACAAAATCACAAATGGTGAGTACGGTATTGTAGCACTTGAGCCATGCTGGATCAAAGCAAATCAGATTGAGGCTGCCCGTGTAGCTATGACTCGTTACATCAAGCGTGGTGGTAAAGTTTGGATAAAGATTTTCCCAGAGAAACCTGTAACACATAAGCCTATGGGTGTTCGAATGGGTAAAGGAAAGGGTGCCCTTGAGTATTGGGTAGCTGTAGTAAAACCAGGTAGAGTATTATTTGAAATCTCCGGAGTACCGGAAGACGTAGCTAAAGAAGCTTTACGTCTTGCTACACACAAATTACCTTGCAAGTGTAAAGTAGTTTCTCGTGCAGATTTAGAAGGCGGTGAGTCAAATGAAAACTAGTGCATACGTTAAAGAGTTACAGGCACAGAGCGTAGAGCAGTTACAGGCACAGCTCGTTGATGCTAAAAAAGAACTTTTCAATTTAAGATTCCAGAATGCAACTAACCAGTTAGATAACACAGCAAGAATCAAAGAGGTTCGTAAGAACATCGCTAGAATTCAGACTGTTATCACTGCAAAGGCTGCAGAATAGTTTATCCTATCAGAAAGGAGATTTTAGACCGTGGAAGAAAGAAATCTTAGAAAAACACGTGTTGGTGTTGTTGTAAGCGATAAGATGGATAAGACAATCGTTGTAGCTGTAAGAGATAACGTAAGACATCCTCTTTACAACAAGATCGTTAAGAAGACTTATAAATTAAAAGCTCATGACGAGAAAAACGATGCAAAGATCGGTGATACAGTCAGAGTTATGGAAACAAGACCTTTATCTAAAGATAAGAGATGGAGACTTGTAGAAATCATGGAAAGAGCAAAATAATAAAAGGAGGCTACAAGCATGGTACAGCAGGAAAGCAGACTCAAGGTTGCTGATAACACTGGCGCTAAAGAGTTACTTGTTATCCGCGTTATGGGTGGATCTACCAGAAGATATGCGAACATCGGTGATGTAATCGTTGCTACTGTTAAAGATGCAACACCAGGCGGTGTTGTTAAAAAAGGCGATGTAGTTAAAGCCGTAGTAGTTCGTTCAGTAAAAGGTGCTCGTCGTAAAGACGGATCTTATATAAAGTTTGATGAGAACGCAGCAGTAATCATCAAAGATGACAAAACTCCAAAAGGAACACGTATATTTGGACCAGTAGCTCGTGAGCTTCGTGAGAAACAGTTCATGAAGATTGTTTCTCTGGCTCCGGAAGTATTATAGGAGGAAAGTCAATGGCAACTATGAAAATCAAAAAAGGCGACCTTGTTAAGGTTATCGCTGGAAAAGATATCAACAATGAGGGCAAGGTAATTGCCGTAAACGCAAAGAACAATACACTTCTTGTTGAGGGAATCAACATGGTTACTAAGCATACAAAACCAAGTATGTCAAATCAGCAGGGCGGTATCGTTCATCAGGAGGCTCCAATTGATGCTTCCAACGTAATGCTCATCCATGACGGAAAGCCTACTCGTGTAGGATTCAAGATGGATGGAGACAAGAAAGTACGCTTTGCTAAATCAACAGGCAAGGTTATCGACTAATTGGAGAGAGGAGGATTAAGACATTGAGTAGACTTAGAGAACAGTACGAAAATGAGATCAAGGACGCAATGATCAAAAAGTTCGGATACAAAAACGCAATGGAAATTCCAAAGCTTGACAAGATCGTAGTTAACATGGGTGTTGGTGAAGCTAAGGAAAACGCTAAGGTTCTTGAGGCAGCCGTTAAGGATATGGAAGCCATCACAGGACAGAAGGCAGTTACAACTAAAGCAAAGAATGCTATAGCTAACTTTAAAATCAGAGAAGGAATGCCAATCGGATGTAAGGTTACATTACGTGGTGAGAAGATGTACGAGTTTGCAGATCGTCTCATCAACTTAGCATTACCTCGTGTACGTGACTTCAGAGGTGTTAACCCTAACGCATTTGATGGCCGTGGAAACTATGCCCTTGGAATTAAAGAGCAGATCATCTTCCCTGAGATCGAGTATGATAAGGTAGATAAGGTTCGTGGTATGGACATTATCTTCGTTACTACAGCTAAGACAGACGAAGAGGCACGTGAGTTACTGGCACAGTTCAATATGCCATTCGCTAAATAATCGGAGGAATTCTAATGGCTAAGACAAGTATGAAAATCAAACAGCAGCGTGCACCAAAGTTCTCTACAAGAGCTTATACACGTTGTAGAATTTGTGGACGTCCACATTCAGTTTTAAAGAAATACGGAATCTGCAGAGTATGCTTCCGTGAGTTAGCATACAAGGGACAGATCCCAGGCGTTAAAAAAGCTAGCTGGTAGGCCTTGAACACTTGATGAGTGCGCGCGTAAGCGTTGCACGAATCTAGTGAGAACTTCCTTTCAGCAACAGCTGTTTTTATAAATAACTATATTAACAAACATATTTAAGGAGGATATCGTTCATTATGATGATGACAAGTGATCCAATCGCAGATATGCTTACAAGAATTCGTAACGCAAATACTGCAAAACATGATACAGTAGACATCCCAGCTTCTAAGATTAAAGTAGCAATCGCTGGAATCCTTGTAGATGAGGGATTCATCGAGAAATACGACATCGTTGAGGATGGAAAAATCAAGACAATCCATGTTACATTAAAATATGGTGCTGATAAGAACGAGAAGGTTATTACAGGCATCAAGAGAATTTCTAAGCCAGGTCTTCGTGTATACGCAGGCAAGGATGAGATTCCTTCAGTACTTGGTGGACTTGGAATCGCTATTCTTTCAACTAACCAGGGTATCGTAACTGATAAAGAGGCTAGAAAGCTTCAGGTTGGTGGCGAAGTTTTAGCATTCGTTTGGTAGCCCCTAAAGATCTTAATTTATATTAAGTATAATTTATTAAGTATCCATATTCGATGCATCCATGATGTATAGTAGGGATACAGCAAGTAACATCTTAAAGTATAACCTGACCACAAGGTCAGAAATACTAAATAACTATTAACCTAATATCAAAATATAGGAGGTACGGGCATGTCACGTATAGGAAGAATGCCAATCGCAGTTCCTGCTGGAGTAACAGTTGAAATTGCAGAAAATAATCATGTGACTGTAAAAGGTCCAAAGGGTACTCTTGAGAGAACTCTTCCATCAGAGATGGATATCAAATTAGAGGGTGAAGAAGTAGTAGTTACAAGACCTAATGATTTGAAGAAAATGAAATCCTTACATGGATTAACAAGAACACTTATCCACAACATGGTTGTTGGTGTAACTGAGGGTTATACAAAGACTCTTGAGGTTAACGGTGTTGGTTACAGAGCTTCTAAGGCTGGAAAGAAACTTACTCTTAACTTAGGATATTCTCATCCGGTTGAGATGGAGGATCCGGAAGGACTTGAGTCAGAGGTTCAGGATAACAAGATCATCATTAAGGGTATCGATAAAGAAAAAGTTGGCCAGTACGCAGCTGAGATCAGAGATAAGAGAAGACCTGAGCCATATAAGGGCAAGGGAATCAAATATGCTGATGAGGTTATTAGACGTAAAGTTGGTAAGACTGGTAAAAAATAATTAAAGGAGTGGACAAGTAATGGTTAGTAAGAAATCAAGAACAGAAGTTCGTGTAAAGAAACATAACAGAATGCGTAATCATCTTGCTGGTACAGCACAGCGTCCTCGTTTAGCTGTATTCAGAAGTAATAACCATATGTATGCTCAGATTATTGATGATACAGTTGGAAATACACTCGTTTCTGCATCAACACTTGACAAGGATATCAAGGCAGAGCTCGAGAAGACTAATAACGTAGATGCAGCAGCAAAGCTTGGTACTGTAATCGCAAAGAAAGCATTAGATAAAGGTATTTCAACTGTTGTCTTCGATAGAGGCGGTTTTATTTACGCAGGAAAAGTTAAAGCATTAGCTGAAGCAGCAAGAGAAGCTGGCTTAGATTTTTAGGAGGAGACAAACATGAAACGTGAAATCATTGACGCTAGTCAATTAGAATTAGTTGACCAGGTAGTTGACATCAAGCGTGTAACAAAGGTTGTTAAGGGTGGACGTAACATGCGATTCACAGCTCTCGTTGTTGTTGGTGACAAGAACGGCCATGTAGGTGCAGGTCTTGGAAAAGCAGCAGAAATTCCTGAAGCTATCCGCAAGGGTAAAGAGGACGCTATCAAGAGCATGGTAAATGTTAAGTTAGACGAGAACAACTCTATTACACATGATGTAACAGGAAAATATACAGGTGCTTCCGTATTATTAAAGAAGTCTCCTGAAGGTACTGGTATCATCGCTGGTGGTCCTGCACGTTCAGTATGCGAGATCGCTGGTATCCAGAATATCCGTACAAAGTCTTTAGGATCAAACAACAAGCAGAACGTAGTACTTGCTACTATCGAGGCTCTTAAGCAGTTAAGAAGCCCTGAGGATGTTGCAAAGCTTCGTGGTAAATCTGTAGAAGAAATCTTAGGTTAGGAGGAACGCTAAAATGGCAGATAGAGTTAAAGTTACATTAATCAAATCTACAATCGGTGCTGTTCCTAAGAACAAGAAGACTATTGAGGCTCTTGGTCTTACTAAGTTAGGCAAAACTGTAGAGTTACCAAACAATGCAGCTACACAGGGAGCTGTTCGTAAAGTAGCACCATACGTAAAAGTAGAAGAAGTTTAAGAATAAAATAAGGAGGTACCGTGATGGATTTATCTAATTTAAAAGCGGCTGAGGGTTCAGTTCATAGTGATAATTTCAGAAGAGGTCGTGGACACGGCTCAGGAAACGGTAAGACTGCTGGTAAGGGACACAAGGGACAGAAGGCTCGTTCAGGAGCTCCAAGACCTGGTTTCGAAGGTGGACAGATGCCATTATATAGAAGATTGCCTAAGAGAGGTTTCAAGAATAGAAACACTCTTACAATCGTACCTATAAATCTTTCAGCTCTTGAGAGATTCGATAACGATGCAGTAGTTTCAGTTGAGACATTAATCGAGGCTGGAATCGTTAAGAATCCTAGAGATGGCGTAAAGATTCTTGGAAATGGAGAACTTACTAAGAAGCTTACAGTTCAGGCTAACGCTTTCAGTGCTAGTGCAAAAGAGAAAATCGAAGCTCTTGGTGGAAAAGCAGAGGTGATCTAATGCTTAAAACACTCCGTAATGCGTTTAAAATAAAGGATGTCCGTAATAGAATCCTTTTTACATTCATGATGCTTATTGTCATCAGAATCGGAAGCGAGCTTCCGATTCCTGGTGTCAAGGGCTCCGTATTTCAGAGTTGGTTAAACAGTAAATCAGCAGATGGTTTAGGCTTTGTTGATGCTATAACAGGTGGATCATTCTCACAGATGTCAGTATTTGCGCTGAATATTACACCATACATTACATCTTCAATCATTATGCAGTTGCTTACAATTGCTATACCTAAGCTTGAAGAGATGCAACGCGATGGCGAGGATGGCAGAAAGAAAATTGTTGAGATAACACGTTATCTTACAATAGCATTAGGCCTTCTTGAGTCAGTCATGATGGTAATTGGTTTTTACAGACAAAATTACCTTACAGAAAAGACACCATTGACTGTTATTATGGTCGTTACTTCACTTACAGCAGGTTCTGCTGTACTTATGTGGATTGGAGAGCGTATTACAGAAAAAGGTGTTGGAAACGGAATATCAATAGTATTGACAATCAATATTATTTCACGTATTCCAGAGGATTTAAGTACACTTTGGTCACAGTTCATTGCTTCAGCAGCGAACATTCCAAAGGCGATTGTTGCAGGTCTTATCATAGTAGCAATAATTGCTGCAATGGTAGTATTTGTAGTATTGCTTCAGGATGCACAGCGCAAGATTCCTGTACAGTACTCTAGTAAAATAAGAGGCAACAAGCAGATGGGCGGTCAGCAGACATGCATTCCACTTAAGGTGAATACCAGTGGAGTTATCCCGGTAATCTTTGCACAGTCTCTTATGCAGACACCTGTTATCATTGCCAGTTTCCTTGGAAAAGGCAATGGAAATGGAATAGGCTCTAAGATATTAAAAGGATTATCACAGTCTAACTGGTGTGATCCAAAGGAGCCGGTATATTCAATCGGACTTATTGTTTACATTGTGTTGATTATAGCATTTGCTTATTTCTACACAAACATTACATTTAATCCGCTTGAGATTGCAAACAATATGAAGCGTTCAGGTGGCTTTATACCCGGTATCAGACCTGGAAAGCCAACCAGCGATTACTTAAATCAGATATTAAACTACATTGTATTTATTGGAGCTATTGGACTTGCATTTATTGCATTTGTTCCGATATTCTTCAATGGAGTATTCAACGCAGATGTATCCTTTGGTGGAACTTCAATCATCATCATTGTCGGAGTTGTTATTGAGACATTGAAGCAAATTGAATCACAGATGAGAGTTCGATACTATAAAGGATTTTTAGATGATTAATTGTACATTGGAGATACTGAATTCAGTATCTCCATTCGTGCTATCAACAAGTTTTGTATAGAAGGAGAAAATTTTTATGAAGATCATCATGTTAGGGGCACCTGGTGCCGGTAAAGGTACACAGGCAAAACAGATAGCTGCAAAATATTCTATACCACATATCTCTACAGGAGATATATTCCGTGCAAACATCAAGAACGGAACAGAGCTTGGTAAGAAGGCAAAGACTTATATGGATCAGGGAGCACTTGTTCCGGATGAGCTTACCTGTGACCTTGTTATGGATAGAATACAGCAGGATGATTGCAAAAACGGATTTGTATTAGACGGTTTCCCAAGAACAATTCCACAGGCAAAGGCGCTTGATGATGCTCTCACAAAGATTGGGGAGAAGATGGATTATGCCATCGATGTAGATGTTCCTGATGAGAACATTGTTAACCGTATGGGTGGAAGAAGAGCCTGCCTCAATTGTGGTGCAACATATCATATCGTTTTCAACCCAACAAAGGTTGAGGGCAAATGTGATGCATGTGGCGCTGACACAGTACTCAGAGATGATGATAAGCCTGAGACAGTTCAGAAGCGCTTAGCTGTATATCATGAGCAGACACAGCCACTTATCGAGTATTATGACAAGCAGGGCATTTTAAAGTCTGTAGACGGAACAAAGCCTATGGATGAAGTATTTTCAGCCATTGTAGGTATTTTAGGTGAATAATAATGTCTGTAACTATAAAATCAGAGCATGAGATAGAGCTGATGAGGGAGGCCGGCAGGATTCTGGCGGCCGTTCATCAGCAGCTCGGTAAAGAAATCAAACCGGGAATGTCCACTAAGGATGTGGACCGGCTGGGCGAAGAAATGATTCGTAGTTATGGATGCGAGCCGTCTTTCTTAGGATATTGCGGATATCCGGCCTCCATATGTGTTTCAGTAAACGAGGAGGTTGTGCATGGTATCCCGACTGATGAGCGTGTCTTACAGGAGGGCGATATCGTGAGCCTTGATGCTGGTGTTATCTACAAAGGATACCACTCAGACGCAGCCAGAACAGTAGGCGTAGGAGAGATTTCAGAGGAAGCAAGACTTCTTATAGAAAGAACACGTCTCAGTTTTTTTGCAGGAATAAAGAATGCAGTTGCGGGAAACAGACTGTATGATATTTCAGGAGCCATACAGCAGCTTGCCGAGTCTTTTGGATACGGAGTTGTATATGACCTTGTTGGTCATGGCATAGGAAGCCATTTACATGAGGATCCTGAGGTGCCAAACTTCAGACCACAGGGCTTTAGAAAAGGGCTTAGACTTAAGCCGGGCATGACACTGGCGGTTGAGCCAATGATTAATGCAGGTTCACCGCATGTGGTGTGGATGGATGACGAATGGACAGTGGTTACTGAGGATTTATCGTTGTCGGCACACTATGAAAATACCATACTTATTACAAAAGGAAAGCCGGAGATACTTTCTCTGACAGAGGATGAAAAAGCAGCCGGATTTCTGGAGCTAATCTAATAATAATCATAACGAAACCCAAGGATTTATTTACAGGAGGAATCAAAATGTCAAAAGCAGACGTTATCGAAGTTGAAGGTGTTGTAGTTGAGAAGTTACCAAATGCGTTTTTTAAGGTAGAGCTTGAGAACGGACACCAGATCTTAGCTACAATCAGTGGAAAGCTTCGTATGAATTTTATCAGAATTTTACCGGGAGATAAGGTAACAATTGAGATGTCACCATACGATCTGACAAAGGGCAGAATTATCTGGAGAGATAAGTAATTTTTACAGATAATTTTTTTAAAAAATATATTGACTTCCCTTAAGTGTCCGTGTATAATGCTATCTGGACACTTTTGGAAAAGTACCTGAAAAGGACTTTTATAGAGAAAGGAGGATTTGCTGTGAAGGTAAGATCATCAGTTAAACCTATTTGCGAAAAGTGCAAAGTTATCAAGAGAAAAGGAAGCATCAGAATTATCTGTGAGAATCCAAAGCATAAGCAGAGACAGGGTTAATTAGTACAAATATTTGACCCTGTTATTTGTGCGTTTGGTTTATTAAACCTTTTTTCACATCATTATGTGCGGCTGCAGCGAGATATTTATCATCGCTGTTCATAATAAACAGAGGCATTCTGGTTTCATATTATAATACCGAGTGATATGGAACAAAATGCAAATATGGGAGCGCATATGGCTACACACATTTCAGGACGTGCAACCGTAGCTGTAGATGCATATGTGTTTCGGAGAGTATACGTCAAGTTGCAGATGTATCGTTACTATAGTAAATAACTAAAAATTATGGAGGTGTAAACACACATGGCTCGTATTGCAGGTGTAGATTTACCAAGAGAAAAACGTGTAGAAATCGGCTTAACTTACATCTACGGAATCGGAAGAGTAAGTGCAGACCGTATCCTTGAAGCAGCTAATGTTGATCCAAGCACTCGTGTTAGAGATCTTACAGATGACGAGGTTAAGAGAATCAGCGCTGTTATCGACGAGACAATGACAGTTGAAGGTGATTTAAGAAGAGAAATCGCTTTAAATATCAAGAGACTTCAGGAAATTGGATGCTATCGTGGTATCCGTCATAGAAAGGGACTTCCGGTTCGTGGTCAGAAGACAAAGACTAATGCAAGAACTCGCAAGGGTCCTAAGAGAACAGTAGCAAACAAGAAGAAATAATCACTTAGATAATAAGTGAAAACGCCACTTGAACGTAGTGCGCGTTTAGTTCTGCGGACGAAGAAGCAGAGCTTCATTATAACTTAAATAAAGTTTAGAAAGTAGAAAGTAGGTTAGTTTAAATATGGCTAAGAATGTTGCAAAGAAAACAACTAAAAAGCGTGTAAAGAAAAACGTTGAACGCGGACAGGCACATATTCAGGCATCTTTCAATAACACAATCGTTACTTTAACAGATGCTGAAGGAAATGCTTTATCATGGGCAAGTGCCGGTGGTCTTGGATTTAGAGGTTCAAAGAAATCTACTCCATATGCTGCACAGATGGCAGCAGAAACAGCTACAAAGGCAGCTTTAATCCATGGATTAAAGACAGTTGACGTATTCGTTAAGGGACCTGGTTCAGGAAGAGAGGCAGCTATTCGTGCCCTTTCAGCATGTGGTCTTGAGGTTACATCAATCAGAGACGTTACTCCGGTACCTCACAATGGATGTCGTCCACCAAAACGTAGAAGAGTCTAATCAGGAGGTATAGATTAAAATGGCAGTTAATAAAGTACCTGTACTTAAGAGATGCAGATCACTTGGTTTAGAGCCAAGTTATTTAGGATATGATAAGAAGTCTAGAAGAAACCTTACAAGAGCAAACAGAAAGGTGTCTGAGTACGGACTTCAGTTAAGAGAAAAGCAGAAAGCTAAATTCATCTATGGTGTTTTAGAGAAGCCTTTCCGTAACTACTACAAGAAAGCAGATCAGATGAAAGGATTAACAGGTCTCAACCTTATGACAATCCTTGAGTCAAGAATTGACAACGTAATCTTCCGTCTTGGTTTCGCAAGAACAAGAAAAGAAGCTAGACAGATCGTTGATCACAAGTTCGTTACAGTAAACGGAAAAGTTGTTAACATCCCTTCATACCTTGTAAAGGCTGGCGATGTTATCGAAATTAAAGAGAGCAAAAAGAATACTCAGAGAATGAAAGATATCGTCGAGGTAGCTGGCGGAAGAATCGTTCCGGAGTGGTTAGACGTAGATGCTGAGAAATTACAGGGAACTGTAAAAGACTTACCTACACGTGAGCAGATTGATGTTCCTGTAGATGAGATGCTCATCGTCGAGTTATATTCTAAGTAAAATTAGGTTGATTTGCCGGGGATTTATTTCCCGGCTTATCCACTCTTTGATAACATATAACAACGATACCCGAGAAGGAGGGAATTTGAAGTGTTCGATTTTGAAAAACCAAAAATTGAAATCGCAGAAATTTCAGAAGACAAGACATATGGCAGATTTGTTGTAGAGCCATTAGAGAGAGGTTACGGTACAACACTTGGAAACTCTTTAAGACGTATCATGCTTTCTTCTTTACCGGGCGCTGCAGTAAGCCAGGTCAAGATTGATGGTGTTTTACATGAATTCAGCTCTATTCCTGGTGTTAAGGAAGATGTTACAGAAATCATCATGAATATCAAGAACCTTGCAATTCGCAATAATAGTTCTACAAATGAACCAAAGGTTGCATATATCGAATTCGAAGGTGAAGGCGTTGTTACAGCAGCCGATATTCAGGTTGATTCAGATATCGAGATTTTGAATCCTGAGTTAGAGATTGCACACTTGAATGGTGGTGCAGATTCTAAGCTTTACATGGAGCTTACAATCACAAACGGCAGAGGTTATGTCGGAGCAGAGAAGAACAAGAACGAGGATACACCAATCGGAGTTCTTGCTGTAGATTCAATCTACACTCCTGTTGAGCGTGTTAACCTTACTGTAGAGAATACCCGTGTAGGTCAGGTTACAGATTACGATAAGCTTACATTAGATGTATTTACAAATGGTACATTGGAGCCGGACGAGGCAGTCAGCCTTGCAGCTAAGGTGTTAAGTGAGCACTTAAATCTGTTCATCGATCTTTCAGAAGCAGCACAGCAGGTTGACGTTATGGTCGAGAAGGAAAACGATGCTCAGGAGAAGGTTCTTGAGATGAACATCGATGAGCTTGAGCTTTCAGTTCGTTCATACAACTGCTTAAAGCGTGCAGGAATCAACACTGTTGCAGAGCTTATCAATAGAACACCTGAGGACATGATGAAGGTTCGTAACCTTGGTCGCAAGTCTTTAGAGGAAGTTTTAGCAAAATTAAAAGAATTAGGTTTAGAGTTAAATCAGACTGAGGAATAATTCATTCGAATAATCCTTGCACTGATTCTTCTAAATAAATTGGTCATATATAAATTTTAAATATCATATTTATGTTTATGTGTGACAAAACTCATAGCGGCAGGGCCAGTAAGACCAAAGAGCGTGACCGTGTCTGATACATGAGTGGCAACTGATTTGAGCATTTGCTTTTTGAAATAAGGCAAAGCTTTATCACAACAAGATACGATGTCTGGCAGTAAGACCGAAGAGCGTGACCGGATGTCCCACAAATGGAGGAAATTAAAATGGCAAAATATCGTAAGTTAAGCAGAACATCAAGCCAGAGAAAGGCTTTACTCAGAGGTCAGGTTACACAGCTTCTTGTTAACGGAAAGATCGTTACTACAGAGGCTAAGGCTAAAGAGGTTCGTAAGATCGCTGAGGGTCTTATCGCATTAGCAGTAAAAGAGAAAGACAACTTCGAAGAGGTTACTGTAACAGCTAAGGTTGCCCGCAAGGACAAAGATGGCAAGAGAGTAAAAGAGGTTGTAGACGGAAAGAAAGTTACTGTTTATGACGAAGTAGAGAAGAAGATCAAAAAGGATTCTGCTTCACGTCTTCATGCCAGAAGACAGATGCTCAAGGTTCTTTACACAGCTAAAGAGTCTGACGGCACAAAGAAGGGAACAAAGACTATCGATGTAACAAACAAGTTATTCGATGAGATCGCTCCTAAGTATGCTGATCGTAACGGTGGTTACACAAGAATCGTTAAGATTGGTCAGCGTAAAGGTGACGGAGCTTTAGAGGTTCTCCTTGAGTTAGTTTAATATTTAATCGGTATAAATCTTAGACTAAATTAAACCAGAGATTTGAGTGGATGGCACTCACTTCTCTGGTTTTTTATATTACTAAGATAATTATTCAAACTATTGAGAAAAACTGATGCGTCTTATTTGCATGTATAGTTCGACTGCCTTTGGTTTGAATTCGTAACTGTAACGCATAAAAATACCCCTTTCACTGGATATCCAGTAAAAGGGGTACATATTAATTTCACACGGCTTTTTATAAATGCGCTTAATTATTTATTTTTTGCTGCAGCCTGCTCGTCATTGTACTTCTGAACACACTTCTTGATTCTGTCATATGGTGAGAGAAGATCACTGATAGAACAGTCGTGGTTTAATGTATCAATGAGGTATGCGATGTATTTGCTCATGTCACAGCTGATATAGTACTCCTTAGAGAGAAGCTCAGGTGACTGGTAGATAAGGTTTGTTGTAACTACTCTGTAGATGAGACCCTCCTCGTAAGCCTTGTCAAATGAAGCAAAGCCGTTTGTAAAGAGACCGAATGTAGAAACAACAAAGATTCTGTTAGCTTTACGCTTCTTGAGCTCTCTTGCTGTATCAATCATACTTTCGCCTGAAGAAATCATATCATCGATGATAAGAACATCCTTACCCTCCACATTTGTTCCGAGGAACTCATGAGCTACGATAGGGTTACGTCCGTCAACGATACGGCTGTAATCACGACGTTTGTAGAACATACCCATGTCTACTCCGAGTACGTTTGCAAGGTAGATAGCACGGTTTGTAGCGCCCTCATCAGGAGAGATAATCATAAGATGGTCAGCATCAATAGTGATATCCTTTACGTTCTTTAAGATGCCCTTAATGAACTGGTAAGAAGGCATTACATTCTCAAAGCCGTTCAGAGGAATAGCATTTACCACACGAGGGTCATGAGCATCGAAGGTGATGATATTGTCTACACCCATGTTGATAAGTTCCTGAAGAGCTAATGGACAGTCAAGAGACTCACGGCCTGTACGTCTGTGCTGACGGCTCTCATAAAGGAAAGGCATGATAACTGTGATTCTTCTTGCTTTTCCGCCGGCTGCAGCGATAACACGCTTTAAGTCTGCGTAGTGGTCATCAGGTGACATGTGGTTTGTCTGACCGCATACTGTGTAAGTAAGACTGTAGTTTGTTACATCTACCATGATGTACAGATCATAACCACGAACTGACTGGTTGATAACACATTTAGCCTCGCCGGAACCGAATCTAGGTGTAGAAGGCTTGATAATGTAGCTGTTTTTGTAGTAGTCCTTGAAAGCACTCTCGTTAGCATGCTGGTGCTCTCTGTGCTCTCTCCAGCCCTGTAAGTATGCATCTACCTTCTGGGCAAGACCTATACAACTATCAGTTGCAACAAGTCCAAGTGTACCGGTTGGCATAGTCTCCAAAATTCTCTCATCGTTTGGCATTGTTATTCCTCCATATAACCATATAATAAATAAACTAAATATATATAAAAAGCGCTATTTGGAAAGACGCTTTTTAATTCGTATGTCATCTCCGAAGAGCTTGATAAAACTATAATTGCTTGAAATTCTTGAAAGTGTTCTCTCGGAGTAAATCTCTGCTATCTGCTCCAGATTCAGATTAGTGGAAATAATAGTAGATTTCTGTCGCAGTATACGCTCATTTACACAAAGGAAAAGCTGTGATGTGGTAAATGAGTTGGAAAGCTCGGTTCCGAGATCGTCTATGATAAGTAAATCACAGTCGAATATATTCTGGTGTGCTGCGATGGCATCTGCATCCTTTTCAAACACACCTTTGCTTAATATATCAAATAATTGGAATGCTGTAAAGTAAATTACGGAGTAACCTGCATCTAAAAGCTCTTTTGCAATGCAATTAGATAAAAAAGTCTTTCCGACACCGGTATTACCGTAGAAAAATATATTTTTAGGTTTGTTTTCAAAATTATCTATAAATTCATGACAGTTCGTCACTGCAAGCTTTGCTGTGGCAAGAGCAGACAGCCCTGTCGCAGGATTTTTCTGCTCATCTGAGTAATAATCAAATGAGAGCGTGGAAAAATTCTCACGAGACAAAATCTCCCTGATATTGGATTGCGAATAAACGGTATTGATAATAGCCTGCTTGAAACAATGACATTTCTGACCGTCTATGTATCCTGTATCGTGGCAATCGGGGCAGGTGTAAATAGGATCAAAATAATCAAGCGGATATCCGAGTGTGGATAGAAGAGCAGCACGCTCCTCCTTATAGTCCTCGATTGCAAGGCGTAAAGCGGCGAGAGCATTCTCATCACCATCCATAAGCCTGTACGCCTGCCTGACAGATGCGGATGCAATCTCTGAGTCAATTTCCCTGAGGCGGGGCGCCTTGCGATAGGCTTCCTCAATACGCTTGTCATGTATGTATTTGTTCTGAAGCTGGCGTTTATCGTAGCCTCGCATTATCTCATCATATTGAGCATTGGTAAGTGCCATATATCCTCCTTGGGATGTGTAAATCTAACTTGAAAAATCATACCGTAGAATTCAGAAACAGCTTCTCCAGCTTGTCGTAATCATTGTTTCGCTGATTGAAGTTGTTAAATTTATTCTTGGAACTTGAATTATTGCTTTTTGGTTTTGAGGAACCGTTTGCAGCATTTGTGCCTTGTGATGAGCCTGTAGCAGAGGCTTTATTGGCCTTGGCAAAGTTGGCATCAAGCACTTCAACATCCTTTAATGTATGTACATCCTTTTTCCTCCAGTTCGCGAGTATCGAGTCTGTGTACTCGAAGCTTGGCTTCTGGATAGCTGAAATAGTTTTACTGCAGGCGGCTTTTACAAGCTCTATATCGAAACCGTATTCGCCGACCCATTTGTTGATGAGTGACACCTCAGAGTCAACCAGATTGCGGCCTGTGATGCCTAGAGCCTTCATTACAGAATAGTAAATCTGTGAATGAGCGGCTGCATCGTCCTTTGCCTGGTCTACGGTCTTTATGCCGGCATCGGCCCAGCCGAGAGCGACCTTGTTCATGTAACGAAGGCTTGAATGTCCTTTGGTAATGCAGTACTCTACGAGATACTCTACCAGGTCGGTAGAAAAATGAAGCTCGTCCAGCCAGTAGAGCACCATATTGGTGTCTGTGGATGAAAGCGTATGCTTCAGATATGTCTCTATAATAAAGAAAAGCTCTGAAATGTCAGGATTCTTTCTAAACTCCTTAATCTCATCAAGTGTGTATTCCTTCTGTGAAGAAGCAGGCTTGTCAGGAGTCTGGCTCTTAAGCTTTTCCACAACAGAATCCTGCATCCGAATATTCGCGGTAGAAATATTCTGTGCAGCATTATTAACCACGCTGTTTTGCAAATTATTCTGCGTAGCATTATTAATAACACCGTTTTGCAAATTATTCTGCGCGGCATTATCAGCCATAGCGCTTTGTATATTACTCTGAGCAGCCTGCATACCGGATACAGAAAGACTGCAGAGGTTGATTCCAATAATCTGACCATCAGCGCCGGTTTGCACCTGCAAAATGCCCTCAGAGGCCCAGTAATTGAGGGCACGTATGATGTCGGCTTCAGTATTGCTGAAATGATCGGCAATCTCTGAAATAGTTGCTATGCCTGCCCCGGAGCCTGTCGCACGGAGCAGATAAAGGTATACCTTGACAAACTCACCGTTTGCCTTTGGCATGTATTGATCTATAAAAATATCTGACACAGTAGTGAATGATGTTGCTATGTCACTGCTAATGTTTATCGCTGTCATATAAAAAACTCTCTTTCGCTTAACCTGTGAGCAATTATAGCACAATATTTTAACTGTGTGAAGATGGTAAAAGTGCTACAAGCCTTGTAAACTCGGGCTTTCCGAGTCCACAAAAAAATGTGGATAACGTGGATAACTGTGTAAAATAATTGAAAAATCAATGTATCACAGGGTATATAAGCTGTTGAAAATTATTTAAAAAATCCACACACAAAATGAGAGTTGTTAACATTTTGTATGTGGATAACGTGGATAACTTATTTCTTAAGCAGGTCTTCGCCGATTTCTACAACATTTCCAGCACCCATTGTTATCAACAGGTCACCGTTTACACAATTTTCTGATAAAAATTTCTCGATTTCCTCAAATGATGGGAAATAGTGCGCATTCACACCTTTTTCGAGCAATAAATTCAGGATATCCTTAGATGAGATACCATATGTGTTCTGCTCACGCGCAGCATAGATATCAGCAAGCACCACAACATCTGCCATTGAAAGAACATCGGCAAAATCATTTAAGAATGCCTTGGTTCTGGAATAGGTGTGTGGCTGGAAGCAAAGTACAAGCCTGTCATGTGGATATTTCTGTGCAGCTGTCAGTGTTGCGCGGATCTCGGTTGGATGGTGAGCGTAGTCATCAATGATTGTGACGCCGTTTACCTTGCCCTTGTACTGGAAACGTCTGTCAGCACCGCCAAATTTGTCAAGGCCTGTGAGGATAGACTCCTCATCTAGACCGAGTGTGGTGGATAAAGCTATGGCTGCGAGCGCATTGCTTACATTGTGAGCGCCCGGAACAGAGAGTTTTACGTCGAAAAGTGGACTACCCTGTCTCATAGCTGTAAAAGATGCACAAGCTTTATCGTCATAGGTTATATTTTCCGGATAGAAATCATATTTTGAATCAAAGCCATAGGTGATAATCTTCTGAGGAAGACCTGCGACAATCTCTTCATAGCGGTCAATCTCACCGTTGATGATGGTAGCACCGCCTGCGAGAGTGTTTGATGCATACTCGCGGAAGGAATGTCTGATGTCGTTGATATCCTTGAAGAAATCCAGATGCTCAGCCTCAATATTTAAAATAATACTGTAGCGTGGCCTGAAATTCAAAAAGCTGTTTGTGTACTCACACGCCTCAGAGATAAAATACTCTGAATCGCCCACACGCAGATTGCCGTGGATAGATGACAAAATACCTCCTACGGAAATGGTAGGATCTGTCTGGGCGGCGAGAAGAATCTCGCTGATCATGGATGTGGTGGTAGTCTTGCCGTGTGTGCCGGCTACAGCGATAGAATAATCGTAATTGTCCATAATCTGTCCGAGAAGCTCGGCTCTGGTAAGCATTGGAATACCGGCTGCCTTTGCTGCGGCAAACTCAGGATTGCTTTCGTGGATAGCAGCAGTGTAAACCACCAGGTCGATACCGGATGTGATATTGTCTGCGCTCTGGCCATATATGACTTTTATGCCCTTGGCAGCAAGAGTTTTTGTGAGGTCTGATTCCTTTGAATCGGAGCCGGAAATTGTAAAGCCCTCCTCATGCAGAATCTCTGCGAGACCGCTCATGCTGATACCGCCGATGCCTATGAAATGGATGTGTATTGGTTTGCTGAAATCTATTTTATACATTAATTTTACCTGCCTGATTTATTATAATTTATATTGTAACTATTAAGAAACGCTGAGAACAAAAAGCCGATGCGTCATAATTGCATGTAAGCGACAGATTTTCTTGTTCTGAATAGTTACTTTATATTAATTATACAACTAAATATAGTATTTGCAAAGGAAAAATAAGGTGAAAGCAGGCATGACTTTCAAATGATAAGAACCATAGCAGGTTAAACAGATATACGCTAAATGACACTTGTGCAAAATGTCGAAAATAAAGAAAAATATTATTTGATTTTGTGAAAAATGTTGAAGTGATAATGCGGCTGTGGTATAATTTTTTTTATAAAAATAATTCATCCGGACCATATGAATTTTATGGGGTTAAAGTATATGGCAGTAACTGCAATTTATGCAGCAGCAACTATAATTTATATGGAAACAATTGTGATTTATTATGGAAGCATTACAGATACGGTTATTACAGAAACAAGTGGTGGGGACCGGATGGGCACAACAAAAATTAGGACAGACGAGGAGTGATAACGTGATTAAGAAAGAAATGATAGCCATGCTTTTAGCAGGTGGTCAAGGCAGCAGACTTGGTGTTCTGACAGCGAACGTAGCAAAACCGGCAGTTTCGTTTGGTGGAAAGTACAGAATCATAGATTTTCCGCTTAGCAACTGCATCAATTCAGGCATTGATACAGTGGGTGTACTTACACAGTATCAGCCACTCAGACTTAACCGCCACATCGGAATAGGTATTCCGTGGGACCTCGACAGGAATAATGGAGGAGTGGCAATACTGCCTCCTTATGAGAAGAGCGGCAACAGCGAGTGGTACACAGGTACAGCCAATGCAATCTACCAGAATATGAGGTATATAGACAGTTACAACCCGGACTATGTGTTGATACTGTCAGGAGACCATATTTACAAGATGGACTATGAGGTGATGCTTGATTTCCACAAGGAAAACAATGCCGATGTGACCATAGCAACCATGCCGGTGCCTATCGAGGAGGCCAGCCGATTTGGTATCGTCATAGCCGATGATGATAAGCGCATCAATGCATTTGAGGAAAAGCCGGTTCATCCGCGCAGCAATCTCGCATCAATGGGCATTTACATATTCTCATGGCCGGTGCTAAAGGAAGCATTACTTGCACTAAAGGATCAGGAAAACTGTGATTTTGGCAAGCATGTCATACCATACTGCTTTGAAAACGACAGACGTATGTTTGCATACGAGTTCAACGGATACTGGAAGGACGTAGGTACACTGGGCTCATACTGGGAGGCCAATATGGAGCTTGTGGACCTCATTCCGGAGTTCAACCTGTACGAGGAGTACTGGAAGATTTACACAAAGAATGATGCAATCGAGCCACTTTATATAGCCAAAGGAGGCCATGTGGAGCGAAGCATCATGGGTGAGGGCTGTGAATGCTACGGTCATGTGGAGCATTCTGTCATAGGTGCAGGCGTCAAGATTGGAAGAGGCGCAGTAATACGTGATTCCATTATCATGTGTGACACGGAGATAGGCTCCAATGTCACGATAGACAAGTCCATCATTGCCGAAAATTGCAAGGTGGGCGACAATGTGACACTTGGCTTCGGACAGGAGAAGCCGAACGTATTAAATGAGAGCATATACTCATTTGGGCTGGTCACTATAGGAGAAGATTCTGTGATACCGGACGGGGTAAAGATAGGCAAAAATACAGCAATCTCCGGTGTTACATACGAAGAGGATTACAAAGACGGTGTGCTTGAGGGCGGAGAAGTTATTATCAAGGCAGGTGACGGAAAATGAAGGCAATAGGAATAATTTTGGCCGGCGGCAACAATAATAGGATGAAGGAACTGACAGCAAAACGAGCAGTACCGGCCCTGCCGGTAGCAGGCAGCTTCAGAAGCATAGATTTTGCGCTCAGCAGTATGTCAAACTCACATATACAGACTGTCGCAGTACTGACCCAGTACAATGCACGCTCACTGAATGAGCATTTAAGCTCATCAAAATGGTGGAATTTTGGCAGAAAGCAGGGGGGCTTATTCCTCTTTACACCTACAGTCACAGCGGACAACAGTGACTGGTACAGGGGCACGGCAGATGCGATGTATCAGAATATTGATTTTTTAAAGAGACGCCATGAGCCATATGTCATCATCAGCAGCGGTGACTGTGTATACAAGCTGGATTTCAACAGAGTGCTTGATTTTCACATCGAGAAAAAATCAGACATTACAGTGGTATGCAAGGACATGATGTACAACGACGATGTCAGCCGTTTTGGTGTGGTACGCATGGATGATGAGTCAAGAATCACAGAGTTTGATGAAAAGCCAATCGAGGCCTCATCCAACACCATTTCCACAGGTATCTATGTCATCAGGAGACGACAGCTCATAGAGCTTTTGGAGGCGGCAGCTGAGGAAAACAGATTCGATTTCGTAAATGATATCCTCGTGCGCTACAAAAATGTAAAGAAAATATATGGCTACAAGATAAATTCATACTGGAACAATATCGCCGATATTGATGCATACTTCAAGACCAATATGGATTTCTTAAGACCTGACGTCAGAAGCTATTTCTTCAGGGAGGAGCCGACCATCTGCTCAAAGGTGGACGACCTGCCACCGGCCAAGTTTAATCCGGGCTCAGACATTTCAAACAGCCTCGTATCAAGTGGCTGTATCATAAACGGCAGTGTGGAGGATTCGGTGCTTTTCAAGCAGGTATTTGTGGGCAAAAACACCACAGTGAAGAACTGCGTGATACTCAATGACGTCTACATAGGCGACAATGTGCACCTCGAAAATTGCATCGTAGAGAGCCGCGGAACCATCAATCCAAACACCTGCTATTGTGGTGAGGATGGAGTCATGATAGTAAAAGAAAAAAATGTAAGATATGTAATTTAAAAACAGACCAGGGGGACAAAAATATGCAGATTACAGACATCAGAATTCGTAAGGTAGAAAAAGAGGGCAAGATGAAGGCGGTTGTGTCAATCACAATCGATGATGAATTCGTGGTACATGACATTAAGGTAATCGAAGGAGAAAAGGGACTTTTCATCGCCATGCCAAGCCGCAAGGCAAACGATGGCGAGTACAGGGATATAGCCCATCCGATTAACTCTGCCACACGCGAGAATATCCAGAATATGATTCTTGAAAAGTATAAGACAGAGATTGAGAATGTATAAAACAGTCAAATGCTGTAGCAAATGTAAATAATAATTTTGGTATGTGTATATCAGACGAAATCGCGCAAGTGCATCGGAGGAGATTGGCTTGCGCGGTTTTTGTGTAATAAGGGTTTGATTAGAGAATAAAAAGTAAGCATATATTCATTTTAGACCCTCGTCTTTTAGAGAGAAATTTGATGACAAACTGTCCTCTCTGTGCTACAATCAACTCAAAGCATTATATTTCTGTAAATACGACACCACAGCATATTTTATCGGTGCGTATCACTTTGAAGAGGGCAGACCACTTCGCATTTTTCGACAAAGACATGGAAATTTTCAATGCTTTATGTTACCAGTTAATAGCAGGAAAATTGAAATGTCAGATGTGAAAACATTGCGAGAAAAGCGGGTTGTGGGGATTTTGCCGGCTTTTATATAAGGGATTATTGTACACATTATATACGTGGAAAGCATAAGTATACAGTATTTTTATTCGACTTCAGATTTTCCTGCTCACACAAGAAGAGGAGGTTAATTTGGGTACAAAGGACTCGAAGGCGAAGGAGTATTTGTCAGACAATACGAGGTTCAGTGAAATCTGCAATTATGTATTGTTTGACGGTGAGAAGGTTATCAAACCGGAGAATTTAAAGGAATGTGACACCACAGAGGTGTTATCAGTTTTCGGTATTGACAGGAAGCAGATTGTTAAGCAGAAATGGAGAGATTTGCTAAAGGGGGTGTCTGTAAAATATACAGAATCAGTATACATCGTACTGATGGGGATAGAGGCACAGACAGATGTTCATTATTCGATGCCGGTTAAGACCATGATTTATGATGCCATGAATTATGGAGAACAGGTTAACGAGGCGAAGAAGCAACATCAGAAAAACAAAGATTATAAATCATCAGATGAGTTTTTATCAGGGTTTACACTTGAGGATAGGCTGACACCGGTGATTACAATTACATTATATCTTGGAACAAAAAACTGGGATGGTCCAAGAAGTCTTGTTGAGATGATGCCTCATATGGACGAGAGATTTCGGCCATTTATCAACGATTACAGGATTAATCTGTTGAATCCACTGGAGATTACGGATTTTTCCAAGTTCAAAACAGGTCTGAAACCACTGTTTGAAGTGCTGAAAAATGCGTCAGATGAGGGAAAGCTGAATGATTTAATTACAAAAGACGAAACCTTTACAAGGGTTGACATTGAGACAGTAGCAGCTATCAATCTATTTGTAGGAACTGACATTAAGTATGATGAAAAGGAAGAGGTGGTAAATATGTGTAAGGCATGGGATGAGCATAAAAAACTTGGCATTCAGGAGGGTATGAAGCAAGGAATACAACAAGGAATGAAACAAGGAAGATGTCTTGAAGTATATTCGCTTGTTCAGGATGGTATATTAGACCCTGAGGTAGGGGCAAGTAGAGTAAGTATGTCATTGGATGACTTCGCAGACGCAATGCAAAAAGCAGGCTACAAACTTCCTGAGATGGTGTAGTATAATAGCTTAAAAGTATAGAAATTGCCCCAACTGATTTGTGTTGGGGCATGATTTTTATATGACAGGGGCAGTAGATGTATCTTGTATCTGTATATTTTGCCATGCAGGTGCTTAATAGATATTTGCAGAAATTTATTTTAGATATGAAAAGGAATAATTTATGAATTATATAGGCACACAGAATTTTGAAACAAAACGATGCTTTTTACGAAGAATCAAACTATCCGATTATACTATGATGTATGAAAATTGGGCTAAGTATGATGAAGTTTGCAGATACTATCCATTTAATCCTGTTGATGACATAGAAATATATAGGGACAAGGTAAAGCATTGGATATCTAATTATGAGTCGGATTCATATTTTCATTGGGTAATTGAGTGGAAAGAAACGGGAGAATTGATAGGAACAATTAATTTGGGAAATGTGGAAGAAGCATGTCATATGTGTGATACATGCTATATGCTGTCTCCCGGATTTTGGAATAAAGGCATTATGACAGAAGTATTGGAGGCTGTCTTAGATTATGCCTTTGATAGAGTTGGATTTAACAGAGTTCAGGCAGAAGTATTCTATGGAAATGATGCTTCCTCTGCGGTATTAAAGAAATGCGGCATGGTGTTAGAAGGCATTGCCAGACAAAAATACTATAAAAATGGTGAGTATATCGATACTGCTTTATGGGCAATTATTGTAGGTGATAGGTTATATTGAGACAAGAACTGATATTAAGTATGATGAAAAGGAAGATGTGGTAAATATGTGTAAGGCATAGGATGATCATAAAAAGCTTGGCATACAGGAAGGAATACAACAAGGCAGATGCCTTGAAATATATTCACTTGTTCAGGATGGTATATTAGAACCTGAGGTAGGCGCAAGTAGAGTAAGTATGTCATTAGATGACTTCGCAGACGCAATGTAAAAATTAGGCTACAAACTTCCTGAGATGGTGTAATAATTAGAACAAGGATGTTGATAGTAAATATCAATGTCCTTGTTTCTTTGTAGAGCTGTTATGGGTTTGAATTGTTTTTGGAATAGCAGGTTAATAAAGTGAAATTGAAAAATTTGGACTGCACGATGCGATCCACACCAAATCAGCATAGTGTCATTGACATTTTGCCAATGTGTAGTATAATACTTATACAAGAGATTGCCAGTTTGTCCTCCGGTGTCCTTCGGACCCGGGGGCTTTTTATATATAGGAGGTACCATGGCAGATAAATCATACAAAAAGTATTAAAAATTTCTCCGTTTTAGGGATTGTACGTGCCAAAGATGGCGCCTATACTTATGGAACTAATGATGCATACTTCAAAAACAGTTACATACCATTTCAGCCACAGATATCATGTCCATAATGGGTTATGATGCAAATTGGACGAACTTAGCAAACTTAATATAATATACATTTTGCCAGAGACACTGACCTCTGGCTTTTTTATTAAAACACCAGCATGGAAAGGGTTAGGCACTGTTAACATCAAAAGCTATATTCTGTGTAGCTGAAATGACAAATAAAAAAAATAAAGCAAAAAGTTTTAAAACTTGCAAGCAAAAGGGATCGAATCCGTACTTAATAAATAAAAGAGGGTTGTAATGGACGATAGAGAAATAATTAAACTATATAATTGCCGATCCGAGGATGCATTGCTAGAAACAGAGAAGAAATATGGGAAACTTGTATCATTTATAATTGGCAGGCTGATAAAGAATCAGTTAGATGTTGAAGAATGTACAAATGATACATATTTAGGTGTCTGGTTTACGATTCCCCCAAAAACACCAGATAACTTGAAAGCTTATATTTTAAAAATTGCAAGGAATCAGGCGCTAAAAAAGTATGAACATATTCATGCGGCAAAAAGAGATATAGATATGTGTTTGCCATATGAGGAATTGAGTAATTATCTGGCGAAAGTGGGAGAAGAAGATTGGGAAAATAATGAATTGAAAGATATTGTTGAGGATTTTTTGGAATCGTTGCAAAAACCTCATCGACAAGTTTTTGTATTAAGATATTGGTACTTTATGTCGGTAAAAGAGATTATGAAATGTTGTAATATGAGCAAAAGCAAGGTCGAAACAATCTTATTTAGAACAAGAAAAAAGCTGAGAGAACAATTAGCGGAAAGGAAGTATTTATGAAAACTTTGAAATCAGATATTTTTTATGCAATGAATGAAATAAACGATAAATATATCCTAGAGGCTGCACAATGTTTAGAGCAAAAAAAAGAAAACGATATTTCCTTACAAAAGAATAGTAAACTATTTCATGAAAGTAACGCACATAGCCGTAAATGGTTGGCTCGCGTTGCAACTGCAATGGCGGTAAGTATCATTCTTTTTACAACAGGAGGAATTGCCAATGCAGCGACAGGAGAGAAACTGGTTCAATGGATTAATGGGCTGTTTGGTGCGGAATTAGTTACAGATGAAAACGAAGGATTGATCGGAAAAGAAGTCATAGATAATTCGGAACCGGAGGTTACGCATGGTGAAGAAAGCGATATAGGGAATGCTGAGGGAAGAGCTATAACTGAAAGCCATATTATAAAGAGTGTCGCAGATGATAATATTGTGCTGCCATTATCTGTTTCTGAGTTTAAGGTGGAGAATGATACGACACCTGAAATTATTATGACTAACGGAAGTATGGCAGTATTTTATCTGGAGGATTATGCAGGTTGGAATTGTAAAGCAGGGGATATATTAACCTTTTCGTTTGAAAAATATGAGTCAGATGCGGTTTCTAATCAGGCGCTGGTTATAGGATATATTAAAGATGGGGTTATGTATGACGGAGAAAGTTTTGGAAGTCTAAGCGGAAGTTACGAATTAAAAGTTAGAGAGGGGGGAGAATACAATTTATATATTATTAGCGCAACTTCCGATTATTTAACATTGAAACAAGGCACTATCAATCTTAGTAAATAGAGAGGAAAAGTCAAATGAAAAGAATGAAAAAAATTATAGTAACTATTTTATCTTTGGCAATGATGATGGGTTTGTGTGTAACTGTAAATGCAGCAGAATCAGATCAAAATTATAATGAAATTTATTACACTGTATATAACGAGAATGGAGAAGTTGTAGACGAAGGTATTATACCGAGAACTACAAACGCAAGGTATCACTGGTCTCCGAATATTACATTGGATAATGGTTGGTATACAAGTTTTCGTATGCCCGGTCCGAATGCATTTTATGTTACATCAAATACAGCAATGAAATTTTCGTATTCGTTAAATCGAAGCGCAACAATAAAATATCAATTTATGAAATCTAGCCAACGCTCCACTCCATATGCTGATGTATGGAAAACAGGAACTATTACAGCCAAAAATGGCTCAGTAACTAAAACGGCTGATTCTACAGCATATTATTATGTTGGGATAACTAATGCTTCTTCGGATGCGATTACAATTACATCAGTAGACTTTACATTTTAGGGGAACGAAAAAGTTTTCATTTTGTTCATACTTACCGCTAATATATTCGCTGAAGTATTTGCTATAATATAAGTGGTTAAGGGTGCCTGTTGGAATGTTTATGTGGAGGTGATTCGGCGCAAACAATAATTATAATGTAGCTTTTGTTTTACAATATTTAGAAATGGTGTGAGGTAAATGCAAAAATGCAGAAAGCTTTTGATGGCTCTCCTATGTTTGTGTTTGTTTTTCTCTATTTCTGTTATTCCTGTGTCTGCTGCTACTACTGCTATTTTGAATTGGTACTTGGTTGATTCTGGCAAACATTTGGATTGGAAAGGGAGTACATCTTACCAAACTCAATTTAATTCTGCCGTAAGCACATGGAATAATTATAAATCTGGTGTTATTCGCAAAGACGCTTGGAATACGATTAACGATGTTACCATTTCTGATTACAATGAGGTGAGCTCAACTGCTGGAGTTACTTCTTCGGCTGGTACAATTAAGTTCAATACATATCAGATGGATAATTTTACATCTGCTCAGAAACGGAATGTATGCACACATGAGTTGGGTCATGCCTTAGGATTAGCTCATAATGCGAAAGGCGATGTTATGTATGCGTATGTAAGCTCAGTAACAAGTCTTTCTGCCAACGACAAGGCTTCCTATGACGCAAGTTATAAAAGATATTAAAGAAGGGAGGAATATCTATGAAATTTCAGTCTAAAACCAAAATTGGTATTTTTATCGGAGCTGTTGTGATTTTGCTGGTTATTGGTGTGCTGTTTTTTTGCATTGCGAAACCTTCAACTTCTGACGAAATTAAGACATCATATTTGAGAGGTACTTTTTCGATTGATTATAGCGATCTGAATGCAGTTGTAGGCGATGCTGATTATGTATTCGTTGGTACGGTCGCAAGTGAGGAAGGTACTGTTTATAAAGATGCTGTTACGGTTGAAACAGACGATGGAAAGACTCGTGAAGTTTCCGGCCCATACACAAATTATACTGTGAACGTCACAAAAAATATCAAAGGCAATTTAGTTACTGACACGGCTATCCCGATTCAAAAATCTGGCGGACTTTCGGAAGATGGCTCACAATATTTTGTTTATGAGGGTGATGAGCTTCCGGTTGTAGGAAATGAATATATCTTTTTTGCTTATGCCCAGCCGGACGGGTCATTGTTAATTTCCGGTCCTGTTTCTAACATGAGTGTATCTGACAATACAAGCGATATTGCTCCTTTTAGCGATTCAACGGAATATAGCGACATTGTAGATGCGTATAATAATCAAGTCGATTCTGGACGGTCTAGGTTTACTTCTTCTTATGAGGCAAAATAAATTAAAATTGCAGGAAATGTAAGAATGCTTTCCGATAGCTATATGATACTTATAACTTCGGATCAATGCGATCCGAAGTTATTTTTAGGCGTTGAAGAAATGACTTGAACATGTTTATATTGCCCGATAGTATCTTAAAAGGCATATTTTGATATGCTTTTTGGATTCACTTTAGGAATCAGTGTAAAAAGATTGCAGTATGGGCGAATTTAACTCGGTCGCGGAAAAAATAGGGTTTATATTGAAATGAGCTTTGGAGAAAGATGCCAACTATTCCAGCACTTTAAGTTTCTCTGTCAAGTAAGAATATTTTCCAGTAACTATATAATACTTATTTTTTGGAGCATACATGTTTGGTATATGGTAATTAGAGTGATAGGAAAAAAAACAGGAGGGGTCAATATGATTAAGAAAGTCATTAGCGTGGTAATTGCAATATGTTTGATGTTTATTTCAACCATTGGAAGTTCTATTCAGCCGATATATGCAGCATCATCGGCTCGGATTAATCCGGATGATATGTTGACAGTGCTGAACGATATAACAGTAGCGGGACAGTCATGGGAGAATATTGGTTTTGATTCGGAGGATATTGCCAATATAATGCAGATGCAAAGGAAAGATGACTCATATTATGCGTCGTTGAACACGGACATAGCTAGATTATCAGTAGAAACAGTAGAAACAAAGGCATTAGAAAACGCAATAGCAGGGCAAGGGTATATTCAATCTTATGCACAGAACGGTAATCCGCCAGCAACCCCACAAGAACAGAATGAAAGGATGCAATATGTTACACAAGTAGCATTAGAGAGATATGGTAATACATATAACACAGCAGATTTTAACAAATATGTACTTTATCTTTATATGTCCCATTATATAGACAATCCTAATTATACTAAAGAAAGTCCAGGATTTGATAATATATATGCTTATGTTATTACTTCAGATGATATTACAGCATATGAGAATTTTATAGCACAAAGTAAGTTTTCTATGTTCTCTACAAATCTGGTTAATTTTATGGATGAGTTCAAGTCTGCGGTAAATAATTCGTCAGACATTCTAACCGCGGTGGATGAGGGAAAAGTTATATCCATAAATACCGCAAATGCGATATATGGTTTATCTACGTTTGATCCGGAAAAAACCGCATCAAGAGCAAAGTTAATTGTCACTTCATTTAAGGACCACTATGAGAGTACGGCTTCTGTAAATGAATTATTAAATGCAATGTATGTAGATTTGGAGCCGGAGGATGTCAGCCAACAGTATATTGATGCATGTGTTACGGGATTTTTAGGAGTATTGGCAGGAACAACATTATTTGGCTTTGGTATGTCAATATCGCTATGTTATTATAACGTGTATGCAAATTTGTACGATAAGGCAAAGCTAACAGCATTGCATTATTCATTGTCAGGAAGAGTGGCTATCAGGCTTGATGAACTGATTGGGGGCTAAGTTATGAACGACGACAATGAAAATGTGTTGATTATTGCATATAACTTGTTCTGCACCATACTAATACCAGCAGTAATAGTATTGACAGGAATTTGGTCTTTGGAGTCGGAGAGCGATTTCACACATGGACGAACAGGAGGATTGCCGATGGGGGCATTGACTGTATTCGTTCCAGAGGTTATATTGGGTTTGAAGTGGAAAATGAAAAGGGCGTTTACAATTCCATGCTGTATTGCGTGGTGTATCTTCCTTCTTAAGATGGCACATTATTTCTTTGCTGTGGTTACAAATGCACCAATTACATATTATGGAACGGTGTGCATTGTGCTGTCTGGATTAATGTGGAGTATAGTCATGGAATTGAAGCAGGAATTAAAAGAATACCTTTTGGGGTTTCCACAGGAATATTGGCTTGTTCCGTGTTCTAATAGTTCGAGATATAACAAGGTGTTTCGCTTTATATGGTTAGTAGGCGTCGTTTTAGGAACGATATTTTTATTAATGATTAAATGGGGATGAGTCTTTGATAAAAGTTATATTTTATTTTTTGCTTGTAAGTATAGGAGCAGGTTTGGTGCAGATGAAAATACCGCTGTTTGGTCGTCATAGCAAGCGGTGGGAAGAACAAAATTATGCACAGCGGTTTGGCGGTATCTTTTTTCCGACATTCATTGCGCTTGTAGTTATCTTTTTATTTAATGAGTATAAGACGGCTCAATTACCCACTTTGAATGAAGAAATGCTGATGAATGGAGCGGAGTATTGTTTGGTAACTGATCTGAATGAGATAGGAGATGCGGATTATGCTTATGAGATAAAAAGCGGAAGCTCACAAGAGGAGATTTGCGGAATTATATCAAGTATATGTATAGACTTAAAAAGGGAAGATGATTTTGTAAATGTCAGATATGAAAACGGAGAATATATTATCATCAACAATGGCATAACAATAGGACGGGCTGTCATAAATGACAAAGCAACAACAGATTTGTTGAAAATATACTTTTGCAACTAAAAGTGGATGAGCGTTTCAGTGTAACCTTTAGGCGAGAATATCAAAAAATACAAAAAAATACAATTTATTCGGTTGACCAAATGATACTTTTGTCATATAATCTAATCAAAAATAGTAATAATTACTAATTTAACTGGAGATTATTAGCAGGAGGTACCTATCATGGACAAGAAGATTACAGACAGCATTATTTACATCGGTGTGGACGACAAGGACATTGATTTATTTGAGAGCCAGTATGTTGTTCCAAACGGTGTTTCATACAACTCATATGTGATTATGGATGACAAAATTGCAATCATGGATACAGCAGATGCAAGAGTTACGGATAAGTGGTTTGCCAATTTGAGAGAGGCGCTCGGCGACAGAAAGCCGGATTATCTCGTTGTTTCCCATTTGGAGCCGGATCATGCTTCCAATATCCAGAAGGTTGCAGAGACATATCCTGATATGCAGATTGTAGGTAATGCAAAGACCTTTAACATGATGGGACAGTTTTTCGATATAGACTTAACGGACAGAAAGGTTGTAGTGGCAGAGGGAGATAAGCTTTCTCTTGGAAAGCATGAGCTTACATTCGTCATGGCTCCTATGGTTCACTGGCCGGAGGTTATGATGGAGTACGAGTCAACAGACAAGGTGCTTTTCTCGGCAGACGGCTTTGGTAAGTTTGGTGCGCTCGATACTGATGAGGACTGGACATGTGAGGCAAGACGTTATTACTTCAATATTGTTGGAAAGTATGGTGCTCAGGTGCAGGCAGTTCTCAAAAAGGCAGCAGGGCTTGACATTGAAAAGATTTGTCCTCTTCACGGACCGATTCTCACAGAGAACCTTGGCTTCTACATAGATAAATACAATACATGGAGCAGCTATCAGCCTGAGGATGAGGGAATCCTTGTGGCATGTGCTTCTATTCACGGCAATACAAAGAAGGCAGCAGAGCTTTTAGCAGAAAAGCTCAAGGCTACAGGTGTAAAGGTTGCATTTACAGACCTTTGCAGGGATGATATGGCAGAGGCTGTTGAGGATGCGTTCAGATACGACAGGCTTGTGCTCTGCGCATGCACATACGATGGAGGCATTTTCCCACCAATGGAGGATTTCTTACATCATCTCAAGGCAAAGGCTTATCAGAATCGTAAGATTGCCTTCGTGGAAAACGGTTCATGGGCACCTACAGCAGCACGCCAGATGAAGGCTATTGTTGAGGGCTTCAAGAATATTGAGTGTGTTGAGCCGGTTGTTACAATTAAATCTACTCTCAATGAGGCATCTGAAAAGCAGATGGATGAGCTTGTTGCAGCACTTACCAGATAGAATTATGGATTAACGAAGACCCGGACGTTTGTCCGGGTTTTTGTATTAAAGTATATATAAATATGCTATCATACAAACAAAGAAAAAAGCCATAATAGTACAATGTCAAATGAGGTAAACTATATGCAGCAGCGAATTACCATAAATCTTAACACAGATAGCAAAACAACCGACAAAACCACTATTCTTGAATACTGCCGCAGTCACGGCATTGCAGGGATAGAAACACCGTGCGGTGGAAAAGGAACCTGCGGCAAGTGCAAGGTGACGGTGGCAAAACCATACTATAAGGACGTGCTGGCCTGTCAGACGAAGATTTGTGACGGTATGGAAATTATTGTTGGAAGAAAAGAAAGCACCGGAACCAAAGAAGACAGCATGGTTGTTCTGACAAATGGAGAAAATGTATCGGAAAAATTTAATGAGCATGTGAATAGGAATGTTGAAGACACTCTGGCGGCCTGTGATATCGGAACCACAACAGTAGTCTGTTATCTGATTGATAAAGAGACCGGGCAGATTATCTCAACCAGAAGCGGTGCCAATCCACAGCGCAGCTTTGGAGCAGATGTACTTTCCAGAATTGATGCGGCAGCGAGGGCGGATGATAACGATAAAGCGAATGGCGGCCTGCAGATGATGCAGACACAGATAGTGTCCCTGCTTAACGGCTGGATATCAGAAATGCTCACGGAATGTGGCAGAACTAAAGTAAGCCGGTTTTCAGTTGCCGGAAACACAGTTATGTGTCATCTGCTTATGGGAATTTCACCGGAAAAGCTTGGCAAGGCACCGTTTATGCCGGATGAATATTTTGGCAGGGAATTTAATCCTTTGGATATAGGACTTGAAAATTGTCAAACCATGATTATATTTCCGGCTGTATCAGGCTTTGTAGGCGGAGATATTACAGCGGGTATGATGGAGACAGTGAACTGCAACGAGCTGACACTATATCTGGATATCGGAACAAACGGTGAGATGGCGCTTGGAATAGGCGACAGATATGTGTGCTGTGCCACGGCGGCAGGACCGGCTTTTGAGGGTTCGCAGATTGAGCTGGGCATGCCGGCGTCTAAGGGAGCCGTGGATAAGGTATGGCTGGAAGGGCGCAGAATTAAGTATTCGGTTATCGGAAATGACAGACCAGTGGGACTGTGCGGTTCGGGGCTTATCGATGCGCTTGCCGTTCTTCTGAAAGCCGGAATCATAGATGAAAACGGCACGATTTTAAGCGGACAGGAGCTTCCTATACTGTTTAGGTCGTATGTGTTTGAGGTGGAAGCGGAGGAGACTGCACAGAGCACAGAGTCCTCTCTCGTCGTTCATATTGCACCGGGAGTCTACATTACGCAGGATGATATCAGGAAGCTGCAGCTTGCGAAGGGCGCGATAGCCGCCGGAATAGAAGTATTGTTTAAGGAATATGGCTGTAAGCCATGCGATTTGGATATACTTACATTTGCAGGAGGCTTTGGAAACTACATTGACAAAGCAAGTGCGGCTGCAATAGGATTGTTTCCACAGGAGCTTTTGGACAAGGCAAAAGAAGTGGGAAATGCGGCAGGAAACGGAGCTGTTTCGGCAGCTTTATCGCAGGAAGCCTGGAAAAGAGCACTGGATATAAGTGGGAACATGCGTTACATCGAGCTGGCATCGTATCCGCATTTCAATGAAATGTATGTGGAGCATATGAATTTTTAAATAATTGAAAAATATATATTTTTACTTTATTGTTGAAGAAAATTGTCATATAATGACTTCGGGTGAGATTATATTTTAAAAGAAAAGCTGATAGGGTGATCAGCATCAGGAGGAATATCAATGCGTAAAACAAAAATTATCTGTACTATTGGACCGGCCAGTGAACATGAGGATGTCCTCACCAGGATGATAAAGGCAGGTATGGATGTTGCCAGATTAAACTTTTCTCATGGTTCACATGAGGAGCATCAAGGCAAAATAGATTTAATCAAGAAGGTAAGACAGAAGCTTCATATGCCAATCGCAATCATGCTTGACACAAAGGGACCTGAGTATCGTATCAAGACCTTTGAGAATGGCAAAATAGAGCTCAAGGATGGAGATACTTTCACACTTACCACTGACGATATTGTAGGAAATCAGGAGAGAGTATCAGTAAACTATGAGAATCTGATCAGGGATTTAAAGGTTGGTGACCGTGTGCTTGTTGCGAACGGAATCATCATTCTGCAGGTCCGAGAGCTTAAAGGAAACGATGCAATCTGTGATGTTATCGCAGGAGGTACACTTTCAGACAGAAAGAGCATGAACTTCCCGAATAAGGTCATGAAGCATGCATATTTAAGCAAGCAGGACAAGGATGATCTGCTTTTTGGAATAAAAAACGAGGTGGATTATGTTGCCGCATCATTCGTTTCTACGAAGCAGGATGTAGCTGATCTGAGAAGCTTTTTGGATGAAAACGGTGGAGAGGACATTGAAATCATCGCAAAGATTGAGAACCGCTCAGGTGTAGACCATGTGGAGGAAATTTGTGAGATAGCAAACGGAATCATGATAGCCAGAGGAGATCTCGGTGTTGAGATTCCGGGCGTTGAGGTGCCTGCAATACAGAAGTATCTTATCAACAAGTGCCGTATGCTTGGTACACGCGTAATCACAGCAACAGAGATGCTTGAGTCCATGATTCACAATCCGCGTCCTACAAGAGCTGAGCTTTCGGATGTAGCCAATGCTGTATACGACGGCTCATCAGCTATCATGCTTTCGGGAGAGTCTGCAGCAGGTAAATATCCTGTAGAGGCTGTAAAAAATATGGCAGAGACAGCAGAGTATACGGAAAAGCAGATAAACTACGGCAAGAGATTTGCCAATGCGGATTTCCAGACAAAAAGCATAGTTGACGCTATTTCACATGCTACATGTGCCATGGCAATAGATGTGGATGCGAAATGTATCGTAGTCAGCTCACTGACAGGACGTACAGTGCGCATGGTCAGCCGTTTCCGCTGCCCTGTTGATATAATAGGCATGACAACCTCTGAAAAGGCATGGCGCAAGCTGAACCTGAGCTGGGGTGTAAAGCCGGTTCTGTGCGAGGAATACAACTCAATGGAGGTTATGTTCTACAATGCGATGAACGAGGCAAAGAGTGTCATGAAGCTTAAAAAGGGTGATCATATAGTGCTCACAGGAGGTCTCATCAATGGTAAGACAGGTAACACCAATGTGATTAAGGTTGAGACAGTTTAGTACATTTGTGCTATTGATTAAATCGTATATATGTCATATAATTCTTAACGGTTAATAAAAACAATAAATTTAAAATAAACAATTTCGAGATGAAGTTTGCAGGAAAACGGCAGCGATTTTACCTTATCAAAGCCTACCGAAGGAGTAAAACTCTCAGGTGCCGCAGCAGGCGGTGCAACTGTAAATGGATCGACTCTCTGGAGACACCCGCTTGGCGGGGGCCGAAGGTGCAACGTACGAATAGGAAGCAGTAGGAGTGCAGTGACTATGGATATATCATGGCACAGGCTGCTTCTCGTACGAATCTCTCAGGCAACAGGACGGAGAAGATATTGGACAGATATTCTTAAGATAATCTTCTTAATCCCATGTATCAGACTGTATATGCAGCGTATATGGGGTTTTTTATTTCAATTCACGTAAGTGCTGCTAAGCCTTCTTTTTCAATTGTTTCCGGATGAAATTATATATATTAATAGTATTTGCTCAAAACACAAAGAACTTGTGTTTAGATAAAAAAAGAGAGGCAGGAGTATTTCAATGTGGAACACAATCAACATTTTTCTTAAAGCAGTGGACGATTTCGTCTGGGGAGTGCCGCTCATGGTGCTCATCATGGCAGGAGGTATAATGCTCACAGTGCGTATGGGGCTTCTTCAGATAAGAAAGCTTCCTCTGGCACTTAAGTGGATGGTCAAAAATGAAGATGGCGGCGATGGCGAGATTACGAGCTTTGGCGCACTATGTACCGCGCTTAGCGCAACAATCGGAACCGGCAACATAGTCGGTGTAGCAACTGCAGTCGGTGCAGGAGGACCGGGAGCACTTTTTTGGATGGTGCTTGCAGCCTTCTTTGGCATGGCAACAAAGTATTCAGAGGGACTTTTGGCTGTAAAATATCGTGTCATCGGCAAGGACGGACATAGTCTCGGCGGACCATTCTACTACATTGAGCAGGGAATGGGCATAAAATGGAAATGGCTTGCAAAGATATTTGCATTTTTCGGCGTATGCGTTGGACTTTTCGGAATAGGAACATTCAGCCAGGTAAACGGAATATCAAGTGCTGTAAACAACTTTTTTGACCCTAAAAACCAGCATACAGTAAAGGTTTTACCGTTCCTTGGTGAGTATTCATGGTCAGTTGTCATTGCTTCGCTTGTACTGGCATTCTGCGTGGCAGCAGTGCTTATCGGCGGAGTAAAGCGTATTGCAAGTGTCAGCCAGATAATAGTTCCTTTCATGGCTGTTATATATATTGTATTTGTGCTCGTGCTTGTGGTATGCAATATCACAGCGGTTCCGGCAGCGTTTGCTACAATAGTAAAGGCAGCGTTTTCACCGAAGGCCATCACAGGCGGTGCCGTGGGAAGCTTTCTTGTTGCAATGCAAAAGGGTGTTGCCAGAGGAATCTTTTCAAACGAGGCAGGACTTGGTAGTGCCCCGATTGCAGCGGCAGCAGCCCAGACAAAGGAGCCTGTACGTCAGGGACTTGTCAGCATGACAGGAACCTTCATTGATACAATAGTTATATGTACACTTACAGGACTTTCCATCGTGCTCACAGGCGCATGGCAGGTTGACGGACTCGAGGGCGTGCAGGTCACTACATATGCATTCCAGAATGGTCTTCCTTTCCCGAAAGAGCTATCAGCATTTGTACTTATGCTGTGTCTTGTATTTTTTGCCTTTACAACTATACTCGGTTGGGATTATTATAGTGAACGGTGCTTAGAGTATTTGAGCGGCGGCAGGATGAAATATGTAAAGGTATACCGCTGGATATATATCCTTGCTGTTTTCATTGGACCTTATATGACTGTAAGTGCGGTGTGGACCATCGCAGATATCTTCAACGGTCTCATGGCTCTGCCAAATATGATAGCGCTGTTTGCTCTTAGCGGTGTTGTTGTTAAGGAGACAAAGCATTTCTTCGAGCGACACAAAAATGGAGAAATCGAGGATTAATTATGTTTTATATTTTGCGACATGGAAGAACAGATTGGAATGAGGAGCACAAGCTGCAGGGGGAGGTGGATATCCCACTCAACGAAACCGGCAGGCAGATGGCTTACGATGCCGCAAAAAAATATAAGGATATAGACTTTGACATATGCTACTGTTCTCCGCTTAAGAGGGCTCAGGAGACAGCAAGGATTTTTCTTGCAGACAGAAACCCTGCAGTAGAGATTATCACTGACAACAGGCTTCACGAGATGTGCTTCGGCGATTATGAGGGAGTGAAGAACATCAGGCAAAAGCCAGAATGCCCTGTATACCTGCTCTTTGAGGAGCCGGAAAAATATGTGGCTAGGGACGGCGCAGAGAGTTTTGAGGAGCTATATCACAGAACAGGCGAGTTTATAGAGCAGGTGCTAAAACCACAGCTTGCGGCAGGCAAAAATGTGCTTGTCGTGGGACATGGCGCAATGAACTGCAGCATAGTCAATCAGTTTCGTGGCACACCTATAAAGGATTTCTGGAAGGATATGCAGGGAAACTGCGAGCTGCTTAAGGTTGAATAAATTTAGATTATTCTGAATAGTTATTTCGTTTGTAATAGATAGGGCATACCGGTTGTGGTGTGCCCTGTTGCTGTCAGAAGCTAATTTCAATAGCATGTATTTATAAGTAAATGAGCATTATATTATAAGTAATACTAAATTGACCGCATAGCCTTATGCTCGTAAAATAATTTTGTAAAATTTTTATTAAATGAGAGTATAAATATTTGGAGGAACCAATGAAAAAGACAACAAACTCTTCACCTTACCAGTTTGAAGGCAGAATACCTCTGTCTCAGGCTATTCCGCTTGGACTGCAGCATGTTATGGCTATGTTCATCGGAAACCTTACACCTCTTATCATAGTTATGGGAGCATGCGGGCTCACAGCGGACGCAGGCTTTGCGGAGCTTAGAACAGCTCTCCTACAGAATGCAATGATTATCGCAGGTATTGTAACATTAGTACAGATGTTTTCCATCGGACCTGTCGGCGGAAAGGTACCTATCGTTATGGGAACCTCTTCGGGCTTTCTTGGAGTATTAAACAATACAGTTGCAGCGTGTGGCGGCGGAGTTATAGCATATGGAGCTATTATGGGAGCCTGCCTTGTAGGAGGTATCTTCGAGGGCATACTCGGAGCCTTCTTAAAGCCTTTGCGCAAGTTTTTCCCGGCAATCGTTACAGGCTCAGTTGTTATAGCAATCGGACTTTCACTCCTTGGAGTGGGAATCAACTACTTCTGTGGTGGAACAGGCAAAAATGATTACGGCTCACTGCCAAACCTTTTTATTGGAATGGTTGTACTTATAGTAATCGTGCTTCTTAAGCATTTTGCACCATCGCGCAGTATTTTTTCATCATCTGCCATCCTTTTTGGTATCCTGGCAGGATATGTTGTAGCAATCATTATGACACTTACCATGTCACACACAGGTGTGACCGCTGACGGTGTTAAATACACATACTCATGGGTTGTAAACTTTGATGAGGTTAAAAATGCGGCATGGATAGCAGTTCCAAGCTTTATAGGCTTTGGAAAGCTGTCAGATGTGGGAATTTCCTTCCATGCCAATGCAATCATCCCAATCGGCATCATGTTTATCGTTACTGCAATCGAGACAGTTGGCGATATCTCAGCCTGTGTGGAGGGTGGAATGGACAGAGAGGCTACAGATTCAGAGCTTTCAGGCGGTGTTATCTGTGATGGCCTTGGTTCATCATTTGCAGCGCTTTTCGGAGTACTGCCAAATACCTCATTCTCACAGAATGTAGGTCTTGTTTCAATGACAAAGGTTGTCAATAGATTGGCTATTTCAATGGGAGCTATATTCCTCATTATTTGCGGCTTCTGCCCAAAGATCGGTGCTCTCATGTCAATCATGCCTCAGTCAGTGCTCGGCGGAGCTGCTGTTATGATGTTTGCCTCTATCCTGATTTCGGGAATTGAGCTCATCACAAAGGAGCCAATCGGCAGCCGTGAGATTACAATTATCTCAGTGGCAATCGGTTTAGGCTACGGACTTGGCGCTACAACCGGTGCTACATCACATCTGCCATACTATGTACAGCTTATATTTGGCGGTTCAGGTATCGTGCCTTGCTCACTTTGCGCTATTCTTCTCAATATTATTTTGCCGAAGAAGTCAAAGAACGCGCCATATATGTGGGATATGGACGAGAAAGACGATGTGAAGCGTGTGGATGACTAACGCTTAGGATTTTGAAGCCGTCCGGTGCATTAAGTACACCGGCGGCTTTATTGTTTGTGGGAAAGTATGGAAATATATGGAAAAAGTGATTTCAATAGTGGGCGCAGGTGGCAAGACCACACTCGTTCATAAGCTTGCAAGGGAATATCACAGGAGTGGAAAAGGTGTGCTTGTCACAACAACAACGCACATGTATGTCGAAGCTGACACTGACCTATCCTGCGATTTTTTTGCGTTAAGGGATAAAATAATAAAAGATGGATATTGTATGGCGGGGCAGAAAATATCTGAACAGAAAATATCAGAACAGTCAAAGCCAAAGATGTGCGGACTGCCGTATGATTTGCTCGATAAACTGATTAAAGACATGCCACAGGCGTTAGATTATGTTATAATCGAAGCAGATGGGGCAAAGCACCATTCTCTCAAATATCCGGCAGCGGATGAGCCGGTCATATATTCGGGTACCACAGATGTTATCATAGTGCTTGGCACATGGGAAAAGGGCAGGTCATGTAAGGACGTTGTATTTCGATATGAGCTTATGCAAAAGGAGCTTGGAACGGCAGAGGATGCAGTGGTTGAGGATTCGGTTATAGATACGCTGCGGCAGGTCTATGTCAGAAAGCTGCGCGATAGCGGGTTTGAAGGACGGGTATCGTGCGTTTTTGCGAATGAACGTGGGTGGTTCTGAATAGTTGCAAATATGGAAATAATAAGGTAACAGGGTAATTAATCAGATGAGCATGAATCAGAGCAATAATCAGATAATAAAGAAAAATTTGTTAATAATATGCCGCGGTGCAGGAGACCTTGCGACCGGCATCATCCACAGACTGCACCGGGCAGGGCATAGGGTGATAGCGCTTGAGACAGACTATCCGGCTGCCATACGGCGCCAGGTGTCCTTTTGTGAAGCAGTGTATGATGGGAGCGCAGCTGTAGAGGGTGTGACGGCCAGACTTATTCCTGCCTTGACTGATGCAGAGACTGATGCAGAGACTGATACAGAGACATATTCAGGGATAAATGACACACCGGCAGCTCATATTGCATCAGAAAAGTGGGATAGTTCAGCCATCGAAGCTGTGCTTGAAGCCGGAGAGGTCCCGCTTCTTATAGACCCAAAGGGTGAGTCAATTGCACTTTTAAAGCCGGATATTGTGGTAGATGCCATAATAGCAAAGAAAAATCTGGGTACCACAATCAATATGGCCCCGCTTGTGATAGGAGTAGGCCCGGGCTTTACGGCAGGACAAGACGTGCATCTGGTGATTGAGTCCATGCGTGGGCACAATCTGGCGCGCATCATTACCGATGGCATGGCACAGCCCAACACAGGTGTTCCGGGAAATATCGCTGGCTTCACAAGTGAGCGTGTGATTCACGCTCCGGCGGCAGGATATATTCATGACGTCAGAAAAATCGGAGATATAGTGCAAAAGGGCGATGAGATAGCACGGATATATCCGGATAAAGAAAGCTATGACAATGCATTGTCTGAATATGTCCCTGTAAATGCTACAATTACAGGCATCATACGAGGCCTTATCCGTGAGGGATATTATTTCAGGGAAGGCTTCAAGATAGCGGATATCGACCCGCGCGAGAGTGAGCTCTCTAACTGCTTTACAATCTCTGACAAGGCAAGAAGTATAGCAGGCAGTGTGCTTGAGGCGGTATCGGCATTTGAGCACGGCGTAAAGATTTATTAAATAATAAATGAGGGTAACTATTAAGGTGTTTTCAGTAGTTCTGAATAGTTACAGTGAGGATAAATAGATTGACGCAGGAAAACGAATTAGATATCAATAATCAGGAACAAAATAAAGGAAAGCTCACACATTTTAATGAGGCAGGGGAAGCTCACATGGTGGATGTGCATGCAAAGGATGACACATACCGCGTGGCGAAGGCCTGTGGCACGATAAAGGTAAATGGCGCCGTATACAGGGCGGTATCTACGGGCACAGCTAAAAAGGGCGATGTGCTGGCAGTGGCGAGAATTGCGGGAATCATGGGCGCAAAGAACAATTCCATGCTTATTCCGCTCTGTCATGCTATTGCCATGACGAAGTGCGATGTTGAGTTTGAGCTGGATGAAAAAAACAGCAGTATCACGGCAATCTGCACGACAGCCTGTGTGGGCAAAACCGGTGTAGAGATGGAGGCCATGACAGGGGTCAGTGTGGCGCTTCTTACCATATATGATATGTGTAAGGCACTGGACCGTGGCATGGAAATAGGGCAGATACATCTGCTGGAAAAATCCGGTGGCAAGAGCGGACACTACGTTAACGTTACTGTTCACAACTAACAATGTGACCGGCAACGATTACAGTCCATTTAAAATGCTGAGAAGTTAAAAATACACAATTAATCAAGGATAACAGGGTGATGTAATGTATACTGTAGGGATTATAACGATAAGCGATAAAGGCGCAGCGGGCCAAAGAGAGGATAAAAGCGGTCCGAAAATAAAGGAACTGCTTCCCAAAGATAAGTATGATGTGGTTTCATATAAAATCATACCGGATGAGAGGGAACAGATTGCAGACGAGCTTGTCAGGCTGTGTGATGATGTGAAATGCAATCTGGTGCTTACAACCGGAGGTACCGGTTTTTCACCGAGAGATATCACACCGGAAGCTACAATGGATATTGCAGAGCGTAATGCACCGGGTATCGCTGAGGCACTGAGAGCGTACAGCATGAGTCTTACACCTAAAGCCATGCTTGGCAGAGGAGCTTCAGTTATCAGGAAAAACACACTGATAGTCAATCTGCCCGGCAGTGTGAAGGCTGTGTCGGAGAGCATGGATTTTCTGATGGGAAATATAGAGCATGGACTTGATATTTTACTGCAGTATGACAGTGAGTGCGGCCGGTGACAGAAATGCACGGGGATGGTTTAGGACAGTAACTATTTACAAAAATAATATTTGGAGTGTGGGATTATATGAAGCTTATGAAGACAACGGAGGCAGTCGGACAGGTGCTCTGCCACGATATCACACAGATTATCCCCGGTGTGAAAAAGGATGCGGTTTTTCGCAAGGGGCATATTATAACAAAAGAGGATATACCGGTGCTGCTTAGCGTCGGAAAAGACACCATATATATATGGGAAAATGATGAGACTATGATGCACGAAAATGAGGCAGCAGAGGTGCTTTATCGTATGAGCGCATGTGGCACAAATAGCAATGAGACCGACGTCGAACGTCATTGTGCAGCCGCAGAATCCGGCGCTTTTGGTGGCACCACAAGTAAAATGCATCCATCCCCTGTAAAGGAAGGCAAGATAGAGGTGATTGCTGACTGTGACGGACTGCTTAAGGTGGACAGCGAAAAGCTGAAAAAGGTCAACTCCTTTGGTGAAATGATGATAGCCACAAGGCACGGTAATACCACTGTGAAAAAGGGGGATAAGCTCGCCGGGACAAGAATCATACCGCTTGTCATAAAAAAGGATAAGCTAGAGGCGGCTTCGCACATATGCGATGACGGACCGATTCTTGATATAAAGCCGTTTGTGGTCAGAAAAGCAGCAATAATCACAACCGGAAACGAAGTGTACCATGGCAGGATACAGGATGCGTTTACCCCTGTTATCGAGAAAAAAATAGCAGAGTTTGGTGCACAGATGATGTTTCATGAGGTGTTTGATGATGATGACAAAAAAATAACAGACGGATGCTTACGTGCAATAGAGGCAGGAGCGGAGATTGTATTCTGCACAGGAGGAATGAGCGTGGATCCTGATGATAAAACACCGCTTGCCATAAAAAATACAGGCGCGCGGATCGTGTCGTACGGTTCACCGGTGCTGCCGGGAGCCATGTTTTTGCTGTCGTACTATGATGCAGGAGACAGGCTTGTGCCGATATGTGGACTGCCTGGCTGCGCTATGTACAACAAGCGCACGATATTTGATATTGTATTGCCGAGGCTTATGGCGTGTGATATGATTTTGGCAGATGAGCTTGCCGGACTTGGAGAAGGCGGACTCTGCCTGAATTGTGATGTCTGCACGTTTCCTAACTGCGGTTTCGGGAAGGGCTTTTAATATGCGCGATAGATTTGGCAGAGAGATTGACTACATGCGCATATCGGTGATAGATAGCTGTAATCTGAACTGTTATTATTGCAACCCACAGGACAATAATAAAAATTGTCAGGTAATAAATACACTTAGCGTAAAAAAGGTGCTTTGCATAGTCCGCGCAGCCACAAGGCTTGGAATCACGCATTTTCGTCTGACAGGCGGTGAGCCGCTTCTGCATCCGCAGATTGATGAGATGGTTTCACAAATCAAAAAGATACCCGGTGTCAGGAGTGTATCGCTCACCACAAACGCAGTACTGCTTGCGCAGCATGCAAAGCAGCTTAAGGAAGCCGGCATAGACAGTATAAATGTGAGCCTGGACACGATAGATGCGTCAGAATATGAACATATCACAAAAAAACCGCTGCTTGATAAAGTGGAGCATGGAATCGATGCCGCCATAGAGTGTGGAATAAGAGTGAAAATCAATGTGGTGCTCACACCGCAGACAGATGTGGTGGCTCTCACACGGTATGCTTCAAAAAAAGGCACAGATATCCGTTTTATAGAGATGATGCCGGTAGGTGAAGGGCATACCAACGGAGTCGAGCCGTATGAGAAGGTTATTGGCGCACTTTTAGAAGTATATGGAACTCCTTGCCATATAGATACTGAAAATAGAGAAGAAATTAATTCGGGATATAATAATGCGGATAACGGTCCGGCAGAGTATTACAGTTTTCATGGACTTAATATCAGAGTAGGGCTGATTCAGGCAATCCATGGGAAGTTCTGCGATACCTGCAACCGCATACGTGTTACGGCTGACGGCAGGCTTATGCCATGCCTGGGAAGCAGCGTGACGATGGATTTAGTACCTGATTCGTGCGAATTTACAGGTGATTTGGAAAAAGATTTTGTAATAGTTCAGGCACTAAAGGCTGCCATAAAGGCAAAGCCAGGGTGTCATAATTTTAATGATAATGCTGTGACATATACAAAAACTACAGAGACAAAGACTGTGGAGACAAAGACTACAGAGCTGAAAGCTGCGGAAGTAAATGCAGCAAGAAATATGAGCCGGATAGGAGGCTGATAGCAAATCATGGGAAAGCTTCTTGCAATCAATATAAGCAAAGAGAGAGGAACTGAAAAGAGAGAGGTGCCACAGGCGGAGCTTGTTGCAGACTATGGCATCATGGGAGATGCACATGCCGGAAAGTGGCACAGGCAGGTCAGCCTGCTTTCCGCGGAGAAAATAGATGCCTTCAGGGCAAGAGGAGCGCAGATAGACAACGGCGCATTTGGCGAAAATTTAATTATATCAGGATTTGATTTCAAGAATTTGCCGCTTGGAACACGCTTTTGTATAGGAGATGCTATTCTGGAGATGACGCAGATAGGCAAGCAGTGTCATTCGCATTGTGCTATCTACAAGAGGATGGGCGAGTGCATTATGCCAAAGGAGGGCGTGTTTGCAGTAGTCATAAGAGGCGGTCAGATTCATACCGGTGACGAGGTGAAGCTGATTCCGGCAAACATATATGCTTCGATAAAGGACAGACCGGCGGACAGCCGCTGTGAGCTGTTGACAGTCATAGAAGGAGCACATGCCGGTGAAAAGGCGCTTTATATAGATGGCAGAATAAGAGTGGCATCAGGCAGTGCATGGGCAGATGAAATAAATGACAATGATAATTCCATTGTGATGTTTAAACAACAGATAGGCAGCAGACCACGTCTCATAATCTGCGGAGGAGGTCATGTATCGGCGGCACTTGTACGCATGGCATCGCTTTTGGCCTTTGACATATGGGTGATAGAGGACAGACCTCTGTTTGCCGATAATGCAAAGCGCCAAGGAGCAGACCATGTAATTTGCGGCGATTATAAAAAAACTCTCGCCAGGCTAGAGCCACAGGCGGATGATTACTATGTATGTATGACAAGAGGCCATCGCTTTGATATGGAGTGTCTTACAGAGATATTCAGAAAGCCATACGCCTATGTGGGGATGATGGGCTCAAAGAAAAGAGCTGCCATAGTAAAAAAAGACCTTGAAGAAGCGGGATTTTCACAGGAAAACATATCCGGATTACATTCTCCGATAGGCCTTGCAATAGGTGGACAGACACCTGAGGAAATTGCGCTTTCGGTGATAAGTGAGATAGTAAAGTGCAAAAATGAGCGTACCAGCTGCACACAGGTGGATAACGAAGTGCTTGATGCACTTATTGAGGCATCAGATGAGAAGTATATACTGTGTACCATCATAAAAAAGAATGGCAGTGCACCGCGCGGAGTCGGAACACAGATGCTCGTGAGCTCAGACAATCGGATCATCGGAACTATAGGCGGCGGTTGTGCGGAGGCAGAGGTTATAAGCCATTGCAGGAGACTGTTTCGCAAGCAGGAGTTCAAATGCGGCCTGATGGATGTGAGCATGAACACTGACGATGCCGAGAAAGAGGGCATGGTGTGTGGAGGCAGTATTTCGGTGCTGCTGGAGCAGATTGGATGATGAAATTATCATATATTAATAAATCAAGATAAGCTGAATATGAATATTAATCACATGCATATTTAATTTAAATAAGGGAAAAGAAAGGTTAAAAGTATGAGCTTAAGAATAGCGACAGGTACTGACGGATCAGTAAAGGAGCGCAAGGGCTTAAAGAGAAAATTTAAAGCATATGCAGGACTTGCGTTTGGACTTATCCTTATAGCAGGACTTCTTGCGGGCTGTGGAAAAAATGATACAGCAGATGCAGATGTCGATTTATCAATTTTTGCGGCAAAGAGCTTAAACGGTGTTATGGATGAAATTTGTGCAGCCTACACAAAGGCGCATCCAAATGTAAACTTCCGGAACAACTATGACAGCTCCGGAACTCTGATGGCACAGATTAAAGAGGGCGCGAAGTGCAACATCTTTTTCTCAGCAGGAGTGGCACAGATGGATGATCTTCAGAATGGCTACGACGGAGGAAGCGTGGTGGACGGTACTCGTGTTGACCTGTTAAATAATCAGGTGTGCCTTGTTACATATAAGAATAGTGGCACGGCAGTTACCGGCTTTGCAGACATCTCAAAGGCTAAAAATATGGCGCTTGCTGACGGAACTGTTCCTGTAGGACAGTACACCAGAGCAGCGTTAGTAAATTCAAAAATGGTTGAAGGTGATGCTTCAAAGCCACAGGATATTTCAGATTCTGATATCTCAAAGGCGCTTGACGGTCTGGAAATAAACAGCTGTGCCAATGTAGGTGCGGTTGCATCTGCCGTAGCTGAGGGCGCAAATGAGATAGGAACAGTTTATTACTCAGATACATTTGGATACGAGAACCAGCTTGATATTATAGAAAAGCTTCCAAACAGCTTGACAGGCGATGTCATCTATCCGATAGCAGCCTTAAAGGGAGACAGCGCTACATCAGATGAGCTTGAAGCCGCAAAGGAATTTATCGCATACCTTCAGACAGATGAGGCAATGTCAGTATTTGAGAAATATCATTTTTCGGTAAATGCATAATGGGACAGATTGATTTTTCACCGCTTTGGGTAACATTAAAAACAGGAATAGTAGCATCAGTTTTTTCTTTTTTTATAGGAATAGCTTTTGCTGAGCTTGTCATAAACACAAAGGGCAGAGTGAGGGCATTCTGGGATGGACTGCTGACACTTCCTATGGTACTGCCGCCTACCGTGGCTGGATACATTCTTTTAAGGATTTTCAGCACAAGGCGTCCTTTTGGAAGCTTTTTAAGCCATAGCATGGGGATACAGGTAGTACACACGTGGCTTGGCTGTGTGGTGGCAGCAACCATCATTGCACTCCCTCTCATGTACAGAAATGCGAGAGCGGCATTTGAGCAGATAGATGAAAATGTCATATATGCGGCGCGCACTCTCGGCATAAGTGAGTGGAAGATTTTCTGGAAGATACGTCTGCCGATGGCAAAGCCCGGTATCATTTCGGGTGTCACACTGGCCTTTGCCAGAGCTATCGGTGAGTACGGTGCCACATCGATGCTTGCCGGAAATATAGCTGGAAAAACCTCGACCATATCACAGCAGATAGCAATGGTCGTCCAAAGCGGTGATTATGCCACAGCGGGCTTCTGGTGCATAGTAATCATAGCGATTTCGTTTGCATGTCTTGTATCGATAAATATGATATGTGGCAAAAGCAAGGGCATAAAGAGAAAGAGAAAAAATAATGTCGCTCATAGTAAAAATAAAAAAACAGTTGGATAATTTCATGCTCTCGGTTGACATGGAGCTTACGGACGAGGTTGTGTCCGTAATCGGTATGTCGGGCTCAGGAAAGAGTATGACATTAAAGTGCATAGCAGGGATAGAGACACCGGACTCAGGCTTTATATCATTAAACGGCCGTGTGCTGTATGATTCGAAAAAGCGTATAAATCTGCACCCGGGTAAGCGCAGGGTAGGCTATTTGTTTCAGGACTATGCATTATTTCCGACAATGACTGTGATGGAAAATATATGCATAGCAATGGGTCAGCGTAACGAGGAAAAAGTGAAGGGCTGGCTGAAGAGGTATGGGCTTGAGGGCATGGCATACACATATCCCAACCATCTCTCAGGTGGTCAGAGGCAGCGCGTGGCAATGCTTCGCATGCTTGCGGCTAAGCCGGAGTGCATACTGCTCGATGAGCCTTTTTCGGCACTGGATGAGCATGTAAAAAGAACCATGGAATCAGAGCTTATGGAGATGCTGACAGATTTTAACAATCCTGTTGTTTTTGTGTCACACAATCGCGATGAGGTGTATCGCCTGGCCGAGCGTATCGGAAGCATGGAGAACGGTGTACTGAGTACAGTCCGCGACAAAAAAGATTTCTTCATGCGGCCTATGTCTGTGGAGCAGGCGCTGCTTGTGGGCTGCAACAATATATCAGAGGTAAAATGGCAGGATAAGCATCATTTGCTTGCTGTGGAATGGGATAGCGTATTTGAGGTCACTGATGAGCAGCTTGAACAGACTGCAATGAGTATGGACGGCATATCGCACATAGGTGTTTTCCCACAGGATATTATAATATCTGCAGGCAAAACAAAAACGGCACTTGCATATACTAATAAAAATATAATCAGGATTAAAGATTATAAAATAATCGAAGAACTGAAAAGCTGGGAAGTATTGTGCAAATTAAATAACGATTCAATAATTTACGCAAGCCTTCCGAGGCATACAGAAGCAAATATGCTTAGCAAAAATATAAATGATGAGCTTTATATAAAGAATTTTTATCTGCTTGGATGAGAAGTAAATGAGGACATACTATGATTTACCTGGACAATGCTGCCACAACAATTAAAAAGCCGGATGCGGTATATGATGCAGTACTTGATGCAATGAAGCACTGCGGCAATTCCGGGCGCGGGGCATCGGATGCATCGCTTGATGCGTCGAGGAAAATATATGAGGCCAGAATGTGCCTTGCGGAATTTTTCGGCGGAGGTGATGCGGACAGACTCGTTTTTACGGCAAATGCCACTGAGGCACTAAACATTGCTATCCACGGACTGTTTGAGCCGGGGGAGCATGTGATTACAACACAGCTCGAGCATAATTCTGTGCTCAGGCCTCTTTATATGCAAAGGGAGCGGGGCGTGGGTGTGGATATTGTACCATGCAGTGATGTAGGCATAAAAAGGGGGATAATTTCCCCATCGGACATAGAGGCTTTAATCCGTCCGGATACAAAAGCCATCGTCTGCACACATGCTTCAAATCTCACAGGCAACGTGGTGGATATTAAGTCGATAGGGCAAATCGCACGAAAGCATAACCTTTTATTTATAGTCGATGCATCGCAGACAGCCGGTGTACTTCCTATAAATATAAGGGAAATGAATATTGATGTGCTCTGCTTCACAGGCCATAAGGGGTTGATGGGACCGCAGGGCACCGGAGGACTTTATGTGGGAGAGAGAGCAGATATAAAGCCGTTTAAGAGCGGTGGTACCGGCGTGCTAAGCTTTCTTGAGAACCAGCCTATGGAGCTTCCGACAAGACTTGAGGCAGGTACCTTAAATGGCCCGGGAATTGCAGGGCTTTTAACAGGTGTCATGGAGCTTGAGAAAATCGGCCTCGACAATATATACGCTAAAGAGCATGAGCTGATGCAGGCATTTATTGAAAAAATAAAGACAATCCCCGGAATCAGGATATATGGAGATTTCGATGTGCTGCCCGACAATGGTCTGCGCTGTGCGATTGTTTCAGTAAATATAGCTGATATGGACTCTGCAGAGGTATCGGATATACTTATGAATGAGTATGGTATTGCGACAAGGAGCGGCATACACTGCGCACCACTGATGCATAAATTCTTTGGAACACAAAAACAGGGTATGGTGAGATTTTCATTTTCATATTATAATACAGTTGAAGAGATAAATGAGGCCGCTGAAGCGCTTATGCAGATTGCGGCATTGCGATAAATAGTATTAAACAATTGAAAGGAGCAAAAATGCCACAGGAAATAGTGTTTTGCAAGGGCGGTGGCTGTACTGCAAAGCTTGGCCCGGATTTGTTAAGTAATGTTTTAGCAAAGCTGCCAAGGGGTGAAAAAGACAGCAATCTGCTCATCGGATATGATAGCTGTGATGATGCGGCAGTGTACAAAATTTCAGATGACACGGCGGTAGTCCAGACGCTTGATTTTTTTCCGCCGATGGTTGATGATCCATATACGTTTGGACAGGTAGCGGCCGCAAATGCGCTCAGTGATATCTATGCGATGGGCGGCACAGTAAAGACAGCATTGAACATCGTCTGTTTCCCTGAGAAAATGGACCTGAATATACTCGGCAAAATAATGCAGGGCGGTGCTGATAAGGTGATAGAGGCAGGCGGCACACTTGCGGGCGGCCATTCTATAGCAGACAGTGATGTAAAATACGGTCTTTCAGTCATGGGTACGGTCCACCCGGAGCATATTTACAGCAACAACACAGGGCAGCCGTCAGATGTGCTTATACTTACAAAGAAACTCGGAGTGGGGCTTGTATGCAACGCAAACCGCGTAGGGGAGGCTCCGCTAGGTGCAATTGAGGATGCGGTAAGCTCTATGACCACACTGAATAAGGCAGCATCAGAAATCAGTCATGCTTTCGATATACATGCATGCACAGATGTCACGGGATTTAGCTTTTTAGGGCATTTGAGTGAGATGTTAAATGATGATATAACAGCACTTATCGACTCGATTTCCATACCGGTCATTACCGGAGCACTGCGATGCGCAGATGAGTTTTTCCTCACGGCAGCGGCCCAGCGCAACAGAAACCATGTAGGTGATAAGGTGTGCTTTGCAAAAAATATACCTTTCTCAATGGAGGAGGTACTTTTCGATCCGCAGACCTCCGGAGGACTGCTGTTTGCAGTAAAAGCCTCTGAGGCAGATGCATTTTTGCATGAGCTTAAAGCCGCAGGGCTTCCGGCTGCAAAGGTGGGACGATTTGTTAAGCGGCGAGATGTGCCGATATATGTGAACTGACTTTAAGCTGCCATAGCTTATACAAATTTGCTGACAGGCTGCATGCCCTGCATTTTGAGGGCTGACGAATTAAAATAACATTAGGGAGGATTATAAATATGATAACAGTAAATGCAATAGGGGATACATGTCCAATCCCTGTAGTAAAAACAAAGAAGGCGATTGAGGCTCTCACCCAGCCGGACACGGTGGAGACACTTGTGGACAATGAAATTGCAGTGGAAAATTTAAAAAAGATGGCTACACAGAAGGGATATAGTTGCGACAGCAGTAAGCTCGACGACGGAAGCTACAGTGTAAAGCTGACAATTGAGTCTCTTGATACCGGATCACTTTCAGATACAGACGAGGCTTCACAGTATACATGCAGGCCGGCTGCAGATAACAGAGTTGTTGTAATCCGCTCTTCATATATGGGAGAGGGCAGTGAGGAGCTTGGCAGTGTACTTATAAAGGGCTTCATCTACGCACTTTCGCAGCAGGACAACCCGCCTGAAACCATGCTTTTCTACAATGGAGGAGCGAAGCTGACCTGTGAGGGCTCAGAGTCACTTGAGGATTTAAAGGAGCTTAAGAGCCGTGGGGTGAAAATTTTTACCTGCGGAACATGCCTGAACTACTATGAGCTGTCAGATAAGCTTGCAGTCGGAGAGGTGACCAACATGTATGATATCGCAGAAAAGATGGCTGGGGCATCTCTTATTGTAAGTCCTTAGAGTTATACAAGGTGTGAGGTAATGGATAATAATTTGGCAAGAGAAAAGAAAAAACGGCTAATCATCACCTTCGAGACTACCACAGCACCGTTAAAGCTTGATATCAAGGGCAAGGCATGTGGTATTCCGGGACGTACAATTCCTCTTCCGTCTGTCATATCGGCGGGCTGCGGGCTGGCATGGAGAGCAGAGCTTTCTGACAGGGAGTGCCTCATAGCCTTTATGAAGGAGCATGACATCAGGTGGGAAGCGATGTATGAAATTGAAATGAGGTAACTGATAGTTACCTATATAACAGGATAACAGGAGAAAAATATGTTTTATTACAATCAGTATGTGAGGGCGCAAAGCCTTGATGAAGCCTATGAGCTTTATCAGAAAAAATCGAATTTTGTGCTGGGTGGCATGCTCTGGCTCAAAATGAAAAATAAGACGCTTGGCACGGCAATTGATCTGTGCGACCTCGGGCTTGACCGGATTGATGAGGATGAAAACGAGTTTAGAATCGGCGCATATGCAACCCTCAGGCAGATAGAGACACATGAAGCCCTGAATGCATATACACACGGTGCGATTGCAGAGTCGGTCAGACATATTGTCGGAGTGCAGTTTAGAAATGTGGCGACTGTCGGAGGAAGCATCTGGGGCAGATTCGGATTTTCAGATGTCATGACGATTTTCAGGGCACTGGGAGCAAAGGTGCAGCTTCACAAGGCGGGAATTATGGATTTGGACGAGTTTGCGGCACTTCCAAGAACCACGCGCGATGTGCTTGTGTCAGTAATAGTACCGAAAAATGCAAAGGGCGTAGTATACTTAAGCCAGAGAAATCAGTCAACAGACTTTCCGGTGCTCACATGTGCAGTGGCAAACAGAAGCGGCAGGTATGTGGCGGTTATCGGAGCATCACCATATATGGCAGAGCCTGTGTGGGATGAGGAGGGCATACTCGATGGCATAGCAGATGCAAAGACAGATGGTAATGCAGCCTTGACAGATAACTCCGAAACCAATGCCAAAATAGATAAATTTGCCGAATATGTTGCAGAGCATATCCGTTTTGGAAGCAATATAAGGGCAGGGGCTGAGTACAGAGAGATAATCTGCAGGGTGCTTACACGCCGCGCTGTCACACAGTCGCTTGACATATGCGATGATATAATGTAATTGTCGCCAGTCACATGTAAGGTAAACAGTAAGAACGAGTATTAAGTACGAGCATTAAGTAGGAAGGAATTCATATATATGGATGTTAAAATAAAATTAAATGGAAAGTTAATAACCGACTCGGTAGACCAGGATATGGTTCTTTTAGACTTTTGCCGCAAGCACAACTGCTTTTCGGTGAAGAGAGGCTGTGAGTCAGGTAACTGCGGTCTTTGTACAGTGCTTCTGGATGGAAAGCCCGTGCTGTCATGCAGCATGCCGATAGGCAGGGCAGACGGCAGAGCGGTGGACACCCTTGAGGGACTTGAGGAGGAAGCTAAGCAGTTTACAGGATTTTTTGCTGCACAGGGAGCGGATCAGTGCGGCTTCTGTAATCCGGGTTATATTGTAAATATTGTGGCGCTTCTGAGAGAAAATCCTGACCCGACTGATGAGGAAATTCTTGAATATCTTTCAGGAAATCTGTGCCGTTGTACAGGATATCAGAGTCAGCTGCGCTCAATCAGAAATTTCTTAAACAGTAAGAAGGAGGGCGCACCTCTTAATCTTGAGGCAGGTGTCTACGGAGAGGATATCGGAAAGGAGTGGCAGGATGAGCACAAATCAAACTAATGAAAACAGCTTCAACCGCGCCAGAAGGGATTACCACGCAGTTGGAAAATGTATACCGAAGAAGGATTCGAGCCAGCTTCTGCTCGGAAAGCCGGTATTTACTGATGATATCACACCGCGTGATGCGCTTGTCATAAAGCTTCTCAGAAGCCCATATGCAAATGCAATTGTCGAGGATGTAAAGACAGATATCGCTCTTAAGGTGCCGGGAATGGTCGCAGTATACACCTGGGAGGATGTTCCGAAAAAGCGTTTTTCTATCGCAGGCCAGACCTTTCCGGAGCCGTCACCGTACGACAGACTAATCCTTGACCGCCATGTGAGAAGCGTAGGTGACGCCGTCGCTATTGTGGTAGGTGAATCGGAAAAGGCTGTAGACAAGGCTCTTAACATGATAAAAGTAAAGTACACGGTGCTTGAGCCGGTGCTTGACTTCAGAAAGTCGCTGGACAACAAGGTACTTGTGCATCCTGAGGATGACTGGTCATCCAGCATAGGTACAGGCGATGTAAAGCGCAATCTCATTCATCACGAGGAGGATGAGCATGGAAATGTAGAGAAAATTCTGTCAGAGTGCGATGAGATTATTGAGCACACATATCGCATAAAGGCAGCGCAGCAGGCATATATGGAGACCTGCAGGGCATACTGTGAGATAGACAGATACGGCAGGCTACACTGCATCAGTTCGACACAGATTGTTTTCCACCTGCGCCGAATACTGGCAAATGCACTCGATATTCCAAAGTCCATGGTGCGTGCTGAAAAGCCGCGTATCGGAGGAGGCTTTGGTGCCAAGCAGACAGCAGTCTGTGAGGTGTATCCGGCATTTGTTACCTGGAAGACAAAGCGTCCGAGCAAGATAATCTACAGCAGAAAAGAGTGTCAGACTATCGCGTCACCGCGTCATGAGATGGAGGTTACCGTGCGTCTCGGAGCGATGAAGGATGGTCATATAAGGGCAATCGATCTTTATACGCTGTCAAATGGTGGAGCATACGGAGAGCATAGCACTACAACAGTAGGACTCTCAGGTCATAAATCGCTTCCGCTTTATACAGGAGGCTGCGAGGCAACCAGATTTTCATGCGATGTTGTGTATACAAACGTGCAGGCGGCAGGAGCATACAGAGGCTATGGAGCCACACAGGGTATATTTGCACTTGAATCAACCGTCAATGAGCTCGCAGAAAAGCTGCATATAGACCCGGTTGAGCTTCGTTTGAAAAATATCGTCCGTGAGGGCATGTTTATGCCGGCTTATTTTGGCGAGACAGCCAATGCATGTGCACTTGACAGATGCATAATGCACTGTGCGGACAATTTCCATTGGGCAGAAAAGTATCCAGTCCGCGATATGGGAAATGGCAAGGTTCGTGCGGCAGGCATGGCACTTGCAATGCAGGGCTCCTGCATATCAAATGTAGATGTCGGATCGTGTACCTTAAAGCTTTCAGACTGTGGCACCTACAATATGATGATAGGCGCGGCAGACATGGGAACCGGCTGTGATACAATACTTGCGCAGATGGCGGCTGAGGTACTCGATTGTGAGCCGGATGATATAACCGTGTTTGGAGCGGATACGGATGCTTCTCCTTATGATTCAGGTTCATATGCCTCATCAACCACCTACATTACAGGAATGGCCACACAGAATGCAGCACTTGAGCTTCGTGAAAACATAAAGAAAATCGGTGCACAGATGCTGTGCTGTGCTGTATCAGAGGTGGATTTCGACGGTAAAGAGGTGTATATCATAAATCCGGACGGTGCAGACAATGGGGCAGTTTCCGTAAGTCTTTCCGATATAGCAACAAAGTCACAGGTCAACAACACGATACCTGTAGATGTCACCGCGACATATTCATCACCTGTCTCACCGCCACCATACATGGTAGGAATGGTCGAGATAGAGCTTGATAAGGAGACAGGAGCAGTTAAAATACTTGATTATCAGGCTGTTGTGGACTGCGGAATCCCGGTCAATCCAAACCTCGCGCGTGTACAGACAGAGGGTGGCATAGGCCAGGGAATAGGCATGGCACTTTATGAGAATGTCACCTACAATGCCGGTGGAAAAATCGCAGAAAATGACCTCATGCAGTACAAGATACCGACACGACAGGATATGGGAAATATCAATGTCGAATTTGAGACAAGCTATGAGCCGTCAGGCCCGTTCGGAGTTAAGTCAATCGGTGAGATAGTTATCAATACACCGGCTCCTGCGCTGGCACATGCCATTTATCGCGCAACAGGCGTATGGCACAGGACAGTTCCGTTTACCCCTGAGAAAATACTTATGGGAATGGTAGACCCAAACTGGCACGAAAAGGACCTAAGAGTGAAATGATTCATATCATATACATGGCGGCTGGAAACAGCCGCCGTTTTGGAAGTAACAAACTGTTTTATGAGCTGGATGGAAAGCCTATGTACAGGCATCTGCTTGAACGTTTGATAGAAATTAAAGATAGATATAATAAACTGAAATCAGACAGCCCGGTCATAGATATAACCGTCGTTACACGTTACCGGGAAATACTGGACTACTGCTCATCTATCCCGGATTGCCATGCAGTCTTAAGTCCGGACAGCGAAAAAGGCATATCCTACACCATAAAAGCAGGAATTATGGCGGTGCAGGAGCAGAAAAAGACCGGTATGCAGGACTACTACATGTTTGCAGTAGCTGACCAGCCATATTTAAAAAGTCAAAGCGTGATTAAATTAATGGACAAAGTACTTGAAAATAAAGGAAATAAGCGATTAGTATTTTCGCTTCACTGTGGAGATGCTGTAGGCAATCCGTGTGTATTTCATTCATCGCTTATCCCGCAGCTTTTATCACTGGAGGGGGATAAGGGTGGCAGAAGTGTGGCAAAGAAGTATGACTGTGTATATGTGGATATTGCAGATGAGTGTGAGCTGATGGATATAGATTCCTTATCAAATTCAAAACATACCGTGACATTATAAAAGCTATTATGAAAGAGCACTGTATCAGTGCATGCCGAATGTATATTTTATTCAAATTCCCATATACTACCTCCAAAGCATGAATGCAAATGCAAAAAAGTAACCGGAGGACAATAAAGTGAAAATCACAGGATTGACCAGAAGAGTAGATTCCCTCGGCAGAATAGTCATACCAAAGGAGCTTCGCAGGATGCTGCATATAAAAGAGGGAAGCCCACTGGAAATATATATGGATGCAGACGAGACGATAGTGCTAAAGAAATATTCGCAGGTGGGAAGCCTGAAAAATATATCACAGGCATATGCACAGAGCCTGTCAAAGGTAACCGGTGCCACGATATGTGTGGCAGACAGGGATGGGATAATAGCGGCAGCCGGCAAAAACCACAAAAATTATATAGGCAAGGCCTTGTCAAAAGAGCTCGAGAATATTATGGATAAGAGAAAAAGTGTATTGTATAGTAAAAAAGACGATACCCTGATACCTGTGGTAAAGGACGATAAAGCTGACTGTGAAGCGCAGGCAATAGCAGCAATAGTGCATGATGGTGATAGTGCGGGAGCCGTTATATTTTGTGTTTACGATGAAAAAGGCGATAAGCTTGAGATTGCCGAAAAGCTGGCGGGGGCAGCAGCAGAATTTCTGGCTGACCAGCTTGGCTAGAGATAGCGAAAAGCATTGTAAAAAACATTATAAAAAACTATTTACTTGACTATAACAGTAATAAAGATGTAAAATAGCGTGATAAAGGGAGCAAATAGCTTCCTTTTGTGCTATAAAGGCATAATAGAAAATTAATCAATTATTAATTATCTGATGTAGAGGCATTGTAGTATAATAGACAATACATATTTGTAATAGTTGTCAATTATCTATAAAGTATGCCGATATACAATGGCATACCGATAGTTTGGAGGTAACGTTTAGAAATGGCAAAACAGAAAAAGAAAAAGAAGAAAAAGCAGCATCGCGTTTTCTGGTTTTTCATAAAGCTTCAGATTTTTCTGATGGTACTGATACTTGGTGGATTATGCTTTTACTACTTTGGAGGCTATGCAGACAAGGTGGCGAAGCTTCACTCAGAGGCGGTAGAGCTCGTGCAGAAATCTGACAAAAACACATTTTTACCGGCGCGCACGAGTACACTCTACGATACAAACGGTGATGAGATATCCGAGACGGCCACTACCAAAAAGGCTGACTATGTGAAGTATGAGGATATACCGCAGAACTTCGTAAACTGTATGGTCAGTATCGAGGACAAGAAGTTCTATAAGCACAATGGTGTGGACCTAAAGGCAATAGTGCGTGCCGCAAAGTCCATCATAAAGAACAAGAGAATTACTCAGGGTGGCAGTACCATCACGATGCAGCTCGCCCGAAATATTTACCTGGATACGAACAAGAACTGGCAGCGAAAAGTCAAGGAAATGTTCATAGCGATGGAGCTGGAAAAGAAATATTCCAAGAACGATATTATGGAGTTCTACCTGAATAATGTCTATTTCATGAACGGATATTATGGTATTCAGGCAGCGTGCCATGGCTATTTTAACTGTGAGCTTTCGGATCTTGATTTGTCGCAGACTGCCTTTTTGTGTGCGATTCCGAATAGTCCGACATACTATGACCCGATAAACAACAAGGAGCATACACTGACACGTCGCAATCTCATATTGAAAAATCTAAAGGAAGACGGCAAAATCACACAACAGGAATATGAGACCGCTATAAACGAGGAGATTACCCTCAACATGCCTGAGAAGGATGACACGGTCAAGTACAATTATGTGGATACCTATGCATATTACTGCGCTACGAGGGCGCTCATGGAGAATGAGGGCTTCAAGTTTAAGTATTACTTTGATTCAGACGAGGAAGAAAAGGAGTATGATGCTTCATATGATGAGATGTATTCATATTGTCAGAAAAAGCTTTACTCAGATGGTTACAAGATTTATACATCAATCGATCTGACCATGCAGCAGCAGCTTCAGGATTCAATTGACCTGACGCTTCTGGACTTTACAGATACGACAGATGATGGCACATTTAAGCTGCAGAGTGCTGCAACCTGTATAGACAACGACACAGGCGATGTGGTTGCAATAGTTGGCGGACGAAGTCAGGATGCAGTCAGTCATACGCTAAACCGTGCTTTCCAAAGTCATCGTCAGCCGGGAAGTTCAATCAAGCCGCTCATTGTGTATACACCATCATTTGAGCGTGGAAAGACACCGGATACCATCGTAAATGATCATAAGTTTGATGGAGGACCATCTAACTCGGGTGATGTATATTACGGTGATGTGACTATCAGGCTTGCCGTTCAAAAGTCATTGAATACTGTAGCATGGCAGCTATATGATGAGCTCACGCCAAAGGTAGGCTTACAGTATCTCAAGGATATGAATTTTACCAATATAGTAAAGGATGACTATGTCACAGCAACATCACTTGGAGGCTTTACAACAGGTGTATCCACACTGGAGATGGCATCTGCGTATGCTACACTTGAGAATGACGGAATGTACAGGAATCCAACCTGTATAAAGTCGATTGTGGATTCTGACAACAATATCATATATACATCATCACAGAAGGACACTGTCATATATACAGAGACAGCGTCGCGTATGATGACAGATGTCATGACAGATGTTATGAAATCCGGAACCGGACGTAGCGCAAATCTGGACAATGGCATGCCTTGTGCCGGCAAAACCGGAACTACTAACGATAAGAAGGACGGCTGGTTCTGTGGCTTTACCAGATACTACACCACATGTGTATGGGTAGGCTGTGATATGCCTGAGACAGTAAAAAAACTGACAGGAAGCTCTTACCCTGCAGAAATATGGAAGAACTACATGGATCAGATACATGCTGATCTTACACCAATAGATTTCCTGCCATATGCCCAAATATCGGATGATTATCAGGACAGCCAGGATACACCTGCCGATGACCAGACGCAGGAAAATCCTACAGATCAGACTGTGACCACACCTGATGCAGGAACTACAACACCGGATAAGACCACAACAGACACGAATAATACTCAGGGAACCACCACGACCACACCGGGTGAAAATAACAGTCAGGGAACAAATGGCGGCAATGGCGGAAATACGAGTGGTACTACCGGCGATACGACAGGTGGCAACACAGGCGGAAATACCGGAGAAAATAACGGTGGCAACACAGGCGGTACAACAGGTGGAAATACAGGAGATAACACCGGTGGTAATACAGGTGGAAACACCGGGGACAGCACAGGTGGAGCTACCGGTGGTACCACCGGAGGCGGAGCAGCCCAGTAGATTTTTCTTTGCAGTGCTGTCGGGAGTTGTGTTTTTTGCAGCATACGCACCTGTCACGATAGGAAACAAGACGATAGATGCGCTCATATATTCAGTGACCTACAATGGTTCATACCTTGCTGCAGAGGGAATTATCACAATCATAGTGATATCAATTCCACCGGTTAAGAAGGCACTCGACTACGTGAAGCAGATGGCGAACAGCCGGTAGATAATCTATATCTAAACAATTAAATTATGTAAAAATGAGCAGAATAGGTAGAAATACTTGTCCTGCTTTTTTTATTGTATATTATTGTCACAGTGTAAGGGAGCAGGCGGGCAGAAAATTGCCCATCCAATGAGTTTGTACGAAGCTGCTTAGAGGCTGTTGGAATTGTAATAGGTACACAGCAGCGCACGTGCATGGAAGCACGGGCGAGGCGTTGCCGCGCTAAGGACGGCGCGTAAAAGCCGGCTGCGTCAGGCATAGAAAACCTGACTTACAATTCTTACAGCCTCTTGGCTGCTGGTAGGAGACGTTTTGGATGGGTAATTTTCTGCCCACCTGCTCCCGTACCATATAAAAAATGAAAAATAAAAATACTTTGACTTGACAACTATTTAAAATGTGATATACTTTCACTGTCAAATGATTTGATGATGAAAATATTTGACATGCAAACTAGTGCAAATATACCAGCACACAAAACCGAAAATAAACACAGAAAAAGGAGAACAGAAATATGTTGGAGAAAATCAAGGAAATCGTAGCAGATCAGTTAGGAATCGACGAGGATGATATCAAATTAGAGTCAAACTTCAAGGAGGATCTTGAGGCAGATTCATTAGATCTTTTCGAGCTTGTAATGGCACTCGAGGAGGAGTACGGAGTAGAAATCCCTTCAGAGGATTTAGAGAAAATCGCAACAGTAAACGACATCATTGAGTATCTTAAGAACAAAGGTGTAGAGGCTTAAAAGACATGGAAACAAGAATAACAAAGCTTCTTGGAATCAAATATCCGGTCATTCAGGGTGGCATGGCATGGGTAGCAACCCATGAGCTTGCCAGCGCTGTGTCCAATGCAGGCGGACTTGGCATCATCGGAGCAGGCGGAGCCCCGGCTTCATGGGTAAAGGAGCAGATAGTCGCTGCAAAGAAGGAGACAGATAAGCCGTTCGGAGTCAACCTCATGCTTATGAATCCGGAGGCCGATGAGATAGCAAAAATCATCGCCGAGGAAAAGGTAAAGGTAGTCACCACCGGCGCAGGAAATCCTGCAAAGTACATGGATATGTGGAAAGAAGCAGGCGTCATCGTAATCCCTGTAGTTGCAAGCGTAGCACTCGCAAAGCTCATGGAGAGAGGCGGGGCAAGTGCAGTAATCGCCGAGGGAATGGAGTCAGGCGGACATATCGGAGCACAGACTACCATGACACTTGTGCCACAGGTTGTTGATGCAGTGAGCATCCCTGTTATCGCAGCAGGCGGAATTGCAGACAACAGAGGCTTTAATGCGGCATTTGCACTCGGTGCGGAGGCAGTCCAGATGGGGACACGCTTTGTCACCGCAAAAGAATCGATAGTACATGAAAACTATAAGCAGAAGGTCATTAAGGCCAAGGATATAGATTCTGAGGTTACAGGAATGAGCACAGGCCATCCGATCAGAGTGCTCAGAAACAAGATGACCAGACAATATCTCAAGCTGGAAAAGGAAGGAGCTCCATTTGAAGAGCTCGAAAAAATGACACTTGGCGCACTCAGAAAAGCCGTTGTGGACGGAGATACCGTATATGGCAGCGTCATGGCAGGTCAGAGCGCAGGCCTCGTAAAGAAAGAGGAAACCTGCAAAGAAATCATTGAGGATGTAGTGGGACTGAACAAATAGACAGTATTCACTTTTACATGTAAATTTAAGGATACCGGGCCGCCTGCAAAGAGTGGCTTACGGTATCCTGTCAGAAATAAGGAGAAACCGAAAATGGGTAAGAGAGTATTTATGTTTCCCGGACAGGGCTCACAGTATATAGGAATGGGTAAGGAGTTTTACGATACAATGCCAAATGCAAAGGCAGTAATCGACCTTGCCAGTGAACAGACAGGCTTGGATATTCCGGCATTATGTTTTGAGGAAAATGATAAGCTGAATATTACAGAGTACACACAGATATGTATGCTTGCAGTTGAGGCAGCTATATATCAGGCAATCATTGACAAAGGTATCACACCTGATGTCACAGCTGGATTAAGCCTTGGGGAATATGGTGCTCTTATCGCATCAGGAGCCATGACTATGGCAGATGCATTTGCAGTTGTCAGAAAAAGAGGAATCTACATGCAGGAGGCAGTTCCTACAGGTGGAGCCATGACAGCGGTTTTAGGACTTGATCCGCAGGTCATTGAGGATATCTGCAAAAAGACAGCAGATGAGACAAATTCAGTGGTATCGGTAGCCAACTATAACTGCCCGGGACAGATTGTTATCACAGGAGAAAAGGCAGCAGTAGATGCCGCCGCAGCAGCATGCAGCGAGGCAGGTGCAAAGAGATGCGTACCGCTCAAGGTCAGCGGACCTTTCCACTCAGCAATGCTTAAGGGTGCAGGAGAAAAGCTCGCACATGCACTTGAGAGTGTAGAAATCCACGATATCAAGGTGCCATATATCACAAATGTCACAGCAGACTATGTGAAGTCACCGGCAGAAGTCAAGGATTATCTGACACAGCAGGTTTCATCGTCAGTACGCTGGCAGCAGACCATCGAGCGCCTTATCGCAGACGGTGCAGATGAGTTTGTGGAAATCGGACCGGGACGCTCACTAAGCGGATTTATGAGAAAGATAAATAGAGACGTAAAAGTCGTAAACATAGACAAACTGGAGGATTTTGAAAAGTATGTTAACAGGTAAAAATGCCCTGGTTACAGGCGCAAGCCGCGGAATTGGAAGACAGATAGCTCTTACACTTGCCGCAGCACACGCCTTTGTAATAGTAAATTATAATGGTTCAAAGGAAAAGGCAGATGCCGTTGTTGCAGAGATAAAGGCAGCAGGCGGTGATGCAGTTTCTTATCAGTGCAATGTATCTGATTTTGACGAGTGCCAGAATATGATAACAGCGCTCATCAAGGAGTACAAGCACATAGATATCCTCGTAAACAACGCAGGAATCACAAGAGACGGTCTCATCATGAAGATGAGCGAGGCAGACTATGACGCAGTGCTTGACACAAACCTTAAAGGTGCGTTCAACACAATCCGTCACATGTCACGCTATTTCCTAAAACAGAAATCAGGAAGAATTATCAATATTTCATCAGTTTCCGGCATACTCGGAAATGCAGGACAGGCCAACTACAGCGCCAGCAAGGCAGGGGTCATAGGACTCACAAAGGCTGTAGCCAGAGAGCTTGCCAGCAGAGGAATCACAGTAAATGCAGTGGCACCCGGCTTTGTAGAGACAGAGATGACAGATGTGCTTGCCGATGCGGCAAAGGAGAATCTTTTATCACAGATTCCGCTTGGCAGACCGGGAAACACAAAGGATATCGCAAACGCAGTATTATTTTTAGCATCAGATGCAGCAGGCTACATCACAGGCCAGGTGCTGTCTGTTGACGGAGGAATGGCAATATGAGTAGAAGAGTAGTTGTAACAGGACTTGGAGCAGTAACACCAATCGGAAATAGTGTGGACGATTTCTGGGCATCGGTAAAGGCCGGAAAAATCGGATTTGACCACATCACAAAATTTGACACAACAGATTATAAATGTCACATTGCAGCAGAGCTTAAGGATTTTAATCCACAGGATTTCATGGATAGAAAGGCTGCAAAGAGAATGGAGCCATTCTCACAGTACGCAGTAGCTGCAGCAAAGCAGGCAATTGATGACAGTGGACTTGATATCGAAAAGGAAGATCCATACATGGTTGGATGCGCCATCGGTTCAGGTGTCGGAAGTCTTCAGGCTATGGAGCGCGAGACACAAAAGCTATACGAAAAGGGACCAAACAGAGTCAATCCTCTGCTTGTTCCGCTTATGATCTGTAATATGGCAGCAGGAAATGTTTCTATCCAGTTCGGACTCAAGGGAAAGAGCATCAATGATGTAACAGCCTGCGCTACAGGAACAAACACAATCGGTGAGGCATACAGAAGCATCCAGTACGGTGAGGCTGACGTGATGGTAGCCGGTGGTACAGAGGGCAGTGTATGTCCTATCGGAATCGCAGGATTTACAGCGCTCACAGCGCTTTCTACAGTAGATGATCCGGCAAAGTGCTCACTTCCGTTTGACAAGAACAGAAGCGGCTTTGTAATGGGCGAGGGCGCAGGAGTAGTTATCCTTGAGGAGCTTGAGCATGCAAAGGCAAGAGGCGCAAAAATTTATGCAGAGGTAGTCGGATACGGCTGCTCATCGGATGCATATCACATCACATCTCCACAGGAGGATGGAGCAGGTGCAGCAAGAGCCATGACCAACGCCATGAGCGATGCAGGTGTCACACCGGCAGATGTAAAATACATCAATGCACACGGAACAGGCACACATCACAATGACCTTTTTGAGACAAGAGCAATCAAGCTTGCGTTTGGTGATGATGCGGCAAATCTTAAAATCAATTCAACAAAGTCTATGATAGGACATCTGCTCGGAGCAGCAGGAGCTGTTGAGTTTATCACATGTGTGAAGGAAATCCAGGACGGATTTATACATAAGACTGTCGGCTATGAGACTCCTGATGAGGAGATTGATCTCAACTACTGCAAGGACAGCTATGAGGAGCCTGTTGAGTATGCACTTAGCAATTCACTGGGATTCGGTGGACATAATGCAAGTATTCTGCTCAAGGCTTATAAATAAATTGCTTCTGCTTTTTTAGTGGCTTCGCGCATTCAGGTTGTGAGGTCCGGTGGAGCACACAGTATATTCCTCGTGAAAAATATGAAGTCAGTCACGGCATTTTGCACGGACAGGCTGTGATATGGTGTTAGCACTTCATGCTATTGGAGCGGATGGAACGCCGTGACAGTTCATATTTTTCATTCAGAACACACTGTGCGCTTCCCGGCTCCACTTTGTTGAGCGCGAAGCATGTGCGCAGTTTAGGTTTATGGAATACTTTGTGCTTCATTGCTCCACTTTGTGGAGCTCGAAGAATGTAAATAGTTTACAATAAGTTGAGAAAGGATAGATGTATATGTCAATTATGAATACGCAGCAGATTATGGATATTCTGCCGCACCGCAGTCCGTTTCTTCTCATTGATACGGTTGAGGAGCTGCAGCCGGGCGTAAAGTGTGTGGCTAAGAAGAATGTGACTATGAATGAGCCGCATTTTATGGGACATTTTCCGGGGAATCCGGTGATGCCGGGAGTGCTTATTATTGAGGCTTTGGCGCAGACTGGTGCAGTTGCCATTCTTTGTCAGAATGAGTGGAAGGGCAAGACTGCATATTTTGCAGGCATCAATAATGCCAAGTTCAAGCAGAAGGTGGTTCCGGGAGATACGCTGGAGCTGACCACTGAGATTATAAAGGTTAAGGGTCCTATCGGTGTGGGCAAGGCTGTTGCCAGGGTAAACGGCAAGGTTGCCTGTATGGCGGAGCTTACATTTGCAATAGGTTAATTGCATAAGGAGACATGATGAAGTTATTCAAGAAGAAAGATAAAAATATAGAGGCTGAAGAGATTTTAGCAAAGAACGCTGAGAGCGCAAAAACAGCCGCAGATGGCAAAAATGCCGGTGCAGCACAGGAAGCAAAAGAGGATGTACCTGAGACAATCGTTTGTCCCAAGTGTGGCAAGACTGTGCTCAAATCAGTTGTAAAACAGCACAAATACGTCTGCTATGAGTGTAATTATTATTTCCGTGTGCGTGCTAAAAACAGAATCAGAATGGTTTCCGACAAGGAAGCATTTGAGCCATGGTTTACAGAACTTACAACAGGAAATCCTCTCAATTTCCCTGAGTATGAGGAAAAAATTGCAAAGACTCAGGAGAAAACAGGACTTTCTGAGGGCATTGTCATCGGTAAGACAAAGATTTACGGCGAGGAGACAGTGCTTGGTGTAATTGATTCAAGATTTATGATGGGAAGCATGGGTCATGTGGTTGGTGAGAAAATCACAAGCGCATTTGAGCGTGCCACAGAGGAAAGACTTCCGGTTATATTATTCTGCTGTTCAGGTGGAGCCAGAATGCAGGAGGGTATCATTTCGCTGATGCAGATGGCTAAGACTTCAGCCGCAGCAAAGCGTCATTCAGAGGCAGGACTTTTATATGTGCCTGTACTCACAGATCCTACAACAGGTGGTGTGACAGCCAGCTTTGCAATGCTTGGAGACATCATTCTTGCAGAGCCAAAGGCACTTATCGGCTTTGCAGGTCCTCGTGTTATCGAGCAGACCATCGGACAGAAGCTGCCTGAGGGCTTCCAGAGGGCAGAGTTCCAGCTTGAGCACGGCTTTGTGGATATGATAGTTGAGCGTGAGGATTTAAAGAAGACTCTTTACAAGATTTTACGTGCTCACAGACCTACCACTGGCTATGCCAATTTTGACCCGCTTCACTCAGACGACAATTACGAGCCGACAGAGCTTATGAAGGAGCGCGAGGCAAAGGCTAAGCCATTTAAGGTATGGGATAAGGTCAGCGCCGCAAGACAGATTAAGAGACTTGCATCGGTTGACTATATGGACTATATCTTTGATGAGTTTATGGAGCTGCACGGAGACAGATATTTCCGCGATGACCCGGCTATCGTAGGCGGAATCGCATATTTAGATGGCCAGCCGGTCACAGTTATCGGTGTCCACAAGGGAAAAGACCTTGAGGACTGCGCAAAGAGAAACTATGGTATGCCATCACCTGAGGGCTACCGCAAGGCACTGCGCCTCATGAAGCAGGCAGAGAAATTCAACCGTCCGATCATAACCTTTGTCAATACATCAGGAGCTTATCCGGGAATGGAAGCAGAGGAAAACGGACAGGGTGAGGCAATCGCAAGAAACCTTTATGAGATGAGCGGCATCAAGGTGCCAATCCTTTGTCTCATGATAGGAGAAGGCGGAAGCGGCGGAGCTTTAGCTCTTTCTGTAGGAAATGAAGTGTGGATGATGGAAAATGCCACATACTCAATCCTTTCGCCTGAGGGCTTTGCATCTATCCTTTGGAAGGACGGAAAGCGTGCAAAGGAAGCCGCAGAGGTAATGAAGATTACAGCTCACGACTTAAAGGAGCTTGATGTCGTGGATGATATAATACCTGAGTTTGGCGGAGCCGACGAGGATGCCCTTTCATCAATCGGAAACTACATGAAGGGTAACATGAAGAAATTCTTGGAAAAAGAAAGCAAATTGACAAAGGACCAGCTCTTGGAGGAAAGATACAAGCGTTTCCGCAAGTTCTAGTCCCGGAAAGGAAATTCTATGAAGATAGTTGGAACAGGAAGCTGCCTGCCACAGAGAGTGGTCTCAAACGATGACCTGGCAGCCATAATGGACACATCTGACGAGTGGATCAGCTCGCGTACAGGAATAAGAAACAGACACATTGCAACGACTGAGACAACCACCTCACTTGCCTGTGATGCAGTAAAAAGTGCGCTGCAGGATGCGGGGATTGACGGAAGTGAGATAGACTTGATAATAGCGGCAAGCGTATCCACAGACAAAATCGTTCCATCGCTCGCATGTCAGATTCAGGCTGAGATAGGTGCAGGCAGTGCAGTGGCATTTGACATAAATGCCGCATGCTCAGGCTTTTTATTCGGGCTTGCCACAGCAGATGCGTATTTTAAGACCGGCAGATTTCACAAGGCAGTCGTAGTGGGAGCAGAGGTTCTTTCAAAAATAATGGACTGGAATGACAGAAGCACCTGTGTACTCTTCGGAGACGGAGCAGGAGCAGCGGTTGTGACAGACGAGGGCGATGCTTTCAAGGGCTTTGTACAGGGCTCGGACGGAAAAGGCGGTGAGGCGCTTGACGGAGACAATCGTCCCGTAGTCAATCCGTTTACCGACAATGGAAAGCAGTCTGCACTCGGTGGATATGTCACCATGGATGGTCCTGCTGTATACAAGTTTGCGGTAAAGATAGTGCCAAAGGCTATAAATGAGCTGCTTGATGAAATCGGCTGGAGCGCAGATGATGTGGATGTCTATGTGCTGCATCAGGCCAATATCCGTATTATTGAGTCGGTTGCCAAGAGGCTTAAGCAACCTATGGACAAATTTCCGACCAATTTACAGCAGTGTGGAAATATTTCTGCGGCAAGTGTGCCGATTTTGCTTGATAAAGTCCGCAAAGATGGTATGATAAAGCATGAGGAAAAAATAATTTTATCAGGCTTTGGAGCAGGACTTACATGGGGAGCCTGCGCCATAGAGTGGCAATAGAAAGAGGTATTTATGACGGCAGATGAAACTTTAAATGAATTATTGGTGTGTCTGTTCAAGGATTTGACAGAGATAGAGGGCAGATGTCTGATAACAGACGAATTTTCTGATATTTCTATCAACGATATGCATATAATAGAGGCAATAGGAGTCGATGAGCCAAAGCGCTCCGGCACCGTAGCCAAGCTTATGTCTATCACACTGGGCACGCTGACAAAGGCAATAGATGGTCTCACCCGCAAGGGATACGTGAACCGTATCCGCAGTGAGGAGGATAAGCGTGTGGTAAAGCTCTCACTCACCGACAAGGGAAAGAGTGCATACTATCATCATGAGCAGTTTCACCGTCATATGATAGAGCATATAAAGGACGGTCTTTTGGACGACGAAATGAAAGTTCTTATAACTTCACTTGCAAAACTCTCGGATTATTTCAAGGTGGTATATTCCGATGATGAGGAGAATCAGTACCAAAATTGGGATAATATAAATGAAGATAATAAATAAAATGAATTTTTTTTATATAAAACCTTCAAAAATTACTTGATTATAGCAATAGATTTATATAAAATAAACTTGTTGATGTGAAAAATAATTTTGTAAAGGAGATATAAAAATGAGCTATGTTGATGAAGTACTCGCAGTAGTACAGAAGAAAAACGCTGAACAGCCTGAATTCTTACAGGCAGTAACAGAGGTACTTGATTCTTTAAGACCTGTAATCGAGGCAAATGAGGAGCTTTACAGAAAGAACGCTATCCTCGAGAGAATCACAGAGCCGGATCGTCAGATCATGTTCAGAGTACCATGGGTAGATGACAATGGTCAGGTACAGGTAAACAGAGGTTTCCGTGTACAGTTCAATAACGCAATCGGACCTTACAAGGGAGGTCTCAGACTTCACCCTTCAGTAAACCTTGGAATCATCAAATTCTTAGGATTTGAGCAGATCTTCAAGAACTCTCTTACAACACTTCCAATCGGTGGTGGTAAAGGTGGTTCTGATTTTGATCCTAAGGGCAAATCAGACAGAGAGATTATGGCATTCTGCCAGAGCTTCATGACAGAGCTTTCTAAATATATCGGAGCAGATATTGATGTTCCTGCCGGAGATATCGGAACAGGCGCAAGAGAGATCGGCTTCATGTTCGGTCAGTACAAGAGAATCCGCGGATCATTCGAGGGAGTTCTCACAGGTAAGGGACTTACATATGGTGGATCACTTGCCCGTACACAGGCTACAGGATATGGTCTGTTATACCTTACAAACGCATTATGGAAAGACAACGGACTTGACTTAAACGGAAAGACAGCAGCAGTTTCAGGTTCAGGAAACGTTGCTATCTACGCTATCGAGAAGGCACAGCAGCTCGGTGTTAAGGTTGTAACATGTTCTGATTCTACCGGATGGATTTATGATCCAAACGGAATTGATGTTGCTCTTCTTAAGGAAGTTAAGGAAGTTAAGCGTGCCCGTCTTACTGAGTATGCAGCTGCTAAGTCAACTGCTGAGTATCATGCAAAGCAGAACGGTGAGCACGGTGTATGGCAGTACAAGGTAGATCTTGCTCTTCCATGTGCGACTCAGAATGAGTTAGACATTGAGGATGCCAAGATGCTCGTTGCTAACGGTGTTACATCTGTAACAGAGGGTGCTAACATGCCTACAACTCTTGAGGCTACAAAATATCTTCAGGAGAACGGAGTACTCTTCGTAGGTGGTAAAGCTGCCAATGCAGGTGGTGTTGCTACATCAGCACTTGAGATGAGCCAGAACTCTGAGAGACTTTCATGGACATTCGAAGAGGTTGACGGAAAGCTCAAGGGTATCATGGAGACAATCTACGCTAATATCAGCGATGCTGCTAAGAGATACGACGCAACAGTTGGTGGAAAGACTGACTATGTTGCAGGTGCAAATATCGCAGGCTTTGAGAAAGTAGTTGACGCTATGCTTGCACAGGGTGTTTGCTAATCTTGTAGGCACTTATTGAATAATGAATATAAAAACCCCTCCCACAGATAGAAGTCTGTGGGAGGGGTTTTGTAATAATATTTCAAAGAGAAAACTAATTTATTTTTTATTAGCAAATGCTTTAATACCGCCTGTTACGAAAAGTATAGAGGCAATAATAACCCCGGACACAAGTACAATAGCGTAAACATTGGCATTCACGCAGATATTAGAAGTCCAGTCAGAAAAATTTACGGACTTTATAGTGATTTGTCTTGTGCCAAAGATTAAAAACTCGCATATGTCATCGGCAAAAGCTGTCCAAACCGAAGCTATCAAAACTATAATTGCGGATTTTATAAATCCGTTTGCGTTTAAATATCGTGCATCAAAGAATATGAGCCAGGCTGCAAGTACAAAGACAAATGCTATAATACAGCCGGCCTTCATTCCGGCAACATCGTTTGTATGACCACACACCTCAATGATTGTGAGGAAAAGCCATAGGGTATCCCACAGCATAGTGATAAGAGCTTTTTTGTCTGATAAAACAGGTGGAAGCTCAATTCCTCTGATGACAAACGGAAAAAGGACAATTGATAATCCAAATATAGTTGGAACAGACCAAAGCATAAATTCATTTGAACTATACATTCTGTCAACAAAAAAGAATATCAAAAGCAGAGCAAAAACACCGCAGATTATGCATTTGGTCAGTTTTTTCTGCTGTGCCATAAGTGGAACAACTGTCATTGCAGCTACAAGAAGCATAGATGCTGTTACCACCGCAAAGGTATTTAAACCACCGCCATTTGACAGACACACTATGAATGTGATGAGTACTGGGATAAGCAGTAATCCGGCTATTATGACTCCGGCCTTATAGGCAGCAGTTTTTTCCTTTTTCTCATGCTGCTTTAATACACTGTCGGCCTCTTTTTTTATCATTGAATCAATAGAATCGTTTTTTAGCTCATTGTATGTATTTTGACATTTTTCACAAGTCTTAAGGTGTTTTTCAACAAGCCTTTTGCTTGAGGGACTGCATACATCGTCATAGTATAGTGGGAGTAAATCCTGAACTATATTGCAGGTTTCATCGGTTGATTGTGTAATTGGATTATTCATTTCTATCCATCCTTTCTTTGATTTTCAGTCTGGCTCTATGGTAAGTTACCCGTGCCCAGTTCTCTGTTTTTCCAAATATCATGCCTATTTGGGAGAATGGCAATTCACCAAATATTCTAAGCTGAAAGACCTCCTTGTAGGGCTCATCAAGCTCGTGCAGTATAAGATGAATCTGAAGAGAGGTATCTTTATTTTCCAAGCTTTTTACCATGTTATCGGGCTGTTTGAGCTGCTCTTCGTCAAGCTCTGTAAATTTTGTGTTTTTTCGGCATTCGTCCATTGCCAGATTTCTTGCTATGCTGCAAAGCCAGGTAAGCTCACTTGATTTGCCGGCATATGCCTTCTTTGCGGTCATGGCCTTATAAAAAGTATTCTGGGTAATTTCCTCAGCCTGATGTTGATTTTTTACAATTGTCATTACATATGAGTATACTTGCAAGTAATAGGAATTGTACAATTTCTCATAATCCAGAACTGTCACCTCCTTTGTTCATAGGTTAGACGTAGAAAGGATTGTTTTGTTACAAAAAATTTTAAGATTTTTAGATTATATCATAAAAAGGTAGTTATAAGGTAGGTGGAAATAAGCATATATATCATATTGGTATCATATTGAATATAAAAAATAATCTTGACATACAAGCCACGAAGGTTTACTATAGTTAGCGTAAGCTAATTAAATAATTATTCTTCAGGGCAGGGTGCAATTCCCTACCGGTGGTATAGCCCACGAGCCGCAAGGCATGATTCGGTGAGATTCCGAGGCCGACAGTAAAGTCTGGATGAAAGAAGATGTGAATACATAGTTATAACAGATATCTACTCTGGAGTGTTTTGATACATTCCGGAGTTTTTTATTTCAAAATACCTTTTGACACTCATATCATAAAATGCAGCTAGCATATATTTAATTGAGAATATGGTATTTGAAATCATGATATTTGAAATTATTGGGCCCTGAACATTAATAGTTTGGGGCTTTTTTAGTGGAAAAAGAAGCGAATTCGAGATGTATGTTGTGGCATATAAAGAATATGCAGAAAGGAAACCCAATGACTGATGAACAATATATGAGAAGGGCGATTGAGCTTGCAAAGCGCGGCATGGGATATACCTCGCCAAACCCGATGGTCGGAGCTGTGATAGTAAAGGACGGCAGGATAATCGGAGAGGGCTGGCATGAGAGATACGGAGAGCTGCACGCAGAAAGAAATGCGTTAAAGCATTGCAAGGAATCGCCACAGGGAGCGGATATGTATGTGACTCTCGAGCCCTGCTGTCATCATGGCAAGCAGCCACCGTGTGTGGAGGCAGTGATAGAAGCCAGTATAAAAAGAGTATATGTAGGCTCGGATGACCCGAATCCGCTTGTCGCCGGAGGCGGTATCAAAATTCTTAAAGAGCATGGGATAGAGGTTATCACGAATGTGCTCAAAGAAGAGTGCGACCGGCTGAATGAAGTATTTTTTTACTTTATACAGACCAGACGTCCATATGTCGCTATGAAATATGCCATGACGATGGACGGAAAGATAGCCACATATTCAGGGCTTTCAAAGTGGATAACAGGAGAAAAAGAGAGGGAACATGTGCAAAACCTGCGCCACAGATATAAAGCCATAATGGCAGGAATAGGAACAGTGCTTGCAGACGATCCACTGCTTACATGTAGAATCGAGGGCGGAGTAAATCCAATCCGCATAATATGCGATACGCACCTTAAGCTTCCACTGGAATCGCAGATAGTAAATACTGCAAAGGAAGTGCCGACGATTGTTGCAGTCAGTGAGCGATATCGTGAAACCGCACAGTCAGAAGCCTTGCCTGATACTGAAAAAGATAGTATAGAAGAAAACAATAATTATCAAAAAAACAGAAAAATAACACGGCTTGAAGAAAACGGAATAGAAATTCTGTATGTAGCTGAAAAAAACGGTCATATTGATTTAAATGACCTCATGCAAAAGCTCGGCGAAAGAAGCATAGACAGCATTTTACTTGAGGGAGGCGGAATACTCAACTGGTCAGCCCTGGAGAGTGGGATTGTGAATAAGGTATACGCTTACATTGCACCAAAGCTTTTCGGCGGAGCGAATGCAAAAACACCGATAGAGGGAATGGGAACCGACTCACCGGCGCATGCCGTGATGCTTGGAAACAGTAAGGTAACAAAGCTTGGTGATGATTTCCTCATCGAGAGTGATGTTGTGAATACTTAAAAAGAAAGGCAATACAAAATGTTCACAGGAATAGTTGAAGAAGTTGGAACAATAGATACAATTTCACGTGGAGCAAACTCAGCAGTGCTTACAATCAGAGCTGAAAAAGTGCTCGATGGAACAAAGGTCGGAGACAGCATAGCAGTAAACGGCATCTGCCTCACAGTCACAAGGCTCATGCCACATGCGTTTACAGCGGATGTCATGCACGAGACGCTAAATCGCTCATCGCTTGCAAATGCGCTAAGAGGAGCACATGTCAATTTGGAGCGTGCGATGGCGGCAGATGGCAGATTTGGCGGGCACATAGTGTCGGGACATGTTGACGGAACAGGCAGGATTGTGGAGGTCAAAAAGGATGACAATGCCATCTGGTATACAATACAGGCCGCACCACAGCTCATGCGCTATATAGTCGAGAAGGGCTCCGTCACAATCGATGGAATAAGCCTCACAGTCGCAAAGGTTGCACAGGATAATTTCTCGATATCAGCGATACCACACACTGTAATCCAGACTGTGTTAAAGGACAGAAAAGTGGGAGCTGTCGTAAATCTGGAAACAGATATCATAGGAAAATATGTTGAGAAGCTGTTGTTTAAAGGGCAGTCGGAGGAAATAATAGGAGTACAGACAATTAAGGAAAATGCTTCACGTAAATCCAGCGAAAATAAAAAACAACCGGATGGAATAACAAGAGATTTCCTGGCAAAATACGGCTTTTAACAAAACGCGCAATTGAATAGCTATAAAATCACAATAGAAAGACGAGGACATAAAAAATGAAATTCAACACAGTAGAAGAAGCACTTGATGAGCTTCGTGCAGGAAAAATAATACTTGTCACAGATGATGAGGACAGAGAGAATGAGGGCGATTTCATCTGTGCGGCAGAATTTGCCACAACAGAAAACATCAACTTTATGGCGATGCACGGCAAGGGGCTGATATGCATGCCTATGTCGCAGGAATATGTAAAGAAGCTTCGTTTTCCGCAGATGGTGCAGGAAAATACAGACAATCATGAGACAGCATTTACAGTCTCAATAGACCATGTCTCAACAACAACAGGTATTTCAGCAGCAGAGCGCTCAATCACCGCAATGAAATGTGTCTCTGATGATGCAAAACCAGAGGATTTCAGACGCCCAGGTCATATGTTTCCACTTCTTGCAAAGAAGAACGGCGTACTTGAGAGAAACGGACACACAGAGGCAACAGTCGATTTGTGCAGGCTCGCAGGACTAAAGGAATGTGGACTGTGCTGCGAGATAATGCGCGAGGACGGTACCATGATGCGCACAACAGAGCTTATGGAGCTTGCAAAAAAGTGGGACATCAAGTTCATCACAATAGCGGCACTTCAGGAATACAGAAAGATATATGAAAAGCTCGTTGACCGTGTCACAGAGGTAAAGCTTCCTACCAAATACGGTGAATTCAAGGCATATGGCTTTGTAAACAGATTAAACGGAGAGCATCATGTAGCACTTGTAAAGGGCGAAATCGCAGATGGAAGGGATGTGCTCTGCAGAGTACATTCAGAGTGTCTCACGGGAGATGTATTCGGCTCACAGCGCTGCGACTGCGGTCAGCAGCTTGAGGCAGCCATGAGACAGATAGACAAGGAGGGCAGAGGAATACTGCTCTACATGCGTCAGGAGGGCAGAGGCATCGGCCTGATAAATAAGCTAAAGGCCTATGAGCTTCAGGAGCAGGGCATGGATACACTCGAAGCAAACCTGGCACTTGGCTTTGCCGGAGATGAGCGCGAATACTATATAGGAGCCCAGATATTAAGAGAGCTCGGCGTACACAGTCTGCGCCTTCTCACAAATAACCCTGACAAGGTATATCAGCTCTCAGAGTTTGGCATGGAAATAAGCGAGCGTGTGCCAATCCAGATGAGCGCCACAGCACATGACCTGTTTTATCTGAAAACAAAGCAGAACCGCATGGGACATATACTTTCATACTAAAATTGCAAAGAAACTCATCTGAGTAAAAATAAAAACAAAAGGAGAACGAAAAATGAACGTAATCGAAGGAAAAATGACACAGGATGGAATCAAGGTAGGAATCGTAGTAGCAAGATTCAATGAATTTATCACATCAAAGCTCTTAGGAGGAGCAAAGGACGGACTCGTAAGACACGACGTGCCGGAGGAAAACATAGACGTAGCATGGGTGCCGGGAGCATTCGAGATACCACTCATCGCAAAGAAGATGGCAAAAAGTGGAAAATATGATGCAATCATCTGCCTCGGAGCAGTAATCAGAGGTGCAACAAGCCACTATGATTATGTGTGCAACGAGGTATCAAAGGGAATCGCATCAGTATCACTCGAGTCAGAAATCCCGGTAATGTTTGGAGTAGTTACCACCGAAAACATCGAGCAGGCAATAGAAAGAGCCGGAACAAAAGCCGGAAACAAAGGATATGACTGTGCACTCGGTGCAATCGAAATGATAAATCTCGTCAGACAAATCGGATAGTTACAAATTAATTGTAATAAGGCAGAGGGTGGATTGCTATGTGTGGCAGTCCACCTTTTTAGGATTCTTTGGGAAAAAGAATCTATTACCAAAAAAAGAATTATTTTCAAAAATGGTAATAAAAATTATCAGTATGAAGGTATTAAAATTGTGGATATTTGTAGATGGATATTGTATAAAGATATATAATTATGGTAAGATAATAAGCAAGATAATAAGCAAGATGAGGCGATTCTATGGAAGAATATAAACCACCATATACTATAACAGAAAAAATGCTTAATCTGGTTTCATCTATTTCGACTAAGCTAGGTAGAATAGAGATATACCACAATTTGGATAATAAGCCACATTTAAGGAGAAATAATCGAATTAAATCGGTGCATTCATCATTGAAAATTGAAGCCAATTCGTTGACTATAGGACAAACAAAAGATGTCATAAATGGTCGTATGGTTCTTGGACCAGAGCAGGAGATTCAAGAGGTTAAAAATGCGTACAAATCGTATGAAATGATTGGAAAGGTCAATCCATATAGTTTAGATGATCTGAAAAAAGTTCAAGGAATTATGGAATACCTATTAAAAGATGACGCAGGAAGGTTTCGCGATGGTGATGAAGGTGTTTTTAATGGTGATACCTGTATTTTTATGGCCCCGCCACCGCAGTTTGTACCTTCACTAATGCAAGATTTATTCGGTTGGATGAGTACAAATAGAAAAGAGGTACATCCATTGATAATGGGAGCGATTTTTCATTATGAATTTGTATTTATTCATCCATTTTCAGATGGCAATGGAAGAACTGCAAGACTATGGCATACCATGTTATTAAATGAATGGAATCCAGTATTTGCCTATATACCATTAGAAAGCCAGATAGAAAAATTTCAAAATGATTATTACAATGCAATTTCAGAGTGCCACGTAAATGGAAACTCGAATGTTTTTATTGAATTTATGTTGGAGCGTATAGATGATATTCTTGATGAAGTGAATGAACAAATTCGTAAATCCATTAATGATGAATCAGAATATGTAAAACGTTTGCTTGAGGTAATGGAATTCGATGTGCCATATACAGCTGTTTCTTTGATGGAACAGCTAGGGCTTAAATCACGTGAGACATTTAGAAAGAATTATATGGATCCTGCATTAAATATTGGGGCGGTGGAACGTACTATTCCAGATAAGCCTAATAGCAAGAATCAAAGGTATATAAAGCGTTAAACTTGAAATCACAATGAATCGGGATTTTCCAAAATGGCAACAGACAGGAATATTGTCACAAGCGTTGATCTTGTTCCACAGGATCATCTTCTTCGAATTATCGATAAAGCAATCGACTGGTCATTTATTTATGACCTTGTTCGTGATACTTATTCGGATGGCATGGGACGTCCGAGTATTGATCTTGTAACGCTTTTGACACTACCAAAAAGTGGACATGTAAAGTCAGTTATGATAGATGAGGTCTTTTCTGACCCGGAGAGGCTGGCAGAAAGTTTATTGCGTAATTGGTGTTGGCAGTGGTTCTATGAGAATCGTAGGTCTGTGAAAGATTATGATAATATAAGAACGCTTGATAATGATGTCCCTGCAGCTCTGAATGAACAATATTTCCAGAGGCTACAGGAATTATAACAAAAGATTCAGAAGGTTCTGCAGGCGAGAGATTAGTCCTTATACAGTAACCGACCGATTAACGATGTCACAAATATAATAAAAAACACGAGTGCTTGAAGAAACATATATCTTGTAGATTTAATGTAAATAAAAAATACAGCACATATAAGGCTGAGTAGCAGTGTGAGGTATGTCTTCCGCATGAAGATATGGTTCTCTTGGCAATCCACTTCTCGATTCGGATGATTCACAGGTCCGATTATCATAACTAAGATAGCAGAAATTCTATACAATCCCAAAGAAAAATAGATTGGAACAGATAAATATTTTACTGCAAGCATGGTTGATGTCAGTAACAGACAGGAGCCAATAAAGCAGGCAAGGTATGTTTTCATATGTACGCCACCGCCGAATAATCGCATTGGAATGAAAATCAGGAAGAAGAAAAGGCATTCGGGTAACATATTTAGAAAAATTGCAATGATAATACTGCACAGAGTGCTCAGAGACAATTCTAAAAAGCATTGAAATCCATATTCATATACTTCAGTTAATTCCTCGGTAATCATTCCTTTCTTTAAAATATAGTCCGTTAGTTTTTTTGAGATATATTTCATAGTATAGTCCTTTGATATTTAATAAGTTATGTGGTTGGTTGTTCGTTCGAGTCAGCACCATATAGAATGACCACGACTTGAAATTCATTATCTTTATCAGTGATTTCCATTTGACCGTGGTAATGTTCGACTGCTTGACGAATCGATGCTAGCCCCAAGCCGTGGTGGAGTCGGTCCGCTTTGGTAGTAAGGTAATTTCCATGACGGGCTTATAAAATATTACGAGACTATTGAAAATAATATAGACTAAGTCAAAAAAATTGATGATATAGAGTTTAATTAGAAATAATCGGGCAGCCATTACTATCAAGGAGGTATTATTATGAGAGTTGTAAATCCTTTAAACAAAACACCTATGAGTTCTGAAACTATGGTTAACGGCGGATGCCATTGTGTATGTACTAGCGGACGTAATGTATCGTATGCAGCGGCATGGCTGCCAGGTGTACCAAACTGTCAGTGCAGTTGTGGTGGCGGTACAACAAATGAAAATGGTAACTACCAGTTGGCATACAATGCAGCACACTAGTGCAGATATTTTGTAACAGAAAATGACTTTTGGGCTGCCCGTTTATTATAATCTTGCGTAGCATACCAACAATATACTATGAAAGATATTGTAGGATTACTGAAGTGAAAGCATATTGTGTGCTTCAGTAATCCTTTTTATAATTGTAACAAAATAAATTGGAAATTAGAAGAGGAGGAGTGTAGTTTTAAGTAAAAGACAAAAACACATACAAAAATTTAATGAAAAAGGACTATCTTTTTTTTGCAGTCAGTCGTTATACATATTAGAATGGAATAAACGTTTATACATTACCGAAAATGGGAAAGGAGGGCAACTTGAATGATTATCTTTTAATTCTACAAATGAAACAGGGCAATGAGAATGCTTTTGATAAATTTGTACGAAAATATTATGCAGAAATTTTGTTGTATTGTAGAAATCATTGTCTGGATCAGACAGAAGCAGAAGATCTAACACAGGAAACCTTCCTTCGATTTATAGAAAATATTGCATCTTATCAGCACATTGGAAAGGCAAAGAATTATCTGTATGTAATAGCTAGGAATCTTTGTAAGGACTATGCAAAGAAATGGAAGGTAGAGAGTGTAGAGCAGGAAATATTGGAAAGAGAGCTGGTTTCGGATGGTGGTATTCAAAGAAAAGAAAAACGAATGGATGTGGAACAGGCTCTTGGAAGGCTGGCTCCGGAGTTAAGAGAAGTGATACTGCTGATCTATTTTGGAGACTGTAAACTAAAAGAGGTAGCAGATATTTTACAGATTGGTTTGCCACTGGTTAAGTACCGTCACAAAAGGGTAAAAGAAGAATTAATAAAACTTTTGGGAGAGGAGGATTCTGATGAATTTGAAAAAGATGATGCAAAACTATAAAACGGAAACAAAAGTTATTCCAAGAGAAGAAAAGATTCTGGAAACGATTCAAAAATCGAAGGAAGTTATGATGGAAGTTCAGTCTGAACATACGATGAGCTATGGAGAGTTTTTATTTTCTCAATTTCGGCTGATCCGAAAGAGATGGGGGATGTTGCAGGCAGCATTACTGATAGTGACATTTTTTCTCATGAATTATCTGGATGATAGCGAATATTTGATGAGAACACTGGGAACTTCCTCTGTCCTTTTTATCGTTATGATCATTCCGGAATTTTGGAGAAACAAAGAAAGTGATTCCTTACAGATTGAGGCAGCGTGCCTATATTCCCTCAGACAGATCTATTCCGCACGAGTATTTTTGATAGGAGTGGCGGATGTATTTATGATAACGCTATTTATGTTCGTTTGCTGTGTGGGTATGAGAATGCAGTTTATGGATATTTTGGTGCAGTTTTTGTTCCCAATGGTCGTTGCTGCTGGAATCTGCTTTGCCATGTTAAACAGCAGCGCTTTGAATGAGGCAACATCCATGCTCGGTTGCTTTTTGTGGAGTATGATCTGGTGGATGGTTACAATGAATGATTTTATTTATGCTAAGATTACATGTCTTGTATGGAGTATCTTATTTGGATTAGCAAGCTGTTTCCTGATTGGTGCAGTGTATAAGGCAATACATGACTGCAATCGCTTATGTTGGACAATGGAGGGAAATCAATATGAAACTACAAATGGTTAATGTTACAAGAAAGTTTGGTGACTTTCGGGCAGTAGAGAACTTAAACCTGACGATAGAGAATGGAGTATATGGACTTTTAGGTGTGAATGGTGCAGGAAAGACAACGCTTATGCGAATGATTTGTACCCTTTTGACACCGACAAGTGGACAGATTCTGTGTGATGGAAAGGATATTTTCAAAATGGATGGAGAATATCGAAATTTGCTTGGATACTTACCTCAGGAGTTCGGATTCTATCCAGATTTCACAGTAAAAGACTATTTACTGTATATTGCCAGCTTAAAGGGTATTCGACCAATGGTTGCTGGTAAACGGGTAAAGGACTTGCTTGCACAGGTTGGACTTACAAAGTCAGCAAATAAGAAGATGAAGAAGCTGTCCGGCGGAATGAAACGTAGAGCAGGAATTGCCCAGGCAATGCTAAACAATCCAAAAATTCTTATTCTGGATGAGCCTACGGCTGGACTTGATCCAACGGAAAGGGTGCGTTTTAGGAATCTGATCAGTGAGCTGTCAGAGGACCGGATCGTTATTTTATCGACGCATATTGTTTCAGATGTGGAGTATATTGCCAATGAAATCTGGCTGATGAAGGATGGACAGATTATGCAGCAGGGAAATCTGGATCAGACAATTGCTTCTATGCGGGAAAAGGTATATGCGTGTGAAGTATCACAGGCAGATGCAACAAAGATGATGAAAGAATTTAAGGTGTCTAATATGAAAGCGGAAAGGGGAATGGTGAACCTTCGTATTATTGCCAGTGAGCCACCGATTGCTGGAGCATTTGTGGTGGAGCCGACATTGGAGGATGTGTTCTTATATTATTTTGGTGAAAAGGGTGGTGAGATGGAATGATCAGATATGAAATTAAGAAAATCTTTTCTAAGAGCATCAGTAAAGTATCATTGGTCGTGTTGTTATTTTCACTTTTGATATCCTGCTATTTCGCAATCACGAATGTCAGTTTTTTGGATGAGCAGGGCAAATCTCATACAGGAATCGCAGCAGCAAAGAGTCTGCGGGAAGAAAAGCAGAAGTGGGAAGGTGTTTTAGATGAAGCAGCATTACAAGCGGTTATGGATGAATATAAAAAAATCAGTGAAGAATATCCAATTCGCCCAGGAGATGATTCTGCTAACTTATTGCATGATTCCAAGGTACAAGGGTTTTCAGAAATAAAGGACATGATCAATATGGGATTTTGCGAATTTAGAGATTTCAACTATTATCGGATTGATTCTTTATCGAAAGAAGAAGTGGGACAGATCTATGAGAACCGTGGAAAGAGTTTGGAAAAATGGTTGAATTCCGAAGATGCCGATGGTTTATTCGATGAAAATGAGAAAGCATTTTTGATAGAGCAGTACAGTGAGATGAAAGTACCTTTATACTATGAGGACTATGATGGCTGGAAATCAGCACTGAGTTACGCTCAGACGATTATTATGCTCATTATGCTTGTGTCAGCATTCTTGGTGTCAGGTATCTTTTCCAATGAATTTAGTTGGAAATCAGATTCCATATTTTTCTCAACAAAATACGGAAGGGATAGGGGAACGAGAGCAAAGATCATGGCAGGATTTATCGTGGTATCAGCTATCTACTTTATTGTAATATCGCTGTATTCAATTGTGGTATTGGGATGTCTTGGATCGCAAGGTGGAAATGTCATGATACAGACAGGCTTCTGGCATTGGAAATCTTTTTACAATATTACCTATATGCAGTTGTATTTGCTCACGGTAATTGCCGGATATATTGGAACAGTATTTTGCCTGTTTCTGTCTATGATTGTGTCAGCAAAGACGCATACAGCAGTTGTTGCGGTTACAATACCTTTTGCAATCCTGTTTTTACCACAGTTTGTATCAAATTTCGATTTCTTATCGGGAATATTGGGTGTGTTCCCAGACCGCTTGCTGCAGATCAATGAGATTATCAATACATTTGATTTATATCATATTGGTGGTAAGATTGTTGGCTCGATACCAATCATGCTGGTCATTTATCCAATCCTAAGTGTTTTGATGGTTCCGCTTATGTATCATGTCTATCATAAAACGGAGATTAAGTAGATGAAAAGGAAAAAGAGTTTTTTGAAAAAGATAACTCTGTTGTTCGTTCTTTTCTTGATTATTTATGTAGGACATACATTCGCAACCAATGATGCGGTCAAGCTACAAGGTTTTGGTATTATAAAACAGGAAGAACATCACATTGCAAGTGATAAGTATGGATGGAAGTTGATGATAGTAAACCGAGACAACTATATTCCAGATGATTATGAAATTGATCTCATGGAATTGAGTAATGGTCAGAAAATAGAGTCCAGAATCTATCCATATTTGCAGGAAATGTTTGATGATGCGAGAAATGCGGGGGTATATCCGTTTGTTAGAGATGGTTACAGAACCGCAGAGGAGCAACAACAGATTTTAGATGACAAGATAGACGCATATCGCAGTGAAGGTTATACAAAACACATGGCAGAGGAAACAGCAATGGAATGGGTTGCATTGCCGGGGACAAGTGAACATCAGCTTGGACTTGCGGTAGATATCAATGCAGATACTTCTAAATGTTCTCGTGATGATGTTTATAACTGGTTACTAGATAATTCATACAAATACGGATTTATTCAAAGATATCCGTCCGGAAAGACAAGCATTACAGGAGTTGCTAATGAACCGTGGCATTATCGCTATGTGGGAAAAGAAGCAGCAGAGGAGATTCATCAGAGTGGATTGTGCTTGGAAGAATATGTGGAAAATCTTAGATAGCATAGAAATATAGGTAGACTTGTAATATGAAAATGATGAGGACTTTTATTATGAACATATCTTAGGGAATCGTTAATAGTTTTTAAGCGTTTCAATGTAAGAAAAAGGATTACTCACTGTGTATGGTGGGTAATCCTTGGCTTTTTGTTATTTTTTGATTTCAAATAAATCTTCCATGAGCATATTGAAAGATGCTACCATTCGGAACATAAATTCACTGGATGGATTCTGTTTACCAGTTTCTACTTGCCAGATGGTTTTGACGCTGTAACCAGTAGCATCGGCAAGTTGAGATTGGTTAAGTCAATGTTCCTTTCGTTTTTTTTAGTTGATTAGCTGCGACCATAGTTATATCCTCCTTCTTATGTTAGGTAGTGTCAAAAACTACCTGTTTTTATTGTTCTAAATCCTTTAAAACCTTGAATTTTGGCGGTTTGCAAATAAAAAGAGCATTTATCTAAATACCAAAAGTTTAAAATTGATGAACTTCCTAAGAGTGTCTTATATTTACGCGTCTAATATATTTTTTCAATGTATCTAAAGTATGACTAATCCCCTCTTCCAAATCAAATGCCGTCCACCATCCTAATTTTTCTATCTTTTCAGAATTCAGAACTTGCTTCGGAATAGGAGATTGATTAACCACATCTGTTGTATTAGTTTTTTCAAAAATCACATTACAATTTCCAAATTCTCCTATCTTTTTTGCAAACTCTGCAATTGTCAATTTAGATTGTGGATTAGCTAAGTTATATGCCTCCCCTGAATTTCCATGTAAAAGAACACATATAAGCGCCGAAACACAATCAGTAACATAGTTATAACTTCTCAGTTGTTGCATTATCTGTGTGCGTGCACAACTTAATAGAAAGAGAGAAATCAGAAAAAAACAGATAAAAGTATGCATTTAATATTTAACGCTCGATTTTTAACATGATTTTTATAAAAAGAGCCGATGTAAAACAAAAATCTGGTTTACATTGACTCTTTTTAGTATATAATATTATTGAAAGGCGGTGGAATTATGCTCATAAGATATACGTTTGATAATTTTTGTTCGTTCAAGGAAGAGTGCGAGTTTTCTTTAGAAGCACCAGGTGGGAAAGTAAAGAAGCGATTTCCGGATAACTATACTACAACAGAAACCGGATATGACCTGTTGAAAACAGCAGTAATTGTGGGTGAGAATGCAGGTGGTAAGTCCAACTTTATAAACGGATTGAAATATCTGAAATCATTGTTTGACTCAAACATGAAGGTGCAGTCTGTTAATTCATATATTAACGCAGATACTTTGATGGAGTGTAATAATCCCAAACAGAAATTTAATGTAGTATTCTTAGCGGGGAATCATTATATTTATGAGTATGAAACTATTGTTGATACAAAAGGAATCTATAGCGAAAAACTTACCAGAAGCAGCCAGCGGAAATCAGCTGAGCATGTAGTGTTTGATATTTTACGAGATCAGGAAGACATATATACATTACAAAAAGGAACATCAAAAGAAGTGACAGCTGCTCTTAAGAACAGCAATAATAGCAACGGATTATTTGTAGTTAAACTGGCACTTCTAGGAAATAAGGATGCGTCGGCGACTGTTGAGTGGATGTTAAATGTTTTATATCCGGGTAATATACCTTCTGACAATACAGACAACATTGTCAAGCAGGAACAGGATCTTGAGATTATGAAAGATCCAAGATATGTGGAAATTTTTAAGATGGTAGATTACAGCATTTGTGGAATTGAAGTGGATGATGAGAAGCCTTATTCAAAAACTCTGGTAATTCGTAGGAATGCACAGGGGAAGCAGTTTAAGAGAGAATTATCACAGGATTCTACAGGTGTCAGAGAATTTTTTGCATGGGCTGTACAGATATTTCGCGTGGTATATGAAAATAAAGTGGTATTTGCCGATGAGATGGACAGGGTTCTAAATCCGATACTATCTGACCGTGTTATTGCGTATATTAACGGTATGGAGCACAGAGGTCAGTTTGTATTTTCTACACATAATGTATTGCACTTGAATTTAAAGACTTACATGAAAGAGCAGATTTATTTTATTACAAAAAGTAAAGATGAGTTGACATCAGAATTGTATTCGCTGGCAGATTTTCCGGAAGTGCGGTATGAAAACACTAAGATATATGAGTTTTACATGAAGGGAATATTGGGAGGTACGGCATTTGAGTAGAAAAACAAGAGTCCTCCGGAAGAGGTTTGCAGTATTTTGTGAGGGAGATACAGAATATAACTATATAGACAAGATGAGAAAGAATCAGGGTGTAGAACTGGTTTTAAAACCCATCAATATGCATGGTGGAGGATATTCAAACTTCCTTCAGAAGATAAAAACAGAGTCACAGAGTAATTATCTGGCAAAATTCATTATTATGGATGCAGATAGAATAGCTACTGTCCCGGGAGAACTGGATGGATTTAAAAAACTGTTGGAGTACTGCAGAATTCAGAATGCAAAGGGAAATACGCCACATTTTATTATTATGGATAATCCGGATTTTGAGTATGTGGCATGCTTACACAGTCCTCAGTATAGAGGTCAGGATTCACATAAATTTATTGAATCAGTGCTAGGAGCAAAAAGTATTGCGGCTTTTAAAGGAAATGCAGATGTTTATAACTTCCTTAATTCAGGAGAATTGTCATATCAGACAATGATAGAATCATTAAAAAGAAAAGAAAAGCTACTATACAATCAATATGAGATAAAAAAGAAAAATTTCGATATTGTGATTAAAGATACTTTTTTTGATGTTGATTTTATTAACAAAAAAAGCAGCAATATAGAAGAGTTTTTTGATGTGATTGACTGGTAATAATGGATTTTTTGGCAGAAAATAGTTTACTAAAATAATTGCATATTATTTAATTGTATTTTGATGATTTTTGTGATGATGTATGATACAATGGGCAATAGATAATAAGAAATTATCCATTACTTGTTAAAGTGGGCAATCCGTAAGATTATTGGATTGCCCATAAAACCTATATGTGAAAATTTTTCCGAGGGTGTTTTGTGGCAAGGATGTCTCTTTGCTTAGATACTGTAACATGTGTATAAATTTCCGTAATATTAATGGAGCTATGTCCTAGCATTTCCTGAATATAACGAATATCAACGTCAGCTTCTAAAAGACTTGTTGCAAAGGTGTGGCGAAACATATGAGGCGTTATGTGTTGGTCTATGGAGGCTAGAGCGGTATATTTGTTAATCATTCTGCGCACAGACTGATCGGACAGTGCTTTTCCCGATTGATTTACGAAAAAGTTGTTGCAGGTTTGCCTTTCTTTGCCAAAAGTGCCATTATATTCTGCTAAAATATTCATCACGGATTCATTTCCAATTTGGATACGGCGCTCCTTGTCACCTTTTCCATAGATAAGAATGGTTCCGTCGTACAAATTCACGTCATTGATTTTTAAAGAACAAAGTTCTGATATTCTCATGCCGGTTGCAAATAACAGCTCCGTAACGGCAGCATCTCTGAGGGCATTTCGTTTCTGGTAGGAAGTCTTGGCATTTTCACGTTGCTTGTATATGGTAGCCAAAAATGTTTCAACCGTATGTAAGGGAATGGTCTTAGGCAGTATTCCAAATAACTGCTAATGCATGTTTCTAAAGTATCCATAGTTAAAATCTCCTTTGTGTTTAAAGTATCGTATATTGATTTTAGTTCTTGCGTCTGCCTATTTCCATTTATTGTATGGATTTTATAAACCTGCTGTTTCTTGCAATAGAACTCTATAAGATGGCATATATTATATTTTTTTATCCACTTCTTGAAATGTTTTGCTGCCGTTTTCTGTAAAGATTATTGAATATAAGAAGATGTTTGGTATATAAAGAGTTAAACTTGAAATCGCAATGAATCGGAATCTTCCAAAATGGCAACAGACAGGAATATTGTCACAAGCGTCGTAAGCGCCAGGCATCCGGCAGCGCTTACGCCACGCCCTCCCCCACAAAAAAGAAGAAAAATTTAATATCTAAAGAATTGCACGAAAAAACTGTATATAGTATAATGATAGTTCAGGAAAACGAAACGGAGGACCATGAATTTTGATAGATATACATTGCCATTTACTATACGGAGTGGACGATGGCTCAAAGTCGCTCGAGGAATCGGTAGAGATGCTCAAGATAGCCAAAAAGCAGGGCATCACAGGTATAATCCTCACACCGCACCTGCGCCATGGAATGTTTAAGCATCCGCTTGAAAAGATAGAGCGACACTATAAAAAGCTGATGCCATATGCAAATAAGCTTGGAATAGAATTAAAGCTCGGCACAGAGTATCATGTGGCAACCGATATGATAGATGCCTTTCATGGTGGGCTGTGTCATACACTGGCAGATACACAGTATATACTCACAGAGTATTCACATTCCAGCGAATACTCGTTTGTATACAAGATGACGCGCGAAGCAATATTTGCAGGATATATACCGGTCATAGCACATGTGGAAAGATATGAATGTCTCAGTGATATAAGCCGTATAGAGGATTTGCAGGAGCTTGGAGCGCTCATACAGGTCAATGCAGACTCAGTGCTCGGCATAGATGGCAGACACTTCAAGAGATATACAAAGAAGCTTTTGAAGGCAGGGCTTGTTGATGTAATAGCAAGCGACAGCCATGGCACAAAGGAGCGCGTCTGCAATATGAAAAAATGCTATGAGTACGTGGCAAAGAAGTTCGGTGATGACTATGCGCAGGAAATCATGCAGACCACACCGGAAAATATAATAAACGGAAGATAATAAGTTTAAATACGGGGATAAGTAATGGAGAGAGAACAGGATTTTGACAACGAGATAGAGATAGACTTAAAGGATCTGTTTCTTGAGATAATTTCATATTGGCAGTGGATAATTCTTGTTACGATAGCGACAGGTGCAGTGGCATTTGCGATAAGCAGATTTATGATTACACCTATGTATGAATCTACATCTGAGCTCTATGTACTTTCAAAGAGCACATCAATCACAAGCCTTGCGGATATCCAGACAGGCACCAGCCTGACAAATGATTACATAGTTGTAGTAAAGGGACGTCCGGTGCTGGATCAGGTCATAAAGAATCTGAACCTGAAAGAGAGCTACAAGACACTTGGAGGCAGGGTGACGCTGGACAATCCGTCCAACTCGCGAGTACTCAATATCACAGTAACGGATCCCGATCCGCAGATGGCAAAGACCATAGCAGATGAGATAGCAAAGGTTGCATCGGCATATATAGCGGAGAAGATGAAGCAGGATCCGCCGACCATCATCCAGAGCGGATATGATGATGGAGGCGCGGTAAGCCCTAATATCGGCAAAAACACAGTGATAGGAGCCTTTGCGGGAGCATTTCTGTCGATTGCGGTTATAGTGGTTTCTTATCTGTTCAATGATACAATCATAGATACAGAGGATGTGGAGAAGAAGCTCGGCATGAACGTGCTTGGTACACTTCCGCTCGATGAAGCAGAGGATGATGGCGAGCATGGAAATGGCAGAAAGCATGGCAGAGGCAGCCACAGAAAGAAAAGAAAAAAGAAATCGGCTTCAGCATAAGGAAGCCTGTATCAGGAGATGGGCAGATGGAATTAGTAAAATTTGGCAAGCTAAAAGAACAAAGCTATACGATGAAGGAATCGCTTCGAGCTTTGAAGACAAATATACAGTTTTGCGGGGATGATATACGCACGCTTCTTGTGACAAGCTCTGTACCAAATGAAGGCAAAAGCACCGTGGCACTTGATCTGGCGCGGTCGCTTACAGAGTCAGGAAATAGAGTGCTTTTCATAGATACTGATATGCGTAAATCAGTCCTTGCAGGGCGTCTGCGTGCCACGGCGGCAAGTGGAGGGGAGATATGCGGATTGTCGCACTATCTTTCCGGTCAGAGACGTCTTGAGGAAGTGATGTATGGCACGGAAATACCGGGCCTTTTTATGATATTTGCAGGGCCGTCTGTGCCGAATCCGACAGAGATTCTTGAGAAAAAATACTTTCAGGAGCTTCTTAATTTCGGCAAGGAGCACTTTAACTACATAATTATAGACTGTGCACCGATAGGAGCTGCCATAGATGCGGCAGTTGTAGCAAAGTATTGTGACGGAGCTATAATAGTGATAGGACAGGGCATGGCGAGCGCCAGGATGATACAGAGTGTGAAGAAACAGCTTGAGGCATCAGGAGTGAGGATACTGGGCGCTGTGCTCAACAAGGTAAACAACAAGAAAAACAGCCATGTCAGTGGGTACTATGGCAATTACTACGGCAGCTATTACGGGCGGTCGGATAAAGCATGAAAAGCATCGATGTAGAGTTAGGAAAATCAAATATGCTGCCGCTTATTGCAAGCCAGCAGTTTTATGCTTCGTGGAAGGTCTTTATCAGGGAGCTTTTGCTCAATGCCATGGATGCCTGCAATGTGCGGCAGGCGCTTGAGTGGAGCTGGGGCACGGAATTCCTTGAGATGGAGCAGGCAAGCCAGATGCGCGATGTCAGGGCCATTTATGAGCCACGCATAGACATCACGTACAGCAGTGATACAAGACTGTTTACGATAGAGGATAATGGAATAGGCATAAATGAATATGACCTGGAGCACTTTATCGCACAGATAGGGGCAAGCTATTATACAAGCACAGATTTCTTCAATCAGCAGCTTAAGTATGAGCCGTATTCCCACTATGGCATTGGGTTGTGCTCGTGCTTTACAGTCTCAAAGGCTGTGCTCATCGAGTCGAAAAAGGATAAGGTCATAAACACTGCCTGGAACATAAGCAATCCGCAGGATACCGCACCGGTCATGGCAAAGTGGTTTGGGGAGAGCGGACAGATAGAGTATGTCATATCGCAGAAAAAGACACCGGGCACACGCATCTCTATCCCCGTAAAACCATCATATGCGCCGTATATAGATCTTGACTTTATAGTAGAAACCATAAAGCACTATATGCTTACACTGCCTATACCTGTAAATATCAGGTGTGATACGAGGGAGGTATGCCTGTCACAGCCAAAGGCAAAGTGGAACTATCCGATGAATGAGCTTGTTGGCATGAATATCATACGAGTGGATAACAGCCTGCTTGAGGGCTATGTTGCCATATATCATCCAAAGCACAAGGGGTATTTTCATAAGTCCACGCTGTACCAGCAGGGAGTCCTTGTGTCAGATGCTACAGACATACTGGGGCTTGCACCATCATGGATAGACAATTTCTCGTATCAGCTCAATATCAAAAAGAGGTTTTTAAATATAAGCATATCAAGAGACGGAGCAGCCTTCGATGAAAAGCTCATAGAGCTCCGCCAGTATATAGGACAGATTATCATAGATGCCTTTGGGCAGAGCCCGCTTACACTTGGCCAGTATCTGTCAGATGGCAGAAAACGGCTGGTATGTGAATACGAGGCGGAAAACGAGCTGGTAAGCAGAGCTGTACAGGTGCTTGTATATATAAAGGAGCGCGAGGTAGAGGTCCCGGTGAGGACAGTAATAAACGGCTTTATCGGGCGGAAAATAAAGATAGCTTTCATGCAGAGGGCACTTTTTTCGCACTATAGGGAGAACTACCCTTATGATTATGGTCAGTTTATTGACAAGTACGATATCATAGTATTTGAGCAGAATATCAGAGCCTTCTGGCAGTTTATGACACCGTATATCACATCGATGGAGTATGTTATGGGTGACATGCCGGGCATCATATACACGGATGTATCGGCAGACCTAACCGTGGCAAAGACAGCAGCAACGTTTCGAAACGACTACGTGCTAAGACCGGAGTATTATGATCTGGACCCTGTATTTTGTCTGGTGTCAAATGAGCTGACAGACCCGATGGAGCTGGTGATAAATACCCACAACCGCAATGCAATGCTTTTGCAGCGCGCCGAAAAGTACAAAAAGGTAAGGATTGCAAGAGCTGTGATCATAGAAAATATCAAGCAGAGGATACTGGGCAATGCATCCAGATGGAACAGTATCATAGATTTTGGAGGCGAGCTCGTGCACCAATATGAGCTGGAAAAGCCAATGAGCCTGCAGGCACAGTGGTGCCTCGAGAGAGACTTCCCGGATGAAATCAATGCGTATATAGCAAAGACCTTTACAGATAAGGAAATCGCAGATTACGGGCTTACAAGTCTTTATTTTACAAGGAAGGACTTTATAAAGTGGTGGATGTCACCATAGGCTGTACCGCCATGACATATATTATCAAACACTTATTGAAGCATAAATAAGGAGAACATGAAAATGGAGATATTAGATTTAAACAACGAAGAAGACACAAAAACAACCGATGAGATGGAGCCAAAAAAGCTGGAGGAAAAAACATCACCTGTCAAGGAAATCTTAAGCTGGGTGTTAACAATCGCATTTGCCATTGTAGCGGCAATACTCATAAAGAACTATGTCATTATAAATGCAAATATTCCGTCAGGCTCAATGGAGAATACCATACAGATTGGAGATGACATATTTGGCTTCAGGCTCGCATATACATTTTCAGACCCAAAGAGAGGGGATATAGTCATATTCAATGCACCGGATTCGCCTTCAGAGAAATACATCAAGCGTGTAATAGGTCTGCCGGGAGAGACAGTCACCATAGAGGACGGTCAGGTGTATATAGACGGTGAGGCGCTTGAGGAGGATTATCTCAAGTCAAACCAGAGCGGTGAGGATGCGTGGACAGTAAATGCCGGACCTTACGAGTTTAAGGTGCCACAGGACTCATATCTGCTGCTCGGTGACAACAGAAATGGCTCATCAGACGCAAGAGTCTGGGAGCACACATATGTGTCCAAGGACGATATACTTGCAAAAGCGATATTCAGATATTACCCGTTCGACAGATTCGGAGCGGTGAAATAAGCTGTAAATCAGGATATAAAATAAAAATAGAGGTAAAGTAAATGCCAAAGACAGAAACAGACATTGAAAAACGAAATAAATATGGCATGCTGTGCGGTATAGTCGGTATATTTTTAAACCTCATACTCTTTGCCGGCAAGCTCTTTGCAGGAATGCTTAGCGGTGCAATCTCAATCACTGCGGATGCATTCAACAACCTGTCAGATGCAGGTTCATCAATCATCACGATAGCAGGCTTCAAGATGGCGGCACAGAGAGCCGACGAGGAGCATCCATACGGACACGCGAGGATGGAGTATGTGGCTACACTGGCAGTTGCAGCAATCATACTCATCATGGGCTTTGAGCTGTTTAGGGATTCCTTTGGCAAAATCATAAAGCCGCAGGACATAGAGTTTTCATGGCTTATTGTAGCGATACTACTGGCATCAATAGCCGTAAAATGCGTCATGGCGGTATACAATTTCTATTTTTCAAAAAAGCTTGATTCATCAACACTCGAAGCGACAGGCAGGGACAGTCTGTCAGACTGTATCGCTACATCTGTAGTACTTGCAGCCACACTCATAGCGCACTTTTCAGGACTCAATCTGGATGGAATAGGCGGTGTATTTGTGTCATTGTTTATATTCTATTCAGGGATATCATCAGCCAGAGAGGCGATAGACCCGCTGCTTGGAGCAAAGCCGGAGCCGGAGTTTGTCGATAGACTTAAGGAGATGGTACTGGACTTTGACAAAGACATACTCGGCATGCATGACCTTATGGTGCATGATTATGGACCGGGACACAGGATAGTATCGTTTCATGCAGAGGTGCCGGAGGACGGAGATATGGTCGAGCTGCACGATATAATCGATAATCTGGAGCGCAGGATACGAAGGGAGCTGGGCTGTATAGTGACCATCCACATGGACCCGGTAGCGATAGAGGACGAGGAGGTAGCCGGACTGAAGGCCGAGGTGCTCTCCGTGATAAAAGGGCTTGATTCACACATAAATATGCACGATTTTCGTATTATCAGAGGTGATACACATACGAATCTGGTTTTTGACATTGCAGTTCCATTCGGCTATATCACCTCAGATGATGATATATGCAATGCAATACAGGAAAATGTCAGGAAAAAGCTTGGAAAGAATTACTATACCGTGATAGAGGTAGACCGCGACAATTACATAAATATATGACATTGTAACTGTAAGACGCTTAGAAGGACTGTAAGGTGGTTATAGGGGGATTTTAAGGAATTTAATATATGCAATACGAAACTATAAGAGCAGCAATATGCGATGATGAAGAATTTTTTCGGAATGAACTTAAAAAATTTGTGAGTGAATACGGAAATGAAATGGATGTTAATGTAAGCATCGATCTCTATGATAATGCAAAAGAACTCATGAATAATTTATTTTCTAAGAGTAAGGAATATGATTTATTGTTTCTTGATGTGGAAATGCCCGGTATGACAGGTATTGAGATGGCTGATGCATTAAGAAAAATCGACCCATGGGTATGTATCTCATTTGTGACGAGTTATGATGCATTTGCGATACAAGCATTCAGACTTGATGCACTTGATTATGTTATGAAACCGATAAAATATACACAGGTAAAGCACATTATCGAAAAAGCAAGAATTCAGATTGATTATCGTAAAAATGCACAAAAAGCGGAAAAAAGATATCTAAAAATTAAATCCGGATATGAAGATGTTCTCATAGACCTTCAAAATGTAATATATATAGAAAAACGCAGAAATCAGTGTGTATTCCATAAAAGGGATGAGGAAATATGCTGTTATGAGCCTCTGAAAAATGTATATGAAAGATTGGATAATGATGTATTTATGTATACACATCAGGGGTATATAGCCAATTTTAATTACATTAAAGAAGTAAAAAAAGATGTGGTATGCTTTGGACGAGGCATGGAAGTCCCTTTGAGCAGGAAATATCATGATCAGATAAAGGAACTTCATCTGGACAAGATAAGGAGAGCATATAAGGAGCAGGAACTTAACTATAATTAGGGAGTTCTGCCTTTACGCTAAAACATTCGCTGGAATAAGAGAAATCAATTTGTCCGTTAAGGTTGGAAACGACTTTACGGACATTTTTTATGCCTATTCCATGAGGTAAGACCTTGTCATTTTTGGTAGATGTAAATTCACCATTGTTTTCTATAATATTTCCGGAGTAGGAATTTTCAATAACTATATTCATATATGAGCCGGTCTGGGTTAGGGAGAATCTGATCCAGCCATGTTCACACTCAGAGGCTGCTTTTATCGCATTATCAAACAGATTACCTATTATGGTCGTAATTGAAAAATCGTCAATATTAATACCGGGTGTACTTATATTAATTTCGCATCTGATATTTTGTGACTTTGCCTTGTTCTCTTTTTCAGCTATAAGAGCTGAGACGATATGAGAGCCTGAATCTACAGTATTTGTCAGAGAAAGATCCTCAGAAATATTATGAATATATTCATGAATTTTCCTATCATTGTGCTGTGAAGCATAACCATCAATTACTATCAGATGGTTTTTTATATCATGTCTTAAAGAATGGAGCTGATTTAATTTATCGTCGAGCTGGGCAGAATATACCTGTTCCATTTTATCAAGTTCCAGTTTGAACCGATAATTGGTGTTTTCTTCAATGACTGCCAGAAATTTATCATATAGTGAAATGCATATGATAAGGAATAAAAATATAATTGAAAAAATAACAATCAAATTATAAGAGTTTGGATTTTCAATGCATATTGAAAGCGTAATGTAGCCAAGCAACATACTTAATCCCAATATAATAATTGCAAATGCATATGAATAAAAATTCGCACTGGATTTCCTTTTTATATTGTTGGTATAAAGTATGTAAATATTATAAACAACTATAAAAATGGTTGTGGTTTTATAATTTAAATATTCCTGAGAACTCAGTGCAAAATGTGCATCATTTAATAGTAAAGTTTGTATAGTGGCAATTGGTATAAATAGAAATAATATAGCTATATAATTGAATAAACATTTCAACAGTAGTTTGTTTAATTTCCTAAAAATTATAAGCATGAATAGGATAGGAGCAAAATATGATAATATCCCGATAGCATGTATTGTGGCTGGAAAAACTACAAATACTATAATATAAAATAACTTCATCGGAATGCTGATTTTATTGTGCATATTTTCTTCACATATTCTGAATAGCAAGAATGCATTACAAAGAAGATATAAAAATTCTAAAAAAATATTAATGTAATTATTCATACCGTGTCTCCTTATGTTTAATATTATAACTTAAAAAAACGATAAATTAAACTATAAAGGAGCAGGAACTTAACTATAATTAGGGAGTTCTGCCTTTACGCTAAAATATCCGCTGGCATAAGAGAAATCAATGTGTCCGTTAAGGTTGGAAACGACTTTACGGACATTTTTTATGCCTATTCCATGAGGTAAGACCTTGTCATTTTTGGTAGATGTAAATTCACCATTGTTTTCTATAATATTTCCGGAGTAGGAATTTTCAATAACTATATTCATATATGAGCCGGTCTGGGTTAGGGAGAATCTGATCCAGCCATGTTCACACTCAGAGGCTGCTTTTATCGCATTATCAAACAGATTACCTATTATGGTCGTAATTGAAAAATCGTCAATATTAATATCGGGTGTACTTATATTAATTTCGCATCTGATATTTTGAGACTTTGCCTTGTCCTCTTTTTCAGCTATAAGAGCTGAGACGATATGAGAGCCTGAATCTACAGCATTTGTCAGAGAAAGGTCTTCACAAATATTATGAATATATTCATGAATTTTCATATCATTGTGCTGTGAAGCATAACCATCAATTACTATCAGATGGTTTTTCATATCATGTCTTAAAGAGTGAAGCTGATTTAATTTATCGTCGAGCTTGGCAGAATATTCCTGTTCCATTTTATTAAGTTCAAGCTTGAACCGATAATTAGTGTTTTCTTCAATGACTGCCAGAAATTTATCATATAGTGAAATACATATGATAATAAGTACGAAAATAATGGCAAAAATAGCTGAAAGCATATAGGATTTTGGAAGTGAGTAGCAGATGTACAAGGTTATGTAACTTAACAATAAACAAATGCCTAAAATAGTAATATTGAAGAGCAGCAAGTACATGTTTTTGATAGTATTTGATTTGAAAAGATTGCAATATAGGCAATAAACAACGTAAGCTATTATTTCCACAAGAATGGATTTGTAATCCTGATAGATCACATTATCATATAGCAATTGAGCATCAGAAAATAGCAGGCTATGTAAAAAACATATAATAGCAGATGCAATATGGAGTAATACCTCAAATTTTATAAGAATTATAATACTTTGTTTAAGTTTAAAATCAGACAGGTAATAAAGTGTCAATAAGAAAAAGACATTAGAAATAATTAAGTCAAATCTTGATAATGGGACAATAGAGTACAGTGAAGCAAGAGTAAAAACTATTATTTTTCTTTTTATGGAAAAGACAGTATGCATATTATTTTCTGAGAAGCGAAATAAAAACAGTACAATTATAAGATTGTTAATTAAGGAAAAGTAAAGTTTGTAAATTAAATACATACTTGCAGCCTCCATAAAGATTATATTTGTATTATAAATAAAATAAATCAATGATTAAAGTATTTTTTACGATTTATTGCTAAATAGCACCGAAATCCTATCAAATAGCATTAAAGTATTGAAATGGTAAATATATGATGATAGGTTTTATTTCGAAATGAGGCAAGGGATGTTTGTTGAATTAGACGAAAGTCCTGGAAGCGGAAAGTAAAAATATAAAGGTTCAGTTTAAGGGGCGCGTATCGGATGATGTAGCAATTGATATGTTTGATATGTGCACAATAATATCGAATCTCTTAAATAATGCCATAGAGGCATGTGAAAAATACAAGAGGACAAAAGAATAATTGAGTTTGAGATAGCCGGTTATAATTCACAAATATTTATCTCGGTTCGTAATAGTTATGATATGGAGAGTATTATAAATCAAAAACAAAAGTTTATTACTACAAAAGAGGATAAGCTGAATCATGGTATAGGGTTAGAAAATGTAAGGAGAACTGTAAAAAAATATGATGGAGATATGAGAATATCTTAGGAAAATGAAAGATTTATTGTAACAATAAATATATAATAATAGGAAAAAAGTTATATAAAAAAGTAATCAATATGTCGTTCATACCTAAAAAGTGTCGTTCATGCCATAGTGATTGCTTTTTTTGTGTATAAAAGAGTATAGTGAATATGCAAAGATAAATAAGGGAATAGCACCGGTACTCATTTATACAGGAGCTCTATTAGTAGGATGGGCATTAGGACATATTGTAGGATATTTTGCTGGTTAAAGAAAGGAAACAAAATGGACAACTTTAAAAGATTAAGTATGCAAGAATTATATGATGTAGAAGGTGGAATATTTGGTGTAGATGATGCTATATTTTGGACGTTTGTTGCGGCTGGCTTTGCAGGCGGCATAGCCACTGGAGTTAGTCGAAAAAATAGAAAGGAACAATGCTATGAATAAAAAAGTTGGGCTTCCAATGGGTGTTGCAGTAGGAACGGCAATTGGTGTAGCAATTAGTGTTGTAACAAACAATATAGTGATGTTGCCAATTGGAACTTCATTTGGCTGTGCCTTGGGAATAGCATTGGGTTCTAAATCTGATAAAAAAGATTAAGTAAGTGATATTGATATAAATGCCAGAACATATTTCTGGCATTTATATTGAAAGTAGCGATAGCGAAAAGGAACAATAAATGATGAAATACTATTGTATAAAACAGCACGATATAACCGACTGTGGAGCAGCGTGTCTTGCAACAATCTGCAGACATAACGGATATAAAATTGGGATAAGTAAAATCCGTGAAGTTGCAGGAACAGGAGCAGGCTTAGGGTATTTAGCAACAAGATAATTTTATAAAATAAGACGAGGTAAAATATGGAAAGACTATTGTTATTTTGTGGTGTATGGATAATTATTGTGCCTATATTGTTTCAAAATAGTTATTTCGAAGAACATAAAAAATATACATTATCTATGCAAATTATTGGATTTTTTGCATTTTTGATGGGAATATTACATTTCTTTAATATTGTGAAAAAGGGACATTATTTAGATGTTGTTCTGTTCTGTGTCCTATTTGTATGGGTGGGGAAATTATCATATGATAAAATAAAAAATGAAAACGCAAAAATCATTAGAACTGCATGCTGCATCAGTATTACTTTGGAAATTTTATCGTTAGTCATTGTAGTGCAAGATATAAGAGAAGTTGTTTCAGCAATAGTTATTCTTACGTGTTCATTGATAGCTCTTTCTGTATTTCAAAAAAGAAACATTGCAGAATAAAAGCCAATGAAAGCAGAAATGGTAATGAAAAAAGAAAACAATAAATGGTATATTGGTTGGATAATCTTTCCGGCCTGGTACTTGATAGGAAAAAAATATATCATATTGCCTGTTATACAATCGGTATTTGAAGCAATGAGTTATTCGGATGCGTATCTGATAACAAACTATTTATGGAATCTTATAGCTATAGTTATTTTATTCAGCCTTTATGGAACTGGTATTTTAAGAGATATAAAACAGATAAGACAGTATGATATCAAATCAATAGCTTCGGGATATATCAAATCATTTACTGTAATAGTATTGTTTGCAATATTAGGTGGTATTATGCAGTTTATTTTGTCATCCGGAAATAATGAGCAAAGCATAAATGAAATTACGCTCAGAATGACAATGAAAGAACATTATTGGGCTATTATGATTCTTTCTGCATTTATAGGACCAATATTAGAAGAATTGATTTTTAGATGGTTTATATTCAGCTCTATCAATAAAAGGCTGATAATCAAAGTGATTATATCATCAGTATTATTCGGATTAATGCATTTTATACCATCTATAGGTGCAATAAGTTTAAATGAGCTTTGTCTGCAAGCAATACAATATGTATTAGCCGGAATTGCGTTTTGTCTGGTTTATATAAAAAGAGGAAATGTTGTTTTTGGGATAGCAGCTCATATGAGCATCAATTTGATGCATAATTTAATGTATTTGGTTAATCAATGAATGCCGCATTTTAAAAGCTTGTTTGGTGATGGAAATTTATTAGATATAAATTAACCATAATAGTAGTTTGTGTCAAATGGCACCGAAATCATGCCAAATAGCACATATATATTGTTTGTTTTTTCTTATGATGGTAGTATGTATAGCAAACAGAGATACTGATAACACTGTTAAAGCTTCAAAATTTAATAAAGATGTCTGTATAAATATGGTAAAAAATGAGGAGTACAAAGAGATGAAAAAAGAAAACAATTATATATCCACTGATATGAATCATAAAAAGCTAATAGTTGGAGTCGTAATAATTCATGTTTGTTTTATGCTCATAGGAGCTAGTGGTATTATTTCTACTTTAAAAGAAAAAAATATATTTTATGGGCTGCTGATAAATATGATTTATCAGTTGACTTTAATTATCATGATTGGAGTGGCAATGAAGCAATATTTGATCACTTCATTTAAAAAATTCAAAGCTGACCGAATTTCTGTAAATATAAAAAGAGTTTTGGCAGGTGTGGGAATTGCATTCTTGTTAAGCTGCATCGCTAGAATCATTGAAATGACAGTGTGTTCAAATATATCGGTTCCGGCAAATCAGTCAAACGTTAGTGGATATTTTGTGGATTATCCTATTTTGGCTGTTATCATGAGTGTAATTATGGGACCTTTTACCGAAGAGTTAATTTATAGAGGTATATTGTTTCGGTTTTTCAGCAAATATGGAGAACTGTGTGCAGTATTGGTGACAGGATTTTTGTTTGGAACAATGCATATGCTTTCTTCATTTGGAAACACAAATATACTACTATTTTTGTGTCAATGGTTAGACTATTTTTTGTCAGGAATATTTTTGGGATTTATTTATAAAAAATACAAAAATATCTGGACAAATATTTCAATACACGGCACTTGGAATCTGATTGGTGCTGTAATGATATTAACAAAAATAATGTTAGCAAAATAATATGAACTATATAATAATTTTTTTGATTTCAATGATACCATTAGCAGAACTAAGAGTTGCGATACCAACAGGAATTGCTATGGGAGTGTCGGTTTTACCGGCTTATGCCATATGCATATTGGGAAATTTACTTCCAATGCCGTTTGTTTACCTTTTTTCGCATAGACTGCTTGAATGGGGAAAAAATAAGAAAGTAATAGGAAAATTTTTTAGATTTTGTATAGAAAAAGGCAAGAGTGCCGGACGAAAATTGCAAGATACCGCAGGAAGGGGATTGTTTATTGCGCTTGTACTCTTTATAGGTATTCCGATTCCCGGAACAGGTGCGTGGACTGGAATACTTGCAGCCAGTATATTGAGAATGGATTTTAAGAAGAGCATTATGGCATGTTTATGCGGTATAATGCTTGCTGGTGTCATTATGGCAATATCTAGTATTGGAGTCTTAAATTTATTAGATATAAATTAACCATAACAGTAGTTTGGGTCAAATGGCACCGAAATCATGCCAAATAGTAAAATTCTCCTTTTCCATTTTTAATAAATTGTTGAATAATGGTGTAGTGTAGTATATTATATGTTTTAATGTTGGAATATGGTAAAAAATATATAACAATAGGAGTGGAAGTTTATGGAATTAAATAGAACAATGATATTGCTTTCTGGTTGCTTTTTGATGGTTTGGTCTACTTTTAAATGGAAGATACCACATGTGATTTGGGATGTTAAATTAACCCGAGTATGTTCGGTAATTTTGGGATTATATAATATTATTTTAGCAATTGGCTTTGAAAAAGACCTAAGTATTTTTCTATTTATTGTAGATTTAATCCTCTATATGTTATTGGATATAGGATTTTTAATGGTTAAGCTAAAAAAAGATAAAAAGGGAAAAGTAAAAAATTTTCAACTTGGGATTTGTTCCATTTTTGTCATTTTGGCTATGATTATGGCATGTTTTAATTTGAATGAAATTTATTCTAGCATAATGATTTTATCTGGTATGATGATGGTGATATCAACTCCTTTTCAGGAAATGAAGTTGCTTCGTGAAAACAGTAACAATAGGTAGGAGACAATTGAAAGAAATATTATTTTCACATGATGACTCTATCTTTTAATTTTTTAGTAAACTTACAGGTCAATTGTAGAAATGGGGGAGATATGAATAGCTCTTTATTATACGATTCGCTTTACAGCTTTAAGCTTACGATAGGATTGCCCTGTGCCGGTGGTGATTGCCGCAACAGCAACCGCTAACAGACTTATATGGGCAATTGTATTCAAGTTGGTAACAGATGATTTATTTCTTACCAACATACGTTCCTGCCCTATATTTTTGAAACGTGAATTGTATCTTTCACATTGGAAGTAAAGAAGCGGAATTAGTTTGTATAGAGTTGGAAAATGAATCCGGTAAAATTAAGCAAATTGAACAAATTATAACCCAAAAGATGAAGCGAGAGATAATAATTGATAATGTAACTGAAAAAAAGTATTGTAAAAAGAGCAAGTATGATAGATGGCTAACTAATGATATTATATTGAAAATTAGCAAAGATAAATTATATTTATATGTACCTAAAATATACGATTACAATAATTAGTAAAAAGGGCAGAAACAGAGGAACAATAAAAGGATGAAATTTGATAAAACAATATTGAATAAAGTGACAATATTACCACTTGGTCTGGTAATATTATTCATTGTATACAGGACATTGGTCTTTTCTGTGATAATGAATTGTATACCGATCATGCAGGAACACTATATTATCGCGGAAACGATAAGAAATTGCATTGATATAATGACAATTGTAGTGCTTATGTTTATTTTTAAGGTAAAGACAGGCAGGGGTGGTGTAAAAGGATACTTGAAAGGTGTCGGGATTTATGGCTTGCCGGTGCTGATGTTTACTCTTTTTGAGATTGGAAATTCTACGCTTTGGATATTTGGTGGACATGCAGGACTGTATGGAAGTGGATTGATAGGATATATTGTAGTAAATGTGCTTTTATATATAACGGTTGGAATAGAGGAAGAATTGATGTTTCGATCGGTTGTTACTGAGTGTGTGCTTAGGAAGAATAGCAATATAATAGTATTTGCCAGTGTGTATTCGGGATTGTTGTTTGGATTGGCACATATCACGAATTTTATATTTGATGCGGATATGACCATGTTTAATAAATGGTGCACAATGATTATGGCATGTGTCTTTGGTTTTACATTGGCGGTCATTTTTCTTAGGACTAAAAGTATTGGTGCCATTATTACATTGCACTTTTTATGGGATTTCGCGGATTTTATGAATCACATGATGATAGTGGAACGTTACAGATATGGTGGTTCGTACAATGCGCTTGTATTGCAGATTCCTGTTCTGATAGTGATGCTTGTTATTGCGGTTTTTTGTATGTATAAGAGACAGATGAGGTTACAAAGCGTGTAAAAGACCATAAAAGATATCTATATAAATTTGGCAAAAATGAAAGGAGTACAAAGAGATGAAAAAATGTATTTTAGTATGGCAGGTGCCGGTAATAGAAGGAGAGCCGTATAATCCGGTGGAATATGCTGTCCATGTGAGAAAAGCAAAAAAGTTTGCGGAAGCATTGAACCGGTATTTTGCGGAAAAAAATATGGACTACAATTGCGTGCTGGACAAATCAGCCTGCAGCCTTGATGAGATATTTTCTCCACAATATCATGCAGTGCTGTTTGCACCGGAGGCTAAAACAAGACAGTGGCTCTATAAAAAAGAAGTGCAGAATGAGACCGTGAAAAAGTATTATCTGGAATACATGGAGTACAATAGTGCGCAGATAGAAAAGGTGGCTGAATTTCTGAGCGAATAAACCGGAAATAACGCATTTAAGAAATGAAACAACAAACATTTTGTGCTTTCGTTAAAAAGCAGGTATAAACATTTTTGTTTTTCGTTAAAAAATAGGTATAAACATTTTGCATTTTCGTGAAAAATGGTAGAATTGAGGTGGAAATATGCTATAATACTACCAAGTAAAATGAAATGAGGAATGCTGAATGATTTTTAAAAGAAAAGTTTATGCCAAATTGATTGAGTGGAAAACATTGGCAGCAGGCACATCGGCAGTATTGCTTGAAGGGGCTAGACGTATCGGGAAAAGTACCATTGTAGAGGAGTTTGCAAAAAAGGAATATGATGACTATATGATTCTTGATTTTGCAAGAGAAAACCAGGATGTAAAAAATAATTTTGTCGAGAACATGAATGATCTGGATACTTTTTTCAGAAACTTATTTCTTCTGAAAGGAAAAAGTTTAAAAGGGAAGAACTGCGTGATTATTTTCGATGAGGTACAGTTGTTTCCGCAGGCACGGCAGGCGATAAAATATCTTGTCGCTGATGGTCGATATGAATATATTGAGACAGGCTCGCTAATCTCAATCCGAAAAAATGTAAAGGATATACTGATTCCTTCGGAAGAGTACCGGATTAAGATGTATCCGATGGATTTTGAAGAATATTTATGGGCAATCAATGATGAGGTTACAATTCCTACGATCAGAGAAGCTTTTGAAAAAAGAAAGCCACTTGGAGATGCGATTCACCGGAGAATTATGAAAAGCTTTCGTACCTATATGGTTGTAGGTGGGATGCCGCAGGCAGTAGATGCTTATGTTTCAGGGAAAAGTTATGAACAAATTGATTTTGTTAAACGGAATATTCTGAGCCTTTACGAAGAGGATCTGGCAAAATACGATACAGAAAACAGGGAAAAAGCGTCAGTTATTTATCGAACAATACCAGAGCAGCTAGAGAATAAAAATTCACATTTCAAACTTTCTATGGTAGATAAAAATGCGCGTTATCAGAATTATATGGATGCGGTCAGCTTTATTTCTGAAGCAATGATAGGAAATGAGTGTATCAATGTGACAAAACCGGAGGTTGCACTGGAGCTGTTTGCGGACAGAAGCAATTTCAAATTATATATGGGTGATACCGGACTATTGGTTACACAGATTATGAAGAACCGGGACAGTATAGATGAAGATTTATATAAGGCTCTGATTATAGACAATCTGGGAATTAATCAGGGAATGATTGTTGAAAATATTGTAGCACAGATGCTCAGAGCAGCTGGACATGAGTTGTATTTTCATGAATATTTGTACGTGCCGGAGGGAACGACCAGAGAAAAGAAATATGAAATTGATTTTATGATTGTGAAGAAAAAGAAGATATGTCCGATTGAAGTAAAATCTTCAAACTATATGTCGCACAAATCATTTGACTATCTGCTTCAGAAATATCAGTTAAAGTGTGAGAACAGATTCATTATTTATACGAAGGATTTAAAATATCAGGACGGAATTATGTATATACCAATTTATATGACTATGTTACTGTAAGACGATTAGTCGGAATGAATTCATGTTTTTTCATTTTGTCAAGTACAAGCTTGATACCATTAAATTGAAAACAAAATTGTTTGCAGGCAGCAAAAGGGGGGACTCTTTTTGCTGCCTTTTTGCGGAATTTTCTAGAATAACTAACTTTTCTATATGCTGAATTGTCATAAAATATAGATTATTAAATTTGAAAGCAGATTGAAGGTGATAAACATGAGAAGTTATAAACGGTATACCAGACGAAAGAGACTTTTGAAGCATATCGTTGTGGTTTCTTTAGTTTTTATATTGGGATTAGTGCTTTTGGGTGGAATCTGATTCTTGTAAATGACGATTATCGTATTCCTCGTAATTATGAGGTAGAACTCACAGAATTATCAAATGGAGAAAAAGTGGATTCGAGAATTTATCCTCAGCTTCAGCAGATGTTCGATGATGCCAGAACTGAGGGACTTGAATTATTTGTAAGGGAAGGGTACAGGACAACTCAGGATCAGAAAAATATTATGAATGAGAGAATTCAAAAGTATCAGGATGAAGGCTATTCACGTTGGGAGGCAAAAGAACGTGCGGAGGAATATATCGAGTCACTGAGGTGAAAATTATAAAAAATTAAATGAATATTAATTTTTCACTAACTTTTTATCACCTTAAGTTGTCTTATTATTATAGAGGACAAGAGAGGTGATATAAGATGATTGCTGATTTTTTATTAGTTCAGAAAATCAGAAACGGTGACAATCAAGCGGGTAATCAGTTGGTTGAAAAGTATTATTCTTCTATCTATCAATATTGTTATTTACATACTCATAATCAGGAATATGCGGAAGATATGGTACAGGAAACTTTTGAGAGATTCTTCGGAGCACTAATAAGCGGGGCAGAGATCAAGAAGGCAAAGAGCTATTTGTATAACATAGCAGGGAATATTATAAAGAATAATTACAAGAAAAAGAAGGAAATAATGACAGACCAGTTGCCGGATATAGAAGATGAGAATCCGAAAAACATAGAAATCCGGATTGATATAGAGAGGGCTCTGGAGCAGCTCCCGGAAGAAATAAAAGAGATTGTAATCCTGTTTTTCTTTCAGGGATTAAAACAAAAGGAAATTGCTGATTTATTAAATATAAAATTGTCGCTTGTAAAATATCGTGTTTCAAAGGCAAAAGAATTGCTGGCAAAACAGTTGGAGGTGGAAAAATTATGAAGCAATATCAGAGAAAAATCGAGGAGTATAAATCCTTGATACAGAAGGAATATATACGGGAAACGGCTGTTGACACAGTAAAAGAGCGGTGTTCAGACATTATGAACAGACAGGATAACAGACGAGCATCATATTTTGAATTTTTATTTGAGCAGTTCAAATTTATCAAAAAGAGATGGTGGGTTCTGCAGGGAGGAATCTTAGTTCTGCTTTGGATACTGCTTGTGGACTCGGATGTGGGAGCAAATACAGAGAGAACACTGGGGGCTATGTCAGTGATGTTTTCGGTAATGATAATACCGGAAATTTGGAAGAATCGGAGCTTTTCAGCAGTGGAAATTGAAAAAACAGCATTCTATTCACTGCGCCAGATCTGTGCTGCAAGGATATTGCTGTTTGCAGTGGTGGATTTACTTATGACTACCTTTTTTTTCGGTGTTTCAGTTTATACATTACAGATTTCGGCATACCGACTCATCATAGATTTCTTAGTGCCGTTTAATGTTTCCTGTTGTATCTGCTTCCGGTTATTGTACAGCAAATGGAATGATATGGAGTATATTGCTGTTTTCCTATGTATAGCATGTATACTTATCTGGACACTGATTGTATCGACAGATTCTATTTATCAGAGGATTTCGATGCCAATCTGGGGGAGCTTGTTGATCATATCGTTTGGTTATCTTATTTTTTGTGTTCACAAATCGCAATGTAACTGTGAAATAAACTGGGAGGTGAAGTCGAGTGGAACTGCAATTTAAAAATGTAACAAAAGATTATGGGAATGTACACGCAGTAGAACATGTAACACATTCTATGGGGAAAGGTGTATATGGATTATTGGGAGTAAATGGAGCGGGAAAAACCACTTTAATGCGGATGATATGTACAGCGATAACCCCAACAAGCGGAGAAATCTTGTGGAATGGAAAGGATATCTTTAGTCTGGGGGCATCTTATAGGGAAATACTCGGTTATTTGCCGCAGAGTTATGGGTTTTATCCTGATCTTTCGGTGTATGACTACATGCTGTATATTGCATCTATCAAAGGAATCAGGCCCATCATGGCAAAGAAAAGGGCATTAAAACTGTTGGAGCAGGTCGGAATGGCTGAAAAGAGGAAAAGAAAGATGCGGACTTTATCAGGGGGCATGATCCGGAGGGTCGGAATTGCCCAGGCGATGTTGAATGATCCGCGGATACTTGTGTTGGATGAACCGACAGCAGGTCTTGACCCGAATGAGAGAATCAGGTTCCGTAATCTGATCAGTGAATTGTCGGAAGATCGTCTTGTACTGTTGTCTACGCATATTGTGTCAGATGTTGAATATGTGGCAAATGAGATTATATTAATGAAAGAAGGAAAATTTTTCTATACAGGGACCTCAGATGAGATCATTTTGTCTATGGATATGTTCGTGTGGAATTGCATTATTCCTAAAAGTGAGTTGAACAATTATATGAAAAAATATCTGATTGGAAATGTAAGAACAGTTTCTGATGGAGTAGAGTTGAGAGTCCTTTCAAAGATGCCACCGACCGGAAATGCAGTACAGGTGGAGGCAACATTAGAGGATGCATTTCTTCTGTATTTTGGAGAAAAGGCAGGTGATAAAGATGATGTTCAAATATGAACTGAAAAAGATTTTTTCAAAGAGGATGAATAAGGTTCTGCTTGCGGCAGTACTTGTGATGACGGTTATTTATTCAGGTATGGCAATTGGGAGTATGAGCTATACGGATGCAGACGGACAGATCCACACAGGTATTGACGCGGGACGGCTTCTGGCTGAAGATGTCAATCAATGGAAAGGGAAACTTACAACGGAGAAAATTTCCGAAGTGATAAATGATTACAAGACATTATCGGCTAAGTATCAAGATGAGATACCTAATACAGAATATGGTAAAACAGTACAGTCATATTACGATATTTATAGTTTTGTAATTGGCATATTGACTCCGGATTCAGAATGGAATGAAGGTGCAGTATATCAGCTCTCAGATGAACAATTACAGGACATCTATACAATCTATCAAGATAATATGAAGAAAATGGCAGAAGAGTACGGAACCACACCTGAAAAGAGAAGTTATCTGGAAAACGTTTATAAAAAGATAGAAATACCTTTTACGTTCGAAGCAAAAGGTTCTTGGGCTACGATGACAATGTACGCACAAACTTATGTACTATTAATGGCAGTGATCATAGGTTTTTTGGCAGCCGGTATATTTTCCGGAGAGTTCCGCCCCGGAACAGAGGATGTTTTTTTTGCTACAAAGTACGGGAGATCGAAGGCAATAAAAAACAAGATTATTGCAGGAATCTTCGTGTCAACGGTTATCTATTGGATCGGAGTAGGGATATTGTCCCTTATCTCATTTGCAGTAATGGGAACGAGCGGATTTTTCACACCGTATCAGATTGATGATCCATATAGTATTTATGTTATGACATATGGAGAATATTATTTGCTGATACTTGTGGGCGGATATATCGCAACGATGTTTTGTGCTGCACTGACAATGCTGGTGACAGTTAAGATGCATACACCGAATCTGGCAGTTTGTATCCCGTTTTTCCTGCTTTGTATGATACCGTTTATTGCAAGAGTATTACCGGCATTTGATGCTTTTTTCAATTTGTTGCCGACTGTATTGACTAATATTCTTAATGTAGTGAGGTGGCCAATTCTTTTTCAGATTGGTCCGTTTGTATTTCGTCAGATTTCGTTCTTGATGTTCTTATACATCTTACTATTTATTGTACTGTTGCCTTTAATATATAGAGGTTATAGTCGATATGGGTTAAGGAAGAAATAGTATGACAAATGTCTGATATTCTTTCTTGTCAGAGATAGAATTGGAAAATGAAGAAAGATCCGTGATGTTTGGTTCATCTTGATTAACAAGATGAAACTTTTTTAATACATATATTATATTTGACGAGTGTAAAATAAAAATATATAATAACTGTAAACTATTTAACGAGAGCAATATGATGATATAAATTATATGGGGGAAAAATGGATATAATTAAACAGACACAGGATTTAACCTATTTAAAATGGTCACATATCAGAAGTTCAAGCGGGACAGCAGGCACTTTTTTAAAGTCAGAATCAATAATGGGAGATAAGAAAATATATTATAAGCTGTCAAATTTTGATCCGGTGAATGGAGTTATAGGGCATGAGTGCATAAATGAAATAATTGTCGACAGATTGCTGACAACACTTGGTGTTGAGCATTTGAATTATGAGCTGATTCATGCTGATATAGAGATTGAGGGAAGAATATATAATACTTTTTTATGTGCTTCCAAGGATTTCAAAAAGCGTGGAGAGAGCAAGATCGCATTGGATGATTATTATAGAGCTAACGCGCGGAAAGGAGAATCGCATTATGACTTTTGTGTGCGATGTGGCTGGGAAAGATATATTGACCAAATGATAGTCATTGATTATCTGATTTTAAATAGAGACCGACACGGTGCTAATATAGAGATTTTGAGAAATACCAGAGAACATTCGCTTCGAATTGCTCCATTATTTGATCATGGATTATCGCTTATGTATTCATGCATGTCAGATCAGGATATAGACAAATTTGACATTATGGAAGATAAAAGATGTCAGAACTTTATCGGAGGATATTCGTGTTATGATAATTTGCAGATTGTAGGAGGAAAGAAAGAGCTTTTTACAGGAAAACTGCAGGAGAAAGATAAAACATTTATTTTTGATGGACTTCAGGATATTGTTTCGGATAAATTTATTGAAAAAGCTTGGAACATGATATATGAAAGGTACAAAATATATGAAAATCTTTAAGATAATTGATGAGGAAAATGATCTTCTGTCAGGGGTGCTATTATATTATGAAAAATCACGTACCGCCATTATAGAATTACCTGAATATCTTGATGAGTGGAATGCCCCATTGCTTTTTACAGGATATATAAAGAAAAAGATATATACTATTCCACGGGATATGAGCTATTGTTGGATAAAGGAGCGTGTGATTCCCAGCGGAAGACAGAATATAGGTGATATACTGAATACACATCATCTAAAATCATATGACGAAATGCAGTTTCTGGAGATTTCGGATGGACGGTGCTCACAGGATAGCCTTTATATCAGAAAGACAGATGAAGTACCAATGTTTGTTGAGGAAAGACAACAGAGAAATCTGAAAGAATGTGTAATAGTAGGAAATGGTCGGCTTCTGTGCTTTTTTTATGATGGCTGTGTAAAAAAAGTGGATATCGCAACACTTGACAATGTCGATGCAGATGATATCGCAAAGGTAATCAGACATAAAGGTTTATATGAGTCAGGACAGATAGGGGTTGGTGGATATTATATTACATTCAACAATTCCATCGACATTCCGGCATGGGCATTATATGGGGCGAAAGAAACGCTGCCACTTACACTTGAGGATTTCAAGAAATTTACTCAAAAAAATATGCTGGATACAACGGAAGTATGCAATACTCTGGAATGTAGCAGACAAAATATTTCTTATATAGTTAAAAAGAAGCATATATTACCGATTAAGGAGTCAGTAAGAGGAAATCTGTATGACAAATGTGAGATACTGAGGTATAAATGGTAAAGTGTTTAATGGAAATATACTAAAAAAATGTAAAGGAAATATATAAACGTGAAAAAACAAAATCCAATAGCCCTGTTACCAATAGCAGTATTTCTCGTACTGTATCTGGGATTGGGAATACTTTTTGAATATGTAATGAAAATTCCGATGGGATTTTATAATGTGCCCATCATAATAGCATTTCTCGTGGCAATACTAGTGGCGTGTCTGCAGAACCGTAGTGTGAAATTCGACCAAAAGCTAGAGATAATGGCACAGGGACTGGCTGACAAAAATATCATAACAATGCTGCTCATTTTCCTTACCGCGGGAGCATTCGTTGGTGTAGTAGGACGACGCAGTGCGGAGAGCGTGGCATATTTCATGCTGTCACTGATACCGGCAAGGTTCGCAGTGATGGTGCTTTTTGTTGTGGCATGCTTTGTGTCTATTGCGATGGGTACATCGGTTGGAACCATAACACTGATTGTGCCGATAGCGGCAGCAGTATCGGATGCATCGGGCTTTGGTCTGCCGCTTTGTATAGGCTCCGTAATGGGTGGCGCGATGTTCGGAGACAACCTTTCCTTTATATCAGATACGACCATTGCCGCATGTAACGGACAGGGCTGTCAGATGAAGGACAAATTCAGGGAGAACTTTTTTATTGCACTTCCGGCGGCAGTAATGACGCTTGTTGTTATAGCAATTCTGTCATTTATGACAGATATCGCGGGCGCTGTATCGCAGGAATATCATCTGTTGCAGATAGTACCGTATATTCTCGTGCTGTTCGGTGGAATTGCCGGAATAAATGTATTTGTAGTGCTTATAATAGGAATCATATCGGGAACGGTCATAATGCTCGCAACAGGAAATACAGCACCATACGATCTGCTTACCAATATGGGAAGTGGAGCGTCAGGCATGTTTGAAACCTGTATGGTAGCAGTGCTTGTGGCAGCCATGTGTGCGCTGATTCGTGAATATGGCGGATTTGATGCCCTGCTTTCTGGAATTTACCGGACGTTTAAGGGCAAAAGAGGTGGACTGCTCGGTATGGGACTTCTGGTAGGACTTATCGATATTGCCACTGCCAACAACACAGTTGCTATAGTTATGGCAAATCCGATAGCAAAGGAAATGGCTCAGAAATACGACATAACTCCGCGTAAAACAGCGTCTATACTGGATACATTTTCGTGCATTTTTCAGGGGATGATACCATATGGAGCGCAGATGCTCGTGGCCATATCGGCAGTGCATGAGCTGGGACATGAGGTGTCAGCCTTTAATATACTGCCATATCTGTTTTATCCGATGTTTTTGTTGGTAAGCTCGCTGGTGGCGGTTTTACTTGTTGAAAATGGGAGAAAATTTAATTGTAAATGAAGTTTAAAGCGATATTGCAGGGCTGCGATAAAGTGCAATAAAGTGCTTTAAGGTGACCTGATGCGGTAGGGAGGCAAGTAAGCTATGGATGACACATGGTTCATTTATTATTTATTTTTGATGCTTATAATATTGTATCTTCCGTGGAAAAGACGGAAACGATATGCAGCAAAAAGAATTATGAAAAATAGGGGTGTTTTTGAAAAAAAGCATAAAAAATGCTGCATACGTGTTATACTACATTATATAGATGTCGTATGAAATATGAACGATAAACACATAAATAAACACATGATATGAGAAGTAATCGCAATCACAAATATATTTTGTGAAATACAACAATTGCTTTCTCATAGGAAAAGGAGATAAAAATGCCGGAAAACAGTAGCTGTAGCAGCGCGGGAAGCTGCACAAAATCAAGCTGCGAGGGATGTCCATCACATAATGGAGGACCACAGAGCTTCCTCGTAGAGCAGAATAAATTTTCAAACATCAAGCATGTAATAGGAGTTGTCAGCGGAAAGGGTGGAGTAGGAAAGTCATTCGTCACATCCTCACTGGCGGTAAACATGGCAAAGAAGGGCTATAAGGTTGGTATCCTCGATGCCGATATCACAGGACCGTCAATACCAAAGATGTTTGGAGCACATGACCAGATACTCGGAGATGAAAACGGCCTGATGCATCCGTATGAGACAAAAGAGGGCATCAAGCTCATCTCAGTAAACCTCCTCATGGACAACGAGGAGGATCCGGTTATCTGGAGAGGTCCGGTCATTGCCGGAGTAGTAAAACAGTTCTGGAACGAGACAGCATGGGGCGATATTGACTATCTATTCGTTGATATGCCACCGGGAACAGGAGATGTACCTCTCACCGTATTCCAGTCCCTCCCGGTAGATGGAATCGTAATCGTCACATCACCACAGGAGCTTGTCAATATGATTGTCAAAAAGGCCTACAACATGGCAGAGGCAATGCATATCACAGTGCTTGGTGTGGTAGAAAACTTTAGCTATCTCAAATGCCCTGACTGCGGCAAGGAGATAAAGCTTTTTGGAGAGAGCCATATAGACGAGATCGCCAAAGAGCTTTCAGTACCGGTACTTGGCAAGCTGCCACTCGATACATCATATGCAGCTATAGCCGATAAGGGTGATTTCTACAGCATAGAAAACGACCACCTCGCAAAAGCAACAGAAGTACTTGAGCGCATTTAAATATTTTGTAACTGTTCAATATCTATATAGTTACAACATTTCTTTATGAAGCAGGCATATATATCCGCCGGGTGCGGTATATATGCCTGCACTGCCAAATATTAAACTTTCTTTAAATATGCAATTTTCCTATTTACATTTCAAGCCATTGGCTTCATAATCATATTACCCACGGATTAAACAATAGTTTTTATACTCAAAATTTACGAAAACAACCAAAAAAGGAAAAAAGAGTTAATTTTATTATCAATATTTACCCAAAAATAATAATTTTGACGTCAATTTTTATAAAAAAATGCCCTTGTTTTTGTGCATATTTTTGTCTATATTATCATGTAGTAAAGAGAAGGTAAAAGGAAGGCAAATAGGAGGAAAAGATGAAGAAAATATTTGATGTATTGAATGTCGTTAAACAAAAGCTTTTTGTAAAGAAAGACAAGATTCATTCAGAAAAATATTATCGCAGAATTGATTTTTTAAATAAATATTCGCTTATATTCCATGCAATCATAGCGATGGCTATCGTATTTATAGTGGAGATTATCTCGCGCAGGAGCTTTATCTCTGCATGTAAGTTCGTAGACGCACATACACTTGCGTTTATGTACAACTCATTTTTAGTGTTTGTATCATTTTCACTTGTGTATCTGTTCAGGCGCAGGGCTTTTGCAAGGGTAATAATTACAGGTTTTTGGACTATCCTCGGAATCATCAACGGCTGTGTGCTTTCAAACCGTGTCACACCGTTTGGCTATACTGATTTAAAGTGTATTCCAGAGCTTTTAGCCATGAACAATACCAGTTATTTTACAGCACAGCAGGCTACAATAGTTGTATTTGGACTTGGTACATTTGCACTGTTTCTTGTGGCACTTTTTATCAAGGGACCGAAGTATACAGGCAAAATCCGCTATGCAGGCGTTTCAGTGGCATTTTTAGCACTGCTTTTCGTAGCAATCCCTGTCACAACCAATGTGGCACAGAATACCAATGTAGTTGCCAGCTACTATTCAAATATCGCCCAGGGCTATGATGATTATGGCTTTGTATACTCATTCTCATCTACCGTAGTGGATCGTGGAATGAAAAAGCCGGGGGATTACAATAAGCAGAATGTGGAAGAGGTGGAGCAGAAGGTTAATTCACAGAAGCAGACCACCACAGTGGACGGAAAAACCGGTCCAAACATCATCTGTGTGCTTTTAGAGTCATTCTGTGACCCGGACGAGATTAATTTCCTTCAGGTGAATGAGGATCCTATTCCTACATTCCATCAGCTTGAGAAAAACTATTCAAGCGGATATCTGACTGTACCTGTAGTCGGAGCAGGAACTGCAAACACAGAGTTTGAGATGCTTACAGGACTCAGTATGCAGTATTTCGGTACAGGAGAGTATCCATACAAGACTATTTTAAAGCAGACAGATTGCGAGAGCCTTGCCTCAGATTTATCAAAAATTGGCTATGCAACACATGTAGTGCACAACAACGGTGGTAATTTCTACAGCCGTACCAATGCATTTTCTAAGATGGGCTTTGATACCTTTACCAGCAAGGAGCTCATGAATATCACAGAGTACACTCCAAACGGAAGCTGGCCTACAGATGATATTCTCGTCAACGAGACTATGAAGACCTTTGATGCGACACCGGATCAGTCTGATTTTACTTATATCATCACAGTTGGCACTCACGGTGACTATCCAAAGGAGCCTGTTATTGAAAATCCTACATACACTGTGTCAGGTGTTGAGGACGAGGGCATGAAAAATGCCTGGACATATTATGTAAATCAGCTCAACGAGGCTGACCGCTTCATCAAGGAGCTCACAGACGAGCTCTCTAAGAGAGATGAGGACACCATTGTTGTTATGTTTGGAGATCACCTTCCTACAATGGGACTTCAGAATTCTGATATGAAGTCAGGTGATATCTACAAGACAAAGTACATCACATGGAACAACATGGGACTGCCAAAGGAGGATGCTGACCTTTACGCTTACCAGCTTCTTGCCCATACTACAGACACTGTTGGTATCCATGAGGGAACTATCATGAACTATCATCAGACTCAGATGAACAGTACAGATGAGGCATCATATCAGGATGGTCTTGACCTGTTACAGTACGATATCCTTTACGGAAAGCGCTACTGTTACAACGGCTCAGATTTATATCCGGCTTCAGATCTTGTCATGGGAATTGACAAGGTGGACATCACAAATGTGTCTGATTCATCGACAGGTGATACAGTATATATTTACGGTCACAACTTTACCAACTGGAGTAAGGTTTATATCAACGACTCCAAGGTGGCTTCAACTTATCTCTCAGCAGGTGTGCTTGCTATCAATAAGGAAGACATCAGTGATGGTGATGAGATAACTGTGTGCCAGGTTGGATCTAGTGATACCATTTTCAGAAAGTCTGAGAATGTGTATACATATGTGGATCCTGCAGTGGAGCACGACAGTGAGTCGGAGACAGATGAACCGACAGAGAATCAGTAGAAAAATATAATCCTTGCCCCGCCGTCCTTGGCGGGGCATTTCTGCGTTTCATAGGCATAATTTCTACAGTATCTAGGCAGCTTCGTGCTTGTAAAATATAGGTATGGTGTGTCTTAAGATATAATTAATGGGTTGAAAATTGTGTATATTGATGATACAATTTCAACGGTTAATGATTACATTAATTTTAGAATCTAAGTATGGAGGTGAATTTCATGGACAGTAGTGATGGTCTTGGGCGAAGTAAGAACAACATCGGTGCTGATATACAAGTGAGTATTGTATTGGCAGGCATAGTGGAATCTGTCCGTGGAAGGATTCATCACCGGACAGTTTTTAGAGGTACAGTGTAGGCATATTAAGGAATATCGGCTTACGCCGTGCTGTGTTTTGCTGTGCACAAATGCATACTTGTTTATATATCAGGGCACCGTTAGGTGCTTTTTTCGTGCGCAAATTTATAGAGTGCACGGGTTTCGTCCTTTCTATCATGGAATGATTTTTATGCTTCAGAATCCCGGGATTTTGGAGAACCACATATGTTTATTTTATGTGGAAAATGCTATCGGAAATGAGAAAGGAGAGAAATGGAGATGAATACAAAGAAATACGAAGAGCTTCTTGTTCTATTGAGAAGCCACAAAACGGATAAGGAAATTCTGGAGGTTTTGTCAGATTATCATGAGAATGATATTGCTGATATGCTTGCAGGAATGAACGAGAAGGAGCGCAAACGTCTTTACAGGCTCCTTGGAACACAGCGGACAGCTGAGATCTTTGCATATCTTGATGAGCCGCAGGCCTATTTTGATGAGCTGTCTGTGGAGCAGGCTGCCAGGGTAGTATCGCTGATGGATTCGGATGATGCTGTCGATTTACTTGAAAATCTGGAGGATGAGGACAAGAAGGAGATTGTAGAGCATCTGGATGAGGAAGCGGAAAAGGATGTCAGGATGCTTCTGTCATATGACGATGATGAAATAGGCAGCTATATGACAACCAACTACATCTGTATTCCGGGCGGACTGACAGTGAAGCAGGCGATGAGCCAGCTAGTGAGGCAGGCGGGCGAAAACGACAATATCATGACCATATATGTGGTTGATTCAGACGAATGCTTTGCGGGAGCTATTGATTTAAAGGATTTAATCACAGCCAGGGAGGGCATGAATCTGGAAAGCATTATAGCCCATTCTTATCCATATGTGCTTGACCATGAGAAAATCGATGATTGTATCGATACAATCAAGGACTATGCTGAGGATTCAATTCCGGTGCTCTCAAAGGATAAGCATATCCTCGGTGTCATCACATCTGATGATATTGTAGAGATGGTAGACAATGAGATGGGTGAGGACTATGCAAAGCTCGCCGGACTGACCGCAGAGGAGGATCTGAAGGAGACCACGCTTGAGAGCATGAAAAAGAGAATGCCATGGCTTATCATCCTGCTTTTTTTGGGAATGATAGTGTCTTCTGTAGTCGGAATATTTGAGAATGTGGTAGCGGCTTTGCCGATAGTCATCTGCTTCCAGTCGCTGGTGCTTGATATGGCAGGAAACGTAGGAACACAGTCACTTGCTGTCACAATCAGAGTGCTCATGGATGAGAATCTAAGCGGTAAGCAGAAGCTTTTGCTCGTAGTAAAAGAGGTAAGAATAGGCCTTGTAAATGGTGGTCTGCTTGGAATGATGGCACTTGTATTTCTGGGAGTATATGTGCATTTGTTCAAGGGCTACACATGGCTTGGAGCATTTGCGGTATCAGGCTGTGTAGGAGTTTCACTGCTTGTGGCAATGGCAATTTCAAGCCTTGTGGGCACAGTGATTCCGATGTTTTTCCACAAGATAAAGATTGACCCGGCGGTTGCGTCAGGCCCGCTTATCACGACGGTGAATGATCTGGTGGCAGTTGTGACCTATTATGGACTGGCATTTCTTTTCCTGATTGAATTGTAATATATGACGTGGTGCTTAAATATTTAGAATATATAAAAGCATGGAAAGAGTTGAGTTTTTATTGGCTTTATTTGGTAACTAGTGTATACTATTTGCATATAACAGCTTCGTTAAGCAGATATAAATACACATAAAAGAAAGGTATAATCATGGACATCGTATTAGGAAATTACAAAGGATTAAAGGCAAACATCCCTTATATTGCATATACAGAGGAGGATGTTAATTCACAGATAGCGACACTTCTTTCAGGAAATCCTGTCAGAGAGCAGAAAACAGGCCCGTTAGCGATGGGCGACACGGCAGTAATCGACTACGAGGGCTTTAAGGACGGAGTTGCGTTTGAGGGCGGAAAGGCTGAGAAATATCCTCTGGGGATCGGTTCAGGCTCTTTTATTCCGGGCTTTGAGGAGCAGCTTGTAGGCATGGAAATCGGTGAGGACAGAGACATCAATCTCTCATTCCCTGAGCAGTATCATGCGCCGGAGCTTGCAGGCAAAGCGGTTGTTTTCAAGGTTAAGCTGCACGAGATTTACAATGAGAAGGAAGCAGAGCTGAACGATGAGTTTGCAGCATCTCTCAATTTCCCTGAGGTACAGTCAGTGGAGGATTTAAAGAAATATATCAACGAGTATCTTGAGTACCAGGTAGAGGCAAGAAAGGCTGATGCGGCAAGAGAAAAGCTCTATGACCAGATTCTTGAAAGCAGCTCATGCCTTGTTTCTCCACAGGCAGTAGAGACAGCGGTAAATATGCAGCTTCAGCAGATGGCAGCATCATTTGCACAGCAGGGTGTGGCTATGGAGCAGTATCTTCAGATGACAGGCAAGACTATGGACAGCTTAAAGGATGAGCTCAAGCCTGTAGCACAGAAGCAGGCAAAGCTTGAGGCTGTTCTCGATGAAATCATCAGAGTAGAAAATATCACTGTATCTGACGAGGAGATGGATGAGCAGTATGAGCTTATTTCACAGAAGTATGGTCAGCCTGTTGACGTTGTAAAGCAGGTGATTCCAAAGGCACAGCTCAAGCCGGATTTACTCCGTATGAAGGCATCACAGCTCATCATCGATGCGGCTGAGATTATCATGGAAGAAAGCGGAAAATAATGTATAGAATATTTTTGGTTGAGGATGACGAGACCATAGCAAAGCTTGTCAGAAGACATTTGGAAAAATGGGATTATGATGTGCATGTAGTGCAGAAATTTGATGCTGTAATGTCAGAATTTGCAGCATTTGATCCGCAGCTTGTGCTTATGGATATCGGTCTGCCGTTTTACAATGGGTATCACTGGTGTACGGAAATCAGAAGGGTATCAAAGGTTCCTGTGGTTTTCCTGTCATCCGCTGCTGATAATATGAATATAGTGATGGCAGTCAGTATGGGGGCTGATGACTTTATAGCAAAGCCGTTTGACCTCGATGTGCTGACCGTAAAGATACAGGCTATCATCAGGCGCTGCTATGATTTTGGCGCAAACAACAGTGTTTTGGAGCATAATGGCGTCATGCTCAATATATCTGATGCCACCATAACCTATGACGACAAAAGGCTCGAGCTTACAAAGAATGAGCTCAAAATATTGCAGACACTTTTTGACAACAAAGAAAGGATTGTATCACGCAGCCTTCTAATGGAAAAGCTGTGGGAGAGTGATGCGTATGTGGACGAGAATACACTTTCGGTGAATGTCAACAGGCTGCGTAAAAAGCTGGATTCTATAGGGCTTGAGAGCTTTATTGTCACAAAAAAGGGGCTTGGGTACAGGCTGGGGTGAGAGGTCATGGCAAAAACACAAAATAAACCGCATCTGACAAACTTTATAAAACAAAACTATATATGGATTCTGATGATAGTCACAATGTCATGTATCCATTTGCTTTACATGTACCTGATTGGTGCGCGCAAACAGGATGTGGTGTATGCAGCAGTGCTTGATGCAATGATTATTATTATAACAGTGCTGGCTGGCTTTTTGGGATATAGCAGCAAGGTAAAAGCTCTAAGCAATGCTTTAGAGCGTCCTGTTGAGGAACAGGCACAGCTTCCGGAAGCAACAGATGATGTGGAGATACTTTATCACAGGCTGTTGGAAAATCAAAGTATTGCAAGGAATGAGTCAGAAAGCAGTGCTGCAATCAGACAATCACAGATGAGAGATTATTACTCTATGTGGGTGCACCAGATAAAGACTCCGATATCGGCTATGAAACTACTGCTTGAGGCAGAGCGGGAGGAGCTTGGGCAGCTTATATGTGATGATGAACAGAGTCAGTGCCTGCTGTCAGATAACATGGACTCGTTTGAGGACGAATTATTCCGCATAGAGGAATATGTCAGTATGGCTTTACAGTACCAGCGTGTAAGCAGCACCGAAAATGACTTTGTGCTTGAAAAAGTCAGTGTGGATGGTGTCATACGTGATACCATCAAAAAATATGCAAAGATTATGATCCGAAGGCATATTGGGATGAATTATTCAGGAACCGTGCAGGAGGTATATACTGACGGAAAATGGCTTGCATTTATACTGGAACAGTTACTTTCAAATGCTATAAAATATACGCCACAGGGTTTTGTTAAAATAGAAACGGCTAAGAAAGCTAACCGGTTTTTTATTACAATAAAGGATACCGGAATAGGAATCAAAGCCGAGGATCTGCCACGTGTTTTTGAAAAGGGCTACACAGGCTACAATGGTCATGCCGATAAGAAGGCTACGGGCATTGGGCTTTATCTGTGCAGGCAGATGGCGGATAAGCTGGGGCATACAATCCGCATTGAGTCAGAGATTGGAAAAGGAACTAAGGTGTGGATAGGGTTTGATCTGGATTATGCAGATACGAGGGATTAGGATATAATGATATGAGGGGCAAAAGGTAATTTGCCCCTCATTTTTCCTACTCCAGATTAAGCTTCCTTGTCATGTTGTATATCGAGCCTGCGACATACACCACAGTGAGAATCAGCGATACGGCAAGTGCACCGATGACCACTCTGTTCATAAGACTTGTAATCTCCTGATGGTTTAATACATTTAAAATATAAGTGATAGATCCCTTTGATGACAGCGGAATAAAAAATGTAAAAATCATCACTATAATATTTGCGACCTGACCGATCACATAAAGTATGATGAAAGTAAGCACAGAGTTAGCATCTTTGCTTCCATTTGCCCTGTAGCCGGTAGTAAGGCTGAAAAACAGCATAGAGATCGTGTAGAGCAGGGATATTACGGCAATACTGCCAAACATTACAACGGGACTCATTGTAAATCCGGCATTGGCAAACTCATCAGACATACTTCCTATAATATCTTTAATCCATTCAAAGCCATGGTTCATTATAGAAAATGTTAAAACAGCAACTATCAGATCGAGTATAAAAAGTACAAAAGCTGTCAGGAATTTTGACACATACAGCATCCATGGCGCTACAGGCAGCGTATTCATGAGGTAGCCTTCATCTTTTAACAGATTGCGTCTGAAGTAAATAACTATGATCACTAAGCTGCAGATCAGCATGGCGATTACTGACAGGCTATGCAGTGCCCAGAAAAATACTGATACAAGATCAAATTCAAAGCTATCTAAAATTATTTCTGTCAGGGCTGACACAAACACCAGTGCATAAAGTCCGATATGCTCCCTGAATTGTTCCCTGAAATCATATTTAAGTAATTTTAACAGCATGCGAACACCTCCCTGAAAAGCTCATCAACACTTTTCTTGTAATTAGTGCGGATATTGTCTACGGAATCGTTTAGGAAAATACCGCCATCTCTGATAAATACCACATCATCGAGCACTTTTTCTATATCACTTATTAGATGAGTTGTGATAAGAATTGTTGAATCTTCATTATAGTTTTCGATTATTGTGCGTAAAATGTAGTCTCTTGCGGCAGGATCAACACCGCCCATAGGTTCATCGAGCAGATAAAGCTTTGCATTCCTGCTCATTACAAGCACGATCTGTACTTTTTCACGCATACCTTTAGAGAGACTTTTGATCTTTGCCTGTGGATCAACTCCGAATTTCTCAAGCATGGCATTTGCACGCTCAGGTGAGAAATCAGCATAGAAATCCTTGAAAAATGCAATGATATCACTCACCCTTTTTGACGGATTAAGATATGTCCGCTCAGGAAGATATGATACCATAGCCTTGCTCTTTACTCCGACAGGCTCACCGTCAATCAGTATCTGCCCCTTGTTTGGCTGCAATACTCCGGCAAGCATCTTTATCAGTGTACTTTTACCACTGCCGTTAGGGCCGAGGATGCCGATAATCTTTCCACCGGGAAAAGTCACATTCATATTTTCGATAACCTTATGGCTCTTATAGTTTTTGCTTAGATTTTTGATTTCAATACGTTCTGCCATTTACATCACTCCTTTTTTAAACTTTTAAGATAATTTTCATATACCGTAAGGGACTGTTCTGGTGTAAAGCCGACCTTTGCCATCCCTTCGCAAAACTCACTGCACAGCTTATGTGCCAGATCATTTTTTAGTGAGTCAGCCTGATTTCCCATGTCTGCGACAAATCTGCCGGAGGTACGTCTCGACTCCAGATATCCGTCACGCTCAAGCTCGGATAGAGCCTTTTGCATGGTGTTTGGATTTACACCGGCTGACAATGCCAGCTCTCTTACGGATGGCACTTTGTTACCTGGCTTTAGGCTGCCGTTTGCAATCTCCATCTTGAACCGGTCTATGATCTGTAGGTATATGGGCATTTCGTTGTTAAAATTCCATTCCATCATATCACCTGCCTTTGTACTACTGTATTATTTGATTAATACAATAATACATGCGAGGTTATTTGTCAACTACAAATTAATTTCTTACAAAAATGTAAGATACGAGGTCGAAATGTAAGCTGATTCGATAGCATACATTCCGGTCTTTTGTTATTATAATTACATGAAGCAGCAACAATGTAAGTTGTGAAGCCGATTATGACGTCATATTTAAAATAAATGCAACAAAAATAGAAGTTTAAATAACATTTTGAAATCATCGTAAAGGAGCATTGAAATGGCAATCTTAGAAGTAAGTAACCTCAAAAAAATATATACCACCAGATTTGGTGGAAATCAGGTACAGGCATTGAAAAACATCAATTTCTCTGTAGAGGAAGGTGAGTATGTGGCAATCATGGGAGAGTCCGGCTCAGGAAAGACGACACTTTTAAATATTCTCGCGGCACTTGATAAGCCGACAGCGGGAGAGGTACTCTTAAATGGAAAGAACCTTGTCTCATTGAAGGAAAAGGAGATATCTGCCTTCAGACGTGAGCATCTGGGCTTCGTATTTCAGGATTTTAATCTGCTTGACAATTTTTCACTGAAGGACAATATCTTTTTGCCACTTGTGCTGTCAGGTGTGGACTATAGGGATATGGAAAAAAGGCTTGCACCTATAGCTTCGCTGCTTGGAATTGAAAAGCTGCTTAATAAATATCCATACGAGGTGTCAGGAGGACAGAAGCAAAGGGCAGCAGTGGCACGTGCGATAATAACAAATCCCGAATTAATTTTGGCTGATGAGCCCACAGGAGCACTGGATTCAAAGGCAACAGACAGTCTGCTTAGGCTGTTCAACAGGATAAACGAGGACGGACAGACCATTCTCATGGTGACACACAGCACAAAGGCTGCAAGTCATGCCAACAGGGTGCTTTTCATAAAGGACGGTCAGGTATTTCATCAGATTTACCGTGGCAATCTTACAAATGACGAGCTCTATGTGAAGATTCAGGATGCACTTATGCTGATTACGACAGGTGGTGAGAAGCATGAATAAAATATATAGCAGGCTGGCATTTACAAATATAAAAAATAATAAGACTCTCTATATGCCTTACATTATATCGGGAATGGTCATGATAGCCATGTTTTATGTGATGATGTTTTTAAACAACTCAAAGGGACTTGGCAAGGTGCCGGGTGCGGATGCACTGGCGTCGATAATGGGGCTTGGATGCGGAACAATAGCGGTTTTTTCATATATATTTCTGTTTTATACAAACAGCTTTATCATCAAAAGGCGCAAGAAAGAGGTCGGAATATACAATATTCTTGGCATGGAAAAACGTCATATCGCGAGAGTTTTGTCAATTGAGACACTTACCGTAGCACTCGCAGCAATAGCATCCGGAATTATAGCAGGGATTTTATTTTCTAAGCTGATGATTATGTTTCTGTACAGAATTATAAATATTAAAGCACAAATTAATTTCACTGTATCTGCTAGCGCTGTCGTAAATACAATATTAATTTTTGGAGTGTTATATTTTCTCACTCTCATCTATAACCTGATGCAGGTGAAGCTTGCTAATCCGATAGAGCTGCTTCGCGGGGGCAATGTCGGTGAGAAAGAGCCAAAGAGCAAATGGCTTATCGCTATAATCGGACTAGGCTGTCTTGCCGGGGGATATTATATTGCGATTACCACAAAGAACCCTCTCCAGGTGCTTTCCCTGTTCTTTGTCGCAGTGCTGCTTGTCATCGTCGGAACGTATCTTTTATTTATTTCAGGAAGCATTGTAATACTTAAGGCACTCAGGAAAAACAAGAAGTTTTACTATAATAAAAAGCATTTTGCGGCAGTTTCAGGCATGATTTACAGAATGAAGCAGAATGCAGGCGGACTGGCGAGTATATGTGTGCTTTCCACAATGGTGCTGGTTGTTGTTTCTACAACCGTGAGCATGTATGTGGGCATGGAGGGAGAGCTTAAGCAGAGATATCCTGCGGATATAAGCGTATATAGCTGGTATAAGGAAATACCGGCAGGGCTTAAGCTGGATGATGCTTTGAAAGAAGCAGAGGCAGAGTCGGATAAGATAATCGATGGCAGTGGCTGTGATATTAAGGAAAGCAATAGCTACACATATTTTAGCTGGACTGTGTTCAGAGAGGGGGAGGAGTTTAAGCCGGTTTTAAATTACAACAATGATATTTCCATGTTGTATTTTGTAACGAGAGATGAAATCGAAAAGATAGAGCCAGGTCTGCAGGGCAGATTAAAGAATAAAATACCAAAGCTCGATGCCGGTTCGGTCGCTGTTTATGGAACTGAAAAGTTTAATAATGATATAATTAACATCCTGGGTAGAGAATTTAAGGTAGCTGCAACAGAAAAAACTGCTGTGAATAAAGACAGCTATATGGCATCAATGTATTGTGGTGTGTACTATGTTGTGGTGGACAGCAAGTCAACACTTGCAGAGATATTTAACCTGAACAGTTCTCTGGAAGAGGATAGTGTGCCGACTATGCTCAACAATGAAATTGATTATAATCTGTATGGCAGCAGTGAGGATAAGCTTGCTGTGGCAAAGGCTCTGGATAAGCATTTTGAGGAAAATAGTGTAAAATCAGATGTGTCAGGCTTCCTTGAGGAAAGCCGTGATGCAAACAGAGAACAGATTTATGTATTGTATGGTGGCCTGTTCTTTATCGGAATATTCCTTGGAACGATGTTTCTTATGGTTACTGTGATGATTATTTTCTATAAGCAGATTTCAGAGGGCTATGATGACAAAGCACGCTATGAGATTATGGAGAAGGTAGGCATGAGCAATGACGAGGTGAAGAAATCCATTACGTCACAGGTGCGCATGGTGTTTTTCCTGCCGATTATGCTTGCAACGTGTCATCTTGCAGCAGCATTTCCTCTGCTGCGCAGGCTGCTTGCCATGTTTAATCTGACGGATGTTAAGCTTATTGCGATCTGTATGGTTGCTACGCTTTGGGTGTTTGCAGCTATATACTATATTGTTTTCAGGATTACTTCGAGAGCATACTACAGGATTGTGGGAAACCAGATTTAGGGGTTTCATATGAATTATTAATGCGCTATAATAAGACATAGCTATGATGCGTAAGAATATAGAGCGAGAGGAATAAGCAGTATGAGTATGACAGAAACAATTAAACTATACGACAGGGATGCATATGCCATAGAGTTTGAGGCAGATATTATATCCTGCGAGCCGAACAAGGCAGATGATAAGCGGTTTGATATAATATTAAATCAGACTTTATTTTTCCCGGAGGAGGGCGGACAAAGCCCGGACATGGGAATACTTGGTGGCTACAGGGTCGTTGATGTGCAGATTAAGAATGGAGTCATTACTCATACGGTGGATATTTCCGCAGGTGATTGCTGCATAATGGGGAAAGAAGAGGTTCAGACAGAAAAGAAGGCTGATGAAAAGATTATAGGTATGGAGTGCGCTTCTGAGAAAGCTGAGCTTGCAGCAGGAGTCCATGTACAGGGTAAAATAGACTGGCAGCATCGTTTTTACAATATGCAGCAGCACAGTGGAGAGCACATTTTTTCGGGAATTGTGCACAGCAGATTTGGATTTGAAAATGTGGGCTTTCATCTGAGTGATTCTGTAGTGACAATGGATTTCAGTGGAGTGATTTCACCGGAGGATATAGCAGAGGTGGAGCATGAGGTAAATGTAGCCATTTCAAAAAATATTCCGATAGAGGTGACATATCCGTCAAGGGATGAGCTTGCGCAGCTGGAGTACAGAAGCAAAATCGAGATTGAAGGACAGGTCAGAATAGTGACAGTGCCAGGGTATGATGTGTGTGCATGCTGTGCGCCGCATGTGAAGCGCACCGGAGAGATTGGCATGCTTAAGGTTATGAATTATCAGAACTATAAGGGCGGTGTCAGAATCAGCATCCTTTGTGGTTTCAGGGCGCTGGAGGCTTTCAGACAAAAGTGCGACATCATCTCAGAGCTCATGGGGATATTTACCACAAATCAGGAAGCTATTGTGGATAACGTCACAAAGCTTAAGGCAGTAAACCAGTCACTTAAGTCAGAGCTTGGCACTGCAAAGTCAGCGCTTTTGGATTATAAGGTAGCAGAGCTTCCTGCTGATACGGACAATGCAGTATTGTTTGAGGACGGCATTGATACGAATACAGCAAGAAATTGCGTCAATGGCCTTGTGGAGAAATACAGCGGCTTTAGTGCATTTTTTACAGGAAATGATGAGGCAGGCTATAGCTTTATTATCGGAAGCAGGAATGCAGACTGCAATACAGTTGCCGCAGCACTGAGAAATAAGCTGGGTGCCAGAGGCGGCGGTAAGCCGGTTATGGTGCAGGGCTCTGTTAAGGCGGCAAAGAGCGAGATTGAGGAAGTGTTAAAAGAGGTGCTTTAACTTTTTGAAAATATAGTTTGTGGGACGGATTAAGAACACAAAAAGCGGTTTCAGGACATTGCATCCTGAAACCGCTTTTATTGTAAAAATTATATCCAAAATTAATTATCTATTAGATCTTCTCCAAATGTGCATCTTCTCAGCCTCTTTGATGAGCTCATCACGGAAATCAGGATGAGCAACTGAGATGATTGCCTCTGCCTTCTGCCATGTAGAAAGACCCTTTACATTTACCATACCATACTCTGTAACGATATAGTGTGTGTTGGCTCTTGTGTCAGTAACGACAGAACCCTCTACAAGAGTAGGACGGATACGTGAGTGAACTACGCCCTGCTTGTCGGTGAAGGTTGAAGAGCAGCAGATAAAGCTCTTTCCACCGTTTGACATATAAGCACCGAGAACGAAATCAAGCTGTCCGCCGGCACCGCTGATGTGCTTTGTGCCTGAGGTCTCTGAGCTGATCTGTCCGAAGAGGTCAAGGTCTACACAGTTATTGATTGAGATGAAATTGTCAAGTGCGGCAATATTCTTGATATCATTTGTGTAGCTTACCGGGGCACTCATGAGCTCAGGATTCTCATCGAGGTAATCGTACATCTTCTTGGTTCCGGCACCGAAGCCGTAAGCCTGACGATAACGGTCGATGTTTTTCTTTGCTCCTGTGATTTTTCCGGCCTTTGCGATGTCAACGAATGCGTCAACGTACATCTCTGTGTGGACACCAAGATCCTTGAGGTCTGACTCAGCGATGAGTGAGCCTACTGCATTTGGCATTCCGCCGATACCGAGCTGGAGACAGGCACCGTTTGGAATCTGGTCAACGATAAGCTCTGCAACCTTCTTGTCTACATCTGTTGCAGGACCACCGGCACCAAGCTCTCCGATTGCAGGGTTGTTACCCTCAACAATGTAAGAAACCTGTGAAATATGTACATTGGCCTCTGAACCGCCGTGACAGCGAGGCATGTTTTCATTGACCTCAACGATGATTTTCTTTGAAGTCTCGCATACAGCACCGAGGTGAGATGCGTTAGGACCAAAGTTGAAGTATCCGTGTGAATCCATCGGTGCAACCTGGAACATAGCGACATCGTCAGGTGTTGTTGAATCTCTATAATAACGAGGAAGCTCTGAGTAACGGATTGGTGAGTAGAAAGAACAGCCTCTCTTGATAAGCTTTCTCTCATAACCGCCCATATGCCATGAGTTCCATGTGAAATGCTCGCCTGCATCCTCACGCTCGAAAATGGCAAGTGGCTTAAGCAAAATACCACCACGTACATTGACATCCTTAAGTTCATCTGTTCTTCTGGCAAGTGCCTTGTCGAGTGCATCAGGTGTGCCTGTGCACCAGCCGTAGTCAACCCAGTCGCCTGATTTGACAATCTTTACTGCCTCATCTGCTGAGACAAGTTTCTGCTTGTACTCTTCTAAAAAGCTCATAAAATCCTCCTTAGATACCTAAAATGATAGTAGCAAAATGCTACGTTAAAAAAATAACAAACCCTATAACCTCTATATTATCACTTTAGAGAGGATTTTACAAGTTGGTAAATGCTGGTAGCGACTTTTATATGACAGCCTCTGCTAGTCACCCTCCGGAAGCATCCATTCCTCAGCCTGCTTTTGGTAATCGGCCGCCTGGCTGCGCAGTGAATCAATCAGCTCCTTATCGCCTTTAAATACATTCCTTGATTTAGGAGGAAGCGAATCAAGCTTTTTCTGCTTCTCATCAGCCCATCTTGAGTAGCACTCAGACAGGGCATGAAGCGCCTTGCCACCGCCGCACTCCACATCGAGTACCGGCTTTGTCTCGAAGGCAGCGTTGTAATACCACAGGCTTGCCTCCTCATAGTCTGCCTTGTCGAAATAGTACGCACCGAGCTCACAGCACACCTCACTGCAGCCATCAACTGCTACATTCTTGAGGGCAACAGAAAAAAACTTGTCATAGTCGCCGTTCATTCGATAGTAGCGGGAAAGCACGCAGGTGGATTCGATGTCAGGGCTGTTGCGGTATTCCCCCTGAAAATATGGCAGGGCATTGGTAAAATCCTCGGGGCTTCCGCATTTTAAAAGCTCCTTGGCATACATAGTCGCTATACTTTTTGGAAGGGTGCCGTTTTTTTCAAAGGAGCGCTTGAATATGGTGAAATCCCGCTTGCCGTGAGTGCCCTGCGGCAGATGTTGTATACAGATATCGCTGTCATAGACTACAGGCTCTAAGCGCACAGTCTCGTGCACCGGATTAATCCATGTAAACGTGCGAAGCCTCTTGAACAGCTTCGGGCGATACTCTGAGGATGAATTTTGCACTGTGTTGAATTTGCTTGGAGTAATGTATTTCATCTGGACAATCTCAATTTCCGGCAGCAGCGCAGCCTTAAGCATCATGAAACGCCTGCGGTTGGTGTCGTCGAGCACCTCGTCGGCATCAGGTGCATATATGTATTCCTGCGTAGCCTTGGAAAACGAAAAATTCCTGGCCGCAGCAAAATCATCGCACCATGAGAAATCATAGATTTTGTCCGTATACCGTGCAGCTATCTCCTTTGTGCTGTCCGTCGAGCCGGTGTCCACTATGATGATTTCATCCATCAGCCCTTTGAGACTGTTCAGGCATCGTTCGAGCACCTCTTCTTCATTTTTTACTATCATGCATAAGCTAATTGTAATCATATTTATCTCCATTTACCGGTCGGATGTTATAATTGTATTATAATATATATCGGCATGTTTTGCAGAAATATTTGTGTATTGTAAATATTGCCGGGATTTCATATAATTGAAATGTAATGTCGACAGATAAACTTATTTCTAAAGGCTATAGAATTTCAGATAAACTATATAATCAGATTTTAGCAAGGAATAATGAAGTAATTTAGAAGAGGAACAAACATGGAAAATCATACAATTGTAACACTGAAAAAAGGCGAAGGGCGCACTATAAAAGCAGGCGGCGCATGGATTTTTGACAATGAAATAGACACAATCACAGGGACCTTTACAAACGGAGATATTGTTGTGGTACACGATTTTGACGGATATCCGATGGGGCGCGGCTTCATAAATCAGAATTCAAAAATCCGTATCAGAATGATGACAAGAAAAGCAGACCAGCTGATTGATGACAATTTCCTCAGGATGAGAGTGCAAAATGCCTGGGATTATCGCAAGCAGGTGATGGCAGGAGGCAATGATAATGTGTCTGATTTAAACTGCTGTCGTGTGATATTTGGAGAGGCTGATTTCCTGCCGGGTATTACAGTGGACAAATACGCAGATGTGCTTGTGGTGGAGTGTCTGGCACTTGGAATGGAGCAGTTTAAGGTGAAAATCGTTGAACTGTTAAAGGAAGTGCTGGCGGCGGACGGAATAAATATTCGTGGAGTATATGAGCGCAGTGATGCAAATGAGCGCAAAAAAGAAGGTCTTCCCAAGGTAAAAGGCTTTATAGGAGCCGAGTTTGACACAAATGTGGAGATAGTAGAAAACGAAGTTCACTATATGGTAGATGTGGAAAATGGACAGAAAACAGGCTTCTTCTTAGACCAGAAGTATAACAGGCTTGCTATGCAGCGTATCTGCAAGGGGAAAAGAGTGCTCGACTGCTTCACGCACATGGGCACATTTGCTCTCAATGCAGGAATTGCGGGGGCAAGTGAGGTCACAGGACTTGATATATCAGAGTATGCGGTTAAGCAGGCTACAGAAAATGCGAAGAGAAATAATCTCTCAGAAACAGTGAAGTTTCGCGTTGCAAATGTGCTGGATGAGCTGCCACGGCTCGCTGACGAGGGTGAGAAATATGACGTAGTCATTCTGGATCCTCCGGCATTTACAAAGTCGCGTGAGGCTACCAAAAATGCGATAAAGGGCTACCGCGAGATTAACATGAAGGGAATTAAGCTTGTTAAGGATGGTGGATTTCTGGCTACCTGCTCATGCTCTCATTTCATGACGCAGGAGCTGCTTGCAAAAACGGTCAAGGAAGCGGCAAAGGCAACTCACAAGAGGCTGCGTCAGGTGGAGTTCCGCACACAGGGACCGGATCATCCGATACTGTGGGCCAACTCAGCTAATGTACCGGAGTCGTATTATCTTAAGTTTTTCATTTTCCAGGTCGTTGATGAGAAGTAAGGACTGGAAAGTGGCGGAAATGCTTGATTTACAAGGGCTGGAAGGTCTTTAGTTGTATGTTGTAGTTATTCCTCTTTTATGCTGTGGTCTATACCTCACTATAAAAAAATCAGAAAAGAAGCTATTTGGTATGTCACGGACATATATAGTAATTTGCTTTTAGATTATGTAGTATTGATTAAACGTATTTGAAAAGTATAATGTGAAAATTATTATAAGGGTGAAATTATGCTGAAAAAAAATAAGAATTCTAAATTAAAAAAGTGGATAGAATTTTGGTGTGTATGTGCGATTATAGGATGTATAAGTGGATTTACGTGGTCGGATAATATGGTTATGAATATAATTGTAATTATAATTAGTGCATTAATATTGGCTATAATAAGAGTTGTATTAATATTCTGTTCAAATTCAAGAAGGTAGAGGTATCAGGAGCAAAATTCTGTATAAATAAGATAGAATCTGATGATGATATTATATATGTAAGTAAATCTCATAGGTCTGTCAAAATGTGCAGAGCAACTTGGATTTAACTGCCAGACGGTTAAGGTTGACAGGGAAGGATTCCTTAGCAGATATACACTTATAAGTATATTGGATTTGATTCAAAAAAAATAGTTTGGGGATATGGTAAATATTAGTGATAAAAATGCAGGGGTGAAGAGTGAAAAAATATATCGTACATTTTATTATATGGGGACTAGGTGTAATTAGTTACTATATATTAGACAAGACAACGACCGGAGATGAGTTTCAGAATATTAGCGTATTATTAATCGGATGTTTGATGTTTTATGCAGTGTATTATATTTCTATGATATCAGAAATCAAGAAAATTGAATGTGAATTGAATGAATCGGGAATATTTGGCGGACGTGGCATGGGAATTTTAATAAACATGTTTAGCTTGCAGTATATATTTGAACTTTATAAGAAACCATTAGTTTGCATTGTTCTTATAGTATTTTCTGCTATTGTGCTGATACTATTACGTAAATATATAAAATCTTTTTGGTCAAAAAATATATGGAGTAGACAATTTTTACTTATTTTTATTGCATTTAATGTATTGGCGAGTTCTATAGGCAGTGTTCTTGGTTATAAGTGGGATGATATTTTGTTGGTTAATGTAGAAAATGTATCAAACGTAACAAAATTGATTCTTATAATATTTTATATTGTGATTTTTAAAAATACAGAGTTGCCAAACAGTTTTTTTATAAGATTTGCTTCTAAAAATGAGGCTTTGTTAGACAGAAAAAATTAGAAAATAAGCTTTTAATATATAGCATACGAAGGGATAATAATGGAGCAAGATAAGCGCGTAGAAGATAAAAAAGCTAGATTTATATTATTAATAACACAAGTGGTTTTATGGTTTATGGTGATGGTTATGTAAATGGTTGTTTTGATAGTTAAGCAGATAAATGTATCGGAACATATGCTTTTTCTGGTGCCTATAAATTTGATTACAATAGTGACTATTTTAATAAATGTTCACAATTATAGGAAAAACAAAAAGAGGATGTAATTAAGTAGATATCCATACTATACAAGAGGTAAGTGCTATGGAATGTTAATTGGAATTATTCAAAGTGAATGGTGTTATAGAAAAATCAGTGAAGAAACAAATTTGAGTAAAATAGACATATTGTTAAAAAAGGGGAGAATTTTGTTGGGAGCGATATTAATTATTATTGAAATAGTGATTAGAATGTTGTATCCGTTAATGTTTAAACTTTATGCAGCTTTGTTTTCAAAATGACCGGAAGTATATTCATAAATGTGTCCACCAATTCGTTGATTTTTCATCTGAAAGTTCGGTCACATATAATTGTGTGAGCATATGTTCGTGTGTGACCTACTTTATTAATTTTAAAGTACATGAAGGGAGTAATAAATTTGAATAAAGAGATTGTTGAAGGAATGTACATAGCTCTGATTTTTATTGCGGGATACTATATAGTAAAGACGAAAAGAATTAATATTCTGTGGAAGATATTGGCAGCTGTGAATATACTTTCATGGGCGTGTTTATTAGTAATATTAGCACTAGATATAAATGTAAGTGCTGATTTTATATCCTTAAATTTAGCAGCATGTATGTCGTTGGCTATTTTTACACCAATAATATGGTTTTCAGATAGAAAAAATATGGATATCTACAGTTTATTTGGAAATATAGGATTTGTATTAGTACTTAACAAAGAAGTAAATCAAATAAAAAATAGTGCCAGACTAAAAGAAAACCTTCAGAAAATTCTAGGTCTTGATTGTTATCATAAGACATGGATCACAATATCGAAATCAAAAGATGAAGAAATTACATTGACTATGTTATTTTTCAGTAAAAAGGAATTTGCCTGCTTTGAACGAAAAATTGATAAGAAGTATATAGTAGAAAAGGAAAATGGATTTGGAACATTGGTTACTATGCAAATATAGGAGAGCAGCAATGAACAGAGAAAAATGTATTAACAGAAATATAACAATAGCAAGTGCAATAATAAGTGGTGTGAATATATTAACATTTTATAATGCATTTTATAAGTGTTTTAAATTTAAATACGTAGATGACTTTATATCATTATTATGTTTATTGTTTAGCTTAATGATTTTAATAAATGTAAAACAGCATATTAGAACAATAGAGTTTTGTATGTGGTATAGCATTTTATTTATTATTTTATTATGCAGAATAAATATATTGAATGGCTTTTTTGAGATTGATTTTTTGAAAAATATAGCGTCTATTATTATTATTATTAATTTGATAGTCTGGATTTATTTTTTGCATAAAGTAAATATAGAAAATAATCAAATAGATATTAACAATAGAAAAAGTGTTATTGAGTCTGAAACGGATATACGTAATTATATATATAATCGAATCACTATGTTTTTTAATAGAGACAAATCGATTAAGTGTGATGATAATATAAAGAGATATTTGTGGATTACATTATCTGCGTCTTGGACAATACTTCTTTTTGGTGGGAAATTTATTATAGATATAATAAATATATTTACTGATGAATACAAATTTGGGATAAATTTTGTAATGGTTTATGTTATATTGAATCTTATATTTTTATTTTTTAATTTTGCGAGATTAAAAGTAATTAAATCTAATTTTGTTTATGAAATAGTTTGTGATGTGTCATTTGTTATAGGAATAAATATATTTGTTTTTACTCAAAGGGATACTGCTCGATTTCAAGTTTTAATACTATCCGCATATTTATGTTGTTTATATCTATTAAATATTCGTGATTTGTTAAGAAAAATATAATTACCATGTGACATATGAAATGAACGAAGCTGTATACATGAAAACTCTTGTTTTTTAGGATGGCTTAAAAAATAAGTTTGAGAAAATAATGGACTATAACTGGATTTTATTGAAAGGTATGAGGTATTATATGGAAACAATAAAAATACAGCACTTATTTGGTAGATTTTCTATATTTTTCTTGGTGTTAATTGTGGCAGTATTTGCTGAGGAATATTCAATTGATAGGTTGTGCTTGAATATAAATGGATTTCCATTTATTTTTATGAATGCACTTATGATTGTAGGAATAGCATATATTTATCAAAAAGCAACAAGGAAATTATTCATAAAGGAATTTGAGTATGAGATATATGAAGATTTCTTCTATATTAATGGGAATAAATATGAATATCAAGATGTAATAAAATGTGAAATTCATTATTTCGATTATTTTTTTATAAATGTATTGTGTTTACATATAGACATGAAAAACACTTCTAAAAGCCCCCTTTTGTTATATTCAGAAGACTTGGATGAAGGAATAGACTGTAAAGACATTCAATTGTTTAAGTTTTATGAATCAGTTAGCAAACATTTGAGAATCAGCTAACTATTGACAGATAGGGGTGAAAGAAAATATAGCCTTTCTTTTTTCGGCAATCGTAAGCAGTATCTTTCTTTGCTTGTAATCGTTTCAAAAGAATTATATAATAGGCATATATGATTTTAGGAGAAGAAAGTATGGCACAGACTATAAGCATCGGAAAACAGGATTTTCTATACCTTCGTGAAAACAATTATTTTTATATAGATAAGACTGATTTTATCAGGCAATGGTGGGAGAGTGCGGATGACATCACGCTTATTACCAGACCACGCCGCTTTGGAAAAACTCTGAATATGAGTATGCTTAATTATTTTTTCTCAAATCATTATTCGGAAAAAAGTGAGATTTTTGAGAAGCTTTCTATATGGAACAGCGAAAAATACCGCAGGCTACAGGGAGCATATCCTGTTATATTTATAAGCTTTGCTGATGTAAAGCAGGGAAATTATAAGGATGCGGTACAGAAGGTTAAGAAGATAATTGCGGATGTATACAGGCAGTATCGTTATCTGATGGATTATCCTGATTTTACAGAAGATGACAGGCGTAAGCTGTCAGACATGACAGATAGGATTGATGATGTAACAGCCCAGGATTCCCTTAAAGATCTGTCATATTTTTTAAGCGAGTACTACAAGAAGAAGGTTATTATTCTACTTGATGAATATGATACCCCTATGCAGGAAGCTTACATTCATGGATATTGGGACGAATTCGTGAATTTTATGAGAGGATTGCTGAACTCTACTTTTAAGACCAATCCATATATGGAACGTGCAATAATGACAGGAATTACGAGAGTCTCAAAAGAGTCTGTTTTTTCAGATTTGAATAACCTGGTAGTTGTTACGACTACGTCTGAGCAATATGCTGATTGCTTTGGTTTTACTGAGAAAGAGGTTTTTGAGTCGATTGAAAAGTATGGAATGAGTGATAAAAAAGCTGTTGTTAAGCAGTGGTATGATGGATTTACCTTTGGTTCGCTCAAAGATATATATAATCCATGGTCTATTACTAATTTTCTGAAAGAAAAAAAGTTAAAGCCTTATTGGGCTGCTACCAGCTCCAATGCTCTTATAAGCAGACTTATACAGGGATCATCTGCAGAGATAAAGAGCCTCATGGAAAGTCTGGTTAATGGAAAGAGTATTGAGGTGAATTTTGATGAACAGATAGTATTCAACCGGCTCGAAAAAGATGAGAGCGCTATATGGAGCCTTCTTCTGGCGAGTGGGTATCTGAAGGTTGATAGCATTGTCCATAAGGGAATTACTCTTGAGCCCTGGTACAGACTTAGTATAACGAATCTTGAGACTATAAGTATGTTTTCTAATCTGTTCAAAGGATGGTTTGCGGATGTATCATCCAACTATAATGAATTTGTGAAGGCTTTATTTAGTGGGGATGTAAAAGCAATGAACGTGTATATGAATGATGTGGCGATGTCTACTTTTAGTAGTTTTGATACAGGCAATCATCCATCAGAACGTAGTCAGCCGGAGCGTTTTTATCATGGCTTTGTGCTTGGACTTTTGGTTGATATACGTGATAATTATGAAGTCCTTTCAAATCGTGAAAGTGGCTTTGGAAGATATGATGTAGTTCTGGTTCCGAGGGAGAAGGGACGTGACGCATTTGTTATGGAGTTTAAGGTGTTTGATGACGGTGAAGAAAGTGGACTCGAAGATACGGTTGCGGCAGCGCTCAGACAAATTGATGAGAAAAACTATGATACTCAATTGCTGGACAGGGGAATATCTGAGAATAATATCAAGCATTACGGATTTGCATTTTGCGGAAAAAAAGTGTTGATCGGATGCTGAGAGAAATTATGATACGAGAATTAGTTCAATTTAAAGGAGGATATTGCATGTACAACGAAAATTATTCTATAATATTCAGCAGTATGACAGGCAACACACGTAAGCTGGCTGATAAAATTCATGAAATCCTGCCAAAGGAGAGCTGTGATTATTTTGGCACGGCTGATGCACGGGGGATAGAATCAGAATTGCTATACATTGGATTTTGGACGGACAAGGGAAACGCAGATAGCGATACATTAGATTTCTTATCTAAATTGAAAAATAAAAAGATATTTCTGTTCGGAACAGCCGGTTTTGGAGGAAGTGATGCATATTTTCAAAGGATTCTTGGCAATGTTAAAATGTCCATTGATTCAAGTAACACTATTGTAGGAGAATATATGTGTCAGGGCAAAATGCCACAGTCTGTGAGGGAGCGTTATGTGAAAATGAAAGAAAACCCAGAACATCCGGATAATATTGATGCGCTGATCGAAAATTTTGACAAGGCTTTGTCGCATCCCGATGCAGATGATATGGAGCAATTAAAAAATATAATTATTTAGCAGGAGGTATTATATATGTACAATTTCACATTCAACATTCCAACAAAAATTCATTTCGGAAAGGATACCATTTCGAGCTTATCAGAGCTCAAGGCATATGGCAGCAAGGTGCTTTTAGTGTACGGAGGCGGCTCTATAAAGAAAAACGGTCTCTACGATACCGCAATGAAGATCCTTAAGGATGCGGGGCTGACCGTGTTTGAGCTTAGCGGAGTGGAGCCAAACCCAAAGATTGAGACAGTCAGAAAGGGTGTTGAAATTTGTAAAAATGAGGGTATCGACATGGTGCTTGCAATAGGAGGCGGCAGTACAATTGATTGCTCAAAGGTTGTTGCAGCAGGTGCAAAGTATGATGGTGATGCATGGGATCTGGTGCTTGATGGCTCAAAGGTCAAGGCGGCACTTCCGATATTTGATGTGCTTACTCTTTCCGCAACAGGAACAGAGATGGATCCTTTTGCTGTTATCTCTGATATGTCTAAAAATGAAAAATGGGGAACAGGATCACCGTATATGGTGCCAACCATGTCAATATTAAATCCTGAATATACTTTTTCGGTATCAAAAAAACAGACCGCAGCAGGAACCGCAGATATGATGAGCCATACAATGGAGAATTATTTTTCTATGGAGAATGCTGACTGCCAGAAATTTATGGCGGAGGGATTGTTACGCACAATGATTAAAAATGGACCGGTTGCCCTCGCACAGCCTGACAACTACGAGGCCAGAGCCAACCTGATGTGGGCAGGCACACATGCAATCAATGGTGTTGTGGGCGATGGATGTTCACCGGCATGGTGCGTACATCCTATGGAACATGAGCTGAGCGCTTTCTATGATATTACTCACGGAGAGGGACTTGCAATACTCACACCGGCATGGATGGAGCATATACTAAATGACGATACACTTCCGATGTTTGTGGAGTTTGCAAAAAATGTCTGGGGACTTTCCGGTGATGATGACTATGCACTTGCACACGCAGGCATTGATGCACTGAAGAAATTCTTCTTTGAGACAATGGGCATTCCTGCAAATCTAAGAGCAGTAGGAATCACAGACGACAGAAACTTTGAGGTGATGGCAAAGAAGGCCTGTGAGGGTTCAAAGGGATCGTTTGTAGCGCTTAGCAAAGAGGATATTGTGGAGATTTACAGAGCGGCATTCTAATCAATCGTTCATGCAAATAGCCGGATGGTGTTAAGTATAAATTAATAAGCGTGGAGCCTGAATATACTGAGCTCTACGCTTATTTTATGTTTAAAAACTATTGACGTATAGATTCGATCAGTGCAGAAATGGCTTTGATTTGGTTAGGAGTCAGCCCATTCGTGTCTAGTAAAATTGCGGGCATATCATTACTTTTCCCAAGTAAGTAGTCTGTGCTGCATTTATACAGATACGATAGAGAAAGAAGAATTTCTACACTGGGTGTGCGTTCTCCGGTTTCATAACCGGAAATGATGCTTGGGGATATGCCTAATAGCTCTGAAACCTGTTTTTGTGTTAATTTATTCTGAATACGCAATTCTTTTAGTCTACCAGCTAAATTCTTTATCATACTCTTTTAGCGAACCTCCACACTTTTAGTGTACATATTTTAATATTGAATTCTACGCAATAGGGGTTGTTTTATACATATAAACTACACTTTAAGTGTTGACATACTACACTTTAAGAGATACAATGCATTAGAAGAAAAATAAGTTTTTATACATGAGAGGTCTGGAATGGACGACTATAGATACCAAAAAAGACAAAAAATGAGGGCAAGGAGAAGGCGTGCACAGAGGATTAAAATGACAGGTATGTGCATTGCTACACTAATTGTGGTTATTTTTTTAGGGTTCCTTGCAATAAGCAATTTGTCAAAGATAAAAAAGAATGTAACCTTAGAAGCAGGTAGTGAAATCAACATTAAAGATTTCCTGAAAAAAGAAAATGCAGATGCTAAGTTTGTGACTGACGTTTCACAGATTAATACAGGAAACATAGGTGTCCATGAGATTGTGGTAAAGATTGGAAAAAAAGAATATACATCAAAATTGACAATCGAAGATACAAAAGCACCTACTGCAAAGGCAAATGATGTGACGGTAAATAAAGATGGACAAATTGAGGCAAACCAGTTTGTGACGGATATAAAGGATGCGACAAAGGTTGATGTGAGCTTTAAGAATAAGCCTGATGTATCAAAAGATGGAGAGTCAGAAGTGACAATCGTGCTTACTGATGAAGGAAAAAATCAGAAAGAGGTTAAAGCTAAACTGACGGTTGTGAGCGATTCACAGCCACCTGTGATTGAGGGAGTTAAGGATATAACCGCATATATAGGGGAAACGGTCTCATACAAAAAAGATGTGACTGTGACTGACAATATGGACCAGAATCCAACACTTGATATTGATAACAGTAAAGTGAATCTGAATAAAGCAGGAACATATGAGGTTGTATATACAGCTACAGATAGTGCAGGAAATACATCGTCTGCAACATCGAAGATTACAATAAAAGAGAAGCCTAAGGGATATGTAGATAAAGAAGACGTATATGCGCTTGCGCAAAAGGTTGTTGACAAGATTACTAATGATTCAATGACCGATATGGAAAAAGCGTTTGCAATATACAGATGGACAAAAACAAACATAGGATATACGGGAACATCCAACAAGGATAGCTGGACAATCGGAGCTTATCAGGCATTTACAAAAAAATCAGGAGACTGTTTCAATTATTATGCAGCAGCAAAAGCTATGCTTGATGTTTGTGGAATACAAAATGTTGATATAGTGAAAAGTGATACTTCACATTCGGCACATTATTGGAGCCTGATAAATCTTGGAGATGGATGGTATCATTTTGATGCAACTCCAAGAAAAGGTGGAGGTAATTTTTTCATGCTGACGGATGCAGAACTGGCAGCGTATTCTACCAAGCATAAAAATAGTCATATTTTTGATTCTTCTTTGTATCCTGAACGAGCGACTGTATCAGTACAGGACAAAATAAATTATGCAAAGGGAACGATAAACAAATAAGGTGGAATAAATGAGTCTTGGTATAATTGGTGGTCTTGGACCGATGGCTACTGCCTATTTTATGGAACTGCTGATTAATATGACCGATGCCAAATGTGATCAGGATCATCTGGAAATGATTATTTATAATTGCCCATCAATACCGGATAGAACTGCATATATTTTAGGCAAAAGTAATGCAAATCCTGTTGTTCCGATTATAAAAATCGGGAAAAAACTAAAGGAACAGAATGTGGAATGTATATCTATTCCGTGTATTACAGCACATTATTTTCATGATGAAATAGAAGAAAAAACGGGCTGTAAGGTGATGCATGCTATTCGGGACACCTCGTATCTGTTAAAAGAGGCAGGATTAACGAAAATAGGAATAATGGCTACTGATGGTACAATTCAAAGCAGAATTTTTCAAAATGAAATAGAAAAGAATGGAATGCATGGGCTTGTACCGGATAAAAAATATCAGAGAATAGTGATGGATATTATATATAAGGATATAAAGGCGGGAAAGATACCTGACATTGAAAAGTATAATGTTGTAGCCACGCATTTGAAAAACAAGGGAGCTCAGGTAATTATCCTGGGATGTACAGAGCTTTCATTACTGAAAAAACAATATGATATTAAAACAGGAGTCATAGATGCAATGGAGGTTCTTGCAAAATCATCATTAATACAGTGTAACAAAAGAGTTAAACCGAAATACAATAAGCTGTTTGTACCATTCAACTAAAGTATTTTGATATGAAGTATAGGAGAAAAAGATGCAAATTACAAATGTTTTGGAATACTTGGAAAATACAGTAAAACGAGTTCCGGATAAGACTGCCTATGCAAATGAAAATATGGAAATGACATTTGGTGAGGTATACCATGATAGCAGAGCTATCGGAAGTTATTTGGCAAATAACAATTATTATAAAGAACCGGTAGTAGTTTTTATGAAAAAGCATCCACATGCTATTACAGCATTTTACGGATGTGTTTATGGTGGCTGCTATTATGTACCTATAGATGATGAAATGCCGGAATTCAGGATTAGACTTATTTTTGAAAACCTACATCCAAGAGTAATGATATGTGATGATACAACAATAAATGCCGTTGAAAAATTTGATTATAATGGAGAAATTCTATTATATGATCATGTAAGAAAAAATGAGATTTCAGATGAGCAGTTATTTGGAATAAGGGATAGACAGCTAGATACGGATCCTATTTATATAGTGTTTACTTCAGGTTCAACAGGAGTTCCTAAGGGTGTTGTAGCATGCCACAGATCGGTTATAGATTATATTGAAAATCTGTCTGAGGTGTTATGTTTTAATGAGAATACAAGATTTGCAAACCAGACACCGTTATATTTTGATGCGTGTCTTAAGGAACTATATCCGACATTGAAATTCGGTGCTACAACATATATTGTTCCTAAAAGTTTGTTTATGTTTCCAATCAAACTGGTTGAATTTTTAAATGAGTATAAGATAAATACTGTCTGCTGGGTTGTGTCAGCATTGACCATGATATCAGCATTTAAGACCTTCAACAAGATTAAACCTGAATATTTGCATACTATAGCGTTTGGCAGTGAGGTATTTCCTATTAAGCAATTGAAAATATGGAGAGAAACTTTGCCAAAAGCCAGATTCGTAAATTTGTATGGGCCAACAGAAGCAACAGGAATGTGTTGTTATTTTGAGGTGGACCGGGAGTTCGAGTTGGATGAGGTGGTGCCAATTGGAAGACCATTCCATAATACAGAAATATTATTGCTGGATGAGAATAACAAGCTGGTAGAAGATGGAAATGTTGGTGAAATCTGTGTCAGAGGAACTTCATTAACATTGGGATATTATAATAATTTTGAAAAGACCAATGAGGTATTTGTGCAGAATCCACTTAATTCGAGATATCCTGAATTGATATATAAGACGGGAGATTTAGGAAAAAGGAATGAGAGAGGTGAACTGATATTTGTATCAAGAAAGGACTATCAGATTAAGCACATGGGACATCGAATTGAGCTTGGTGAGATAGAGGTAAACGTCAACATGATTGAAGAAATATCCACATCATGTGCTGTTTACGATAAGGAAAAGGGAAAGATAGTTTTATATTATATCGGAGAACTTGAATCTGATAAATTGGTCAAGCTTCTTAAAGATAAGCTTCCAAGGTATATGATTCCGAATAAAACAGAAAAGCTGGAGCAGATGCCATTAACAGCAAATGGAAAAATAGACAGAGTATTTTTGATGAATAAAGCACAGGAAAGATAAAGGAGAAAAAAGATGAACGAATTATTAGAAATTTTAAAGGAATTACACCCGGATGTAGATTATGAAAATTGTACAACACTGATTGATGATAAGATACTTGATTCCTTTGACATAGTTTCAATTATATCTGAGGTAAGTGATTCATTTGATGTTGCAATTCCGGCAGAGGAGATTATTCCGGAGAATTTTAATTCCGCAAAAGCCTTGTATGATTTAATAGTAAGATTAGAGGATGAATAAAAGATATGCTGTTTACATCTTATAGCTTTATAGCATTTATGACAATAGTTTTTGTCCTGTATTATCTGGTGCCAAAATCGTGTCAGTGGCCTTTATTATTGGTATTTAGTTATATTTTTTATTTCATTGCCGATCCAAGATATCTGATATTCATACTGGTGACGACAATATCAACTTATTTGATAAGTCTTAAAATGAATCAGATTAATATGGCGCAGGATAAGTTTATTAAAGAATTCAAGGGAAATTTAAGCAGAGAGCAAAAAAAGAACTATAAAAGCCATATGAAACATAAAAAATGGATATGGCTTTTGATATGTCTTTTCATAAATATTGGTATATTAAGCGTAACGAAATATACTAATTTTGTGATTCAAAATATTAATGATATGCTGCATGGAGTTTCCGGTTTACATACTGTCAATATGATTGTACCGATGGGAATTTCATTTTATACATTTCAGACTATGGGATATATAATTGATGTGTATAGAGGAAAACAGAGTGTTGAAAAGAATTTCTTTAAGCTGGCATTGTTTGTTTCATTTTTTCCACAATTGGTTCAGGGACCGATAAGCAGATTTCATGATTTATCGGAGACATTATTTTCAAAGCATTATTTTGAAAGCAATGTGGTAGTATCAGGTTTGATGCGGATTTTGTGGGGATATTTCAAGAAAGTTGTTATTGCAGACAGAATTATTACAGGAGTAACAACCCTGATACACAGTCCTTCTGAATATCAAGGAGCATATGTGTTTGTCGCCATGTTGTTTTATGCATTCGAGTTATATTGTGACTTTACCGGTGGTATTGATATTACGATTGGTATAGCAGAGGTTATGGGTATTCGTGTGACAGAAAACTTTAATCTTCCATATTTCTCAAAAAATATCAAAGAATATTGGAACAGATGGCATATAACTATGGGTACATGGTTTACAGATTATATTTTTTATCCTATTTCAGTATGCAAACCTATGCTTAATTTGTCTAAATTTTCAAGAAAACATTTTGGCGAGGTAATTGGTAAGCGAGTGACTGTGTATTTGTCAGCCTTTGTAGTATGGTTTACAACGGGATTATGGCATGGTGCAGCATGGAACTTCATCGTCTGGGGATTAATGAACTTTGTTGTTATTATGGTCTCTCAGGAACTGGAACCTTTATATGAAAAGTTTCATAAAAGATTTAGTGTAAAAGGTAAAGTTCCATATGAAGCATTTCAGATTTTAAGAACATTTTTATTGATGAGCTGTATAAGAATGTTTGATTGCTATAGAGATGTTCCTTTGACTTTTAAGATGGTTGGAACAATGTTTACAAAGTTCAATATAGGTGAATTATTTAATGGTTCGCTGCTTTCTATAGGGCTTAGTGTGGCTGATTATGTTGTGCTTATAGTGGGATTTATAGTAGTTTTTACAGTGAGTCTTTTTAAGGTAAGAGTAGGAAATGTGAGAACGGTTTTATTACAAAAACCTCCAATTGTTTATTTTGGAATTATGGCTGTTATGATTATGCTTATTATGGTGTTTGGTGCATATGGTATAGGCTACGATTCGTCTCAGTTTATCTACAATCAGTTTTAAGGAGAGTGCGATGAGAAGAAAAAAAATAACAGCATGCATTTTGGTTGCTGTCCTGCTTATTGGAGCTCTGTATATTGTTCAAAGGCTTCTGGTTCCCAAATATCAGACAGGAATAGTTGAAGGCTCTATGGTTGAAGAATACTATAAGGATAGGTCAGATCACGAAGTTTTATTTGTGGGCGATTGTGAGGTTTATGAGAATTTCTCCACCATAGAATTATGGAGAAAATATGGAATAACAAGTTACATCAGAGGAAGTGCACAGCAATTAACATGGCAGTCATATTATTTATTAGAGGATGCCTTGAAACATGAGACTCCTAAAGTGGTGGTGTTTAACGTTTTGGCATTAAAATATAATGAGCCTCAGAGTGAAGCTTATAACAGAATGTCTATAGATGGGATGAAATGGTCTGTGTCAAAGGTAAATGACATTAAGGCTTCTATGACAGATGAGGAAAATTTTGTTGATTATATTTTTCCGCTGTTGAGATATCATTCCAGATGGTCTGAGCTTACAAAAGATGATGTGAAACATATTTTTTCCAAAGACAAAGTGACTCATAATGGATATTATATGCGTGTTGATACAAAGCCACAACAGGAATTTCCGGATCCAACACCACTTACCGATTATAAGCTTGGTGATAAAGCAATGGGATATTTACAGAAAATGACTGATTTATGTAAGGAAAAAGGGGTTAAGCTTGTACTTATAAAGGCACCTACAGAATATCCTTATTGGTATGAGCAATGGGACGAACAGGTGCAACAGTTTGCTGATGAAAATGGTGTTGACTACATCAATTTTATTCCATTGCAAAATGATATAGGTCTGGATATGTCACAGGATACCTATGATGCAGGTTTACATCTGAATACTACAGGCGCTGAAAAAATGGCAGATTATTTCGGAAAATATCTGGTTGAAAATTATAATTTAACTGATTACAGAAATGATAGCGAGTATGCTTCTATATGGGATAAAAAAGAAGCTGCATATGATTCTATGAAACAACAACAATATGATGAATTGAACAAATATGGTGAATTGAAGAGCTTTGGTGCAAATGCGATTCAAAATTAGGAGGAAGAACGATGAAGAAAATTATTTCAATAATGTTATGTATTATGCTTTCAGTATCTATGATGACAGCATGTGGAAGTAAAGAGTCCGACAATGATAAAAAAGATGTTGGTTCTGAGACAAAACAGGATGTGTTTACATATGATTTAAAGGGTGTAACAGTTGCCATGAATGAAAACATGGAGCCATTGGTAAAAAAACTTGGGGATGCAGATAATTATTTTGAATCTGATTCCTGTGCTTTTCAGGGAAAGGATAAGGTATATACTTATGGAAGTGTTAAGATAACAACATATCCTAAAGATAACAAGGATTATGTTTATACAATAGAATTACTTGATGATACAGTATCAACACCGGAAGGAATATCAATAGGTTCTGACAAAAAGGCTGTTGAGGAAAAATATGGAAAGGCTTCTGACTCAACTGAGACCTCGTATATTTACAAAAAAGGAGACAGCCAGCTTTCATTTATATTTGATGGAGATAGTGTATCTTCTATAGTTTATAATGCAATTACAGAGTAAATTACCAGTGAAGAAAACAAAAATAATAGCATGTATTTGCCTGATAGTTTTGATAGTGGTGTGCAGTGTTTTAAGTAATAAGGAAATCAATAAACATAAGAACGATTCGAGTCAAAATGTATCTGATGATATAAATATTCAGAAAAAGACTACAATTGAGACGTCAGAATTACAAGAAAAAAAATCAGATATATTTGTACCATCAACAGATGATAAAACGGTAGATGTATCTTCTGATAACAACATTGTAAGCCAATATGCAGTGTTGGTTAATGCAGACGATGGAACTATTACTGCTTCAAAGAATGCAAATGAAAAAATGTATCCGGCATCTATGACAAAGGTTATGACACTTTTGGTTGCTGCGGAGAAATTAAATAATGAGAGTCTTGGCCAGAAAATTGAAATTTCTATTGAAGCAACTGATTATTCTTTTGAAAACGACTGTAGTGCAGCAGGGTTTCTGGTTGGAGAGCAGGTTACTGTTGAGGATTTATTAAATGGCATTATATTGCCTTCAGGTGCAGAGGCTGCGTATCAGGCCGCAATTATGACATCTGGAACATTGGAGCAGTTTGTGGATGATATGAATAAAAAAGTACAGGAGCTGGGAATATCACAGACGACACATTTTTCAAATCCAGTAGGGATATTTGATGAAAATAATTATAGTACAGCATGTGATATGGCAGTTATTTTACATGCTGCGATGGAAAATGAAATATGTAAAAAGGTGTTGTCAGCAAGAAATTATACAACTTCATGTACACAGCAGCATCCGCAGGGAATAACATTTTCAAGTAAGTTTTTGAACCGAATAGATCGTAAATTTGGAAAAGGAAAAGTTGTTGGAGCGAAAACAGGATATGTAAATCAGTCACGATATTGTGCGGTAAGTATGTATGAAAGTGAGGCAAATAATAAATATATTTGTGTTACCGGAATGGCAGGAAAAGCCTGGCAGACAGTATATGATCATATAGCCTTTTACCAAAATTATTGTAAATGAAGTGTATGCATTGGTTATTAAGCGGATAAATAAGCCATGTTACCACCACAGCGGTGAGAACATGGCTTATTATTATGTCTTTATTTATCTTGATACACCTAGCTTTACCATGAGAGCCTCCTGCAAAACGCGGGATACGTTGATATGGGATTTCTCAGCTTCCTGATTAAGCCAATTAGGGAGAGTGACATTTCTTCGGACGGTTTTATTGTCGACCTTGCGGCGGTATTCATCAAAATCTATATCCACAAATGAAACATGACTAATACCAGTATTGTCAAAGGGACCGTTTTTGATGTCAATATCTGAAATATCACTTGGAACTGGAATTTCCCTGCCAAGATCCTGTAATGTGATTCCGTTTGCTCCAATGGCGTCGCGAGCCATCTCTATAGCATCTGGTAGACCGAAGCCCTCTGTTAATATATTCATATCAGGAACATTAATAAGCACGGTGTCTTTTTTATCATTTAATTGTGTAAATATAACTGGATATACCTGTTTCATAATATAATATCCTCCATAAATTAATGTATATATAATATGTGATAAATTATAAATGCTATAATCCCCATTTACGTAAAATTGCTTTGGCAAGCATTTCGTTGATCTCTTTATGCCTCGGAATCTGCTCTATATCTGAACCCCGAACATATACATCATGATTACCGCCATGTCTTGAAAATTCAAATCCGGCAGCCTCTAGTTTCTTGATAAGCTCTCTTTGTTTCATAAATGCCTCCTCCATAATCATAATATACACATTAAGTGTGTATAAGTCAACGGCTTTTTTAAAACAAGATATTTAATCCAAGACGAAATATGATACAATTCAATTATTCAGCACTATAAGCTTTATTTCCTAGAGGCTAGGCTTAAAGTTTACATAAGGGAAATTTTAAAGAATTAATGATGAAATGTAACCCCCACCAAACAAAATCCTACATAATATATAGAAGGGAGGTTTGCGGAAAATGTACACACAGGAACAGATACTTGATATGTATTTTGAGCGCAACCCGCAGGCTGTCAGTGCGACCTCGCAGATGTACGGAGCGAAGCTTACCCGGTTTGCAGACACTATGGTAGCACATGAAGATGCGCTGGAATGCGTAAATGACACATACATAGCAGCATGGAACAAGATACCACCGGAGCGTCCTATGCGTTTCCTTTCATGGCTTTACAGGGTATGCCGCAATATCGTATGCGACAGGATTGACTGGAATAATGCTTCAAAGAGAAATTCCAACATGAACTGTATGCTTGATGAGCTTGAGGAGTGCCTTGCAGACAGCAATGCAAAATACGAGGGTGAGCTGTCGGACATTGGAAGGTGTTTATCGGATTTTCTGAACGGACTGGAGACGGAAAAGAGAGTGCTTTTCGTGAGACGCTACTGGTATGGCATGACGATTGATGAGCTGGCAGATATGAGCGGCAGGAGCAAAAGCAGCGTAAAGACCACACTGTTCAGGATAAGGGCAGAGCTTAAAAAATATCTGGATGAGGAGGGCGTATATCTATGACGAAAAAGGATTTATTTGATGGTTTAAATTACATAGATGACCAAATAATTGAAGAAGCGCAGCCGACCGGAGAATCGGCCGGGTACAGTGACGAAATTTATGTAAAAAATCATGAAACACATCACGGCGGAAAAGAAGACAAAAACAGGAAAAAGCACAAAAAATTTGCACGGACAGCAAAAGCGCTTGCCACAGTGGCGGCAGTCCTTGTTGTTGCAGTCTTAGGCACGGAGGTTGTGCGGCTTAATAACCGTATAGATGAGCTGGAGACAAAAACTGCAAATGTGATTTCACAGAATAATGCGCAGAATAATGTCTATGCAGGGATAAAGAGCGGTGCAAAGCTTGGGGATTATGAAGCGGCCTCTGATTACGGGAAATTGTATGATGTGGCAAAAAAAGCTGAGGCTTCCATAAGGAATACTGCATCTGGAGACTTGCTGGAGAGTGCGGATGCAACAGGAATTACGTCTGATGCATCGTCTGCAAATAAGCAGGAGTCGACAGCCAATACAGAGTATTCAACAACCAACGTGATGACAGAGGGCGTTGATGAGAGTGATGTGGTAAAGACGGACGGAAAGTACATTTACATGGTCGAGGATGGTCAGATATCCATCACGGATATTTCAAATGGAAAGCCGGGGGAAGAGACGCTGTTTCGTCCTGATTTTGAGGTACCGTCAGATACTGTAGAGGAGCTTTATATCAGTGACGGAAAAATGCTTATCATATCAAACCATGCAGGCGATAAGGATGAGACTATATGCTATAGCTATGATATAGCTGACCCGACGAAACCGGTGCTTATAGGTAAAGCGCGTCAGGATGGATTTTACAATACATCGCGCAAAATCGGCAATACGGTATATGTTTTTTCAGACACATATATAAAGACTTCCGATATGAATAAAAATGTGGCGCTGCAGGAGGATAATCTGGAGAAATGGGTGCCTCAGGTAAATGGCAAAGTGATAAGCTATGACTGCTTCTATATAGGAGAGGATACATACTCAGGCACAGTTGTTTCGAGCTTTGATGTGGATAAACCTGATAAGACGATAGATGCAAAATGCATTATGAATAATAGCGGCGAGGTGTACGTTTCAAGCAATGCCATGTATCTGTATCATTCCGATTGGAGTGCAAGCCGTGAGCTTACCAAAATCAGCAAAATTTCGTTTGAGGATGGAGTGATGAAGACCGGGGAGACGACTTCCGTGAATGGTTATCTTAACGATAAATTCGCAATAAATGAGCAGGGAGGGTATCTGTATGTGCTTCCAACCTCAGATACCGGCAGCCAGCCTGTCAATTCACTTCATGTGCTTGATAAGGATATGAAGGAGGTCGGTGTGATAAATGAGATTGCGCGCGGGGAGAGTATCTACGCAGCACGTTTCGTCGGAAAATATGTATATTTCATCACATACAGGCAGACGGATCCTCTTTTTGTAGCAGACATATCTAATCCGACAGCACCAAAGCTTTTGGGAGAGCTTGAAGTGAGTGGCTTCTCTGAATATCTGCATATGTGGGATGATACGCACGTACTTGGAATAGGCTATGGTGACTCGCAGCAGAGTAAGATAAAGCTCACGATGTTTGATGTGAGTGATCCGACAAAGCCGGTTGAGGTGAACCAGAAGCTTATCGACAGTTCTGAGAGCTGGAGCAATGAGTTTGTATACAACTACAAGGCTATTCTTGCAGACCCGGAGAAAAATCTGATAGGATTTACTGCGAATGACTACTATCTGTTTTCGTATGACAGTGAAAACGGCTTTAGTCTTTTGGAGCAGCAGGCACTGACCTATAAAAATACAGAAGGCTACAGAGGCATTTACAAGGATAATGATTTCTATGTGGCAGGAAACGGAGAGATAAAGCATTTTAAGCTGGCAGAATAGCGTAAATAATAGTGTTACTCAATGAGATATAAAGACAGGCGGCGAATACCCAAAGAGGGTGTTTGCTGCCTGTTTTTTGTATAATTTCATATACAAACGAAATGTAACAGCATATTTAAGTATGCAATTTAAGGCAGTCGGTGATATAATATCTCTGATTTTGATAACACGGAGGAACTATTATAATGAATACAGCCTCAAAGACAAGACATGTCTTTATTTTGTTTTTGGCAGATATAGTCTGGGGAATCGCCTTTGTAGCGCAGTCAAAGGGAGGGGATGCAGTTGGAGCATTTTCATTCAACGGCATCCGCTTCCTTATTGGTGCGCTCTGTCTTCTGCCGGTCATAAAAATACTGGATAAGAAAGAGCTGACGGTAAACAGACCTGAAAGCAAAAAGCAAAAGAAGGAGCTTTGGATAGCCGGAAGCTGCTGTGGAATAGCACTTTTCTTTGCGAGCAACCTGCAGCAGCTTGGAATCAGCATGGGAGCAGAATCCGGCAAGGCCGGGTTTCTTACAGCTACATATATACTTATGGTGCCTATACTAGGGATATTCCTCAAAAGAAGATGCGGAGCCAAAATATGGATAGGTGTATTTATTGCACTGATAGGCATGTATTTTTTGTGCATGAATGGGGCATTTTCACTTAGCGGCTCGGATTTGCTTCTGCTGGCAGGGGCATTGTTCTTTGCGATACAGATACTTGTGATAGACCATTTCGTATCACAGGTAGATGCGGTCAGGCTCTCATGCATTGAGTTTTTTGTCACTGGGCTTGGCACATGTATAGTGATGATTTTTACTGATATGGGACCCTCTGCCGGTGGTATGGCGCAGTGGGCGCAGTCGCTTTGCACATGGGATGCATGGATTCCGATTCTCTATGCCGGTATTTTTTCAAGCGGAGTGGGCTATACGCTGCAGATTGTCGGACAAAAGGGCTTAAACCCGGCGGTGGCATCGGTGGCGATGAGCCTTGAGTCGGTGGTTTCTGTGATTGCAGGATGGATTCTGCTGGACCAGATGCTGGGTGGCAGAGAAATTTTTGGATGTGTGCTCATGTTTATTGCGATAATTATTGCACAGCTTCCGGATAGGGAGTATACTAAACAGGTTACAGTATAAAAATGAAATGTGATTATTCAAGTGCGGTTTTGCGAATGTGCGTGGGATGAATAGTTACAACAAGACAGGGATTGGATATGAGAAATAATAGCAGAAAAAATTACAGACGCCGCAGACGAAATACGGGAGCTTCACAGATTAAGCTTGTAGGAATAGTGGCTGTGATAGTCGTTATAGCGATTATAATAGTTATATCGTGCCTTAATAAAGCGAAAAAAGACAGTAATAAGGCAAAAGACACAGGGGTAGCCACAGAAAATGTGACCGCTGTGACAGAGCAGATAAGTGAGACGGAGGAAGCAAAGGAGCCCTTTGTACCAAAGGAGTCTGACGCTACAGCAGCAATCGGAGATGAGCTGGAGAGCTCCTATGCCGTAGTGATTGATGAGCAGGATGGCACAGTTGTTGCGGGAAAGAATGCACATGAGAAAATGTACCCGGCTTCCATGACAAAGGTTATGACAGTGCTTGTAGCAGCAGAGCAGGCTGAGAAAAATGCGATAGATGCAGCAAAGAATGAGAATACGGAAATAGACAGGCAGGCTGTGATAGAAAACAAGCTCAACGAGGTTGTTACAATTACAAGAGAAGCCACAGATTATTCATATGTGCATGATTGCAGTACAACAGGCTTTTTAGACGGTGAGCAGGTGCCTCTTCGCGATGTGTTTAACGGAACCATCCTGCCATCAGGTGGAGAATCGGCATATCAGCTTGCGCTTTATACAGCAGGCTCCATGGAAGCATTTGTCGATATGATGAACCAGAAGGCAGCAGAGCTTGGTATAGGCCAGACCACACATTTTGCAAACCCTGTCGGCATATATGATGAGAACAATTACAGCACAGCCTATGATATGGCGGTCATTATGCAGGCAGCGATGCAGGACGACATTTGTAAAACAGTACTTTCAAATCATACATATAGCACGGCTGCAACACCGCAGCATCCGGAGAACCTGAACATATCGAATCTGTTCCTGCGCCGTATAGAGGACAAGATGACAAGTGGCGAGGTAATCGGTGCAAAGACAGGCTTTGTAAATCAGTCCGGCAACTGTGCGGTTAGCTATGAGAAGGCAGCAAGCGGAAAGACATATATATGTGTGACTGCAGGCGCTTCAAGCGGATGGCACTGTATAGATAATCATGTGTATTTATATAATACATACACAAAGTAGTCAGCATAGCTGATTTTAAGGAGCACAGATATGGCGGGAAATCAAGGCAATTACAGGGAAAACCCCACGCGTAATGAGAAAAATTGCAAAAAAGCCAACGGACAGCCGAGACTAAAGGAGAAAAGCAGCCGGGCAAAAAGCGATAACGCATGTCCGTATGCAAAGAAATGTGGCGGCTGCGACTATCAGGGCGTAGAATATAAGGAACAGTTAAAGACCAAGCAGGCATACATGAAAAAGCTGCTAAAGCCTTTTTGCTTTGTGGAGCCGATTGTCGGCATGAAAAATCCGCTCTATTATCGTCATAAGGTTCATGCAGCATTTGACTGTACGAGGCGCGGTCAGATTGTGGCGGGAGCCTACAGGAAAAACACACATGATGTGGTGGATATCGAAAGCTGTATGATAGAGGAGCAGGAGTCAGATGAGATAATAAAGGACATAAAGGATATGCTCCGCTCATTCAGAATAAAGACCTATGATGAGGACACCGGCTATGGCCTTCTCAGACATGTGCTTGTAAGAAAGGGTTATGCAACAGGACAGATAATGGTAGTGCTTGTCCTGGCATCGCCGATACTTCCATCTAAGAACAATTTCGTAAAAGCACTCAGGAAAAAGCATCCCAATATCACGACAGTGGTGCTCAACGTGAATGATAAAAAGACAAGCATGGTGCTCGGAGACAGAAACATCACGCTTTATGGCAAGGGCTTCATAGAGGATAAGCTGTGCGGCTGCACCTTCCGCATCTCACCAAACTCGTTTTATCAGGTGAACCCGGTACAGACGGAGCTTTTATACGAAAAAGCCATTCATGAGGCACACCTGACCGGCAAGGAGCGCGTAATCGATGCATACTGCGGCACCGGAACCATAGGTATCATAGCAGCAAAAAATGCAGGTGAAGTCATCGGAGTTGAGCTAAACCGTGATGCAATCCGCGATGCAGTCACCAATGCAAAGCGAAACGACATCAGAAATATCCGTTTCTACAATGATGATGCCGGAAAATTCATGGTCGAGATGGCACAAAAGGGTGAGAAGGCAGATGTTGTCATAATGGATCCTCCAAGAACCGGCAGCGACGAGGCATTTTTATCATCGGTTGTCAAGCTGTCGCCGGAGAGGGTGGTGTATGTGTCATGTGGTCCGGAAACACTGGCGAGGGATTTAAAGTATCTCACAAAGCATGGATATACAGTGAAGCGTGCAACACCGTATGATTGTTTTCCATTTACAAGCCATGTGGAGACTGTGGTATTGATGTCAAAGAAATAAAATCAAGTGCCAGAAAGCGGCGTATTTCCGGGCTTTTCGGAAGTTGGGATGTAAAGCCTAAGCTCTGAAAAAGCTCGGTTTTCCTATATGGAAACATATCCACTGCAAAATGTGTGTCAGGTTGTAACCTCGGATTAGATGTCGCAATTTGAGACAGTGGATTAGATGTCAGGCATTTCTGGCTGATTTTTGGAAAACGGAAAGGGCTGACAAATCGTACAAGTGCTGAGAGAGTTGATGAGGAAATATCAGGTGATTGGATTCGATCCGGTGGTGCATCCGACGATACTGCACCTGAAAAAGAAGAACAGGATGCCGAATAAGTCTGATTTATGGGATATCAGATTTTATAGAATGAAAACATAGATGACGATATTAACACATCTGTTGATCAGACAAAGCGGTTGATTATTGCAATAAAGAGAGATAACCTCCGCTAGGTTGAAACTGAAGGCCTCGTTGTCAAAGTGCGGGAGAACCAGCGTGGAGAACGAAGTCGAATATATCCGGCAGAATATTCCCGGAATCTTTGTAGACGAGGAGGAATAAAGATAAATGAAAGGTTCAGAATGTAAATTCGTAAAATACATGGAAGGCTCTGACAAGCGC